>Ga0136617_10002634_pt1 | contig 15951 bp, 13 predicted proteins | sample AntDrymUQ3222106_2_FD_129672 | JGI IMG/M metagenome (GOLD analysis project Ga0136617, IMG submission 129672) | Polar desert sand microbial communities from Dry Valleys, Antarctica - metaG UQ322 (21.06) | ecosystem: Environmental > Terrestrial > Soil > Desert | place: Antarctica: Dry Valley...
GTGCCCGCCCCGTGATCGGCTACATGCACCGCGGCTTCGAGAAGCTCGCCGAGGCTCGCGACTACCGCCAGATCCTCGCTCTGGTCAACCGTCACGACTGGCTGTCCGCATTCAACAACGAGCTCGGCGTCGCCATGGCCGTCGAGACGATGATGGAGATGGAGGTCCCCGAGCGCGCGCTGTGGATCCGTGTGCTCATGGCCGAGTGGAACCGGATCCTCAACCACCTGATGTTCGTTGGGTCCTTCGCGCTGGAGCTTGGCGCGATCACGCCGGTGTTCTTCGCCTTCCGTGAGCGCGAGGACATCCAGCACCTGATGGAGTCGGCCACCGGCGGGCGGCTGCACTTCACGTACAACCGCGTCGGCGGGCTCAAAGAGGACCTGCCCCTTGGGTTCCTGGACGCCAGCCGCAAGATGGCCGCCATCATCCGGGTCCGTACCAACGAGTACCGCGACCTGCTGCAGGGCAACGAGATCTTCGCCGCACGCACCCGGGGGGTAGGCCGGCTGCCGGGCACCGTGGCGGTTGAGCACGGCGTGTCAGGGCCGACGCTGCAAGCCAGCGGCGTGGCGGAGGACTCGCGCAAGTCCGAGCCGTACGCGGTTTACGACCAGCTGAACTTCGACGTGCCGACCGGCGAAAACGGCGACAGTTACGACCGCTTCCAGGTGCTGCTGGACCGCATCGACCAGTCCTGCGACATCATCGACCAGGTCCTCGACGGGATTCCGCCCGGTCCCGTCAACATCAAGTTGCCGAAGATCGTCAAGGCGCCGGAGGGCTCGGTCTACATCCGCACCGAGAACCCGCTCGGCCAGTGCGGCTACTACCTGGTCAGTGACGGCAAGAAGAACCCGTGGCGGCTGAAGATGCGCACGCCGTCGTTCTCCAACATCTCGATGCTGTCCTACCTGCTGGAGGGGGCGCTGCTGTCTGACATGATCGCCATCCTCGGCAGCGTCTTCTTCGTCGTCGGCGACGTGGATCGGTAAGGGGGCAGATCCGTGGATGTCTCGATCCTGAACGTCGGCCCGATGTGGCTGGCCATCGCCCTCAAGCTGGCGCTGCTGCTGGTGTTCTTCCTGACCGTTCCCCTGGTCGCTGGCTACATCGAGCACAAGGGCCTTGCCCACATGCAGGACCGCCTGGGGCCGATGGAGGCCGGCAACTTCCACGGTGTCGGCCAGTTGCCCGCCGATGGAATCAAGTTCATCCAGAAGGAAGACATCATTCCCACGGCGGCGGACAAGTGGGTGTTCTCGTTGGCGCCGGGAGTCGCGATCGTCCCGGCGATCGTGATCCTGGCGGTCATCCCGCTCGGGCCGAGGGTCTTCGCCGAGAACCTCGACGTTGGCGTGTTCTTCGCGCTGGCAGTGTCCTCGGTCAGCGTCATCGGTGTGCTGATGGCCGCGTGGTCCAGCGCCAACAAGTACTCGCTGATGGGTGGGATCCGCGCCGCGGCGCAGCTGATCAGCTACGAGCTGCCGTTGGTGCTGGCCGCCGCCGCCGTGGTGCTGCAGGCCGGCACCCTGTCGCTGACCGGCATTGTGGAGGCACAGGCGGCGTTCCGGCTGTTCGACATCATCCCGATGTGGTACTTCCTGCCGCAGGGGCTCGGGCTACTGCTGTTCTTCACCGCCGCCCTGGCCGAGTTGAACCGGCCGCCGTTCGACATGCCGATCGCCGACTCCGAGATCATCTTCGGCCACATGACCGAGTACACCGGCTTGCGCTATGCCTTCTTCATGCTGGCCGAGTACGCCGGCATGGTGATCCTGTCGGCGCTGGCGGTGGTGCTGTTCCTCGGCGGCTGGTACATCCTGCCTGGGGTGCCGCCGCCGGCCATCGCCATCGGGCCCATCGACGGGTCGGTGATCGCCGCGCTGATCGGCTTCGGGGTCACCCTTGGCAAGATCTTCGCGCTGGTGTTCATCATGGTGTGGTTCCGCGCGACGTTCCCCCGCCTTCGCGAGGACCAGCTGCAGCGGATGTCGTGGCTGCTGCTCATCCCGCTGGCGCTGCTGCAGATCATCGTCGTCGCCATCTTCAAGGTCTTTGCCTGATGCCCACCCTGCCCAAGCCGACCGTTCCCAAGATCGGGCTGCTCAAGGGCCTCGGCGTGACGCTGAAGACGATGCTCACGCCGGCCACCACCGTGCAGTACCCCCACGTCAAGCCGGACCTGCCACCGCGTACGCGCGGGGTGATCGCGCTGATGGAAGAGAACTGCACGGTCTGCATGCTGTGCGCGCGCGAGTGCCCGGACTGGTGCATCTACATCGACAGCCACAAAGAGGTCGTCCCACCCAAGGACGAGGGCGCGCGCGCACGGACGCGCAACGTTCTCGACCGCTTCGCGATCGACTTCGCGCTGTGCATGTACTGCGGGATCTGCGTCGAGGTGTGTCCCTTCGACGCGTTGTTCTGGTCGCCGGAGTTCGAGTACTCCACCTACTCCATCCGCGAGCTGACCCACGAGAAGGAGCAGCTGCGGGTGTGGATGAACACCGTCCCGCCGCCGCCGGAGCTGGAGGAGGGCGCCGACGCGCCCAAGGAGATCACCGACGGGCTGCAGGCCGCCCGCAAGGCCGCCGAGCAGGCCGCGGCCGCGGCTGCCCCCGCAGTGGCGGCCCAGACGGCCGAGGCCGCCCAGGCGCCACAGGCGAGCGCCGCCACCGAAGAAGACATTCACGTGGAGGCCCAGGTCGACCAGGCGGTATTCGACCAGCTGGTCGCCGAGGGCAAGAGCGAACGAGTCGCGCGGGCCAAGGCCAAGGCCGCCTACGTCCGCGCCGAGAAGGCACGCATAAGGGGGGAGAGGGCGGGCTCGCAGAGCCCGCCGGAGGGCGGGGATCAGACAGAGAGGGCGGGCTCGCAGAGCCCGCCGGAGGGCGGGGATCAGACAGAGAGGGCGGAGTCGTGAACGGGATTACGCTGCCCGACGTGTTCATGCTGCTGGTCGCCGTGCTCGGCGGTGCCACCGCGATCCTGGTGGTGGTCTCGCGCAACGTGGTCCACGCCGCGCTGTACCTGGTCGTCACGCTGCTGTCGGTGGCCGGGGCCTTCCTGATGCTCGGCGCGGAGTTCCTCGCCTGGTCCCAGGTGCTGGTCTACGTCGGCGCTGTGGTCGTCCTGATTCTGTTCGGCCTGATGCTGACCCGCGCCCCGATCGGCCCGATGGCCCAGCACAACGAGCAGGGTGTGCTCGCCCTTGGCGTCAGCCTGGCGCTGTTCGGCTTTCTGTGCGTGGTGATCTTCCAGGCCTTCGGCGACGTGCGGCTGATCCTGGTCCCGGTCACCACCGCCGCCATCGGCGAGGTCCTGTATGTGCAGTGGGCCTTTCCCTTCATGTCGCTCGGGTTCCTGCTGACCGTCGCGCTGATCGGTGCGATCGTCATGGCCCGCCGCGAGGAGGGCGAGGGCCCTGAGCCCCCCGCCGAGACCGACGCCGACGCCGGCAGCCGGCTGCGCCCGCACCGCCCGGACCTCACGACTGCCGAGCCCGGCGTCTTCGCGGAACGCGAGCAGCAGGTGCGCTCGTAGATGGCCGCCGTCTACCCCCTGATCTTCGCCGCGCTGCTGTTCTGCGTCGGGGTGTACGGCGTGCTGTCTCGCCGCAACGCCGTCCTGGTCCTGATGAGCGTCGAGATCATGCTGGCCAGCGTCACGATCAACCTGGTCACCTTCGGCGAGATCGCCAAGGCCCGGGGCGACGTTCTCCTCACCGGCCAGGTGTTCGCCCTGTTCGTGCTGGCCGTCGGCGCCGCCGAGGTCGGTGTCGGGCTGGCACTGGTCCTGCTGCTGTACCGCAACCGCGCGTCGGTCAACATCGACGAAGCCGACCTGATGAAGTACTAGGAGCCGAACCCGGTGTCCGACTACGCCTGGCTCATCCCCGCGCTACCCGCCGTCTCGGCGGCCCTGATTGTCTTCTTCGGCAAGCGTCTTCCCAAGGGGGGCGCCGAGGTCGGTATCGCCGCCATCGGTTTGGCGTTCCTGCTATCGGTTGGCGTCGCCGTGCAGGTGTTCTCGGCCAATGTCGCCGCCGTCGCGCAGGTGCCCCACGCCGAGGAGGAGGCCCGCGCCGGCACCGAGGTCGCTGGGCTCGGTGCTCCCGGGGGGCTGCTGGCAGCTGCCGCGGAGCCCGAGGAGGAGACAATCGAGATCCCGGCCGGGGTGTCGGCCTTCGTTCGCGAGCGGTCCGTGCAGTTGACGCCCTTCGGCGGTCAGTACGGCTTCGAGGCTGGCATCCGCGTCGACGGGCTCGCCGCGATGATGTTCCTGCTGGTCTGTTTCGTCAGCCTGCTGGTGCAGATCTACTCGACCAGCTACATGCAGGGCGACCCCCGCTACACCTGGTACTTCGCCCTGCTCAGCATGTTCACCGCTTCCATGCTGCTGCTGGTGATCGGCAACAACCTGATGCTGGTGCTGATGGGCTGGGAGCTGGTCGGCATCTGCTCCTACCTGCTGATCGGGTTCTGGTGGGAGGAAAAGGCCAACTCCGACGCCGCAATCAAGGCCTTCCTGACCACCCACCTCGGCGACGTCGGGCTGATGGTCGGCGTCATCACGATGTGGAGCCTGTTCGCCACCTTCAACATCGGCGAGATCATCGCGGCCGTGCAGGCCGGCACGCAGGCTGGGGGCGCTGCGTTGGACACCGGCCTGTTGACGTTCGGGCTCATCGCGTTGTTCATCGGCGCGATCGGCAAGTCGGCACAGTTCCCGCTGCACACCTGGTTGCCCGACGCCATGGCGGGACCGACGCCGGTCTCCGCCCTGATCCACGCCGCCACCATGGTCACGGCCGGCATCTTCCTGGTCGCCCGGCTGTACCCGGTGTTCAGCGCCTCGGCGACCGCGATGGCCGTGGTGGCCGTCATCGGCACGATCACGCTGTTCATGGCCGGGCTGCTGGCCGTGGTCCAAGACGACGTCAAGCGGGTGCTGGCCTACTCCACCATTAGCCAGCTGGGCTACATGATCGCGGCGCTGGCCTTCTCCTACACCGCCGGCATCTTCCACCTGTTCACCCACGGCTTCTTCAAGGCACTGCTGTTCCTCGGCGCAGGCTCACTGATCCACGCCGTGCACTCCAACAACATGAGCGACATGGGCGGGCTGCGCAAGTTCATGCCGTGGACGTTCTGGACCTTCCTCGTCGGCTCGTTGGCCTTGGCGGCGATCCCGCCGTTGGCCGGCTTCTGGTCGAAGGACGAGGTGCTCGCCGGCGGGCTGGAGGCCGGCGGCTACACCGGCTGGCTGCTGGTCGTCCTCGGCAGCCTCGGCGGGATGATCACCGCGTTCTACATGACCCGGGTGATGTGGCTGGTGTTCGCCGGCGAGTTCCGCGGCCACGGCCACCCCCACGAGAGCCCTGCCGCGATGAAGTGGCCGCTGGCCGTCCTGGCCGTCCCGGCCGCGGTGATGGGCTTTTTCAACCTGCCGTTCGGGACGCTGCACAGCCGCGGGTTCGCGGCCTGGACACTGTTCGACCTCGAGTACTTCACCAACCACGAGGCGCACTTCTTCCTGCCAATGGCGCTCGGCACCACATTGCTGGCCGGTGTCGGGATCGTCGTCGGCACAAAACTGTACCGGCAAGTGCCGGAGCGCGAGCCGATGCTGGAACTCGGCCCGGTGTCGGGCGTACTGGTCAACAAGTTCTACCTTGACCGGCTGTCGACCGATCTGATCGTGCGCACGCTGGTGCGCACCAAGCTGGCCAACGCCGCCTACTGGCTCAACGATCATGTGCTCGACCGCACGGTGTTCCTGCTGGGCGTCGGCACCGCCAAGCTCGGCCGGGGGACCTACACCTATGCCGACCAGCGCGGTATCGACGGCACCGTCAACGGCCTTGCCGGCGGCGCCGGCTTCCTCGGCCGCGAAGTCTTCCGCAAGTTCCAGAGCGGCAACGTCCAGCTGTACGCCGGCGGCATGTTCGCCGGGGTGTTCCTGCTCGCCGTCCTGTTCGCCACCGCGACGTAACGCCGAAGGGGCCTGCCACCATGCTCATCTCGCTCACGGTGTTCCTGCCGCTGATCGGCGCCGGGATCATCACTGCGCTGCCGAAGGCGCAGGAGGAGACGGCGAAGCCAGTCGCCCTGCTCGTGTCCGTGCTGGGGTTCGTGCTGTCGTTGGTTCTCCTCGCGGGCTACTACCTCGGTCCCACGCAGGGCAGCGGCATGGCCTTCGAGGTCAACGTGCCCTGGATTCCGGCCATCGGCGCCAACTACCACGTCGGCATCGACGGGATCTCGCTGCCGCTGTTCGTCCTGAGCTACCTGTTGACGTTCCTGTGCAGTGTCTACGCCTTCCATCACATTGAAGAGCCCGGTAAACCGAAGGCGTTCCTGGCGTTGATGCTGCTGCTGCAGACCGGCATGGCCGGGACCTTCATCGCCCTTGACCTGATCCTGTTCTTCGTGTTCTGGGAGCTGGTGCTGGTCCCGATGTACTTCATGATCGCGGTCTGGGGCGGCCCGCGGCGCGAGTACGCGGCGGTCAAGTTCTTCCTCTACACGCTGTTCGGCTCGGTGTTCATGCTGGTTGCGTTCCTGGCGCTGTACTTCAACTATCCCGGCGACACACCGACGTTCGACATGGTGGAGTTGGCCGCCAACGGCGGCGTCGGCTACAGCCGCACGTTCCAGATCCTGGCCTTCTTGGGCATCGGTCTCAGCTTCGCCATCAAGGCGCCGATGTGGCCGTTCCACACCTGGCTGCCCGACGCCCACACCGAGGCGCCGACGATCGGCTCGGTGCTGCTGGCCGGCGTGCTGCTGAAGATGGGCACCTACGGGTTCGTACGCATCGCCCTGCCGATCCTGCCAGAGGGGGCGGTGTTCTGGGCGCCGGTCCTGGCGGTCATGGCCGTGACAGCCATCATCTACGGAGCGCTGTGTTGCCTGGCGCAAAGCGACCTCAAGCGGCTGATCGCCTTCAGCTCCGTCGGCCACATGGGGTTCGTGATGCTGGGCATCGCCACGCTCACACCGACTGGCATCAACGCAGCGATCTTCGGCATGATCGCGCACGGGCTCATCACCGGCATGCTGTTCTTCGTGGTCGGGTCGGTGAAGGACCGCTACCACACCCGCTCCATCGCCGACATCGGCGGCGGCCTGCTGCAGACCATGCCGCGGATGGGCGCCGTCTTCACCTACGTCGCCATCGCCAGCCTCGGCCTGCCCGGCCTGGCGGGCTTCTGGGGCGAGGTGTTCGCGCTGCTGGCCGCCTTCAACCCGGCACCGGAGCTCGCCCCGTACCTCGTGCTGTATCGCACGTTGATGGTGCTCGGTGCCTTCGGGACCGTGCTGACCGCCGGCTACTTCCTGTGGATGCTGCAGCGGGTCGCCATGGGCCAGGCTCCGGAGCGCTGGACCGGTAGCGGCGGTGCCGGCCTCACCGACGTCTCCGTCATCGAGTGGGGCACCTGGACGCCGCTGCTGGTGCTGATCATCGTCTTAGGGTTCCTGCCCTTCCTGGTGTTCGGCATCACCAACGCCGACGTCACGGCGATTCTGGGCGTCTTCGGCAGCGGCGCGTAGGGCAACGGCCATGGATGTCACCACCGTCGACTTCTTCGCGCTGATGCCCGAGCTCGTGCTGGTCAGCACGGCGCTGCTGGTGCTGCTCGTCGAGCTGTTCCTGTCCGGCCGCCGCAAGCAGCTGGTCAACCCGCTATCGATCGGTGGGGTTGTCGGCTCGCTGGCCTGGGTGATCGCGCTGGCGGTGGACGGGAGCCAGCGGCGCGCCTTCGGCAACATGTTCGTCGTCGACAACTACGCGCTGCTGTTCAAAGCCTTCTTCCTGCTGACGGCGTTGTTCGTGCTGTTCCTGTCCTACCGTTACTTCGCCGAGATCCGCACCTATCAGGGCGAGTACTACTTTCTGCTGTTGTCGGCCTTCGTCGGCATGCTGTTGATGCCCAGCGCCCGCGACCTGGTGATGATCTTCATCGCGCTGGAGCTGGTCAGCGTCCCAGGTTTCGTGATGGCGGGGCTGCGCAAGTTCGACCTGCGCAGTAACGAAGGCGCGCTCAAGTTCTTCCTGTTCGGCGTGCTGTCCGTGGCGGTGCTGCTGTTCGGGCTGTCGATCGTCTACGGCTTCACCGGCACCACCGACCTCGTCGGTGTGGCCGAGGGCCTGGCCGCACTCGGTCCAGACAACCGCGAGCCGTTGCTGCTGGCGTCGATGCTGTTCGTAATCGTCGGGTTCGGCTTCAAGATCTCCGCGGTGCCGTTCCACTTCTGGGCGCCCGACACCTACGAGGGCTCGCCGATCCCGGTGACAGCATTTCTGTCGGTGGCCTCCAAGGCAGCCGGTTTTGCCGGGCTGCTGCAGGTCTGCTTCGTGGCCTTCGAGCCGCTGGCCGACGTCTGGGCGCCGATCCTGGGCGGCGTGGCGGTACTGACGATGACCCTGGGCAATCTGACGGCGCTGCAGCAGCGCAACATCGTGCGGCTGTTCGCCTACTCGTCGGTGGCCCAGGCGGGCTACATGCTGGTGCCCTTCGCCTTGGTGCAGCCGGGCAACGCCGTCGTCAACGGCGTCGCCTTCAGCGCCGTGATGCTGTACCTGCTGGCCTACGCGGTGATGAACATCGGCGCTTTCGCGTGCATCGTGGCCGTGGCGCGCCAGCGCCCCGGACGCCAGATCGCCGACTACGCCGGCATGGGCACGCACTCGCCGGGGCTGGCCTTCGGGTTGACGTTGTTCCTGCTGTCGCTGGCCGGCGTCCTGCCGATCGTCATCGGCTTCTACGCCAAGCTGTACATCCTGCGCCCCGTGGTCATCGACCCCACCTTCGGGGGGCTGGTCCTGGCCAGCGCGGTCGTGATCAACTCGCTGATCGGCCTGTACTACTACCTGATCGTCGCCAAGACGATGTGGATGGACGAGGCCACCGTGACCGACAAGGTTCGCCCGGGTCTGGCGCTCAACACCGCCATCGCGGTGCTTGCGGTGGCGGTGCTGGCCGTCGGCGTCTACCCGCAGGCATTCGCCGGCTTCGCCGAGATCTCCACGCTCGTCGCGGCGCCCTAGCCCGGACGTCGTGGGCGCCTCCGACGCCGAACCGGCCGGTCCAGCGGTCCGCCTTACCGCGATGCGCCCGCTGGACGTCGTGGCGACGCTGCTGCTGCTGTTCGCCCTGGCATTGGGCCAGCCGCTGCTGGACGTGCTGGGACGAAACGCCGAGTTCTTCGTCGCGCGGGAAGCGGCGGTGGGCGAGATCCTGGTCCTGGCGGCCATCCTGACACTGGGCATCCCGCTGCTGCTGGCCGCCATGGTCCTCGCGGCGGGCGCCCTCCACCCGCCTGCCGGCGCCGTGCTGCACGCCGTCCTGCTTGTCGCGCTGGGCGCCGGTTGGTCGCTGCAGCTGCTCGAGCGGATCGCGGCCGGCGCGGCCGTGTCCGGGTTGCTGCTGCTGGCCGGCGCCGTGATCGTCGGCGTCGTGGTCTGCGCAGCGCTATTCGCGAGCCTGCAGCTGCGGGGCGTGGCGCGGGTAGGTCTGGCCGTGCCGCTGCTGGTGGCCGGCTTGTTCCTGCTCGGATCGCCGGTGTCGAAAATCGTGATGCCCGCGTCGGCGGAGGCCGCGCAGGAGGGGATCGTCGCCCCCATTCCGATCGTGATGGTGGTCTTCGACGAGTTCCCCGTGGCCTCGCTGCTGGACCGCTCCGGCGACATCGACGCGAGGGCCTATCCCAACTTCGCCCGCCTGGCGCGGGAGGCGACCTGGTTCCGCAACGCCACGACCGTCGATATCAGCACCGACCATGCGGTGCCGACGATCCTGGACGGCCGCTACTCGCGCCGTGGCAGCCTCCCGGTCCTGCGGGACCACCCGCGCAACCTGTTCACGCTGCTGGGTGACCAGTACGCCATCCACAGCTGGGAGCCGATCACTCAGCTGTGTCCGGCCAAGCTATGCCCCGACCAGTCCAACGCGGGCTGGATGGACTGGTGGCGCTCCACCGCCTACGACCTGTCGGTCGTGTCCGGGCACGTCGTGCTGCCGGCGGACCTAACCCGAGGGTTACCTGCGATCGATCAGGGATGGAGCGGCTTCGCGGGGCGGCAGCCGGCCGGCACCGACCCGCGTTGCGCCGGTCAGCTGGCGCGCTGCGGGAGCCTCAACGCACCCGTGGCCTGGGCCGACCGCCGTCAGCCGGAGTCCGAAGCGTTCCTTGACTCCCTGGACGACCGCTCCAGCCGGCCGACCCTGCACTTCCTGCACACGCTGTTTCCGCATCAACCATGGCAGTACCTGCCGTCGGGGCAGCAGTACACCTCGAGCATCCTGACCCCGGGCCTGTACCGGGGGGAGTGGGAGGCCGACGACTGGCTGGTCACGCAGGGCTACCAGCGCCATCTGCTGCAGGTCGGAGCCGCCGACCGCTTTATCGGCCGCCTACGCCGCCGGCTGCAAACCGCGGGGCTGTACAACGAGGCCTTGGTCGTGATCACCGCCGACCACGGAGCGTCGTTCCGCTCCGGTCAGCCGTTCCGCACTCTGCGGTCGGACAACTTCGGCAGCCTCGGTGCCGTGCCGCTGTTCATCAAGCCACCCGGCGAGACACGGGGCGGCGTCGATGACCGTCCGGTTGAATCCGTCGACGTCCTGCCGACCATCGCCGAGGTGCTCGACGAGCCGGCACTGGCCCGAGGTTCGCCGGGCGCGTCGCTGCTGCATGGGCCGGGACCGCGCCGGGACCACAAGCGCGTCCGCGCTCTAGGGGTGGAGTTCCGCTTCCCCGGAGATGGGTCCGCGCTGCGCCAAGTGGTTGCACGCAAGTTTGAGCTGTTCGGCTCCGACAACGGCAGCGTGGACCCCTACGACGTCGCGCCGGAAGGGACCGCCAAGCTTCTCGGGCGCCGCGTCGGCCCGGTTGAGCAGGTGCAGGGCATCACTGTGGGCATCGACGACCCGCAGCGCTACGCCAACGTCGACCCAACCGCCTCATTGCTCCCCACCCTGGTGACTGGTCGGGTGGCCGGCCAGCTGCCGACCGCCACTCCCGCACGGTTGGCGGTGGCAACCAACGGCAGGATCACCGCCGTCACACGCAGCCACCTGGATGCCGATGGCGAGGTCGTCTTCCAGGTCCTGTTGCCGCCCTCGGCGTTGCGGGCGGGCGGCAACGAGCTGCAGCTGCTGCTGGTCGAGGACGCGCCTGGCTCGCCCGCCCTACGCGAGCTGGCCCAGGACCCGGTCTAGCTGCGCCCGGCCGCGGCGAGGTTGACCGAACCTTTGCCTGGCGAGGGCAGGTTGCCGGCGAAGGCAACCCGGGCCGCGGGTAGCCTGGCCAGAGGCGACGTCGCAGAGTGCGATTGCTGCCAACGAGGAGTGACGCGAGCGATGTTCAAGTCGTTCAAGACGTTTGTGCTACTGGCCCTACTGTCAGGTCTGATCCTGCTGGCCGGCCAGGCCATCGGTGATCGCGGTGGCTTGACCATCGCCCTTGGCCTTGCCCTGGTGATGAACGTGGGGTCCTACTGGTTCTCCGACAAGCTGGCCATCAAGATGGCCCGCGCGCAGGAGGCCAGCCCTCAGGAGTACCCCTGGTATCACTCGATGGTCTCCGAGCTGGCGCTGCGCACCGGTCAGCCGATGCCGCGCCTGTTCGTCTCGCCCTCGCCGCAGCCCAACGCCTTTGCGACCGGCCGCAACCCGAGCCACGCCGCGGTGTGCGTCAACCAGGGGCTGATCGACCTGCTCGACCGCGACGAGATGGAGGGCGTCCTCGCTCACGAGCTGTCCCACGTCTACAACCGCGACATCCTCATCGGCACCATCGCGGCCACGCTGGCGACCGCCATCACCTTCCTCGCCCGGTTCTCCTTCTTCTTCGGCGGCGGCCGCGACCGCGAGGGTGGCCCCATCGCCCAGCTGGCGTTGCTGCTGCTGGCGCCGATCGCCGCCATGCTGATCCAGTTCGCCGTCACCCGCAGCCGCGAGACCCAGGCCGACGCCTCGGGTGCCCAGCTGTCGGGCAAGCCCTTGGCGCTGGCCAGCGCACTGCAGAAGCTGGAGGCCGGCGGCAAGCAGCGGATGCGGATGGGCGGCACCCCGGCGGAGACGTCGCCGGCGTTCAGCCAGCTGTACATCTCCGCGCCGTTCGGCGGCGCGGTCACCAGGGGGATGGGCTCGCTGTTCCGCACCCACCCGACGACCGAGTCCCGTGTGGCCAACCTGCACGAGATCGCCCGCGGCATGGGCCAGATCGGCTAGCGACGCTCGGTCCCTGGCTCTCTCCTGCGGGACTGGGCTCACCTCGCCGACAGGCGGATGACCTGATCCGTACCGGGGCTGGAGCTGTTGGACGTCGTCAGGTACATCGCATGCCGCCGGGCGTTGCCCGGGACCATCGCGCGCAGCCGCCCGAACCGCCCGTTGAGCTCGGTCGAACGCAGGGAGGCGTCCCGGCCACGGTTTCGCAGGCTGAGCCGGCGCACGTCGGATTCCTTCAAGGTGGACACCAGCAGGTCCCCACGCCAGGTGTCCCAGTTCGGTCCGCTGACGAAGGCTGCGCCGGACGTCGCCAGGGTCGAGCCACCCGACGACCAAGCCGGTGCGCGGTAGTACGACGCCCTCCGACAACCGCTGCCCGACGGCCCACGTGTGGCGCGCCCCGTCCAGCATGGCCACCCGTAGTTGCCGCCCCTGACGATCCGGTTCAGCTCGTCGTGCACGTCGGGACCGTGCTCGACCGCGTACAGCCGGTTGGTACGAGGCTGGAAGGCCAGGCCCTGAGGGTTGCGGTGCCCGCGTGACCACACCAGCGAGCCCTTGAACGGGTTGGTCGACGGCCGGCTGCCGTCGCGGTTCACGCGCAGGATCTTGCCGTTGCGGCTGGACCGTGGCTGAGCGGTGGACGTGTCTCCGGCGTCGCCCATCCCGACGTACAGCCGCCCGCGCCCTCCCAGCTCCAGCGCGCACCCGTTGTGGATGCTGTTGGCGCGCATACCGCGTCGGATGACGTAGCCGCGGAAGTCCAGACGCGAGTTGCGCAGCAGGCGGTAGCGCAGGACCTGGTTGCGCCAGGCGCTGTCATCGCTGCGCGACGCGCAGACGAAGACCTGCGTGCGGCCGGCGAAGCGACCGACGGCAATCCCCATCACCCCCGCTTCGCCCTCGGCGCGCACTGAGGAGATGGAGTGCGTGTGCAGCAGGCGAGCGCCCTCGCGGTAGCCGGCGTAGATCCGGATGCGCCCGGGACGTTCGGTGACCAGCATCCGGTTGTTGGGGGCGAAGGCGACGTCCCAGGGGACGGTGAGGCCACGCTGGACGACATTGGTCCGCAAGGTGGGCGCCGCCGCCGCCGGCGCCGGCGGCAGGGTGACGGCGAGCACGACGGCGAGGGACAGCATTGCTCGCAAACGCATAGCGCCGCTTAGGGTACGTCACTTCGTCCGGCATGTGTGTTTGACCGACGACGCTGCGGTCGGGTCGGGTGCGGTGAGGTAGCGCTGCACGGTGGGAGCCAGCCAGGCGACGACGAGGTCGTGGTCGGCTGAGGCGAGCGGCTCTACGCGTACGATCCGGCGCAGCACTGCCATACCGACGAGCTCGGTGCCGACCAGCGTGCCGCGCAGCGCCGCGTCGGGCACCGCAAGGACCTCAACGATCCGCCCGATGACCTCGGTGCCGATGAACTCTCGGACCATGCGTGCCGCCTCGTCGTCAGACGCCGCCGAGCGCAAGAGGGCCACGACGGGGCTGGTCGGGGAATCGACCAGTTGCAGGTAGAAGCGCACGAGCCGCTCGCCGAGCCCGTTGAGGGGGCCCCTCAGCAGTCCGTCGATCAGCGTGTCCACGCCATCGGCCAGTCCGATCGCGGCCGCGAACAGGCCGCGCTTGGAGCCGAAGTAGTGCAGCACCAGGGCGGGATCGACCTCGGCTATGGCCGCGACCTGTCGCAGCGAGGTTGCGGTGTAACCCCTGGCCGCGAAGGCCGTTCGTGCGGCGGCCAGGATCGCCGCGCGGGTGTCGGTTATCCCCGGTCGGCGCCCGGCGGGTCTCACCCTGTACGTCGCCGCAGGGTGACCGCGCCCGCAACCACCACAGCGACGATGGTGCCGGCGATCACGGCAAGGTCGTTCCACAGCGCCGCATCCATGCGTGACTGGACGGACACGGTACGGACGGCCTCGAGGGCATAGGTCAACGGCAGCGCGTCGGAGACGAACTGCAACCCGCGGGGCAGCTCGGCGGTAGGGGCGAGCAAACCGCCCAGGATCAACTGCGGAAACACCAGCGCGGGCAGGAACTGCACCGCCTGGAACTCACTGGTGGCGAAGGCGCTGGCGAACAAGCCCAGCGCGGACCCGAGCAGCGCGTCGAGCACGCCGACTGCCGCAACCATCACGATGGGACCGGCGAAGTCCAATCCCAGCAGCCTCGTGGCAACCCCAGTCAGCACCATGATCTGTGCGACGGCGACCACGCCGAAAGCCAGCTGATAACCCACCAGCAGCTCGCCTTTGCGCAGCGGTGTGGTGAGCAACCGTTCCAACGTGCCGCTGCGACGCTCCCGCAGCACCGTGACCGACGTCACCAGGAACATGATGGTGAACGGCGCGATCGCGAAGATGGGCACCCCGACCGCCTGGAAGGTTTCAGGCCGCTGTCGGTAGACGATGTCCAGCAGCCACAGCAGCAGCGCCGGCACGACCAGCATGAGCGCAACGGTGCGTGGGTCGTGAGCCAATTGGCGCAGCACCCTGCCCGTGGTCGCCAGGGTCCGTGCCGGGCTCACGCCGCCACCCCGCTGTCCGCCGAGGCCAGGTGCAGGAAGGCTTGTTCCAGCGTCGCGGTACCGGTGCGGTCCCGCAGCTGCTGCGGCGGCCCCTCGGCGATCGCCCGACCCTCGCGCAGCAGCAGCAGCCGGTCGCAACGATCGGCCTCGTCCATGACGTGGGTCGAGATCAGCAGTGTGGTGCCCTCACGGGCGAGCACGCGGAAGAGGTCCCACAGAGCAGCTCGCAGTACCGGGTCCAGCCCGACGGTGGGTTCGTCGAGCACCGCGACACGGGGCTCGCCGAGCAGGGCGAAGGCCAACGACACGCGGGAGCGCTGCCCACCTGACAGCGTGCGAACCAGTTGCTGCCGCTGCCCCGACAGGTCCACCTGCTCGACAACACTGTTCACGCGACGGCGTCCGACCCCCAGCAGCCGCGCTGCATAGTGCAGGTTGTCGTCGACCGAGACGTCGTCGTACACGGCCGCGGCCTGGGTCATGTAGCCGACGCTGCGGCGCAGCAGCGGGTGGCCGGCGGGCAAGCCGAGCACCGTGACCTCACCCCTGCTGATGCGCTGCACGCCGACGACGGCGCGCAGCAGCGTCGTCTTGCCGCTGCCGCTGGGACCGAGCAGCCCGACGATCTGCCCGCTGTTCACGGTCCAGTCAAGGCCACGCAGGACCGTTGTCCCGCCACGCTTCACCGCCAGGTCTGCGATGTCGATTGTCTGCTCCACGGCGCACCGCCCCGATCGCTTCAACAGTTGTTGAATTCTACGCTCGCTGAAGGGTTTGCGGTAGCGCAGGCCCGCATGGTCTGACAGCCGCTGCCTTGTGGATGTCCCGAGATGGTCGCGTAGCGTTGCAGCATGCGGTTGCTGATCACCGAGCGCCGGGTGCTGGCGGTCTTCTTCATCGCCTACTACGCGATCCTGTTGACCTACGGTGCCGCGGCCGGCTCGACACAGACGATCTTCTACGCGGTCTTCGTCGGCGGCGCTGCGTTGCTGGTGGTGAAGCTGTACGCAAGGGCTCGCTTCAGCCCTGTGGTCCTGTGGGGATTGGCCCTGTGGGGCCTGGCCCACATGGTGGGAGGGCTGGTGCAGTTCGGCGGTGAGGTCATCTACGAGCGGTCGCTAGGGAGCGGCGAGTTCCGGTTCGACAAGATCGTGCACTTCTTCGGCTTCGGCTTCGCCAC
>Ga0136617_10002635_pt1 | contig 15948 bp, 10 predicted proteins | sample AntDrymUQ3222106_2_FD_129672 | JGI IMG/M metagenome (GOLD analysis project Ga0136617, IMG submission 129672) | Polar desert sand microbial communities from Dry Valleys, Antarctica - metaG UQ322 (21.06) | ecosystem: Environmental > Terrestrial > Soil > Desert | place: Antarctica: Dry Valley...
CGGCCGGCGGGCAGCGTCGGAGATGCGCAGCAGCAGGCCGACGAGCACATAGTTGGCCACCAGCGAGGAGCCGCCGTAGGAGAGGAACGGCGTGGTGAGACCGGTCAGCGGGATCAACTTGGTGACCCCACCCACCACCACGAACACCTGGAGACCGAGTGAGAACGCCAATCCGGCGGCGAGCAGCTTGCCGAAGGAGTCGCGGACGGTCAGCGATGCCCGCAGACCCCGGGCCACGACAAGGGCGTAGACGACCAGCACCGCGCTGAGCCCGAACAGGCCGAGCTCCTCACCGACCGTCGCCACGATGAAGTCGCTCTTCGCGTATGGGACGATCTCGGGCCGTCCGGCTCCCGGGCCGGTGCCGAACAGCCTGCCGGTAGCCAGGCCGAACAACGACTGGACGATCTGGAAGCCAGCGTCGTCGGGGTCGTCGAAGGGGTGTAGCCAGATCGACACCCGCCTCTGCACATGCCCGAACACCGTCCAGGCGGTGAAGGCCCCGCCCGCGAACAATCCCACCCCGATGAGCAACCACGAGGTGCGCTGCGTGGCGACGTAGAGCATGACGACGAAGATGCCGAAGAACAGCAGCGACGAGCCGAGGTCTCGCTCCACGATCAGCACCAGCAGGCTGGCCACCCAGGCCACGAGCACGGGACCGAGGTCACGCCCGCGCGGAAAGTCGATGCCCAGGATCCGGCGGCTGGCCAGCGACAACATGTCGCGCTTGGCGACCAGGTACGAGGCGAAGAACACCATCAACGCGATCTTGGCGAACTCGCCGGGCTGGATGGAGAAGCCGGCGACCCGGACCCAGATGCGGGCGCCATTGACCTCGGAGATCGACGCTGGCAACAGCGCCGGCAGGGCGAGCAAGCCCAGCCCGACTAGGCCGAGGGTGTAGGAGTAGCGCGACAGGCTGCGATGATCACGGACGATGATCAGCAGGGCCAGCAGCAGCACAAGACCGACGGCGGTCCACGCCAGTTGCAACGACGCATCGCCGGTGAGGAACTCAACCTTGAACCTGTCGCTCTGGGTCTCCTCGGCCAGGTCGAGCCGGTGGATCAGCGCGACACCCAGGCCATTGAGCAAGGCGACCAGGGGCAACAGCAACGGATCGGCGTAGGGCGCGACCCGGCGAACGACGATGTGCGTGACGACAAACATCACGGCGAGCGTCGTCGCGAAATACCATGGGGCCGGCGTCAGCCCGATCTCCAAGGCACCTTCGATGGCCATCGCCACGACACCGGCCAACGCGACGGCGTACAGCAGCATGAACAGCTCCGTCCACCGGCGAGTGCGCCGAGGGACGACGTTGCCCGGCCGAGGGGCGATGCTGTCTGGCGCTGTCATGTTCGCGGCTTCCGACAGTCTTCGCCGGGGACCTGTTCGCCCGGGACCCGCCCATCGGACGGTGGCGAGGTCGGGCTCGGGGTTGCTCTGGGAACAGGGATGACGCGCGGGCTGGGGATGGCCTTAGGCTCCGGGCAGGTGGGCAACCGCTGAGTGCGCAGCCGACGGAGGATGGCGCCGGCGTTGCCGATACTGGTGGCGGTGATGCCGCTCCGCACCTCGCCGCGGACCACCGGCTGCAGGTCGTCGACATGCAACTCGCTGCGCAGGGTGACTCGGTGCAGCTCGATGCCGGCGAACTGGCCGGTCACCCCGCGAAAGATCGCCACGGTGCCGTCGGAGTCGGCGCCGACGTAGTACTGCCTCTGGATGTAGGTCCATCCCGCCCACCCACCGGCGCCGAGCAGCGCGAGTAGCACCAGCGTTCCCACGGCCCAGACGAGCCGGCGGTGGGGGCGAGCGTTGTCCTCGTCGACGTCTGGAGTCTGGACAGGTCCCGGGCGGGGGGGTCGGGCCAGCGCGGCGCGCCCGGCGGCACTGTCTGACTTCGGCACGCCTTGCGACTGGTGCTCGGCGACCGCACCGGCGATGACCGGCTCGTCGGGCCCCATGGTCGCGTCGACGACGTCGGCCACCACGCAGGTGACGTTGTCAGGAGCGCCGGCGCGCAGCGCGAGGTCGACCAGCCGGTTGGCGCTCTCCTGTGGATCTTCCAGCTCGAGTGCCTCGGCGATGGTCTCTTCGCTGACCACACCGGACAGTCCGTCGCTGCACAACAGGTAGCGGTCACCGGCCACGGCTTCGCGTACCGAGAAATACGGCTCGACCTCCTGCCCGGTCAGGACGCGAAGGAGCAGCGAGCGCTGCGGATGGGTGGTCGCCTCGTCGGCGGTGATCCGGCCCTCGTCCACAAGCGACTGGACGAAGGTGTCGTCCTTGGTGATCTGGCTGAGCTCACCCTTACGTACTAGATAGGCGCGGGAATCCCCGATGTGGACCATGCCGAGCCGGTTACCCGCGAACAGCATCGCGGTCAGCGTCGTACCCATCCCGTCGAGCTCGGCGTCACCCTCCACCATGGCGTGCAGGTGTTGGTTGGCCGCAAAGGTGGCCTTGCGCAGCGCGTCGACCAGGTCGCTGCCGACCGCATCGTCGTCGAGGGAGGCCAAGATGCTCACCACGACCCGGCTGGCGACGTCACCGGCGGCGTGCCCGCCCATCCCGTCGGCGACGGCGAGCAATCGGGGGCCGGCGTAGACAGAGTCCTGGTTGGTGTCGCGGATCAGCCCGACATCGGAGCGCGCCGCATAGCGCAACATCAGGGTCATGAGTGCAGCTCAAGAACGGTCTTGCCGATCCGGATCGGCGCGCCGATCGGCACCGGGGTGGGCCCCGCGACTTTGGCGCGGTCGAGGTAGGTGCCGTTGGTCGAGCCGAGATCCTCGACCAGCCAGTGGCCGTCTCGGGGGCTGAGTCGGGCGTGCTTGGAGCTGGCGTAGTCGTCGGTGATCACCAGTGTGGAGTCGTTGGCCCGGCCGATCGTGATGGGTGCATCGCCGAGACCGATCTTGGTGCCGGCCAGGCTGCCCTCGGTGACAACCAGCACCTTGGCGGTCTTGCCGCGCCGCACCCGGGCTGGCTTCTGTTGGGGCGAAGCGACGCGCGGTTGCGGCGGGACCGGCCGACCCTTGCGGGTGCCGAACAGGTCACTGCGGATCACGCCGAGGGCGGCGAACACGAAGATCCACAGCAGGACCAGGAAACCCAGCCGGGCCGCGGTGAGGACGACTTCGGGCATCAGGCGTCCGCCTGAAAAGTCAACGTCGTGCTTCCGAATCGGACCTCGTCACCAGGGCGCAGGAGCTGCTCCTCGATGCGTGCACCGTTGACCAGCGTGCCGTTCGTCGAGCCTAGGTCAGTCAGCACGGCACTGTGTCCGTCGAAGGCCAGCCGCGCGTGCCGGCGTGACATACCGACGTCGGGCAACCGGATGTCGGCCTCCTCTCCTCTGCCGATGACCGTGGTGCCGTGGCGTAATGGCCAGTCGCGCACGCCCGTCGCCTCAACAAGCCTTGCTCCGGTGGGTGCCGCCGGAAGGGCTCCCGTCTGCGAGTCGTCCACCGAGCTGCTCACCCGGAACACGCCCGTATCGAGGCCATCGGCCTTTTCCAGCTTGACTTTGATCTTGCCGAAGGTTGTCCAGCCCTGTTCCCGGACGTGCTCGCTCACCATAGTGGCCAGCTCTCTGGCCAGCGGATCGGCGTAGCTGACGAGTCGCTCATGGTCGCTAGGTGCCAGCTCGACCACGTAGCGGTTGGGCACCAGGACTCGGCCTTGGCCGAGGATGGCCTTGTGATCACCGGCTGCGCGCTGCAAGGCTTGGGCGACCTCGACAGGCTCGACGGCACCCTTGAAGACACGGGCGAAGGCGCCCTCGACGATACCCTCGAGACGCCGCTCGAACCGCTGCAGCACGCCCACCGGGTGACCCTCCTCGACCTGTGGCCTTCGATGGTATCCGTGGTGATACGACCACCGAGCCCGAGCTGGGTTGCGTGCTAATCTCGATCGGCGCTTGGGCGAGTGGCGGAATGGCAGACGCGCACGGTTCAGGTCCGTGTGTCCGAAAGGACGTGGGGGTTCAAGTCCCCCTTCGCCCACCTTGGGATGTTCCCGCAATTCTGACATCTGGCTTCACATAACTCGTTGCCGGCGGACCGCCGCCGACCTTTTGCTCTGGTACTGACTGGTGCCCCAACTGCTGACAGTCAGGGTGCCTGAGGCTGACTGGTGGCTGTGTGTGCGTCACATTCTGCCAGGGCCGGTGGGGTGTGGGCTTCCGGGCGACTGGTCGCATCGTGGAGGACGGACCGCACGAGGGAGCTGATGCGCGCCGGCGGGAACCCGTTGCCCTCGCTGGCGCCTCATCTGGCCGGGTGCTTGCTGCGTTCGGTCGGCTGGCGCTACACGGGCGGTTCTCGACCGCCCTGATGAGGCTCCGCTCAGCCGGGCCTGGCCGCGTGTCGGCGAGCAACCCAACACGTTGCGTAATGTTGCCGAGAATCTAAGTGTCACTTGCCGCATATAACGGACCATGTCGGTTACACAGGGTAGACAACGATCGAGTTGTTGGGTACTCATTCGATGACGCGCGATTGTCGGGCGCTGATGCGGGGTCGATCGTGGCCGTCGGCTTCAAGGTTCCCATCGGGGAGGCCTCGGAGGATGCCATGTCACACGCCGGTGGTCAGGTTTCCGCTGAGCGGCTCTGGTCGCCGGGGGACGAACTCGGCGGGGCGTGGCTGGACGCCGTCAACTCCTGGACCGACCGTGCGGTGCCGGTGGCCGAGCGACTACTCGAGGCTGCCCTGGAGCGTGGCGACACCGCCACCGCGGTGCGCGCCCGTCACGTCCTCGCGCTGGCCTTCCTCAACTGCGGCCGGTGGAAGCTCGCGGAGCCACACATCGACGGCATGCTGGATCAGCTTGGTCGCCAGCCAGATCCTCCCTTGGCCGCTCATGCCTGGGCGATGCGTGCGGCATGTCACGCGGAGCGTGAGCAGGCAGACTCAGCCTTCGAAGCGTTGGTGCGGGCCGAACTGGTCGCTGAAGCGGCTACGGAACCGTCCGACCAGTTGGCCCTGGCGTTCGGCGACATGGCAGCTGTCCTCAGCGAGATGGCCCTTTACGAGCAGGCCGAGCGGATGCTCACGCGGGCGGTGGACACGGCCATCGCGGCCGGGGCGCCGATCGCCCCTTATCTGTTCAAGCGGGGCCGCAACTTGGCCAGGTGGGCGATGCGCCTAGAACACCTGGGCCGCGCCGACCACGCCATCGAGCGCTACCGCGAGAGCGTTTCGGCCCTGCACGTCGCGCGTGATGCGGAGCCGGACCCCAGGTTCTCACTGGAGTCCTGGGTGATGACCAGCGTCACCACGCTGTGCCAAGGTCGCGCCGCGCTGCTCGGTGCGGAGGGCTGGCGGCCGCACAAGGCGGAGATGGCGTCGTCTCGCTGGATGGTCAAGTCCAGCCACAGTCATGAGGACGCTCAATGGCGGGTGCATGCTGCCGCGTCGGTCGCCCTGGTCATCGGCGAGCCGCGCCACGCTCTGGCCCTACTGGATGGGCTCGCCGAGCATGATTACGCCGTGCTCGGCCCTCGGCTGGCCGACCGCTGGCATCTGTTCGTGTTGGCCCACGAGCGGGTCGGCGACGACGCGGCCGCGTTGCAGGCTCACCGCAGCATGCACGCCTGGTACGACGAGGACTCCTACCGCAACCGCCAGTCCCGCATCGATGCTGCCCGCCTGTCCGTCCAGTGTTCAGCGCAGGGCAGTGACCCAGCCCAGAGCGTCGTCGTGACCGCCAAGCGGCCCTGGGCGGTCGACCGCGGGCCGCTGGCTGAAGAGCTGGCGGTGGCTTGGCTGGACGCGGTGAACCTGCGGCTGACCCGGGCCATCGTGGTGGCTGGGCGACTGCTCGGGACGGCTCTGGAAAGTGACGACCCATACCTGGCCATGCGAGCTGAGCACATCTGCTCCCTCGCCTATCTCTGCCAAGGGCAGTGGACGCCGGCCGAGCCGCACATCGCCCGCATGTTCACGCATCTGAATCGCAGCCCAGAGCCGGCCTACACGGCACACGCCTGGACGTTTCACGCGATCTGCTGCGCGGAGCGAGGCGAGGCAGATACCGCCCTGGAGTCACTGATCCGCGCTGAGCGGGCCGCCGACAGTGCCACCGCGCCATCGGAACAGTTGGCGCTCTCCTTCAGCGACATGGCCATGGTGCTGGCTGAGCTGGCACAGTACGAGCAGGCGGAGCGGATGCTGGTCAGGTCTCTCGACACCGCGACGGCTGCCGGCGCACCGCTTGGCCGGCATCTGTTCAAGCGAGTGGGCAACCTGACCAGATGGGCGATGCGACTGGAGCACCTCGGCCGGACCGCGGAGGCCGTCGAGCGTTACCGGGCAAGCGTCGTGGCGCTGTCGGTGGCCCGTGATCTCGAGCCTGATCCCCGATTCGAGCGAGAGTCGTGGGTGACGTTCAGCATGGATGTCCTGTGTCGGGCTCGCGTTGCGCTGCTCAGCGGTGAGAGTTGGCGGCCCACCCAGCAGCAGGAAGAGGCCCTCGAATGGCCGGCGGAAGCCGGCGCCTCCTTCGAGGAGGTCCTGTGGCGGGTCCACGCCGCGGCCTCTGTCGCCCTGGCCAACGGCCAGCCGCGGCACGCTCTGGCGCTGCTGGACCGCTACCGGGAGAAACAGTACGACGTCAGCGGCCCCCGGCTGGCGGATCGGTTCTACCTCCACCTGCTGGCCCACGAAGGGCTGGGCCAGCATCGGGACGCCCTGGTCGCGTCGCGCGATCTGCACGGCTGCTACGACGGGGACGCCTACCGCAGCCGGCGTGAACGTGCCGAAGCCGCCCGCGGCCGGGTCGCACGGGCACTGCGCGAGGCGTCGGATGGCGACGGGGAGGGCGGCTAGAAAACGCCACTCCGCAGTGGCGCGACGACACTCCGTCAGATTGGCGCTTGGTTGTTTGGCGTCGGGACGGCACGCTATAGGAGTGACCGCACAAGGGGAGGCGCCCTCCGTCCACGGCCTGAGTGCTCTGCGCGAGGCCCTTGTCGCTGTCCCGGTCGAAGGCGGCGGCGACCGGGCGCGTGAGTTGCGGTCGCGGCTGCTGGCCGAGATCGAGGGCCACCTGATCCCTCGGGTGGCTCACCCACAGGCACCGATCATCGTCGCCTTCGCCGGGCCGACCGGCAGCGGCAAGTCCACCCTGATCAACGGCCTGGCCGGCGAGGTGGTTACTCCGGCGGGGGCGTTGCGGCCGACCACCCGTGCTCCTGTGCTGGTGCACCGGCCGGAGGACGCCCGCTGGTTTCCTGGCGAGCGCCGTCGGGCGCCCGCCTGGGCCCCCGTGCACACCGTCTCCTCGACCAGGTTGCCGTCGGGTGTCGCGCTCCTGGACACCCCGGACGCCGACTCCGGCCGCGACGGCGCGAGCGGCTGCACCGAGCATCTGCTTGCGGCCGATGTCTGGCTCTGGGTGACAACTGCGACGCGGTATGCCGATGCGGCGCCGTGGCAGACACTTCGGCTAGCTGGTGGTCGCCGCGCGGATCTGGCGGTGGTGCTGAACCGGGTCCAGCCCGAAGCGGTAGCCAGCCTCGATGAGGCGCTCCAGCACACGCTCCACCACCACGGCCTCGCCGAGGCGTCGCTGCTGGTGATCACCGAAACGGCGCTCACCGACGGGCGACTGCCCACGTCATCTGTGGCGCCGGTCCGGGCCTGGCTGGAAAGCCTGGCGACCGGCGAGGCCCGTCGTGCTGACGTGCTGCATCGGACGATGGCCGGTGCGGTGGCCGCGCTGGCCGAACCGGTCACCGAGCTGGCCCGGCTGACCGGCGCGGATCCGCGACTGTGCCAGGCTGCGCAGGCCGTCGGGGGTCCGCGGTGATCGGACAGCTCCATCCGCAGCGCAGCTGGGACGCGAGCGACTTCGCCGGCCCGCTCGACCGACTGAGCCTGATCGTGAAGGAGGAGTCGGGTCAGCTCGACCGTTCTACGGCCGTTGCGGCCAAGCGGCTGCTGTGCCGAGCCGGCCAGCGGCTGCGGCTGTCCGGCGACCACACTGTCGTCGCGATCGCTGGCGGCACCGGCAGCGGCAAGTCGTCGCTGTTCAACGCCATTGCCGGACTCGAGTTGTCCCAGGTCGGGATACACCGGCCCACCACGGCGTCGCCGTACGCCTGCGTCTGGGGATCGCAGGATGTCTCCGACCTACTGGACTGGCTGGACGTGCCGGCGGCCCGGCGGATCGGTCGCGAGTCGGTGCTGGACGCCGACACCGAGGCGGCCCTGCGTGGATTGGTGCTGCTGGATCTCCCCGATCACGACTCGCTGGACGTGGCGCATCGGATCCAGGTCGACCGGCTGATCGGTCTCGTTGATGTGCTGGTCTGGGTGCTCGACCCGCAGAAGTATGCCGACGCTGCCGTGCACGAGCGATACCTGCGCCCCTTGCACGCACATTCCGACGTCATGATCGTGGTGCTCAACCAGACTGATCGGCTCGACCCGGGTCAGGCGCAAACCTGCTTGCAGGACCTACGTTGGATGCTCAACGACGACGGTCTCGGCGAGGTTCGTACGATGCTTACCTCGGCGACTAGCCGGGTCGGCGTGAGTGACCTACGCGCCGTCCTCACCACCACCGTTGCCTCGCGGCAGGCGACAGCCGGCCGGATCTCCGCCGACCTCGCCGCGCTGTCGATACGACTGGGGCAGCTCGCCCGCCCCGAGATCGACCCGGACGTCGTCGGTGCGTTGGCGTCGGCCGCCACAGACCGGCTGGCAGAACTCGCCGGCATAGACCGAGTCGCCGCTGAGCGGTCCGAGGATTACCTCACCCGTGGCCTGCGTCGGACCGGATGGCCCCTGGTCGCCTGGCGGCATCGCCATGACAGGGGGACTCTTCCGTTCGCGGTGCCGCGAACGGAGGTAGACGAGGTGGCTCGAAGCACCGCGGCGGCGGCCACCGGGGATCTGCCTCGGGGGTGGCGGCGAAGGCTCGAGCAGACCGCCGTCTGCGCCACGGGTCCACTGGCCGACGGACTCGACGCCGCTGTCCACGCGCAGGTGGAGACCCCGATCCCCTCCGCATGGTGGTGGCGCGTGGCAGCGGTGCTGAACTGGCTCCTCGTGCTCAGCCTCGCCTCGGGCGCAACGTGGGCCGTGGCCGCCTATCTCACCACCAATGCGCTCACCCGGCCCGCGTGGATCGGTGCGGCAGTAGCTGGTGCCGCGCTCCTGCTCGGGCTTCTCTGTGCCACCGCATTCACTCGGCGCGTGAGGCGGCAGACCTCCTTGCGGCAGCGGCGGATGCAGGTAGATCTGCGGGCAGAGGTTGCTGCGCAGACCCAGACCTGGCTGCTGAGCGCGTTGCGCCCTGAGCTCGCGACCTACAACGCCCTCCAGCGGGCCCTCGGCAGCTTTGCCCCTGGGTCGGTGGCGGCAGCTCAACCGGTCGTCCCGAGCCAGGCTTCCGTCCCCATCGTCGAGAAGCTCGCAGCCGTCACTGCGAGCCAAACGGAGTGAGCGCGGGCGTCGCCTTCTCATAATGCGTCCAGAGTGCCCCTGTCGCTGCTCGACTGGAGGATCAACGGTGCTCGCCGCGCTATCGCCGTCAGTTCAGCCTGACCAGTGGCGAGAACCGGTAGCTGCCAGCCACACCGTCATGGTCGAAGCGGGCTCGAGCCTGCTCGGTGTCCTGCCCCGGCCGGAACGCCACTGGGTGGCTGAGGCACAGCCACGTGCTCGATGAGACCCTTGCCGTCGGACACCCGTTAGCTGGGTACGCCGTCCCGTTCTTGACGGCGTGCACCGCCGGGGCGGCCACCCAGTGCTGCGGACCCGAGGTCACCGTCAGGACCACTACAGCCCAGAAATGGGGTGCGGCCGGGCCGACGCTCCTCAACAAGCAGAGCTGCTGCCAGAGGTTGCTTGCCGCCCGTACGGTTGTCGAACAGCCCAGGAGGCTCTCGCCCGTCCTTTGCTGCCATTTGGGCAGTGGCGGCGGCAGCGGGGTGGTACCAAAGGTGCTGCCGGTGTCCTGGTTGTAGGGCGCCGCCTGCCACGCCGCAACTCCCAGGACGCGGCCGGGTTCATACGGGTTGAAGCGCCAGTCGCCGACATAGCGGTTGTTCCGGAAGCGGTTGTTCTGCCGGAACGTGATCGCCTCTTGCACGGTGCGACCCTTGTACGGTGACCAGCCAGGGAACGAGCCGTAGTTCGAGATGATCCCCTGCATCCCGCACGAGGTGGTCGTGGCGGTGCATCCGATGGCCGTCCGGTCCATCCTGAAGTCGTTGTCCTGCACGAGGACGTTCTGGGTCTTCCACCGGCAGTCCGAGAGGTACGGCTCCCGTTCGATCGTGCCCGCCGTGCACGTCCGCAAGGTGCCGGCGCCGCCCGTCGTGCAGTAGCTGCCGCTGGTGTTGGCGGCCGAGTTGCAGAACCGGTCGGCGTTCTCCCACAGCACCACGGCGCCCCAGTTGTCCACAAAAAGATTCCCGCTTATCTCCAGCGTGGCGTGGACGCCGCCGTAGACCCGCGGGTCGCCGCCGCTCTCCGAGAGGTAGATCGCACCGACGGGGAAGTTGTCGCCACGCGCGGCGAAGGAACGGCCTTTGAGCAACGCGTTGCGCTGCAAGGTGTTGTTGCGGATGACGGCGTTGTAGCTGATCTCGTAGAAGATGCCCTCGTCGTCGTTGTCGTTGACGAAGTTCCCCTCGAACCGGAAGCCGACATCGTTGGTGTCGGCCCACAGCCCGACGCCCTTGTTGTGGTGCACCCAGTTGCCCGTGACCGTCGCGCCGGTCACGTCCCAGAACTTGGCGCCCCCCGTGCACCCGCAGCCGGGGACGTGGCTCTCCCAGTCGTAGGTGTTGTTTCCGGCGATCTCGTTGTGGTCCACGATGACGTCGGTGATGCCGTCGGGCCGGTACATGCTCAGCCCGTACTGCTGGTTGGCCGCCAGGCAGTTGTAGCGGACGACGTTGCCCGACCCGACGAAGAGGCCGGCACCGGCGTTGTCGCGGATGGTCGAGTGCTCCACCCGCCATCTCGCGCCGGCGTCGTGGTTGACCACCCCTTCGTTGTTGTTGCCGCCCACGACGCCGAAGTTCTGGATGGTCAGGTAGCGGACGGCCACCCCGCTGGCGTGCTGGGTGAAGGCGTAGCGGTTCCGGCGCTGGCCGTCGAGGACGGCACCGGGCGCACCGACGTAGACGTTGTTGTTCTTCGGGACCACCTGGTCGAACTCCCCCGTGCCGAGGGTATGGGTGCCGGCGGTCAGCCAGAAGGTCGTTCCGGCCGGATGTGCCTCGGTCAGTCCGTCGAGATCCTGCCCGGGACTCACCCGGACCGATCCAGCGGGCGCAGCAGCGGGACCGGACAGCATCGCGGCATTGCCACAGATCCGCGCCGGCGGGGCGGTCGGAAAGGCGGCGGTCACCTGCCGAGAGACGGCTGTCGACGGGGTGGCCCCTGACACGGGCGCGGACACCGGCGCGGACACCGGAGCGGACACCAAAGCCAGGGGCAGCACACCGGCGGTGCAAGTGGCAAGAGCGACGGCCGCGGCGCGCATGTGAGCCTCCAACGCACGACAGTAACAACCGGCACGAGGCGCCGCATCACGCAGTGTGGAGCACCGATCGACCAACCATCATGTTCGGGCGACCTTCACGGATGCAGCGTCGATCGAGGCATGGACATCGCAGCCCACCAGGGGCGATCATCACCAGGGTCTGGGACCATGTTGAGCAGGCTGTCGACGGGCCACACCGAGCCTGACGCGGCACCCGACTCCCGGCGCGGCGATCCCGCGGCCGGCGAACGAGGAGGGAGATGCCCATGTCTGGTAGCGACCCGGTGCCTGCCGGTGACCCGGCGCTCAGGGCGGCGGTCGACGACTTCGCCTATCCGCCCGCCGATGCCCCTGCGGCCGACGCCCAACTGGTGCAGTTGCTGACGCCGGAGGGCGAGCGGGTCGACTACCCGGGCTACTCGGTGGACCTCACCGACGACGAGTACCGGGCTCTGTATCGCGACTTGGTGCTGGTGCGCCGGATCGACGTCGAGGCGACTGCTCTGCAGCGCCAGGGGGAGTTGGGCATCTGGGCGTCGCTGCTCGGTCAGGAGGCCGCCCAGGTCGGCTCCGGCCGGGCGTTGCGGCCCAACGACATGGCGTTCCCGACCTACCGCGAGCACGGGGTCGCCTGGTGCCGCGACGTCGACCCGCTCACCCTCCTCGGCCTCTACCGTGGCGTGAGCAACGGCGGCTGGGACCCGGCCGACAAGAACTTCCACCTTTACGCCATCGTGATCGGCTCGCAGACCCTGCACGCGACCGGCTACGCGATGGGGATCCAGAAGGACGGCACCGACGACGCGGTGATCGCCTACTTCGGCGACGGTGCGTCCAGTCAGGGTGATGTCAACGAGGCTTTCGTCTTCGCCGCGGTCTATAACGCCCCGGTCGTCTTCTTCTGCCAGAACAACCAGTGGGCGATCTCCGAGCCGCTGGAGCGCCAGACCCGCATCCCGCTCTACCAGCGGTCCCGCGGCTTCGGCTTTCCCGGCGTACGAGTGGACGGCAACGACGTGCTGGCCACCCTTGCCGTGACCCGCAAGGCGCTGGACGACGCGCGCAGCGGCCAGGGGCCGACGCTGGTCGAGGCGTATACGTACCGGATGGGCGCGCACACGACCTCCGACGACCCGACCCGGTACCGGCTCGCCAGCGAGCTGGAGGCCTGGAAGCTCAAGGACCCGATCGAACGGATGAAGTCCTTCCTCTACAAGAACCGCCTCGGCGGGCCGGACTTCTTCGGCCAGGTCGAAGCCGAGGCCGACGAGCTCGCCGCGTATGTCCGCAAGGGCTGCCTGGAGATGGCCGACCCGGAACCGCTGGTCGCCTTCGACCACGTCTACGCCGAGGAGCATCCGCTCGTCGCCGCGGAACGGGCGGCCTACGCCGACTACCTCGAGTCGTTCGCGGATGCCCTGCCACTAGACGCCCTGCCACTAGACGCCCCGCCACTCGGGGCAGAGAGTGCGCACTGATGGCCACCGTCACACTGGCCAAGGCACTCAACGAAGGTCTGCGGCAGGCCATGGAGACCGATTCCAAGGTACTCATCATGGGCGAGGACGTCGGCAAGCTCGGCGGCGTCTTCCGGGTCACCGACGGCCTGCAGAAGGACTTCGGTGAGGACCGCGTCATCGACACCCCGCTGGCCGAATCCGGCATCGTGGGCACGGCCATCGGCCTGGCGATCCGCGGCTATCGGCCGGTGTGCGAGATCCAGTTCGACGGTTTCGTCTATCCGGCCTACGACCAGATCGTGAGCCAGCTGGCCAAGATGCACTACCGGTCGAAGGGGTCGGTCAAGCTGCCCGTCGTCATCCGCATTCCCTTCGGCGGCGGGATCGGCGCGGTCGAACACCACAGCGAGTCCCCCGAGGCGTACTTCGCGCACACCGCCGGCCTGCGCGTGGTGGCCTGCTCCAACCCGGTCGACGCGTACTTCATGATCCAGCAGGCGATCACCTGCGACGATCCGGTGATCTTCTTCGAGCCCAAGCGTCGCTACTGGGAGAAGGCGGACCTCGACCCCGCCGTCGCCCCGGGACCGCTGTTCGCCTCGCGCGTGGTGCGTCCCGGAGCGCACGCGACGGTCGTGGCGTACGGGCCGATGGTCAGGGTCGCGATGGACGCCGCCACCGCCGCCGAGGACGACGGGCACTCCATCGAGGTGATCGACTTGCGCACGCTGTCCCCGCTGGACATGGCGCCGGTGTACGACTCGGTGCGCCGCACCGGCCATCTCGTCGTCGTGCACGAGGCACCGGTCAACGTCGGCCTCGGCGCCGAGATCGCCGCCCGGGTGACCGAGGAGTGCTTCTACTCCCTGCAGGCCCCGGTGCTGCGGGTCGGCGGTTTCGACACACCCTATCCGCCGTCCCGCCTGGAAGAGGACTACCTGCCAGACCTCGACCGGGTGCTCGATGCCGTCGAACGATCGCTGCGTTTGTGATGGCCCGGATCGAGCAGTTCAAGCTTCCCGACCTGGGAGAGGGCCTGACCGAGGGAGAAATCCTCAGGTGGCTGGTGCGGCCCGGCGACGAGGTCAGGCTGAACCAGCCGATCGTCGAGGTGGAGACCGCCAAGGCCGCTGTCGAGGTGCCGTCTCCCTACGCCGGCGTCGTCACCGAACTCTTCTACGGTGAGGGCGAGACGGTTGACGTGGGGGCGCCGATCATCGCCTTCGACACCGGCCAAGGCGCAGCTCCCGGCGCCGACTTAGGGGAGCCCGAGACCGCTACTCCGCCCGAGTCCACCGCGCAAGCGGTCGAGGCCGAGTCGGGTGTCGGCACTGCGCCGGCCGAGGGGCCGGTCGGGCCCGGCATGATCGGCGGTCCCGCCCCCGGCGGGCGTACGTCGGTTCTCGTCGGATATGGGCCCAAGTCAGCGGTTGCCAAGCGGCGCAGCCGCAAGGCACCGCGGACAACCGGCGATGTGGCGGCGGAGGCCGTGTCGACCTCGGACCTGGCCCAGCCGCCGGCCCGGGTTTCCGCCGCCGAGGTGGGGGCCGCCGCCCAGCGCCGGGCCGGCGAGCCCGTGCTGACCACGCCGCCGGTCCGTAAGCTGGCCCGTGACCTGGGCGTCAACCTGCGCGGCGTGTCGCCGACTGGACCGGGCGGCACGGTCACCCGCGCCGATGTGGAATCGTCGGCCAACGTCGCCGAGGGCTCTGCCGAACCGCGGCCGGCGCGCGGCTCGGAGGGACGGCTGCGGCGGCCGGGCTTCGATCCGGTCACGCGCGAGCGGCGAATTCCCGTCCAGGGGGTCCGCAAGCGCACGGCGGCCGCCATGGTGGCCAGTGCCTTCACCGCGCCGCACGTCACCGTGTTCATCACCGTCGACGTGACCAGGTCGATGCGCGCTGTCCATCGCCTGAAATCGATGCCCGGCTTCGAAGGGGTCCGGGTGGGCCCGCTGCTGCTGGTGGCAAAGGCACTGCTGCTCGCCGTGCGGCGGCACCCGATGGTCAACTCGTCGTGGGATGCCGGCGCGCAGGAGATCGTGGTCAAGGACTACGTCAACCTCGGCATCGCCGCCGCCACGCCACGCGGGCTCATCGTGCCGAACATCAAGAACGCCGATGCGCTGTCCGTGGAGGAGCTGGCCGCGGCGCTGACCTCGCTGGTCGCGACCGCCCGCGAGGGCCGGACCCCTCCCGGCGACATGCGGGGCGGCACCATCACCGTCACCAACGTCGGGATCTTCGGCGTCGACACCGGCACCCCGATCCTCGCCCCCGCAGAGTCCGCCATCCTCGCCTTCGGCGCGGTGCGTCGGGCGCCGTGGGTGCACAGGGGCAAGGTCAAGCCCCGCATGGTCACCCAGCTGGCGCTGTCGTTCGACCACCGCGTCATCGACGGCGAGCTCGGCTCACGGTTCCTCGCCGACGTGGGCGCTGTGCTGCACGACCCCGAGGCGGCGCTGCTGGCCTGGGGCTGACTCCGGCTACCAGCACGGCGAGGGCGCCACCGGCGTGGCTCAGGTGATGACGTAGGTGGTGTAGCCGTACGCGCGCCCGAGGTAGGTGACGGGGCCTCCGGAGACGACGGCCGAGGTGGGACTGGTCCGCCTTGTGGTGTCGCCGAGCCCCAGCTGCCCCTCGGTGTTGTACCCCCAGCACCACAGCGCACCGTTGGTGCGGGTGGCGCAGGTATGGTAGCCATCGGCGCCGAGAAGGTTCCAGGTGGTGGCGGTGCCGACCTGGACCGGGCTGGTCCGGTTCGTGGTGTCACCCAGACCCAGCTGGCCGTAGGTGTTGATCCCCCAGCACCACAGCGTGCCGCCCGTGTGGGTGGCGCAGGTGTGGTTGCGGCCGGGGCTGGGCGCGCCCCAGGTGGCGGCGGTGCCGACCTGCACCGGGCTGGTCCGGTTCGTGGTGTCGCCGAGGCCCAGCTGGCCGGAAAAGTTGTAGCCCCAGCACCATAA
>Ga0136617_10002636_pt1 | contig 15944 bp, 9 predicted proteins | sample AntDrymUQ3222106_2_FD_129672 | JGI IMG/M metagenome (GOLD analysis project Ga0136617, IMG submission 129672) | Polar desert sand microbial communities from Dry Valleys, Antarctica - metaG UQ322 (21.06) | ecosystem: Environmental > Terrestrial > Soil > Desert | place: Antarctica: Dry Valley...
ACGTCTTAACCGACCGCTTGTCGGCGAGGAAGTCGGTATTGCCCCCATCGCGTCCATCGCCGGTGCTCCTGAAATACGGAGCGCCGAGCATGCGTGCCCCGGGCGCGAGGGGCAAAAAACGAATGCCCTGCGAAAAGCCTGGCGTGGGAGAAAACAGCGATTCGCCGGAAGAAAAGAGGCGTTCGGGGCCGGCGGCCCTCTTCCTATCCGGAGGGGGATGGGACCAAATTCTTAGCGCGTTCCGTAGGTCAGCCTATTCCCGCCGGTGGGGGTTACCAACGCAGGCAAGAAATGCTTTCTTTGCAGGTGGTTCCAAAAAAGGGGGGTATACCGGTGGACGGAAGGCAACGTGTTTCCACGGCAGCGATGCTTCTGGCCTTGGCGCTATTGCCAATCTCTCCCGCGAGTCTCCCGGCGCAGGAGGGCGGCCATCTGGCAGAGGAGGGCGGCCATCACCTGAACCACGCCGGCCTTTTCCTTGGGGTGACCCGCCTCGAAGGACACTCGAGCTTCACTATCGGTGCGGATTATGAGCGCACTCTTCCCGTGGCGCACGAGCGTGTGGCAATCGGGGGGTTGATAGACGTTGCAACAGGCAGGGAGGCGAAGCACGTGATTGTCGCCGCTACGCTCTCCTTCCGTCCTGTCGAACCTCTCAAATTAGTGGTCGGACCGGGCGTCGAGTTCTCGCACGGGAAGCACGAGGCGCTCTTCCGCGCCGGAGCGTCGGTTGACCTCCTCCACGCCGGACCGTTCACGATATCGCCCGGCGTGTACTTCGATTTCGTCGGAGGCCATACCGCGACGGTGTTCGGCGTCACGTTCGGGAAGGGGTTCTAGATGAGCGCCGACGCGCCGGCACGCTGGGAGGTCAGCAGCAAGACCGTGAGCGCTGGCCGATGATCATCGGGCCGTTCGTCACTCAGCGGGACATCGTCACGGTACGCCATGACGACACGCTCGCCGAAGCGGCGACACGAATGCGAGCCCGTCGCGTGGGGTCAGCCCTGGTTTCTCCGCAGCCCCAGGGTCCGGGATTCGGCATTATCACCGAGCGGGATCTGCTGCGTGCTATGGCCGACGGCGTTGATCCGGCCACCACGCACGTCGCCGACTACATGACGTCTGATGCGGTGACAATAACGTCCGAGTGGCACGTGGTTGACGCCGCCAGAACCATGATGGATAGGGGCTTTCGGCATCTCATCGTTGTGGACGAAGGGGAACTCGTCGGCGTGCTCTCGATCCGGGACATGGTCAGGGCGCTGTTGCAGGACCGCCAGCGAATGGCCGCAGGTTAAGACCCACAGACACAGGAGACTCCGGATGGCGACGCATGCAGATGCCACAGCGGTGACCCAGGAAAGACTGCCCGTTCCGAAGGACTGGCTGCCTGGGCTGGCGGACCATTGGAAGGGCGACATGCTTTCGGGATTCATAGTCTTCCTGATCGCGCTTCCGCTATCGCTTGGGATAGCGCTCGCTTCAGGGGCGCCGGCGATCGCCGGCATCATCACCGCCATAGTCGGCGGGGTACTTGTCTCGCTGCTGAGTGGGTCGCACGTCACAATCAACGGCCCCGCAGCCGGTCTGATAGTCATAGTGCTCGGCGCGATCGAGGCCTTGGGCGAGGGGGATCCCGCGGCCGGCTACCGGTACGCTCTGGCGGTCGGCGTGGTTTGCGGTGTGATCCAGATCGTGCTGGGGCTGCTGCGAGCAGGAAAGATGACGAACTTCTTTCCCCTATCAGTAGTGCATGGCATGCTCGCCGGGATCGGCGTCATCATCATGGCGCGCCAGATCCACGTCGCCCTCGGCGTCACGCCCGATCCCGCACACACACCCATTCCTCACGAGTGGCCGGTTCTCCATGGGCTGAACCCGATCCTGGCGATCCCCAGCAGCCTCGCGAACTACGTCCTCTACCCGACGATCATCGGCATCGTCGCCGTCCTCATCATGGTCCTGTGGCCAAAGCTGACCAAGGTGGCCAAGTTCGTCCCCGCTCCGCTCATTGCCGCTATCGCCGGCATAATTCTAGGAATCGTATTTAATCTCGCCGAGACCAACCCGCGACTGTTGCTCAAGCTGCCCGAGGGTGGTCTCCTCGGCGGGCTCGCCACGCCCGACTTCTCCAAGATCTTCACTGGCACGTCCATTCGCTGGATCGTTGCCTTCGTATTCGTGGCGAGTCTGGAATCGCTGCTAACCGCAAGCGCCATGGACAAGATGGACCCATACAAGCGCCGCTCGAACATGAACCGCGAGTTCCTTGGCAAGGGCGCAGGCAATATCATTTCAAGCTTGCTAGGCGGCCTCCCGATGATCGCCGAGGTGGTCCGAAGCTCCGCCAACATCTTCAACGGTGCCAAGACGCGATGGTCGAACTTTTTTCATGGCGCGTTCATGCTGGCTTTCGTCGGATTGGTGCCGGGGACGCTGGAGAAGATTCCACTCGCCGCATTGGCGGGGATCCTGGTGGTCGTCGGCTTCAGGCTCGCTCACCCCAAGCAGTTCGTGCACGCTGCCCACATCGGGAAGGAAGAGCTGCTGTTCATGCTGGCCACGACGATCATCGTCGTCGCGGAGGACCTCCTGGTCGGCGTCGTAGCCGGCATCATCATAGGCCTCGTTACCGCGCTCGTGCGCGGTACCTCGCTGGGCAATCTCTTCAAGTCCTCCGCGGAGGTCTCGGAGGTAGCCGGGAAGACAGTGGTCCGCTTTAGGAGAGCCTTGGGCTTCGGAAACTTCATGGGGATCAGAGCCAAGCTGGACAAGATCCCTTCCGGACAGACGGTTGTTCTCGACTTCAGCGACGTCCATTTCGTGGATCACACGGTGGTGGAACGGCTGGAGGACTTCGAAGAGGAGTACAAACGCGAAGGCGGCCACGTGGAGAGGACCGGACTGGCCCACCTCCGCCACGCCACCCATGAACCACTTTCGGCATTGGTCAAGGCCGCCTAGTGGCGGGAACGGGCATCCCAGAAGGCAAACGCTAAGAGGACACGCGCATGTCCATCCTGAGCATGATCACGTGGGCCCCGCTCGCGGGCGGGCTAATTGTCCTGTTCCTGCCCAAGCAGCAAGTGAAGCTGATCCAGGGGGTGGCGCTCGCGAGCGCCGCGGTGTCCCTCGTGCTCTCCTGGACGCTGCTGTTCAGCTTCGATCGAACTACCGCCGCCGTGCAATTCGCCGAGCGGCGCGAATGGATTCCCGAGCTGGGCATGACGTACGCCCTAGGCGTGGACGGGCTCTCGTTCCCGCTGGTTCTCCTGGCCACGCTGCTCTCTTTCGTGGCCGTGATCGCGTCGCTCGGTGTCACGGAACGCGTCAAGGCGTACTTCGCCTGGCTGTTGCTTCTCGAAGTCTCGATCATCGGCGTATTCGTCTCCCGGGATTGGTTCTTGTTCTATGTGTTCTGGGAGGTGAGCCTGGTTCCGATGTTCTTCCTCATCGGGCTCTGGGGAGGAAAGAGACGGGACACGGCCGCGATGAGTTTCTTCCTGTATACGCTGGGCGGATCGATCTTCATGCTTCTGGGCATCATCGCCGTGTACCTCAAGGCCGATCCCCACACGTTCGACATGGCCGGATTGATAGCGGCGCGGACGGCAGATGGATGGGATCAGGCGTTCCAGATACTTCCCTTTCTCGCGTTCTTCCTCGGGTTCGCGGTCAAGATTCCGGCGTTCCCTCTGCACGGCTGGCTGCCATTGGCCCACGTCGAAGCGCCGACCCCGGTGAGCATCATGTTGTCGGGCCTCCTCCTCAAGCTGGGGGCGTACGGTCTCATGCGCGTGAGCGGGCTATTGCCGGAGGGGCTAGAATGGTTCGCGCCGATCCTGCTTGCCCTTGGGCTCGTCAACATCATGTACGGTGCTTTGCTTGCCTGGCGGCAGACGGATTTAAAAGCGATGGTGGCGTTCTCGTCCATCGACCACATGGGCTTCGTCCTGGTTGGTATCGCCGCCCTCAACGCTGTCGGATTCACCGGAGCCCTGCTGATGATGTTGACTCACGGAGTCATCACCGGCGCGTTGTTCTTCCTCGTTGGCGTGATCTATGAGCGGGCGCACACTCGGGAGCTTACGGAGTTTGGAGGGCTGGCGGCGCGCATCCCCGTGTACTCGACCCTTATGTCGCTCGCCATCCTGGCGTCGATGGGACTTCCCGGTCTGGCGCAGTTCGTTAGCGAGCTCCACGTCCTTATCGGCGCGTTTCAGCGCTGGGGACTATGGACTCTCATAGCCGGTGCGGGGATCCTTGTGACCGCCGCGTATTCCCTCCGGACTATCGGGAAAATGTTCATGGGTCCGCTGAATCCCAAGTGGGCCAGCCTGCAGGAGATTAGCGGGCGGGAATTGGCCGCGGTTGTGCCGCTGGCGCTCCTGATGCTTGCTCTGGGGCTCTTCCCGAGTCTCGCCCTTGGACTCATGAACGCGACGCTCGCGCACATGGCCGGCATCTTCGGGTAGGGAAAGATTCGATGGTCTTGAAGATCACCGCCGAGATGCGGCACCACCTCGAGCATGAGGTCGACCACTTCAGTCACCTGCTTCCGACGCAGGGGCCGATCTCGACGTTCATTCATCACAACACGCTGCACGGCCTGCAGCACATGCCTTTCGACGAGGCACTCGCCGAAGGCCAGCGGGTTCTGGGTGGTCGCGGCTACCTGCCGAATGAGGAGTTCCGCGGTTTCTACGCCGCGGGCCGGATCGCAGACGAGGATATAGATGTCGCGCTTGCCGGGCGCCCGCCGGTGAAAGAAGGCGGAGTGCTCGCCACCGTTAACGGCAGAACGATCGAGACGGAAGAGGTCTGCCGCCTCCAGCTGCTCCATGGCATCGAGCCGACCGATCGCGCGCGGTTGCGCTTCGAGCTGCAAGAGGGCCGCGCCGATCGGCGGTTTCGTGACGACGTGCCAGCCGAAGCGCGTTCGGCGCTACGCGGCAAGGCGGCGACCGAACGCGGGCGCAGCCTGGATCGCGTCGGTCGTACCTGGACGCTATCGGATTGGATCCATGCTCATACGAATCTCGATGCACCCCGGTGGCTCCGGGGGGAGGTAGCGAGAGCGCTCGGCGAAGGAGTCACCGGCTCCCGCCGCGGGAACTCCATAGAACGGTTGCTCGGCCAGCTCAAGATCCCCGCGGATCGGTGGGAAGGCTACCTCCAGTGCATCGACCGCCAGTTCGGTGACGATGGTTACGCCGGGGCCGCGCGCGACGACGTTCGCCGCGTCTGGCTCCGCGAGGAGGGCGCTCTCGCCGACAAGGTTGCTCGCGGGCACTTCGGCATCGCCGGAACCTTCGACGCGATCGCGGCTCACTTCGGTGCGGATCCGGAAGCGTACGGCCTCCTCTCGCTCTGGTACGCCTGCCTCGGCAGCTATCATCTCGAGGATCCGTTCTCGCTCACGAGTCCAGAGCACCTTCGGGAGCAGGATCCGGATGCGGCGGTGGAGCTTCTAAACGAGCACTTTTCGCACATCGAGAGGTGGGGCGGCCCTCCCATCATGCTGATCCCGGAACTCCGAGACGCCATTCAGTCGCTGCTGGAAGCCGAAGTGGGGCGGGTACGCGAGACCACCCTGAGCGGCGAGCCGGCGGCGTCGGAAGCCGGCCATCTTGCCTGGATCGTTCTGCACTACCTCGGCGCAACCGCCTTGAACCGGCGTGGGCTCGAAGCGCTGCAAGCCCTTATCACGCTCCAGGTCAGCGACCTGGAGGACCGCCTGCGGCAACCAGCCACGGATGACGAGCCGGAAGAAGTTCTTCGCCGGAAGCAGGCGCAGTACGCTGAGCTGTCGGCGAAAGTTCGGCAGCGGGACCCCAGAGCCGCGATGCTGCGGTTCGCCGAAGAAAGCTTGGCAGGGGAGATGGGGCGGCTCGGTCACGACAAGTCCCACAGCGATTTTCTGCGCGAGCTAACCGGCGAAGATCTGAACGAACGGATCGATCCCTACATGATCAAGCGTTGCGCCGCTTTTCTCGACGAGGGGCTCGCGGCCTGGCGCATGCCCGGCCGTGCGCTCGGCTTCTACGATGCCTGGAAGAGCCTCGCCCATTCGGACCGTTCCTTCGTGCTTGACGATCTCCCCGGCTGGCGCGACGCGCTTCGCCGTCTCCCAGCCTTGGCCCAGGACGCCGTCATCAGGAATCTCCATGAGCTGGGCGTAAAAGAAGATCATTGGGGTGAGTACCTCGGCCGGTTGCTGATTCGGCTCCCGGGCTGGGCCGGGATGATCAACTGGCGGGCGAATCGCCCCCGCTACGCGCGGCAGCAGGTGCAGCCCGTCGACTTGATCCAGTTCCTCGCGGTACGGCTGTTCTATGAGACGCTATTGATCCAGAAGACGTGCAAGGCCACCTGGCAGGTCGACGCCAGCGTGGACGCCCTCCACGAATACTTCCGCGCGCATCCGGCGGAGTTCTTCGTTCGGCGCGGGCTCTACCTGGGCCAGCTTCCCGAGTATCTAGCCCACAAGGCGCGCTCTCTCACGGAGAATCCGTCCTCCGGCGCCGAGGCGGACGCCCGCTGGACCAATCTGGCGGACATGATCTGGATGCACAGCCAGGGCGGCGCCATGGCTCACGAATCCGCACCCGCTGCAGAGGGGATCGCGTGGCGGCTCTTCCAGCTCGCCCAGTTCCTCGGCCTCGCCGCGCACGAGATCCGGTCGCTTACTCCGGACGACCGCGACCGGCTGATCGGCGCGCTGGACGCGTTCCCGTCCTCGGCACACGGGCCTGTCTGGCTGGTTGCGTACGAGCGTCACTACCGGGAAGAGATTCTCAACGCGCTGGCGAACAACCGCGGCAGGGGGCGGTGGAAGACGAGAGACACGCGGCCGCGCGCCCAGATCGTGTATTGCATAGACGAGCGCGAGGAGGCAATTCACCGTCACATCGAAGAGATCGACCCGGGATACGAAACATTGGGTGCTGCCGGCTTTTTCGGCATCGCCATGAACTACCGTGGCCTCGACGACCACGACACGACGCCGCTGTGCCCTCCCGTCATCACCCCTGTCCATCAAGTGGACGAAGTAGCCCGACCCAGCGACGTGCAGCGTCTCGAAACGCATACCAGGCGGGCCAGGTGGTATGCGGTATTTCACAACAGTTACTGGGAGGTCAAGCGTAGCGCGCTTTCGGCTTATTTTCTTCTCGATCTGGTCGGCCTGCCGCAAGCCGTGCCGCTGATTGGCAGAGTGCTGCGTCCGCGCGGCTTCGCTCTCTTCGCCAAGAAGATCCAGCAGTCGATTGTTCCGCCGGTGCGTACTGCGCTCGCCGTCAGCAGCAGGGAAGAAACGGCTGGGGATAGCGCTTCGGAATCACATGCCGCTCTTGGATTCACAGCCCCGGAGCAGGCCGACCGTGTGGAGGCCATGCTGCGCAACATGGGGCTGACGTACGGTTTTGCCCGCCTGGTGGTCTTTACCGGCCATGGTTCATCGAGTTTGAACAACCCTCACGAGTCCGCCCACGACTGTGGCGCCTGCGGCGGGAAGCACGGCGGGCCGAACGGGCGCGCGTTCGCCGCGCTGGCGAACCGCCGGGAAGTTCGCGCTCTCCTGCGTGATCGGGGGATAGATATTCCGGACGACACATGGTTCATCGGCTCGATGCACAACACCTGCTCCGAGCTATACACGTTCTACGATTTGGAAGACATCCCGAAGACGCATCTGGAGGATTGGAACCGGCTCCTGGCCGACCTCGACGAGGCGCGCGCGCGTTCCGCGCAGGAGCGATGCCGGCGGTTCGGTTCCGCTCCCAAGGATGTTTCACCCCAGCTGTCGCTGCGGCACATCGAAGGCCGTTCCATGGACTTGAGCCAGGTGCGCCCGGAGTGGGGGCATGCCACGAACGCATGCGCCGTCGTGGGGCGACGTTCCATCACCCAGGGCGTCTTCCTGGACCGGCGCGCGTTCGTGATCTCGTACGATTCCACGCAGGACCCGGACGGTAAGATCCTGGAACGGATCCTCCTGGCCGTAGGGCCTGTGGGAGCGGGGATAAATCTGGAGTACTACTTCTCCACGGTGGACAATCCCAAATGGGGTTCGGACACCAAGGTCCCGCATAACGTCTACGGGATGATCGGCGTTATGGAAGGGGCGATGAGCGATCTCCGCACGGGTTTGCCGAAGCAGATGGTCGAAGTTCACGAAGCGATGCGGCTCCAGTTGATCGTCGAGTCGCGCACCGCCGTGCTGGGCGAGATATACGGCCGCCAGCCCGCGATCCAGGAGCTGCTGGGGAACGCGTGGGTGCACCTCGTCGCGATGGATCCGGATACCGGCGAGTTTAACCTGTTCGTGCCGGGCGTCGGTTTCGTCGTGTGGGACCGGCCGCTGACGCCGCTGCCAGAAGTGAAATCTTCCTTCGACTGGTACGAGGGCAAGACGGACTTTCTCGCGCCGGCCCTGGTCGCGCAAACGCGTGGCTTAGACCCATCCGCCAACAAACGATCGTAGAGTGTTCGGATTAATCGTTGCCCTCATCCCGGGCTTCCCGCTCCTGGCCGCGCTCGCCAACGGGGTCAACGCTCTCGTAGGGGAGCGATATTCATGGCGAAGCGTACAGCGGTTGACGAGCGGGTCGATCTTCCTCTCGTTCATCGGCTCTTTGTGGGTTCTCGCGCAGATACTCGCCGATCCCACGCCACGCGAAGTCGTGCTCTACCGCTGGCTGGTCAGCGGAGACCTCGCCGTGGATGTCGCTTTCCTGATCGATTCGCTCTCCGCGGTCATGATGCTCGTCACCACAAGCATCAGCTTTCTCATCGCGATCTTTTCCATCAACTACATGCACAACGAGCGGGGCTTCTTACGGTATTTCACCGTGATGCCCTTGTTCGTCTTCGCGATGCTCGTGCTGGTGATGGGCAACAGCTATATCCTGCTCTTCCTTGGTTGGGAAGGCGTGGGCGTGTGCTCGTATCTGCTCATCGGCTTCTACTACGACCGAAAGGCGGCGGCACAGGCCGGGACGAAGGCCTTCGTGATGAATCGGGTCGGCGATGCCGGTTTCCTGATGGGGATCTTCCTCATCATCGCCAACTTCGGCACCGCGAACTACACGCCGGTGTTCGCCGGAGCGGCAACGCTCGACACGGCTACCGCAACCGCCATCGGGCTCTGCCTGCTCCTGGGAGCGATCGGTAAGTCAGCCCAACTGCCACTCGCCACATGGCTCGCCCGGGCGATGGAGGGGCCGACACCTTCCAGCGCCTTGATCCATGCCGCGACGATGGTCACCGCGGGCGTCTACATGATAGTCCGCAGTCACGATATCTACGACCGCGCTCCGGACGCTTTGCTCGTAGTAGCCATAGTGGGAGCGGCGACGGCGGTATTCGGTGCCGTCGTGGGCCTCGTGCAGACCGATATCAAGAGCCTGCTGGCCTATTCCACGACGTCCCAGCTCGGTCTGATGTTCCTGGCCTGCGGTCTCGGCGCGTATACGGTTGCGATCTTCCACCTGGCCGCGCACGCAGTGTTCAAAACGCTGCTCTTCCTTACCGCTCCGTCGATTCTTCATCACCTGCACGGGGGTGCCGACGTACGCGAGATAGGGCCGGCAAGGGAAACCGCGCCGGCCGTCTATCGGCTGTTCGTGCTGAGCGCTGTGGGACTAGTTGTCTTCCCATTCCTCTCGAGCTGGTGGCAAGGCGAAGTTTTCGGTCGTGCCTTGGCGACTGGCTTGCCGATCCTTCTCGCTTTTGGGGTTCTCGCCGTGTTCGCGGCTGCCTTGTCCGCGTCGCGGCTGGTGAAGATAGCTTTTTCCGGGCACGCGCACGCGGAGCACTCGCATGACGCTTCGGGTTCCCCATCCCACCGGTCGCGCGGGAAGATGGTGAAGCCGCTTGTCGCGCTAGCGGTCATCGTCGTGGCCGGATTCACGCTCGGCCTGCTCCCAGGCGGCACGCAGGGTACGTGGTTCCAGGACTTTCTGGCGCCGGCCGTCCCCGGTCAGCCGCGCGTACCGCCCGCCAACCCGGTACTGGCAGCTACTCTCCTCGGGCTGATCGTCCTGATGCTAGCTGTGGGTTGGTTCATCCCGCTGTACTTCGGGCGGTTTCACCCGGAGCGGCCTGGCTTGTTTCTGTTCAAGCACCGAGGGTTGTACAATCTGGCCGTCAACCGGTTCTGGCTGGATGAGCTGTACGACGTGGCCGTGATTCAGCCGGCTAAGAAACTCGGTCGTTTGCTCGAGCGGGTGGATACTGAACTGATCGACAGGGCGACTGGCGTGCCCACTGCGCCAGGGAAACTCCACGCCGCCGTGCCAACCTGGGAAGAGCAGCGTCTGGCTAGCCACATGTTTGGAGCCGTCGGACTGGCCGGTGAGCCGACGCCGCTTGAGGTCACCTGGCGTGAGGAGGAGCGAGACGAAAGAGCAGCCGCCGCCGGGGAGGTCCGCGGGGCTCTTGGCTGGGCCGCCAAGGCTGGCGGCGACGCCACCGGCTGGATCGAGCGGGAGGGAATCGGACACGCGAGTGGTTTATTCGGCCGGCTCGCGCGCGCGGGCGCCGACACAGGGGGCTGGGTCGAGCGAGAGGGCATCGGACACGTCGGTGGTGCGTTCGGTTGGCTGACGGAGGCGATCGCGAACATTTCAGCGTGGGTAGAGCGGGCGATCATCAACCGCGGCGAGAACCTTGTGGCAACGCTCACCCACGCGACGGCGGGCCTCTCAGATCGCGTAGAACGATCCGTCTTCCACACCGGCGTTCATGTAGGCGTACCGCAGGCAAGCGGCCGTGTCGGGCGCTTCCTGAACACGATCGAGAGCATACTCGGCAGACCTGCTGTCATATGGTCGATCGTGGGTCTGGCATTCCTCGCCCATCTGCTCACCGCATTGTGATCCTACCAGAGATCTCCGCGGCAGCGCAGCTAGGATTCCCTGTCCTGAGCGTTCTGCTTTTCCTGCCCCTCGCCGTCGTGCTGGCGGTCGGGTTCGTCCGTGACGAACCGTCGGCCTACAGGATCGCGCTCGCGGGATCGGTTCTCGAGTTGGTGCTGGCGTCGTTCGTGGCGTGGGTGTTTGTCGGCAACATTCCCGACGTGCAATTCGTGGAGCGCGGGCTCTCTATCCCGTGGCTCGGCATCAGCTATCACCTCGGGGTGGACGGTATCAGCGTGCTGTTTCTACCGGTCACGGCTTTGCTGACGCTGCTGGTCATTCTGTACGCCGAGTATTCCGCGAAGGCCGATACCCGGCACTATGTGATGGCGACGCTGGCGCTCGAAGCGACTGTAATTGGCGCTTTTGTTTCGCTCGACCTCGTCATGTTCTGGCTGTTCTTCGTCCTGGAGCTGGTTCCGAGCTACTTCCTGATCACGCGCTGGGGTACCGGTCCCCAGCGTGCTCGCGCCGCCCGCGAGTACGTCGTGTTCATGCTGCTGGGCTCGGCGGCGATGCTCTTGGGGATCATACTCCTTGCGTTCAACGCCCGGCGGACGACGGGTGCTTTTTCGTTCGACCTGCTGGACCTCCTGGCGCTGTCGGTTCCGATAGAGCTGCAGAGCGTGATCTTCTTCCTGCTGTTCATAGGTCTCGCCGTCAAGGCGCCCGTGTTTCCGTTGCACACATGGATGCCGAAGGTGCTCGAGCAGGGGCCAGTGGTGGGCATGAGCGTCTTTCTCGTGGGTATCAAGCTCGGCACGTACGGCTTCCTACGATTTGTCATACCGCTCTTGCCTGAGGCGGCCAAGGAGTGGGCGTGGGTCATGCTCGCGCTTGGAGCGGCTGGGATCGTCTATGGCGCGATGATCGCGTTGATCCAGACTAACCTGCGCCGGCTTCTTGCCTTTAGCAGCCTAAGCCACATGAGCGCCGTAATGATCGGACTCTTCTCCCTCAACTTCTCAGGGTTTCAGGGAGGACTCCTTCAAATGATCAACCATGGGATCGTCGGAGCCGGACTTTTCTTCGCCGCCGGTTTCCTTCACACCCGTGTTGGCCCGCCGGACCTCTCCGTGATGGGTGATCTCATTCATCGGGTGCCAGTCCTCACCGCCACCTTCCTCATCATCGCGCTAGCTGGCATCGGACTGCCCGGGACGAACGGCTTCAACGGTGAGCACCTAGTCATGATCGGCGCGTTCAAGGCACACTGGTTCCTCGCGCTCGTATCCGGTCTTGGAGTATTCCTGACCGCCGCGTATTTCCTGTCGTACTTCCAGCGTGGCTTTCTCGGGCAGCACACGGTTAGCGTGGCCGGTGCGGCCGGTGATGGCGCCTCGCACTCCGGTGCGTCGCCATCGATGCCCGACCTAAGGCTCCGCGAGCGCATCATCTCCATCGCTCTAGCGGCACTGGTATTCTGGATCGGGATGGACACGGGTCCAGTCCTTCGCGTGATGAACGGCTCGCTTAGCGCGCTGGAGGCTCGTGTAACCGGCGGATCCATCTCCGTATCGCCGTCTCTATCACCAGGGGCCTCGCATGGACGTTAACGAGATCCGCGCGATGGAGCAGATCGGGTTCCCGATTCTCACCGTGCTGATCTTTTTCCCTGTTCTGTGGGCCAGCCTCGTGAATCTGATTAAAGATGAACGGCTGGCCTGGCGGACAGCGCTCCTGGGCGCCGTCGTCGAGCTGGGTCTCGCCGTGTTCATGGCAGTCAGCTTCACTCCGGGCGTCTCGGATATCCAGTTCGCGGAACACTTCAGGTGGATCGCGACGTCAGGCGTCGACTATCACGTTGGCGTTGACGGGATCAGCGTGCTGTTCATCCCGTTGACTGCCTTCGTCACGCTGATGGTGATGCTTTTTTCCTGGACGACCGTGAGGTTCCGCCCCAAGTCCTACCTTATGGCCCTGCTCGTGCTCGAGGCGGCCACGATGGGGATATTCGTGTCGCTGGACCTGGTGCTGTTCTTCGTGTTCTGGGAGCTGATCCTGGTTCCCAGCTATTTCCTGCTCCGGCTATGGGGAATCGGCCCCGAGCGGCAGTACGCCGCGGTCAAGTACGTCATGTACATGCTTGCCGGCTCAGCACCGATGCTGGCTGGGATCGTGCTCCTCGGCGTGAATCACTACAACCAGACCGGAACGTATTCGTTCGACTTCCTCGATCTGCTGGCGGTGCCCGTTCCGCTGGGACTCCAGACGGCTGCGTTCTTTCTCCTCGCGTTCGGGCTGGCGGTCAAGGCGCCGCTGTTTCCCTTTCACACGTGGATGCCGGCCGTATTCATGCAGGGGCCGATCGGCGTGGGGATGTTCCTCGCCGGCCTCAAGGTCGGAGTGTACGGCTTCGTCCGCTTCACGCTGCCGCTTGTGCCCGATGCCGCGAGAGAATGGTCGTGGCTCATCGCCGCGCTCGGTATCACGGCGATTATTTACGGCGGTCTCATCGCGCTCGTGCAGCCCAACCTCCGCCGGCTCCTGGCTTTCGCGAGCGTGAGCCACGTGGGGCTCGCTATGGTGGGCGTCTTCTCCCTCAATGTGCAGGGACTCCAAGGGGCGCTGCTGTTGATCTTCAACCTGGGCATAGTGTCCACCGGTCTATTCTTTCTGACAGGCGTCCTGTACGCGCGTACCGGTTCATCGGAGCTGTCCGCGTTCGGTGGCATAGCGCGGCACGCCCCGCTACTGGCAACTTTCTTCTTCATCATAGGTTTGGCGGCCATCGGTCTGCCCGGAACGAGTGGCTTCCCTGGAGAGTTCCTGGTCCTGGTAGGCGCGTTCGGGGTGCATTGGGCCCTAGCCGGAATAGCGGTCGTTGGAGTAATTTTGACGGCTGCGTATTTCCTCTCGTATTACGAGCGTGCCTTTCTCGGTCCGCCCGTAGTGCATGAACGGCGCATTCCGGATCTCCGCCTGCGTGAATCGGCCCTCGCGGCGGTTCTGGCAGTCGTGATCTTCTGGATCGGGCTTTTTCCAGCCCCCTTTCTCGACATGACGAGCGGCTCGGTGCAGGCGCTGGTGGAACGAATGAACTAGCTGGGCTTCGCGTGCCACCCAGAGGCGCACTGCCCCGCTCCATCCTCGGAAGCTGAGAATTCGCCGGAATGCCAATCGAATCAATCAAGCCGTTTCTGGCCCTGATGGCGTCACTCACAGGCGCGGCGCTCGTTCTTGCCTTCCGAGCTCGCCCAAATCTCCGCGAGGCATGCTCCCTGGCCGCATCGGTGGCGCAGTTCCTTCTCGTTCTGAGCATGGTTCCGCCGATCATGGCCGGCGACACTCTGCACCACACGCTGTTCTCGTTTCTCCCGCAGGTCGCGATCGAGTTTCGTGTGGACGCACTCGGGCTCCTGTTCGCTGCCACTGCATCGTCGCTCTGGATCCTCACGACCATCTACTCCATCGGGTACATGCGGGTTCTCGAGGAGCATGGCCAAACCCGTTTCTACGCTCTTTTCGCGCTCGCGCTGTCGGCGACGATGGGATTGGCTTTCGCAGCGAATCTGGTGACGTTCTACATTTTCTTCGAAGCGCTAACCTTCATTACGTACGGTCTGGTCACCCACCACGGAACCGACGAATCACTCGCCGCAGGACGTAAGTATCTGGGCTATCACCTGGGAACCTCGATCGCCTTTCTGCTCCCGGCGATCATCGGGACGTATGCCCTCTCGGGTACGTTCTCTTTTCAGGCCGGCGGAGTTCTTTCGGCGGCCACCGACAGCCCGGTCGCCCTGACGATCATTTACTTCTTGTTCCTAGGGGGCGTAGGGAAGGCGGCGATGATGCCTTTTCATGCCTGGCTGCCGGCGGCGATGGTGGCACCTGTTCCCGTGAGCGCGTTGCTCCATGCGGTCGCGGTCGTGAACGCGGGTGTCTTCTGTGTCTTTCGGGTGATCCTCGACATCTTTGGCGTGGATCTGCTCCGGCAGCTGAATCTCGGCACACCGACTGTTATCATCGCGTCCGTCACGATCCTGCTAGCGTCCTTCTACGCTTTCAGACTGGACAACCTGAAGGCTCTTCTTGCCTACTCCACGATCGGACAGCTCTCCTACATGATCATGGGTATCGCCCTCCTGAGTCCCCGGGGAATGACCGGTGGCGTGATGCACCTGGGCGTGCACTCGTTCTCCAAGATTACGCTGTTCTTCTGTGTTGGCTTGATCTATCTGGCTTCGCGCAAAACGAAAATTTCCGAAATGAACGGGATCGGACAGCAGCTTCCCTGGACTATGGCCGCATTCGCAGTGGGCGCGCTCAGCATCGTCGGCCTCCCTCTGACGGCGGGATTTCTCACCAAGTGGTATCTACTCACCGGTTCGCTCGAGGCTCACCAACTGGCGGCCTTTTTTGTTCTCCTCGTGAGCACTCTCTTGAGCGCGGCGTACTATCTGCGGATCGTCCGGAGGGCATTCTTTGCTCCCACGGTGGGGGAAGGGCGTCCGGGCACTGGGGAGCGCCCCGAAGTGGAGAAACTCCTCGAGAGAGCAGAGGAAGCCGCCGAGGCGGAGACGGGCCAGGCAGGCGCGGGGCGGGTTCGCGAGGTCTCTTACTTCGCACTCATCCCCGCCGTGGTGACGGCTGCGATCACCGTGGCGCTTGGTATCTACCCCGCTTTTCTCCTGAAGCTGGTCGGACAAGTCTTCCGCTGAGCTCAGGTATTGGTGACGGCAGCCGGCTTGGGGCTCCTCTAATGCACAGCGCCTCCGCAACATCTGCGGAGGCGCTCTTCGTATCCTACCCTCGCGGAATGCGCCGCGTCCTATCCTACCTACGCTCCAGCGCTCGATACCGCTGAGCGCGTCCTTACCTGCGGCTCCGGTCCTCGTCCGGGGACGGGCTCTGCTCGTCGCTCACGCCCTCGATACCACCGGGCGCGCTCGAGGTGATAGGCTCGAGTCGGCCGGATACGCCGTACGCGTGGCTGACGCTCGTCAGGTGAAGCTTATCTGGCAGGCCCGCTCGAAGACCGACCCCATCGATGCAAGAAAGCTCGCGGAATTGCTGCGC
>Ga0136617_10002637_pt1 | contig 15943 bp, 21 predicted proteins | sample AntDrymUQ3222106_2_FD_129672 | JGI IMG/M metagenome (GOLD analysis project Ga0136617, IMG submission 129672) | Polar desert sand microbial communities from Dry Valleys, Antarctica - metaG UQ322 (21.06) | ecosystem: Environmental > Terrestrial > Soil > Desert | place: Antarctica: Dry Valley...
GACGTAGCCCGGGTAGACCGGCACCTTGTTGCCGAACCCGCCGCCGATGTCGTTGCAGAGGATCCGGATGTTCTGCTCGGGCAGACCCGCCACCTGCGCGTACACCGTGCGGTGCGCGTGCGGCGCCTGGTTGCCGTTGTAGATGTTCAGCTGCCCGGTCTCCGGGTTCATGTCTGCGACCATGCCGCACGTCTCCATCGGGCACGGATGGCAGCGCGGGTCGAGAATCGTGCGCTTGGCGACGACGTCGGCCTCGGCGAACACGCGGTCACAGGTCGCCTTGTCGCCGGCCTCCCACAGCGGGCTCGCGAGGTTGTCGGTCTGTCCGACCTTGTCGTCGCGAATCAGCGGGGCGTCGGGATCGAGCGCCTTGCGGCAGTTGACGATCGCCGGCAGCACGTCGTAGTCGACGTCGATGAGCTGCAGCGCGTCCTGCGCGGCGTACGCGTCGGTGGCGATGACGAACGCGACCTCCTGGAGGTGGAAGCGGACCTTGTCGCCTGCGAGCACGGCCTGCGTGTCGTAGGAGATCGTCGGCATCCACGCCAGACCGAGCGTCTCGAGGTCCTTCGCGATGACGACCGCGGCGACCTTCGGGTGCGCGAGGCACGCCGACGTGTCGATCGAGTTGATCGTTGCATGGGCGTACGGGCTGCGCAGGATCGCGCCGTGCACCATGCCCGGGAGCCGGACGTCGTCCATGTAGTCGCCGAGGCCGCGGATGAAGCGCGCGTCCTCCTTGCGCTTCATGTGCCCGTGGCCGATCGGCGCGTCCGTGACCTTGCCGAACGTGTCGCCTGTCGCGTGTCCGTACCAGCCCGGGTTCCGGCCGGGTCCTGTCTCAACAGTTGCCATGCTTACCTCGCTGTTCTAGCTGACTCGGGGTGCTCGTCGATGTAGGCAGCGGCCCACCGAATCGCCTTGACGATGTTGTCGTAGCCCGTGCAGCGGCACAGGTTGCCTGAGATGCCGTCGCGGATCTCGTGGTCGGTCATCTGCGTTGGGTTCGGATGTCGTTCGATCAGCCAGCGCCCCGTGGACATCATGCCCGGGGTGCAGAAGCCGCACTGCAGGGCGTGCATCTCGTGGAAGCCCTGCTGGATCGGGTCGAGCGTGCCGTCCGGCTTGGGCATGCCCTCGACCGTCGTGATCTCGTAGCCCACGGCCATCGCCGCGAGCATCGTGCAGGACTTGACCGGATACGGCGGCTGATCGCTGTTCGGGTCCTCCATGAGCACGATGCAGATGCCGCAGTTGGACGTGTCACAGCCCCAGTGGGTGCCGTGCAGCTCCGCGTACTCGCGGATGAAGTGGACCAGCAGCAGGCGTGGCTCGACGTCGTGCGAGTACTCCTGGCCGTTGATCGAGATGGATACGAGCATTGATTACCTCCTTAGCGCAGGGCCGTGGCCGCGGCGCGGCTGAGGGCGCGTGTGGTGAGCACGCCGGCGACGGCACGCTTGTAGTCGGCCGGCCCGCGGCCGTCGCTGTTGGGCGAGCAATCGGCGGAGGCCATCTCCCCTGCCTTCACGAACAGCTCCTCGGACGGCGCTTGACCGACGAGTGCCTCCTCGGCACGCTCGATGTGCAGCGTCGTCGGCCCGACGGCGCTGCATGCGACGCCGGCCCACTTGATGGTCCCGCCCTCGATGGCGAGTGCCGACGAAGCGGCGACGATCGCGAAGTCGCCCGCGCGCCGCTCGACCTTCTCGTGCGCGCCGCCGAAGCCCCGGTGGATGTCGAAGCGAACCTCGATGAGCATCTCGGTCGGCTGCACGGCCGTCATGTACGGGCCGAGGTGGAACTCCTCCATGCCGACGACGCGCTCAGCACCGCCCGGTCCGCGCAGGACCGCCTTGCCCTTGAGCGCCACGACGACGCCGGAGAGGTCCTCGGCGGGATCGGACTGGCACAGCGAGCCGCCCATCGTGCCACGGTTGCGGACGACCGGGTCGGCGAGGACCGCCTCGGCCTCACGGAAGATGTCCGGGAACGTGCGGGACAACAGATCGGACTCGAGCATGTTCACGTGGCGCGTCAGCGCGCCGATCCGGATCTCGTCGCCCTCCTGGCGGATGTAGTTCAGCTCCGGCTCGAGCGGGTTGATGTCGATCACGTGGCCGGGGTTGGCGAGGCGCAGCTTCATCATCGGGATGAGGCTGTAGCCGCCGGCCAGGATGCGTGCGTTGCCGCCGAGCGCCTCAAGCTGCGCGATGGCGTCGTCGACGCTCGTTGCCCGCGAGTAGTCGCAAGCGGCTGGGGTCTGCATTGCCAAGGTGTGACGCTCCTCTCCTCCGAAAGTGGTCCGCCTCGATCCTATGCACGCTACGATCGCAGATGCAACCTGGATGAATCGATCGCTTAATTGACTCTTTCGCAGCTCCGTTCGTTCATGACCGTTGCGCGGCTGGGCTCTGTCAGGGCCGCAGCCCGTGCCCTCGAGGTCTCCGAACCCGCGATATCTGGCGCGGTTGGAGCCTTGCGCCGCGAGCTGGGCGACAAGCTCTACATGCGGTCCGGCGGCGTCCTCGAGCTGACACCGGGCGGGCGGCGCCTGGCGAGCGCGGCCAGCGAGATCCTCGACCTTGCCGAGGAGACACGGCGGGCGGTGCGCGCGGCGGACGCGGAGAAGATGACGCTGCGCGTCGCGGCGACGCCTCCGTTCGCGGAGTTCGCGGCCGGACCGCTGCTCAACGCGTTCAGCCGCCGCCATCCCGGCATCGAGGTCGACCTGCAGGTCGCGCGTCGCGAGGAGCTGGCCGCGCGGCTTGCCAGCCGCAGCGCGGACGTCACGCTGGGCCCCCCGGTCACCGAGCGCCAGGACGTACCGGCGATGGTCTCCGAGGCGGTCCTGCGCTATGGGCTGATCGTCGTCGCCGCGCCCGGCCACACGCTCGCGTCGTCGAAGGGGCTCGCTCCCGCCGCGCTCGTCAGCACCCCGTGGCTGCTGGGCCCGTACGAGAACGAGCGCTCGACCGACACGGGCGCGTTCCTCGCACGGCAGTCGATCGCGCCGCGCCGCACGCGCACGTATCCGAACTTCGCCGCCGCGCTCGCGCAGGTGGCCTCGGGTCGCGGCGTGACGCTCGCGATCGCGCACACCGTGCGCGACGAGCTCGAGCGCGGGGCGCTCGTCGAGCTCGACGTGCGCGGCACGCCGATCTCGGGCCTGTGGTACGCCAGCTTCCTGCGTCCGGAGCTGCGTACGGCCTCGGCCCAGGAGCTGCAGCGCTTCATCACCCTGCCCGACGCGACGCGGGCCATGCTCGCCCGCGGGGGCGGCGTCCCCGCGGAGCGCTTCGTTCACATCGGCACGCGGTGGAGCTAGTGCTGCGCACCCCCGCTCGGCCGGCTCAGGCAGGCTGATCCGCCGCGGCTTCGCTCTCGAGGCGCTTGAGCTCCTGGTAGGCGGTGGCCGCGTTGTGCTCCTGGTTGTCGCAGTAGCGCGGGGGCGGTCCCTGGCGCGTATCGCGACGCGAGTCGGGGTTCGGGGTCGGCACCGCCTCGCGGTCGCACCCCGGGTACAAGCAGATGACCGTCTCGTCCGGTGCTGCCTCGCTCTTGGTGATGTCTGGCATCGCCTTCTCCTCCTCGCGTTTCCCGCTCGTTATCGCCGCATTCGTAACGTACCAATCGTCGATCCGGCCGTAGTCCTGGCGCGCTTGCGCTTGCGCGCTGCGCACAGGCTCGCACGCAGATCGATGCGCACGCAACGGTTTCGCTACCGTGAACTGTTCTGGGAGCGCGCGTCCACGCGTGCGAACGGACACCATGAGCGGCGAACTTCTGACCCATCTCGACGAGGACGGGCGAGCCCGGATGGTGGACGTGGGCGCAAAGCCGGAGACCGATCGCGTGGCGACCGCCCGCGCCGTCGTGCGGATGACGCCCAAGACGGCCGCGGCCGTCGCGGCGGGCGACGCGCCGAAGGGCGACGTCATCGGCACCGCGCGCCTGGCCGCGATCCAGGCGGCGAAGCGCACCGACGAGTGGATCCCGCTCGCGCACACGCTGCCGCTGAACTCCGTCGACGTGGACATCGACGTCGATGCCGGTGCCGGCGCGGTGATCGTCACGGTCACCGCGCGCGTATACGCTCGAACAGGCGTAGAGATGGAGGCGATGGTGGGATGCGCCGCGGGGGCGTTGTGCGTCTACGACATGGTCAAGGGCGTCGAGCGCGGCGTGCTGATCGAACGGGTAGAGCTGCTCTACAAGAGCGGCGGACGAACGGGGACTTGGAGGCGCGATGAGCAAGGTTGAGCCACTGCGAGACGGACACAACCGGCTGATCCGCGACGTGCGGGTGTCGGTCACGGACCGCTGCAACTTCCGCTGCCAGTACTGCATGCCGGCCGAGGGGTTGCCGTGGCTGGAGCGCGACGAGGTGCTGAGCTTCGAGGAGCTCGAGCAGCTCGTGACGCTGCTGGCGTCGATGGGCGTGCACGACGTGCGCCTGACCGGCGGCGAGCCGCTCGTGCGGCGCGAGTTCCCGCGCCTCGCCGAGATGCTTGCAGCGGTCCCGGGCGTGCGCGATCTCAGCGTCACGACGAACGGCTTCCTGCTCGAGCGCGACGCGGAGGCGCTCGTCGCGGCCGGCATCAATCGCTTCAACGTCTCGGTCGACTCGCTGCAGCGCGACCGCTTCTTCGAGATGACGCGTCGCGACGCGCTGCCGCGCGTGCTGCGCGGTCTCGAGGTGCTCGCCGGCTTCCCGGACGCACACCCGATCAAGATCAACGCGGTCGGCATGCGCGGCTTCACGGAGACCGAGATCCTGCCGATGGCGGAGTTCGCGCGCAGCCACCCCTACGAGGTGCGCTTCATCGAGTTCATGCCGCTCGACGCCGACCACTCCTGGGACCCGAGCCTCGTCTTGACCGGCGACGAGATCCGTGCGGCGATCCACGAGGTCTATCCGCTCGAGGCCGTGCGGCGCGAGCCGAGCGCGACGGCCCGCGTGTACCGCTTCGCCGACGGCAAGGGCAAGATCGGCTTCATCAACCCGCTGTCCGAGCCGTTCTGCGGCGACTGCGACCGCATCCGCATCACGGCGGAGGGCAAGCTGCGCACCTGCCTGTTCAGCCTCCACGAGACCGACCTGCGCACGCCGCTGCGCGACGGCGCGTCCGACGACGACCTGCGCGAGACGATCCGCGACGCCGTCTGGCGCAAGGAGCTCAAGCATCACGTCAACGAGCCGGGCTACCGCCAGCCCGAGCGCACGATGTCGCAGATCGGCGGTTAACCCGTTTCGCCTCCTCCTGCGTAGGGCTGTCCAAAGGGGTCTCAGGGCCGTGAAGAGTGGCGCCCTGACGGTCTATCCCCAGAAGTAGGATCGCCAGCTCATCGATAGGGAGGTGCAGGGACACATGGGTAACAAGAGCCTCGCGGCAGGGGCCTCTCTGCTGATCGGCGCGGCATACGTCGGCGTCGGCTTCATCGGCTTCTTCATCACCGGATTCAGCAATTTCCTGTCGGACACGGGGGATACGCTGCTGTTCGGGTTCGCAAGCCTGAACCCGATGCACAACCTGGTGCATATCGTCGTGGGAGCGTTCCTGGTCGCGATGACGCGCTTCTCGACGCCGGTGAACGAAGGTGCTCTGATGGGCGTCGGGCTCTTCTACATCGTCGCCTTCGTCATCGGCGTGGTCGCGCCGGACAACCTGACGATCATCGCGATGAACGGCGCGGGCGACGGCGAGAACTTCGTCCACATCATCACGGGCGTCACCGCGCTCACCGCCGGCCTCATCTCCGTGGGCCAGTCCGAGTCCGCCGCGAAGCGCAGCGGCATCCCGGCCGCCTAGCGCGACCTACCGAACAGACCGACGCACACCGGCGCGGCGGGCTCAGGGCTCGCGTGCCGGTGTGCGTCGTGGGTCGCCGTCTTCGCTCGCCGCCGGCGTGGTGTTCAGCGCACGACCTGGCGGCGCGCGCCCTCCACGAAGCCGTTGATGATCAAGATCAACGAGCGGTCGACATCGAGTTCCTCGAGCGTCAGGGTCAGGTGCCAAGCGACCTTGCTGAACGCCTCGTTCGTGATGTTGAGGTCCGCGTGGGCGGAGCTCAGCGACTCGCCCTTGTAGGCGTCCACGCCGCCGCCGAGCGCGAAGGTCAGAAACTGGCGCTGGTGCTGCTTGAGCTTCTCGCGGTCGATCCCCTCGAAGTAGTGCTGCAGCTCCGGATCGGCCCACAGGCGCTCATAGAAGTGGTCGACCACCTTCTTGAGTCCCGCGTCTCCTCCGATCGTCTGGTACATCGCGTCGTGCGTGGTTGTCGCCATCGGCGTAGACCCCTTTCTCGTCGAGCGTTCCTCCGCGCGCCAAGGCTAGGTCGACACCGTGTCAACAGGGGGTCGATTCGATGAACGCGGCGTGAACTGGGGCGCCGGGCGCTCAATGATGGCCGTGGCCGGCGAAGGCGAGCGCGAGCACGCTGGCCGAGCCGAGCATCACGCCGAGGCGCATGCGAGCTGCCCGTACGCGAGACCGGCAAAGAACACTCCGAACAGCCACCGGTCGCCCGTGTGGTCGATCGCCGCCTTGATGTGGATGCTGCCCGAGGCGCCAGCCAGCACCGCGCAGAACCCGAAGCGGGATCCGGGGGGCGGGCAGTTCGCCGCTCAACGGCGGCTGGCCTGGAAGGTCCCCGCGATCCGGTCAAAGGTCGGCTGCAGCGTCGGCAGCCGGGAAGCCGGGACGGCCTGCAGGACGATCTGGATCAGCCGCGCCCCCTTGAACAGGAAGTAGTGGACGTGCGCACCGTCGCTACCGTCGGCCTTGGTGTAGCTGTACGTGTAGCGATAGCCGGGCAGCCCAGCGACCTTCACTGCGACGGGCTCGCCGATCGTGCCGATGCGCTTGTCCTGGCGCAGCAGCTCGTCGGTCAGGGGCCGGACGATCGAGAGGGTGTCATCCGTCACGGCTTCGAGGTCTGACTTGCGCACGCTCACGCTGACCGATGCCGACGCGTCCGGCGCAGACGCGACGAGGCGCACCGCCTGGTCCCTCGCGATCCGCCGCACCCATGTCGCCGGGTACGAGATCGAAACGTCGGTCAGCGTGTCCGTGAAGCGTACGGTCGCGGGACGCTCCGGCGCCGGGGACGGCACGATGCTGCGACCCACGAGCCCGCCGAGGACGAGTGCGAGGACAGCGGCAAGCGCGAGGAACGCCGCCACCCCGCCGACGAGCCAATTTCGGTTCACATTCCCCCAGCCTGAAAAAAGAGTCCGGCCGGAGCCGGACTCTTTGTCAGTGGTCAGCGCTCCCAGGGCCGAGTGCCCTTGGCCGACATCCGGCCCGGCCTGCTCGGCTGGTCGGGCTGCGTGGGCGCAGCCGATCCCTCGGCTGACGACGACGGCGCGACCTCGATCTTGCCCGTCGGCGCCGGTGCCGGCTCCGGGGGTGGTGCCTCGATCTTGTTTCCTTGTGCGTCACGGGTACGCGTGCCCGGGGTCAACGCGGCCTCATAGGGGCTGTGGACCGGATCGTTGCCGATGACGGGTGCCTTCGGAATGTTCTGCGTCGGGTCGCGACGGTCCGGCGGAGCCGGGTAGAGCTTCGCGGCCTCCGTGGTCGAGTAGCGCGGATCACGGACGGCCGGGCCCTTCGTGTGCGCCACGCCGATCGGCGCGCCGCGACCAAGGCCCGCGAGGATGCCGACACCACGGGTGTACACCGTGCCGACGTTCACGACCTTGCCCGACCTGCCCACTCGCCGCAGGAACTTCGTGCCCTCGCCGGGGAACAGCGACTCGACGAGCCCGGCCGAGTCGGGACCTGCCTTCTTCAGCATGAGGTTCTCGAGCGCGTCGCGCGTCACGACGAGCTGCGCGTTGATGTCGTCGACGACCGGATTGACGGGGTTCGTCTTGGCCACGATCTGGCCGACCAAGGGGAGGACCACGCTCAATCCGGCGTTGATCTTGAACAGCTGCAGGATCGTCGCGGCGAGAAAGATCGCCAGCGTGGCGATGATCACGGCGACCAGCAGGATGATGATGGCTACCTGAATCTCCACAGAAGCCCCCTAGTAGTCCGGAAGGGCAGCATCGAGCGAGCCGCCGTAGTTGAGGACCGATGCCCTGATCGACTTGATGTAGCCCTGCGTCGTGAGCAGGACGGCCACCGCGTCGAGGTCCTTGGACGCCGCCGCGGCGACGCCCGCGATGGCATCGATCTTCGGCGGAATGCTCGTCGCCGCCTTCAGCACGCGCTTGAGCAGCGCGAGCAGAACGACGATCACGACGGCCAGGATGACGACCATGATCCAGAGTGCTGCGTCAGCCATGGATCAGCCCCCCTGTGCCTTGCGCACGACGAGCGCGGCCTTACCCGCGATCACCGGCAGCGTGTCGACGATGATCTTCAGCGGGCCGTTGACGTCCGCGACCAGCCCGAACAGCGGCCGCAGGTGCTGGGACTCCACCGTCGCCAGCGCTCCGCCGAGCGCGCCCAAGCCCTCGGAGATGATCTCCAGGCGCTTGGCCACCATCGTCAGCGCGACCGCGAGGATGACGACCAGCAGCGCCGGCTCGAGCATGCTCAGGAGAATCATGAGATCGGTGCTCATACGGTCTCCCCCGCGCCGACGTAGCCGTCGGTTAGTGCGTTCATGTAGCCGTCCTGGATGATCGCCTCTTCGATGATCAGGTTCAGGACGGGCGGCGTGGCGGCCAGCTTCGGGATGTTCGCCGTCTGCGAGGCCACGACGCCCGCTGTCTCCAGCAGGCTCGCGACGCTCGCCTGGATGTCCTTCACGAGGCTCAACAGGAGCATCATGAGGATGATCACGACGACGAGCACGACGGCGCCCATTCCGAGGACGATCTGCCACGCGGCATGCGTATCAGCTGCTGCGATGACGTACTTCATTTACCTACCGCCACCTTCCGCAGAGCCCGGGCCATGTGAAGGATCCGGACTGCTGAGTCGTTGACCTTGTCGACGCCGTCGGAGAGGCTCGTGGACTGAGCCCGGACGGTGTCGACGCCTGCGTCGGCCTGTGAGGCCTGGTCGGCGATCCGTGCCGCCATCGTGAGGACGACGGACACGATGATCACGACGACCACGATGATGAAGAACGACAACCCGAGGCCGATATACCAGTCGGTGTACGTGGCTGCAAACGTCATTGCTTGCACCCCGTTGAGCCGAGCCTGAGACCGAGCCTGGGCAGAATGCCCCCAAGCAGGCCAACCGGCAGCGAGCAGTCGATGCCGTTCGCGTGACCGACGACGGTCGAGGAGAACGCGCCACCGCGACCCTCCTGGCCGACCCGCGCGTCGATGCCGACGAAGTCCTGCTTGATCGCCTGCGCGGTCGTGTCGACTGGCGCGGCAAGCCCGGTGACGATGTTCGCCACGGCCTTGTCGATGCTGTTGACACGGGACAGGATCGAGTTGCCGCTCGAGAGAATGCTCCGAGCGCTTCCGTTGATCGTCTGAGCCGAGTTCAGAATCGTCCGAGCGTTGCTGCCGATCGACTTGACGCTGCCGTTGATCGAGCTCGCGTTGCCGTCGATCTGAGACACGACGCCGCCGATCTGCAGCACCGTCCCGTTGATCTCACCGGCGACCGAGTTGATCTGGCCGACCTTGCCGAGGATCGTCTTGAGCTTGGGGTCGATTCCCTTGCTGGCGACCTGGAGCGTCGTGGCGAGGCTGCCCGAGAGCGGTGCCGCCGCCTCGTTGATCTTCGTCGACGTCTCCTGGATCGTCTTAGCCTGGCGGATGAAACGGGCGTCCGTGCCGATCTCATCCACGTTTGGCTTGATGACTGCCACTGAGCGATCGATCGATCGTGCGGCCAGCAGCGTCCCGGTGAGGAACATCACCGAGAGCAGCGCCCACGCGATCAGGATCACGAGCACGACGGGCGACATGCCCCGTGCTCCGCTGAGAATGTCACGCAACATGGTCAGCTAGCACTTCCTGCCGTTGCCGGCGAGGGCGCTGAGGGCCGAGATCACCGTCGACTGGCAGATGCTCGTCAGGTGGTTGTGAGCATCGGTCAGGCCGGAGTTGATCTTGCCCGTGTCAGAGAGGATCCCGCTCAGGGCGGCATCGCTGTTGATGCTCGTCACGAGCGGTACGACCGCGGCCGTACCCTGGCTCTGGGCAGAACGTGCCTGCCTGAGCTGCGCGTTGATCGTCCGGACACGGCTTCCGACGGTGACCAGCACGCCCGAGGTGTCGCGCAGGGAGCCGCGGATCGTCACGAGGACGTTCGTGGTGCCCTTGAGCGAGTTGGACGTGTCGACCAGCGAACCGGAGATCGTCTGCAGGGTGCCCGTCGTGTCCACGAGGGATCCAGAGGTACTCAGCAGCGAGCTCGAGGTGTTGCCGAGCGCGGCGTTGACCCTGCCCGTCGACCCGTTGATCGAGGTCAGCGACGCGAGGATGTCGTTGGCCTGCTGCGGAATCGGCTTCAGCGCCTTGTCGATGTCGGTCAGGTTGCCGTTGATCCTCTGGATGTAGCTGGGCAGCGGATCGGCCTCGCCACCGACGTCCGTCAGGGTCGCGTCGGTGGTCCCGAGCGCCTTGTCGATCGAGTTGAGGGCGCTCGTGATACCGGAAAGGAATCCGATCACCACGACCACGACCAGGATCAGGATCGTGCCGAAGATCCAGGTCCAGCGGAGATCTGTAGCTATGCCACGCTGCACGGGGTCCTCCTCGAAGCGTTCTTGTTGCTCGTCGTCGCGCGGCTCACGGGAGGCCCACGCAGTCGGCCTTCGGCGCCTTCGGGCTACCGATGTTGGCGTCGATGTCGATGCAGGCCGCCGTGTCCTTGATGACGGTGGCGTCGCCGAGGATGTCGCCGGAGTCGGACTTGATGCCCTTGGCGATGCCCAGCGTCTGCGTCAGACCGTTGACGATCGTCGCGACATCGGTGTCGATGATCTTGGCGATGCCGAGGATGCCTGCGCCCGGGCCGGCAGTCGTGTTGATGCCCTTGGCGGTGCGGTTGATCGTGCCCGCTACGTCGTTGATCCCGCCTGCAACGGAGTCGATGGCCTTGGCCGTCCCGTTGATCGTGCCGGCGGTGTTGTTGATCTCGGTCGCGGTGCCGTTGATCGTCGTGGCACTCGTGTTGATCGTCCCCGCCGTTGAGAGGATCGTGCTTGCGAGGCTGTCGATCGAGCTTGCGTCGCGGTTGATCGAGCGCGCGCGGGCGACGATCTTCGTGAGCCTCGGCGCGAGCGGATCAGCGGTCGTGAGAATCGACGATGCGATCTCGTTCGTCTTGACCAGCTGGGCGATCGAGTCGGTCGCCGTGTTGATCCCGACGCCCGTGTCACGAATGCTCTTGGCCTTCTTGTCGATGGCACGAGCGGTGTTGACGGTCTCTGCGAGGAGACCGGCCGCGATCGTGACCGACGCCGCGACCAGGACGAGGATGATGACGTTGACGCCCTGCACGCCGCCAGAGGCGCCGCTGGGCCGTGTCGTGCCGCTGCCGCTGGCGACTCCACCCTGCTGCTGGGGGGTCTTTTGCTTCCTCTTTAGCGCTGGCACGGAACGCTCCACCGTTGCGGCGCCGATGCGCCTGGCCGTATAAGCACTGTGGCTCCCCTCTGTTGTACGCCCCTGAGGCGCTCGCGGCGCGCTGCCACGGCACCCAGTTGCTCCGCTCCCTAAATGACTCCCATTCCGGGTCCCGGTACGTCTCCCTCTGCCCCGACCCAGCCGGTTCTGTGCGCGACACTAGTACACGGCGGGCAGGAATGTCCAGTGACCACCTGCCAAGGGCATCATGGTGGCGGTTTCGGGGGGTTTGAACGAAAGCTTTTGCAGGCGTTCTTAGCTTGTGTTAAGAAATGTTCGCGGTCCCGGCGGCGACCGCTTGTGGGGCCTGCCCCGGGCCCCCCTCTAGTACCGTGCCCGCATGGCCGTGGACACCGACTTGGCCCGCCTGGTCCTGCCGAAGAACTTCCTGCGACCGTGCCTTCTGCTGCTCCTGCACGAGAGCCCGGCGCACGGCTATGACCTGCGCGAGCGCCTGCGCCCGCTCGGCTTCAGCCGTGACGATCCCGGTCGGCTGTATCGCGCGCTGCGCGGCCTCGAGGGGGCCGGGCTCGTGCGCTCGAAATGGCAGTCCTCCAGCGGCGGACCCGACCGGCGCACATATGAGCTCACGCGCGCGGGGGAGGAGCGACTGCGCGAGGCGGCCGCGGAGCTGAAGGCGATGCACGCGATCCTCGACACGTTCCTGTGCCGTTGCGACACGAGCCCGGCGCTCGACGCCACCAGCCGGCCGGCCTGAGGCGCTTGCGTTCTCGCGCACGCACGCGTATGCACGCGCCCGGCGGTCACGCCGGCAGCGAACGGGCGGCGTGATGGACGACGGTCAGCGTTCGGTGCGCGCGCTGCTCATCGCCGTGCTCGTGCCGGTCGTGATCCTCGTCGGCGTGCTCGCGTCGGCTGTGCTCGGGCACGGCGGCACGGACGATCGGGCGCCCGTTCAGCCCACCGCGCCGCCCGCGGCGACGGCGCCGCGGGCGCCGGCGACACCACCGGCCGCGCCGCCCGCGGCGGCGCCGCCCCTCGCGGCTCCTGCCCCTCCGGCGGTCGTACCTTCGCCGCCGCAGCCGATGACCACGGCGCCGCCCATGGCGGCTGCGCCGCCGGTCGCAGATCCTGCGCCGCCGCCCGAGTTGAAGCCGACCCCCGAGCCGGAACCGGAGCCCGTGCCAGAGCCGTTGCTCGGGTACGTCCCCGACGGCGCCGAGCGCGTCGACGTCGGCAGCGGCGCGCAGGGTGCGGCGATCTTCCGGGCGCCGGGCGCGGCCGGCCGGCCGGGGCCGGTCGTGATCTTCCTGCACGGCTGGGTGGCGCTCGACCCGGAGCGCTACGGACCCTGGATCGGCCACCTCGTGCGCGGCGGGGCGACGGTCATCTATCCCGCCTACCAGACCAAACCGGCCTACGACACGATCACCCCGCTTGCGAACGTCCTCGCCGGCGTGCGCACGGCGCTCGAGCAGGTGCAGGTCGCTCCCGGGCGGCTCGTCACCGCGGGGCATTCGGCGGGCGGGGCGCTCGCGGCCGACTACGCGGCCGTCGCGACGGCCAACGGGCTACCGGCGCCGGCCGCGGTGTTCAGCGTGTATCCGGGCCGTAAGCTACGCCACCTGGCGATCCCGATTCCCGCGGTCAACCTCGCCACGATCGCTCCCGGCACCCGCGTGCTCGTCTTCGCCGGAGAGCGCGATACGGCGGTCGGCAGCGCCCCCGCGAAGCGAATCGCCTCCGGCGCCACGCGGGCCGACACGGCACTGCAGATCATCAGCGACGATGCCGTCGACGACCACAGCGCGCCCCGGCGCTTCGACGGAGCCGCGCAGCAGACGTTCTGGACGCCGCTCGACGCACTCGTCGCCGCGACCGCGCAGACCGCGCGGCAGGTCGGCGGCACCGGGCGCGCCGTAGCGCCCCGGCGCGCGGGCCGGCGACCGTAGCACCTGTATCGTCCGCAGCCCGACTGGCCAGTCAGCCAAGGCAAGGAGCGACGTTCCGTGGACCTCAACGACACTCCCGAGCAGGTGCAGTACCGCGCCAAGGTGCGCGCCTGGCTCGACGAGCACAAGGACGAGGCGCCCGTCGATCAGGGCGAGGACGAAGCGGCCTACATCGACGCGCGGCGCGCCTGGCAGGGCAAGCTCGCCGCCGCCGGGCTGGCCGGCGTGACGTGGCCCACCGAGCTCGGCGGGCAGGGGCTGGGCCCGATCGAGCACGTCATCGTCGGCCAGGAGATCGCGCGTGCCGGCGTGCCCAACGTCCTCGACGTCATCGGCGTCGGGATGCTCGGCCCGACGATCATCGCGCACGGCACGGAGGAGCAGAAGAGCCGCTACCTGGGACCGATGCTGCACGGCGACGAGGTGTGGTGCCAGCTGTTCTCCGAGCCCGCCGCGGGCTCGGATCTCGCTGCGGTGCAGGCGCGCGCGGTCAGGCAGGACGACGGCAGCTGGCGCCTGTCCGGCCAGAAGGTGTGGACGACGAACGCGCACTTCGCCGCCTACGGGCTGCTGCTCGCGCGAACCGACGCCGACGTTCCCAAGCACAAGGGCTTGACGATGTTCGTCGTCCCGATGGACGCCGAAGGCGTGACGATACGCGGGCTGCGCCAGATCTCCGGCGAGGCGGAGTTCAACGAGGTCTTCTTCGACGACGTCCGGCTCGACGCCGACGCTGCCTGTGGCCCGGCGGGCGGCGGGTGGGGAACGGCGATGACGACGCTCATGTTCGAGCGCTTGACGATCGGCCTGGGCTCGGAGGGTCTCGGCTACCGGCCCGAGCGCTATGCCGCCGCGATCGCCGCCGACGAGCACGCCCGGCTGGACCCGGAGGTGCGCCGCCGGCTCGGCGAGCTCTGCGTCGAGCTGCTGGCCGTGAAGTTCACCGGCTACCGCATGCTCAGCCTGCTGCAGCAGGGCCAGATCCCCGGCCCGGAGGCGGGCCTGGCGAAGGTCACGACGGTGCGGTCCGCGATCGAGGCCGGCGACCTGATCGCCGACGTGCTCGGTCCCGACGCGCTCGCCGAGGACAGCGAGTGGGCCTACATGATCTCGTTCCTGCCGGGCCTGAAGTCGGCGGGCGGGACGGAGGAGATCCTGCGCAACACGATCGGCGAGCGCGTGCTCGGCCTGCCACCCGAGCCGCGCCTGGACAAGGGGATCCCGTTCAGCGAGCTGCGCGCCAAGGAGCGGGCGGCGGTGGTGTCATGAGAGCGCGCCATCGCTCGACCATGGCCGCATTGGACTCGGACGCCAGGACCCTACGATGAACCTCGAGCTGACCGACGAGCAGACCTTCCTGCGCGAGGCAGCCCGCGAGGCGCTGTCGCGGGTGAAGACCGTTGCCGCCGCGCGCGACGCGCTCGAGGACCCGTCCGCGCTGCCCGACCTGTGGCCGACGGCGCGCGAGGCGGGCTGGTCGGGCCTGCTCGTCAGCGAGGAGCACGGCGGTGCGGGGCTGGGCGCCTTCGACGCGATGCTTGTCATGACCGAGGCCGGGCGCGTGCTCGCCGGCGTGCAGTTGCTCGGCCACCTGCCGGCGTCGGAGCTGCTCGACGAGGCTGCCGACGAGCGGATCGGCGCAGTCGCCGAGGGCGAGCTGCGCGCGTGCTTCGTCGCCGCGAGCCCGCCGGGCGATCTCGACGGTCGCTGGACGGTCGAGCCGCCGTCCGGTTCGGTGCGACTCGATGCACCGGTGCTCGCCGCCGGCGGCACGCTGAGCGGCAGCGTCGCGTGGGTGCCGGACGCGCCCGGTGCCGAGGTGTACGTCGTCGTCGCCACGCGCGAGCAGGATGGGACGCCGGTGGCGGTCGTCGTCGACGCCGCGCAGGTCAGCGTCGAGGACGCAACGCGCTACGACGCGACCCGCACGCTCGGGCACGTCAGCTTCGACAGCGCCGCGGGCGACGTGCTCGAGGGCATCGGTGCCGGGCACCTCGCGCGCGCGTGGTACCTCGCGCAGGCGCTGCTCGCGGCGGAGTCGCTCGGGGCGGTCGAGACCGCCCTATCGGAGTCGGTCGCCTACGCCAAGGAGCGCTTCACGTTCGGCCGCGCGATCGGCTCCTACCAGGCCGTCAAGCACAGCCTCGTGGAGGTCCTGCGCCTGCGCGAGAACACCTACGCGCTGCTGCTCTACGCCGGTTGGGCCTATGAGGACAAGCCCGACGAGTTCCCGCTCGCGGCGAGCGCGGCGCGCTCCGCCGGCGGCCACGCACTGGACTACGCGAGCCGCGCGATGATCTCGGTGCACGGCGGGATCGGCGCGACCTGGGAGCACGACGCACCGCTCTTCTTTCGGGGTCGGGTGGCCGGGGGCATCGCAGCCCCCGGCTCCCACAGAATCCCGGCGTGACAGTCTCCCGTCACCGGGCTCTTCTCATCGGCCGATCAGGCCGCGCGAGTCCAGCGCCATTGC
>Ga0136617_10002638_pt1 | contig 15940 bp, 18 predicted proteins | sample AntDrymUQ3222106_2_FD_129672 | JGI IMG/M metagenome (GOLD analysis project Ga0136617, IMG submission 129672) | Polar desert sand microbial communities from Dry Valleys, Antarctica - metaG UQ322 (21.06) | ecosystem: Environmental > Terrestrial > Soil > Desert | place: Antarctica: Dry Valley...
AAGCCGCCGTCTATTGGGCCGCCTTGGCCTTCTCCACGAGAGCGGTGAAGCCCGCGGCATCGTGCACGGCGAGATCAGCCAGCATCTTGCGGTCGACTTCGATCCCGGCCTTGGACAAGCCAAAGATAAATCGGCCGTAGGTCAGCCCCCGTTCGCGCGTGGCGGCGTTGATGCGCTGGATCCACAGCGCGCGGAAGTTGCGCTTCTTGTTGCGCCGGTCGCGATAGCCATATTGCTCGGCCTTCTCGACGGCCTGAACGGCGACGCGAAAGATGTTCTTCCTACGGCTGAAATAGCCCTTGGCCTTCTTGATGACCTTCTTGTGAGCCTTGCGGGCGACGGTTCCGCTCTTTGAACGTGGCATGGATGCTCTCCTTGATCAGCGCGCGTAGGGCATGTGGATCCTGACCAAGCCAGCGTCGCCGGAGGAGAGAATTGTGGTGCCGCGCTGGTTGCGGATTTGCTTTTTGGTCCGCTTGATCATGCCGTGGCGTTTGCCGGCCTGGCCGCCGCGAATCTTGCCGGAGGCCGTCACCTTGAACCGCTTCTTGGCGGAGGATTTCGTCTTCATCTTGGGCATTTGGCTTTTCCTTAATCTAAAGCAAAGAGAAACCGCCATGGCATGCCCTTTACAGGCCAGGCGGCAGGGTTGGGGTTTAAGCAAACCCCGGGACGAAATGCAAGCAGGACGCCAGAGCGGTAGCAGGTCAATCCGGATTTCTCCTTTTGACCCTAGTCCGGCATAGTCCCCAATCTCATTGGGGCTGGAAGGCATCATATGACGAAGAAATTGGCTGGCAAGGTAGCATTGGTAACTGGCGCTGCCCGCGGGCTCGGCTTGGAAACTGCCCGCCAGCTCGGAGCGCTTGGCTCCTTCGTTTTAGTCGGTGCGCGGGATGTCACCAAAGCATCGGCGGCCGCTGGCCAACTTCGCACCGCGGGATACGAGGCGCATGGACTGAAACTCGATGTAACATCGGATGCCGATCGCGAGGCCGCTTATCGCCATATTGAGTCCAAACATGGCGTGCTTGATATTCTCATCAATAACGCAGCGGTCTTGCTGGAACTCCCAAGCGCATCATCACCACCCTCGCCGGACGGGACGAGCACTCTCTCGATAGACATCCTTCGCCGGACATTTGAAGCAAATTTCTTTGCGCCCGTACAGATTACCCAAAAGCTACTGCCGCTAATCCGTAATTCTGCCTCGGGGCGCATCGTCAATGTTTCCAGCAACTTGGGATCTTTGACGCTTCATTCCGATCCGGCCTCGACAACCTACGGATTCAAAGTCTTTGCCTATGGTTCGTCGAAGACCGCGCTTAACGCATTCACCGTGCATCTTGCCCATGAACTGCGCGATACCTCCATCAAGGTAAATTCCATCCACCCCGGCTGGGTGCGCAGCGAGATGGGAGGTGATAGCGCAATCCTCGATATCGCTGATGGATGCCGCACCGCCATTAGGCTGGCCTGCCTGCCTGAAGATGGTGCCACCGGCGGGTTCTTCTTTGAGGACGAGATACTGCCTTGGTGAAGGTTCTCAACGCGGGGCGAGGACCATGACGATCTGGCGGCCTTCGAAGCGGGGCTCCGACTCGACCTTGGCGATCTCGCCCGTGTCCTTCTTGACGCGGTCGAGCAGGATTTGGCCAAGCTCCTGGTGGGCCATTTCGCGGCCGCGGAAGCGGAGGGTCAGCTTCACCTTGTCGCCTTCCTCGAAGAAGCGGCGGATCGAGCGCATCTTCACGTCATAGTCGTGATCGTCGATCATCGGGCGCATCTTGATCTCCTTGATCTCGATCACCTTCTGATTCTTGCGGGCCTCGTTGGCCTTCTTCTGTTCCTGATATTTGTATTTGCCGTAGTCGAGGATCTTGGCGACCGGCGGCTTGGCGTCGGGCGAAACCTCGACCAGATCGAGATTGGCCTCCTCGGCCATCATCATGGCCTGGCGGATCGGCACCACGCCGGCATTCTCGCCGTCAGCGCCAATGAGGCGCACCTCGCGCGCATCGATACGGTGGTTGATCCTGTGTCCTTCTTCCTTCTGCGGGGGGGCGGCTCCGCGCGCTGTCGATGGCCTCCGGGGTGGCATGCTCAAGTGTCGGTTGTCTCCTGTGAATGGTCTTGAGGTATAGACATTGAAGCGCCCCTGCCGTCAAGCGCCGCGTCGAGCTACGCTTAAGCGGGCTTGCGCTCGCCCCGCCGGCCGGCGCGCAGTTCCGCCACGGTGTCGGGAACCGTAACGGTGAAGCAGGTGCCCTCAGGTCCCGTCGAAGCAAGTTTGACGTCGCCGCCATGGGCTCTGACGAGTTCCGCCGCGATGGCGAGGCCGAGTCCGGTGCCGCCGGACCCAGCACTCTGAAAGGCTTCGAACAATTTAGGGCGTATGCGTTCGGGAACGCCGGGCCCATTGTCCTTGACCTCGATGGTGACGACGGTGCCCTCGCGCCATGAGCGCAGCGTGACCGTTCCATCCGGCGCCTCGGGATTGCCTGCTTGGGCGGCGCTGATCGCTTGAATGGCGTTCCGCAAAAGATTGGTCATCACCCGGCTCAATTGCTCGCGATCGGCGTCGGCGATCAAGCTGGGGGGAATGTTATTATAGAAAACGATGCGGCTCGACGTTTGCAGGACGGCGCCCTCGATCACGTCATCGCCCAAGGCCTTGAGTGTGATTTTTTCCCGCGCCGGCGGCGCTTCATGGGCGCGGCCGAACTTCAACGTGCGGGTGAGAAAGTCGATGGCGCGGTCAAGCGAGTCGATCAGCTTGGGCGCGAAGCGCTGCACCGTCGGGTCCTGCACCATGCCGAGGCGATCAGAGATCAGCTGCGCCGAGGACAACATGTTACGGAGGTCATGACTGACCTTGGAGACGGCAAGACCCAATGCCGCCAGCCGGTTTTTTTGCTGCAAGGTGGACTGGAGCTCACTCTGCATATCGTGCAGCTCCCGTTCGGCGATGCCGATTTCATCGCGCCGCTCCGATGGCACAATGACACGCGCCGAATCTTCAGGGCTTCGTCCGAAGGCGACCATGTTATCGGTCAGCCGCTGCATGGGCCGCACCAGAACGAAGTTCAAGGCAGCGAAGACGAGCCCCGCCACCAGCAGCGACAAGATGACCGACAGGATGAGGATATTGAAGGCGTAGTCGAACATCGCCTTGCGCAACGGCGCTTCTTCGAGGGCGATCTCGATGAGGTCGCCGGACATGTTGGGCGGCGCGTCGACAACCCCGATCACCCGGGGTTTGCCCATGAGCATTACCATAAAGGCATCGGCGATGGCAGGCGCCCATCTCATGGTTCGCAGATCATAGCTTTGATCGATCATATGATCGCCGTCGCTGCGCAGGATAAGCTGGCGCTTCTGGTCCTTGGTGAGCGACACGGCCAGGACGCCAGCGCCCATCAGGATTTCACTGCGAAGATCGCTTGATAGAATCTGGTCGGGCGCCGCTTCCGCCGCGAGAGCGGCGATCTCCGCCTGGGCGAGGCGGGTCTTCAGCCACTGGATGCGAAAGTTAGCGATGGAGGGCAGGAAGATCAGGATTTCGCCCAGCATGACGAAGATGATGGTCAGGGCCAGCACCTTGCCGGAAAGACCAGTCAAAAGCCCGGGCCTGGACATGCTGCAGTACCTTGGTCTGTCATCTGAATTTTGCCACTAAATCCATTACGCGTCTGATCCAGCGGTTGGTTGCAACACCCGCATAATATTCGAGCGCGGCCCGGCGGTTGGCCTCTCCCCGCGTGGGATAGGGGGGCACCATGTCGACCAGGGATTTTATCCCGAGTCCCTGGCCCATGGCGAGCACCCAGGGCTGGATCAGTTCGCCCGCCTGGGCCCCGGCGATCCCGGCTCCCAGAATATGGCCACGCTTGCCGATGATCGCCTTGACCAGGCCTTGGGTCGCGGCGTCGGTCTGCGCCCGGTCATTGTCGTGGAACGGCCATCGCAGGATGGTGATGGCATCCCCATGACGCGCCCGGGCCTCGCCCTCGGTCAGTCCCACTTGCGCCAGTTCGGGGTCGGTGAAGGTCACTCGCGGAATGACACCGGATTCCGCATTGACGGGCAGACCGAACAGCGCGTTCCGCACCACGAGACCCGCATGGTAGGCCGCGACATGGGTGAATTGCAGGCCGCCCGCCGCATCGCCAATGGCATAGACATTGGCATTCGTGGTTTTCAGCCCACGGTCGACAGTAATGCCCTTGGCCGTGCAAGCAACACCCGCGGCTTCGAGATTGAGGCCTTCGATGTTTGTCCGCCGTCCCGCCGCCACCAGCAGATGCGATCCCTCGATCTTTCTGCCGCCCGCAATCTCAACGGCAATTCCCGCGCCGGACTCGGAAACGGCCATGATGGCCGTCTTGGCCAATATCTCAACGCCTTCATCGGCCAGCGATTTCAGAATAACGGCGGCCAGTTCCGGGTCTTCCTTGCCCAGTGGATCTGACGCTTCGATGACGGTGACGCGCGAGCCCAGCCGGCGATGGGCTTGCGCCATTTCCATGCCGATGGCGCCGCCGCCAATGATGGTGAGATGATCGGGACATTCTCTGTTGTCGAACAGCGTCTCGTTGGTGAAGTAGGGGACATCGGCAAGACCCGGAATGGACGGGAGGATGGACCGCGACCCTGTGGCGATCACGAAACGCCGCGCTGTGAAAGCCTCGCCGTTCGCCTCTATGGTGGAGGCATCGCGAAAACGGGCATCTGCTCGGACAACCTTGACCCCCAGCATCTCGAAACGTTCCTGGCTGTCGTTGGGGGCGATCGCCGCGATGACGCCTTGCACATGAGTATGTACGCGCGCGAAATCGATTTGCGGTTCCGCCACGGCGATGCCGAAGCGTGCGCCGGTGCGCGCCATATGGGCATGCTTGGCCGCGGCGATCAAAGCTTTCGAGGGCACGCAGCCATAGTTCAGGCAATCGCCCCCCATTTTACCCATCTCGAACAGCACGACCTTGCGCCCGAACTTAGCGGCCGCCGCCGCGACGGTAAGGCCCGCGGAGCCGGCGCCGATAACGGCAAGATCGTACCTCAAGCGGTCTTCCTCCACCGTTGCCAGCGCTTGAAGCCGATGGGAATGAGTGCGATGAAACCGAGCGCTACGAAGGCGATGATAATCTCCTTGGTCAAGAGGGCGCCAGCATCGAGTTCCATCCGGCAACCGGCGGCCTCCTGGGCGGCGATACATTCGTTATAGAGGCGAGTCTGCGCATCGATAATACTGTCAAGCCCGGAGCCAAGATAGGCGAAGGCGAACGTGGCTGGAATGATGCCAACCGCGGTTGCAGCGGTAAATGTCCAGGGATTGACCCGGCTTAAGCCGGCCACCGCATTGACGATAAAAAACGGAAACGCCGGAACCAGGCGGAGAAACAGCAGGTAACTGAAGGAATCCCGCTCGAACCCCTTGGCCAGCTTTCGCGCCGCCGGACCAGCGCGCTCAAGGAGGACGGCCCCGAATGAGGTTTTGACGATGTGAAACACGATGACCGCGCCAAGAGTGGCGGCCACCACGGTCACGGGCACGCTCAACCGCCAGCCGAAGAGGAAACCGCCCGCCACGCTCATCACCGCGGCTCCCGGCAGGGAGAGCGCCACGACGCCCACGTAAACACCGATATAGATGAGGACGGCAGCGGCCAGATGATCGGCGGTGAAACCCTTCAGGAGCGCGCGGTTTTCGGCAATGGCGCCGAGCGTGAGATAGTGACCGGCTCCCATCAGATAGGCGGCGCCGATAAGGATCGCGAGAGCGGCGGCGGGAAGCCATTTCCGGAGACTCGATAAGTGATGTGCCCGCCTGTCTTGCCCGGTCATCATCCTAGAGACATGACCTATCCCGGCCTTGCTGGAAAGGGGCTCTCACCGCCTCGTGAGAACAGTTCAGCCTCCCGTGTTCATTTTGCGGGGATGACATTTAGAAGTGAGCCCCCGCGTTGACTTAACCGCTGCTTTCACCCTATAAGCCCGGCAAATTGGAGATACGATCGTGAAGCGCACCTATCAGCCGTCGAAACTTGTCCGCAAGCGCCGCCACGGTTTCCGTTCGCGCATGGCCACTGTCGGCGGCCGCAATGTGCTGGCCCGCCGCCGCGCCAAGGGCCGCAAGCGCCTGTCGGCCTAGGCCGGCCTGAACAATGCAGCGTCTCAAGCGCCGGCAGGATTTCGTTGCCGCAGCCAAGGCGTCCTACGCGGCCATGCCCGGCATGGTCGTGCAAGCCCGCAACCGCAAGGATGAGGGCTGCCCCCGCGTCGGCTTTACCGTGACAAAGAAGCAGGGCAACGCAGTGATGCGCAATCGCATCAAGCGAAGGCTCCGGGAAATCGCACGCCTTCACCTCGAACAGCAGGCTCAACCTGGCTTTGACTATGTGCTGATCGGCCGGGCCCAAGGGGCGGATCGCGATTTCGGTGAGCTTAAGAAAGACCTCAATTCCGCCTTGAAGCGGCTGCACCGCAAGCCGCATCAGGCCGAGGCCTAGGGACGTCGATGAATTACGACAACAAGAATTTCATTCTCGCCATTGTCCTTTCGATGCTGATCATTTTTGGCTGGCAGTACTTCTACGCGGTGCCGCTTGCCGAAAAACAGGCGGCACAGCAACCGGCACAGCAGCAAACGACAACCACCACACCCGGCACCACGGCGGGCGGGCAGATTCCCGGCACCGAGCAGCCTGCAGCCGTCAGCCGCGATGACGCGCTGAGGGCCTCACCGCGCATCAGGATTGAAACCCCCTCTCTCGCGGGGTCGATCAATCTTCAAGGCGCGCAGATCGATGATCTGCGCCTCACGAAATACCGGGAAACCATATCCCCCGCCAGCCCGACGATCACGTTCCTCTCGCCCGCCGGAACGCCGGGCGCCCTGTTCGCGGAGCAAGGCTTCATTCCCGCAACCGGTACGACGGCAAAGCTGCCGGGCCCCAAGACCCTGTGGTCGGCTCGCGAGGGCGCTGTGCTCAGCCCCGGCAGTCCAGTGACTCTCACCTGGGACAATGGCGAGGGTCTCCTCTTCACCCGTGTGATTTCAATCGACGATGAATATGTTTTCGGGATCACCCAAACGGTTCAGAACACTTCCGCCAATGCCGTAGCCCTCATTCCCTATGCCCGCATCCAGCGCCAGGATACCCCGCAGATCGCCGGCTGGTTTGTATTCTTCGAGGGTATGCTGGGTGTCTTTGACGGCAGCTTGAACGAAGTCGACTATAGCGATGTTGTGGATGCCCCGGCCCCTCTCAAGGTTGACGGTGCAAACGGCGGCTGGATCGGTTTCACCGACAAATATTGGGCGGCGGCTCTCATTCCTGACCAGCGGCGGGCGCTAACCGCGACGTTCCTTCACCAGAAACAGGGCAATCGCGACGTCTATCAGACCGATTATCTCGGCAAGGAGGCGCTGACCATTCAACCGGGGTCCACGGCGTCTTACCAGGACCATTTCTTCGCCGGCGCCAAGGTTGTGCAAACCATCAATGCGATTGGCGCCAAATATAATATCCAGTACTTTGATCTGATGATCGACTGGGGCTGGTTCTACTTCCTGACAAAGCCGATGTTCTATCTTCTCGCATGGCTCAAAGGTCTGGTCGGCAACTTCGGTGTCGCCATCCTTCTCGCCACCGTGCTGGTCAAGGCCGCGGTGTTTCCGCTCGCCAACAAATCCTACGCCTCCATGAGCAAGATGAAGAAGCTGCAGCCGGAAATGCTGAAGCTCAAGGAACAGTTCCCAGACGACCGCGTGAAGCAGCAACAGGCCATGATGGAACTCTACAAGCGCGAAAAGGTCTCGCCGCTGTCGGGTTGCCTGCCGGTGGTCGTGCAGATCCCCATCTTTTTTGCACTCTACAAGGTGATCCTGACCTCAATCGAGCTTCGTCACGCACCTTTCTATGGCTGGATCCACGATCTCTCGGCCCCTGATCCGACGAGCTTGTTCAATCTCTTCGGGCTGCTGCCCTATGACGTGCCGGACTATTTGTTGATCGGCGTGTGGCCATTGCTCATGGGCATCACCATGTGGGTCCAGATGCGCCTCAATCCGACGCCGCCTGATCCGGTGCAAGCGAGCCTTTTCAACTGGATGCCGGTAATCTTCACCTTCATGCTCGGCACCTTCCCGGTGGGGCTCGTCATCTACTGGGCCTGGAGCAATTTTCTGTCGATCCTTCAGCAGTCGGTCATCATGAGGCGCCACGGAGTGGAGGCCAATCTTTTCGGCAATATCCGCGAAAGCATTCCTTTCCTCAAAAAGAAACCGGCCGGGTGAGCGAACGCTTCACTCCGGACCAGATCGATGCGGGCCGCCGGCTATTCGGCGGCCCTCATGCATTCATGCTGGGTGTTGCGAAGCTCGAGCAATTGCCGCCGATCAAAGGCGTCGAGATCGCCTTCGCGGGTCGCTCGAACGTCGGCAAGTCCTCCCTGATCAATACGCTGACCGGCGTCAACGATCTGGCGCGGGCCTCGAACACTCCGGGCCGCACCCGCGAGCTTAACTTCTTCGATATCGGCGGCAGGCTCACGCTTATCGACATGCCAGGCTACGGCTATGCCAAGGCTCCCCGGAAAGATGTGAAGAAGTGGCAATCCATGCTGCGCGGCTATTTGCGCGGGCGGCCAGGCCTGACCCGCGCCTTCGTGCTGATCGATTCGCGCCACGGCGTTCTCGCCGCCGATGAGGAGATGTTCGATCTGCTCGATGAATCCGCCGTCACCTTCCATCTCGTGCTCACCAAGATCGACAAGATCAAGCCAGGGGAAGTGGAGAAGGTGCGTGCCGAAACCGAAGCAGCCGCGCGCAAGCGGCCTGCGGCATTCCCGCTGATTCATGCAACATCGAGTGAAACGGGTTTGGGGCTCCCGGAACTTCGCGCCGAAATCGCAGGACTTCTCTGAATCTCTTGGCAGGGCGCGGCAATGCCCTATAAGGCGGCCATGTTGCAGGATCCGCCCCATATGATCGACACGCCGGCCAGCGAAACCGCCCGGATCCTCTCCGAGGCGCTGCCGTTCCTGCAACGCTACGACGATGAGATCATCGTGGTGAAATATGGTGGCCACGCCATGGTCGATCCCACCCTCGCCCAGCAATTCGCCCGCGACATGGTGATGCTCAAGGTCTGCGGCCTAAACCCCATCGTTGTGCACGGCGGTGGTCCTCAGATCAACCGCATGCTCGACAAGCTCGCGGTGAAGCCTGTGTTCCGCGAAGGGCTTCGCGTCACAGACCGGGAGACCATGGATGTGGTCGAGATGGTGCTGGCGGGCTCCATCAACAAATCCATTGTTGCCTCGATCCAGCAGGCCGGCGGGCGGGCAGTCGGCATTTCCGGCAAGGACGGCAATCTATTGGTGGCCGAGCGTTTCGTGAAGAAGAAGACCGATCCCGCGACCGGAAAGGTCGAGGAAATCGACTTCGGCTTTGTCGGCGAACCGGCGCGGGTCAATATCGAGATCCTCCACACCATCATGAAGAGCGATGCCATTCCGGTGATCGCGCCCGTTGGCGTCGGCTGGGAAGGCGAGACTTTTAACGTCAATGCGGATACGGCGGCGGGCGCCATCGCCACCGCCACCCAGGCCAAGCGGCTTCTGCTCCTCACCGATGTCGCGGGCGTGCTCGACCGGAACAAGAACATGATCAGTGAACTGAGGATCGGTGACGTCCCCGACCTTGTGGCCGACGGCACCATCACCGGCGGCATGATACCCAAGGTCGAAAGTGCGGTGGCGGTGGTTGAATCAGGTGTCGAAGGCGTCATCATTCTCGATGGCCGGGTGCCGCATTCAGTGCTGCTCGAACTGCTGACGCCCCATGGCGTCGGCACCCGCGTCTCGCGGACCGGCGTGTGAGAGGCTTCGCCCACATCGACACTTGGGTGTTTGATCTCGACAACACGCTATATCCCGCGTCCTGCCGGTTGTTCGACCAGATCGATGTGAGGATGGGGGAATTCGTCTCGCGCCTTTTGAACGTCGATCCCGCGGAAGCCAGGCTGCGGCAGAAACAGCTTTTCTATAAACACGGCACGACGCTTCGCGGCCTCATGGTCGAACACGGCGTCAATCCCGATGGCTTTCTGGATTACGTGCACGACATCGATCATACGCCGGTGGCGTGCAACCCGCTGCTCGATGAAGCGCTTCATGCGCTTCCCGGCCGCAAGCTGGTTTTCACCAACGGCACCGTAGCCCATGCCAACAAGATTCTTGAGCGGCTTGGCGTCACCCATCATTTCGGCGATATATTCGATATCGTGCACTCGGATTTCATCCCGAAGCCCGAGATGGAGCCCTACCGAAGGTTCATCCGCCAGACCGGCATTCGCCCGGAAACCTCAGCCATGTTCGAGGATATCGCGCGCAACCTCGAAGCGCCCCATGCGCTCGGCATGACGACGGTGCTGGTGGTGGCGCCGGAAAATTGCGACGCCGCGAAGCTCAACCGGGAAACCGGTGGCACCGATCAGCCCCATGTCCACCACGTGACAGAAGACCTCGCGGTGTTCCTGGCGGGAATCGTCCAGGCTTCTCATCATGCCCGCACCTGATGCGCCCAACTTTCGCGCCGGCTGGGTTAATTACTTGGGCGCCCGCTTGGCCAGAATGCGCTGCAAAGTTCGCCTGTGCATGTTGAGACGGCGCGCCGTCTCTGAAACATTGCGGTTGCACAGTTCATACACCCGCTGAATATGCTCCCAACGCACCCGGTCCGCCGACATGGGATTGTCGGGCAACAGGGCGCGGTTGTCCTTGTCGCCGACGAGCGCGCCGTAGACGGCATCGGCATCGGCGGGTTTAGCCAGATAGTCGATGGCGCCGAGCTTCACGGCGGTGACTGCGGTCGCGATATTGCCGTAACCCGTAAGCACCACGGCACGGGCATCTGGCCTCGCTGAATGCAGGGTTTCGATGACATCAAGGCCATTGCCATCGGCGAGCCGCAGATCGACGACCGCGTATCCCGGCGGAGCCTCGGTGACCTGGGCGATGCCCTCCGCCACGGATTCCGCCATACGAACCTCAAAACCGCGAATCTCCATGGCGCGCGCCAGCCTGGTCAGGAATGGCTTGTCGTCATCGACCAGCAGCAGCGTTTTGTCGGCAGGCAATTTGATCGCGGTCATCATCCGCAGGTGTAGACCGCCGGGGAACCGGGCTCAAGCCTTGCCGACGTCGACAACGGCGCGGGGCCAAACGACCTGCACCACCGCGCCGTGCCGTGGGGGAAGCCGGTTGGCGAGGGAAACAACAGCGCCGGAGCGCTCCAGAAGTGTTTTGGCGATGAAGAAACCAAGACCCATGCCGTCGTGGCCGCCGTCCTCGGGTTCGGCGCCATAGCCCGGGCGGGTGGTGACGAAAGGATCGCCCAGGCGGTCGAAGATATCCTGATGGAAACCGGGACCGTCGTCGCTGACCGAAATGGCGATGCTGGCCGCCGTCCAGCTAGCCTCGACCGCGACTTTCTCCGCCGCGAAATCGACGGCATTTTCCAGGAGGTTTCCCAATCCATAGGCAATGGCGGGGTTGCGCCGGAACACCGGCTCGGGAGCGGCCAGGGCGTCCGCGGTTGTGGGGTTTGTCACCGTGATGTCCACATCGGACCCCCGCAAGGGTGCTATCAAGTCTTCGATCATCACCAGCATCTTGGTGCGCTGATAGATTTCATCGTCCTCGGCGTCGCGGTTGGCAAGGCGCGCCAGGATTTCCCGGCAGCGCCCCGCTTGGCTCACCAAAAGATCGATATCCTCCGTATGGGGATCATTCGCCGGCAACTCGCGTTTCAATTCCTTGGCGACGAGTGCGATCGTGGCGAGGGGCGTGCCGAGCTCATGTGCCGCCGCCGCGGCAAATCCGTCCAACGCCGACAGCCGCTGTTCGCGCGCCAATACCATCTCCGTTGCCGAGAGCGCCGCCGACATCTGCCGTGCTTCTTCGGCGATGCGCCGCGCATAGAGAGCGGAAAACACCACGCCGCACATGATCGCGGCCCACATTCCGGCGATGTAGGCATCGGGCAGGATCAGCGGCACATTGGGTGTCCACGGCAACGGCAAATGGTTGATGGTGAGGAAGGTGGCGCAAAGAAAGGCGAGGGCGCCCAGCCACAAGGTCCATTGGAGCGGCAGCGACGTCGCTGAAATCGTGACTGGCACCAGAAACAGGAATGCAAAGGGATTTTCCAGGCCGCCGGTCAGATAAAGCAGCACGGCAAGCTGGAAAATATCGTAAGCCAGGAGCAAGCCCGCGTGCGAAGGTTTAAGCCGCACGCTTTTTCGCCACCGCACGGTCAAAAAGAGATTGAGCCAGGCGCTCAGAGCGATGGCGGCGAGACACAGCCCGATGGGGAGAGGGAATCCCAGCAGGAAATACACCCCGACAACCGCCACGGTCTGCCCAATGACCGCCAACCAGCGCAGGCGGACCAGGGTTCGGAGCCGGAGCACGCCAAGTTCGGCATCCTTCGGTGAAATGCCGGCGTCCAATGTTAGGCTCGACATGTGACAGTTCGTGCCTTTCTTCTGACTGACCTCTCCATTAGGCCTAGAGCATGTCGCCAAAAAACGAAAGCAGCCGCCCATGCCCTCCCGCCGCCAGGCGCTGATCGCAGCCGCCATTCTTTCGCTTGCCTTGGTCATTGGCGCCGCGGCACTCATCTTTCGTGGCGGCGGCAACAGTCCCATCAGCGTCGGCGAGGCCCTGATCGGCGGGCCGTTCAGCCTGACCGACCACAACGGCCGTCGCGTGACCGAGAAGGATTTTCTCGGCAAATACATGCTGGTGTTCTTCGGATATACCTACTGCCCCGACCTCTGCCCGACGGAATTGCAAGTGATGACCGAAGCTGTCGGGCAGTTGGGCGCCAAGGGCGAAGTCATTCAGCCGGTCTTCATTTCCTTCGATCCGGAACGGGACACGCCAGCGAACTTGAAAGTCTATGTCGAGAATTTCAGCCCCCGGCTGATCGGCCTCACCGGCAGCGAAACGGAGATCGCCACGGCTGCGAAGGCCTATCGCGTCTACTACAAGAAAGTCGATAATGGCGGCGCAAACGATTATTTGATGGATCATTCGACGATTGTATATCTCATGGGTCCTGACGGGAAATTCATCAAGCATTTCACCTATTCAACCGATGCGAAGGCCCTGTCGCAAGCTCTTGCCGCGGCCGTAAAGCAGTGAAAGGAGTAGGAAATATTCAGTTGCCCGGTGTATACGGACTAATTACATTTGTGGTGCACCATGGGGCAAAGGGCTGAGTCGGAATGTTGTACTATCTCTATGAGATGAACCATGCGGCGCTGGCGCCTTGGCGGGCGGCGGCTGACGCCGGCCTGAACTTCTGGACCAGTGCAGCCAATCCGTTGGCGGCAACCCCCATGGGCCGCAACGTCGCGGCCTCTCTCAGGATGTTCGAACGCGGCACGCGCCGTTATGGCAAGCCGGAGTTCGGTATCATCAACGCCATCGTGGGCGGGGAAGTTATTCCTGTTACCGAACTGCAAGTTCTCAACAAACCGTTTTGCAAACTGTTGCATTTCCGGAAAAGCAGCGCCACTGCGCAGCAAAAATTGCTGATCGTGGCGCCGCTCTCAGGCCATTACGCCACGCTGCTGCGCGGCACGGTCGAATCCATGTTGAGCCATTTTGATGTTTACATCACCGATTGGATCGACGCCCGCACCGTTCCCACGTCCAAAGGCAGTTTCGATCTCGACGACTATATCGACTACGTCATCGAGATGGTGCAGCTTCTTGGCCCCGGCGCCAGCGTGATGGCGGTGTGCCAGCCATCGGTGCCGGTGCTCGCCGCCGTGGCGCTGATGAATGCAGCCAAGGACCCCTGTGCGCCGAAAGCCATGGTGTTGATGGGCGGCGCCATCGATCCCCGGCGCAATCCCACGGCGGTCGATCGCCTGGCAGCCGAACGCGGCAGCGCCTGGTTCCGCCGCAACGCCGTGATGAAAGTGCCGCCGCCCCACGCCGGCGCCGGGCGTGAGGTTTATCCGGGCTTCCTGCAGCTCGGCGGTTTCCTCAGCATGAATCTTGATCGCCATGCCGAGGCTCACCGGGAGCTTTTCTGGCATCTCGTCGAAGGCGACGGTGATTCCGCCGAGAAGCACCGCGACTTCTACGACGAATATCTCTCGGTCATGGATTTGACCGCCGAGTTCTATCTTCAGACAGTGGAAAGGGTATTCGTCAATCACGATCTGCCGAATGGAACTTTCATGCATCGCGACCGCCTTGTTGATCCCTCCCGGATCACCATGACGGCACTGATGACAATCGAAGGCGAGCGTGACGACATTTCCGGTGTCGGTCATACGGAAGCAGCCCACGCGTTGTGCTCCTCACTGCCGCCGGAAAGAAAGCTGCATCATCTACAGATGGGCGTGGGTCATTACGGCGTCTTCAACGGCTCGCGCTTCCGGAAGGATATCGTGCCGCGCATCGTGCAATTCCTGGACGCTGCCGCCTGATGGTCTGGGCATTTCGGCATATTCGCCGAATGTTGACGCCGAACGCTCTCGAACCGGCGAGCTTGGCGGTGGGCCCTGAACAGCTTGATGTCCTGTTTCGGCGGCATGTCAACGCCAGGCGCCTGGTCCTGCGCCTCAATCAGGAAGGAACTGCCGCCGTGGTCACGGTGCCGCGCGGTGTCTCGCGTAACCGGGCATTGGAGTTCGCCCGGCTTTCCACCCCTTGGCTGGCAACCCGCCTCGAGCAGCGCGGCAAGAATATCGCGCTTCAACCCGGCAATCACATTCCACTGCGCGGCGATGATCACGAAATCCGTCACCTCCCCTCCCGGCGCGGTACGGTGACGGTCGATCCCGAAGCGAAACTGATCCATGTGCCGGGCGACCTTCCCCACGTTCCGCGCCGCCTCCTTGATTGGCTGAAAACGGCGGCGCGCGCCGAGCTTGCGGCCGCGTCCGGAAAATATGCAACGGCGATGGGAGTGAGTTACCGCCGCATCTCCGTCCGCGACCAGCGGAGCCGCTGGGGTTCCTGTTCAGCCTCGGGCGATCTTTCCTATTCCTGGCGGCTGATCCTGACACCCTCCTATGTGCTCGACTATGTCGCTGCCCATGAGGTTGCGCATCTTCAGCACTTGGATCATGGAGCCGGCTTCTGGCGCCTGGTCTTAACCCATTGCCCCGAAGCTTCGTGCGCCAAGAAATGGCTCAAGGCCAATGGCAACGGCGTTCACCGGATCGGCGGTTAATTACTTGCTTTCTCTTTCACGAATTCCTTCCGAGGCCGTCCGCCGTTTCTTCTTGCGCTCTTTCTTCGGCGGCGAAGCACCGGAGAAAAGATTTCCGAGATCGTTAAAGAAACCACCGTCGCCCGGCTCTTGGCCCATGCCGGACACTTCGATGCCGTCTCGTGGAAAGCCCCCGCTATCGCCCGGCAAGGGCTCCGGCTCGAGACCTCCATGTGCTGGCTCCATGACATCTCTCCATACGGCGGCGGGGATCGATCCGCCCGTGACTTTGTTGGTTGGCGAATTGTCGTCGTTTCCAACCCAAACGCCGCCCACAAGATGTGTGGTGTAGCCGATGAACCAGGCGTCGCGGTAATCCTGGCTGGTGCCGGTTTTTCCGGCAATCTCAAAATCGCTGAATTGGGCGCGCCGCGCCGTGCCGCCGGTCACCACCGCGCGTAGCATTTCGTTCATCTGGCCAAGGTCATAGTTGTTAATCGCATTCTCAAATCCTTCGCCCCGGCGTTCATAAAGAACCTGGCCGTCGCGCGAGGCGATCCGGCGGACAGTAAAGGGAGTGACGGGCTGGCCGCCGTTGGCGAAAGGCACAAAGGCGGAGGTGAGTTCAAGCAGGGTCACCTCGGAGGTTCCCAAGGCAATCGAGGCATCCTTGCCAAGCGGCGAGGTGATGCC
>Ga0136617_10002641_pt1 | contig 15930 bp, 16 predicted proteins | sample AntDrymUQ3222106_2_FD_129672 | JGI IMG/M metagenome (GOLD analysis project Ga0136617, IMG submission 129672) | Polar desert sand microbial communities from Dry Valleys, Antarctica - metaG UQ322 (21.06) | ecosystem: Environmental > Terrestrial > Soil > Desert | place: Antarctica: Dry Valley...
CGGTCACGAGATGATCCGTCCAGCGGATGACGCCGCTCCCGACCGCTGTTCCGGTCATGGCGTGACCGACGCCCACCGACCCGCCGGGCCGGAGTCGCGCGGCCGTGTCCAGGTTGAGAGCCGTGCCCCCCGCACGGCTACACTCGGAAGCGGATGGACCTTCACGTCATCGGCCCGCTCGCCTCGCCGGCCGAACGGGCCGCGGTCGACGCCGTCCTGGGTCCACCCGAGAGCGGCTGGCGAGGCGGACGTCGGGACTCCGCCGCTGACGGGCACGCGGCGCGCGGCGGCCACGCGGCGCGGGCGCGCCGAGACCAGATGTTGCCGGCACTGCACGCGCTCCAGTCACGGATCGGCTGGATCAGCCAGCCGGCGCTCAACTACGTGTCCCGCCGGCTGACCGTGCCGCCCGCCGAGGCGTATGGCGTGGCAACGTTCTATGCCCTCTTCGCGACCCGGAAGCGGCCGCCGGTCGTGACCCACGTGTGCGACGACATCGCCTGCCGGCTCGCCGGCGCGGAGGCGGTGTGCGCCGATCTCGAGCGGGCCTTCGGGCCGCCCGGCGAGCCCGCTGGCGGCGGCGATGCGACCTGGCTGCGCAGCCCCTGCCTGGGCCTGTGCGAGCGGGCGCCGGCCGCGCTCGTGACCGCTGCCGGCGAGCCCGAGGCGCGGCAGGCCGTGGGGCCAACCGATGCGGCCGCGATCTCGCGGTTCCTCGAACCGACGGCCAGGGTACCGGCCACCACGGACGACGCTGCCCTTCCCCAGGCGCTCTCCGACCGGGCGCGGCTCCTCGGCCGGATCGGCGTCGCGGACCCCAGGTCGCTCGACGACTACCGCGCCCACGGCGGCTATCGGGCGCTCGCGCGGGCGCTGGCGCTGGGGCCGGCCGCGGTCGTGGGGGAAATCACCGCCTCGGGGTTGCTCGGCCGCGGCGGCGCGGCGTTTCCCACTGGCCGCAAGTGGGCCGCCGTGGCGGCCGCGCAGGGCAGCCCCAAGTACGTCGTGTGCAACGCCGACGAGTCCGAGCCGGGCACGTTCAAGGATCGGGTCCTGCTCGAGGGCGATCCGTTCGCGACCGTGGAGGCGATGACGATCGAGGGCTTCGCCGTCGGGGCCGAGCGGGGCTACCTGTACGTCCGGGGCGAGTACCCGCTGGCCGAGGAACGCGTCGCGAACGCCATCGCGAACGCCCGCGAGGCCGGGCTGCTGGGCCCGGACATCCTGGGCTCCGGCTTCGCGTTCGAGATCGAGCTCCGGCGCGGTGCCGGCGCCTACATCTGCGGCGAGGAGACGGCGCTCATCGAGTCGATCGAGGGCAAGCGCGGCGAGCCGCGGAACAAGCCGCCCTTCCCCGTCGAGGTGGGTCTGTTCGGCAAGCCGACCGCGGTCAACAACGTCGAGACCCTCGCCAACGTGCTGCTCATCCTCGGCGAGGACGGCGGCGGCAGTGCGTTCGCCCAGACCGGAACCGCCGGCTCGAGCGGCCCCAAGCTGTTCTGCCTCTCCGGCCACGTGGCCCGGCCGGGGGTGTACGAGGTCGAGTTCGGGACGACGCTGGGGGAGCTGCTGGAGCTCGCCGGCGGGGTGCCCGACGGTCGCGCGATCCGGGCGATCCTGCTGGGCGGCGCGGCCGGCGTCTTCGTGGGGCCCGAGGCACTCGACATGCCGCTGACGTTCGAGGCCACCCGGGCAGCGAGCGCCACGATCGGCTCGGGCGTGGTCATGGTCTTCGACGAGACGGCGGACCTCGTCGACACCCTGCGACGGATCGCCCGCTTCTTCCGCGACGAGTCATGCGGTCAGTGCGTTCCCTGCCGGGTGGGAACGGCCCGTCAGGAGGAGCTGCTGGCAAGGCTCGCGAGCGGCCGGCTCAACGGCTCGCGCCTGGACGAGCTGGCGCTGCTGGGCGAGATCGGCCAGGTGATGCGGGACGCCAGCATCTGCGGGCTGGGCCAGACGGCCAGCGCGGCGATAGAGTCGGCCATCCGACGGCCGGAGCTGGTCGCGCTGTGAACGACGGGCTCTCGGCGGATCGCGACCCGGCGCCGGACGCGCGCGTGCCCTCGGCGGATACCGCGCCGGCGGCGCAGCCCACGAGCGAGATCGTGCTCAAGCCGGCCGCCCGACCCAGCCGCATCCCGCAGGCGCCCGCAACCCCTGTCCGACCGCCGGTCGAGGTCTCGATCGACGGCGTCGCCGTCGCCATCCCCACCGGGTCGACGATCCTCGACGCGTGCCGTGCCACGGGCATCGACACCCCCACCCTGTGCTATCTCGAGAACCTCACGCCGGTCAACGTCTGCCGCGTGTGCGTGGTCGAGGTCACCGGGTCGCGCGTCCTTGTGCCGGCCTGCTCGCGCAGGGTCGAGCCCGGCATGGAGATCCAGACCGACTCCGAGCGGGTCCGCCTCTCGCGCCGGATGGTCCTCGAGCTCCTGGGCTCCTCGGTCGACCTCTCGACCGCGCCCGATGCGCTCGCCTACGTCGAGCGCTACTCGGCCGATGTTCATCGGTATGGCCCGCCCACGCCAGCGACCGGCGCCGGTGACCGCGACGACCGCGAGCCGGGACACCACCATGAGCCCGCGGGCGACACCTCCGAGAACGTCCTCCAGCCGGTCAAGGTTGACAACGAGCTGTACGTCCGTGACTACTCGAAGTGCATCCTCTGCTACAAGTGCGTCGAGGCCTGCGGCGAGGACGCCCAGAACACGTTCGCGATCGCGATCGCGGGCCGCGGCTTCGACGCCCGGGTCTCGACCGAGCAGGACGTCGTCCTGCCCGAGTCCGCCTGCGTGTACTGCGGCAACTGCATCGGCGTCTGCCCCACCGGCGCCCTCATGTTCAAGTCCGAGTTCGACATGCGCCGGGAGGGCACCTGGGACGAGTCCGCCCAGACGGTGACCGACACGATCTGCCCGTATTGCGGTGTCGGCTGCACGCTCAGCCTGCACGTCCAGGACAACGACATCGTCAAGGTGACCTCGCCGCTCGACAACTCGGTTACCGAGGGCCACCTCTGCATCAAGGGCCGGTTCGGCTTCCAGTTCGTCCAGAACCGGCCGAGGGCCGAGTGAGCCCGTGGATCCGCTGTCACGCCACGCGTGACAAACGACCGACGACGAGGTGCTCGGCGGTCACGCGTCACGCCAGGGGAGACACGTCACCGTGAGCCACGCGGACACGAGCGTCCGTGAGCTGCGCGTCGCGCTCACGGTCCCGGGTTTCGACGCGGCGCTGGCGTTCTACCGCGATGCCCTGGGCCTGCCGGAGCTGGAGTCATGGGAATCGGAGGACGGACGCGTCGTCATCCTCGATGCTGGCCGGGCGACGCTCGAGCTGCTCGACGAGCGACACGCCGCGACGGTGGACCAGATCGAGGTTGGGCGGCGGGTCGCCGGCCGGGTTCGGTTCGCGCTCGAGGTCGCCGACTCGGACGCCACGGCCGCGCACTTGATCGAGGCCGGCGCTCAGCGGGTGGGCGGACCGGTCGACACGCCGTGGCGGCACCGCAACGTCCGCGTGGCGGCACCGGACGGCATGCAACTGACCCTCTTCACGATCCTCGACGAGGCGTGATCCGGCCCGTCACCCTGCATCACAGGATCGACGGGGCCGGGCCGGGCCTCGTGCTGCTCCACGGTGGCGGCGGCACGACCGATGACCTGGCCGCCCTCCGCGATCGCCTCGTGCCGGCGCATCGGGTGATCTCGGCGGACCAGCGCGGGCACGGGCGGACGCCGTTCGAGGAGCCATTGACGTATGCCGCCATGGCCGGGGACACCGGGTCCTTGCTGGAGGACCTGGGTGCTGGCCCGTCCGATCTCGTGGGCTGGAGCGACGGCGCGATCGTGGCCCTGCTCGTGGCCCGCGACCGGCCGGACCTCGTGCGACGTGTCGTTGCGATCGGCGCCAACGTCGACAGCGTGCCGCCGGAGCCCGGCCATCTCTCCCCCGAATCGATCGTCCAGATGACCGGCCTCACGGCTGACGACCTCGGGCTGCCCCCGGGGGTCGGCGAGCCACTGCTCGCGATGTGGCAGGGACCTCCCGGCATCACGTTTGACGACCTCGGGCGCATCGATGCGCCACTGCTCTTCCTCGCCGCCGACCGCGACCTCGTGACCCTGGACCACACGGTTGGCATGTTCCGGGCTGCCGCGCACGGCCAACTGGCCATCGTGCCCGGCGCCGACCACTCCCTCCCGCAGACCCACGCTGACCTTGTGGCGGCCTTGATCGAACGGTTCCTGGCCGCGGAGTGATCGACGCGTCCCATCCGCGGCCCACCCCGTTCGGGGAGGGCGGCCAGGTCCGCCGCCTGATCCTCGGCCTGGCCACAGCGGCGGTCAGCCTTATCGTCGTGCTGGAGCTCGCGCTGCTGCTCCTTCGACCCTCGAGCGGTCTGCCCGGGCTGCTCCAGATCCTGGCCCAGCATCTCGCCCTGGCCGGGCTGGCGCTGGCGCCCTTGCGCGGTCTCCACGACGCGCACGCCGAGGTGGGTTTCGGGCCGGGTTGGACGTGGCGACCGAGCCGGCTCGATGGGATCGGCGTCGGCCTCCTGCGGCTCGACGTCATCCTTGCCGGCCCGGGGCTCGAGCCCGCGTCTTCGGGCGTCCGCGTCCGCCGGTGGGCGATCACTGCGTGGTCACGGCGAGCCTGCGCCTTGTCAGCCCGCCGTGAGGTCCCCGAGATCGATGCGGGCGTCGTGGCTGTAGACGTTGAAGCCGTCGCCCCGCAGGAAGCCCACGAGCGTCAGCCCGAGTCGCTCGGCGGCCTCGATCGCCAGGTCCGACGGCGCGGAGACCGCGCACAGCACCGGGATGCCCGCGACGGCGGCCTTCTGGACGATCTCGAAGCTGACCCGACCGCTGACCATCAGCACGCGGTCGTGGAGCGGTCCGCGACCGGCGAGGATCTGCGACCCGACGAGCTTGTCGAGCGCGTTGTGCCGGCCCACGTCCTCGCGCACGGCGACCAGCTCGCCCTCGGGCGTGAACAGGCCGGCCGCGTGGAGTCCGCCGGTTGCCTCGAACACCGCCTGCGCGGCACGCATGCGGCCGGGCAGCGCCAGGACGACTTCGCGCGCGACCAACGGACCCGGCGGGAGCGGGTCCGAGCGGATCGCGACCTCGTCGAGCGAGGCCTTGCCGCAGATGCCGCAGGACGCGGTCGCGACGAAATGGCGCTCCGCGACCACGCTCGCGTCGAACGGGCGGGCCAGGCGCACGATGACCGTGTCGTCGGGCTTGCTGAGCGTCGCCGGATCGCCGAACTCGGCCGCCACGACCTCGGGGCCGTCGATCAGCCCCTCGGTCCGCAGGAAGCCGACCGCCAGCTCGTCCTCGTTTCCCGGCGTCCGCATCGTGACCGCCACGGCCACTGGATCCTGGCCGGGACCGGCGGCGCGGATCTCGAGCGGCTCCTCGCCGACAACCGTGTCAGCGCGGACCTCGATGTCGCGACCACGGACGGCGATGACCCGGGTCGACGACACGTGGCGGACCAGCGGCGCGGCACCGCCCCTCACCAGGGAGCCTCGCCGAGCTTGGAGCCGTCCGGCGCAAACGCCTCGATCACCAGGTCCCTGTCGCTGCCGGGCCACCACGCGCTGAACCAGCCGTCGGCCACGGCGGCAACGGCCACGCGGCCCCGCGATCGGGCCCGGACCTGCGCGACCCCCACGCCCAGCTCACCGTGGACGGAGTACCAGGCCTCACCTTCCGGGCCATGTGTGCCCCCGCCGCCTCTCGGGATCGCCTCATCGGGACCGATGGCCACGGCCGGGCCTCCCCCCGCCGACATCGCGCCGCCGGTTTGGGTCAACCCCCCATCGGCGAGCATCTCCAGCTCACAGACCGCGTACCCGGAGTCGTCGCTCGCGTAGACGATGGTCAGCCGACTCGCGCCGCGAACGTCCGCGACACGGAGACGCTGATCGGGTGCAAGGGCGCGGCCGAAGCCGCCGCGCCGGCACTCCTGCTCGGCGGCCGCGACGATCGCGGGGTCAGGGACGAACGGCTCGGCGTGCCACGGCCCGCGCAGCCGGCCGAGCCCGGCCACGGGCCGAATGTCCTCATCACCGCCTGGGACGGTGGTGGGGGGCAGCGACTCACCGGGCTGCGGCATCCCGATGCAGCCGCCGACAAGGAGGCTCATCAGCAGCGTCGCGATGACCAACGCCATGGCGCGGTTTCGGCGGCTCTGGATCATGACTTCACCATGCATCATCGCAGGGTGACCAACGCACGCCTCACGGCTCTGGAGCTGCAATTTCTGACCGCTTCCCGGCGGGCGGTGCTCGTGACCGTCGATCCCGACGGCCTCCCGCGGCCCGTGCCGATCTGTCACGTGGTGAAGGACGGTGCCTCGCCCGTCCTCTACACGCCGATCGACGAGAAGCCGAAGTCGTCCGGGGGGCCCGCCGCTCTGGCGCGGGTTCGCGACATCGTCGTCCGACCCGAGGTTGTCGTCATGGTCGACCGCTGGGACGAGGACTGGGCCATGCTGGGCTGGTTGCGGGTCCACGGCCACGCGGAGCTGCGCGAGCCGGGTCCGGCGACCGATGCCGATTTCGCTCGGGTCGTGCCAGCGCTCCGCGCCAAGTACCCGCAATACCGCGATCACGCCCTCGAGGAGCGGCCGCTGATCCGGATCGCGCTGGGGCGGGCTCGATCCTGGGGCCGCCTCGAGGGACCGTCTTAGGGCCAGGGCCGCCTTCGAGTGGCCGCTCGGCGTCAGGCGGGCGAGGACGTCCGGGGTCGCCCTCGAGCGGAGCCCGGTGTCCAGCGGTTGGGGCCGTCTTCCACGTCGACGCCCAGCGACTCGAGGAGCCGGCGCGACGACGCTGCGACGTCGCGGACCGCGGCGTCGAACGCCTCGGAGTTGCGCGCCGACGGCGCGCGATAGCCGCTCAGCTTGCGGACGAACTGGAGGGCCGCGGCGTCGATCTCGCCCGTGGTCGCGAGCTCGTCGGCGCGGCGGAGCTGCTTGATGCTTCGGCACATGGCGCTACGGTAGTTTCGATGTTGAAATCACGCCAGCGCGCCGTCCGCCTCGCGCTGGCGGTCCTGCTCGGGCTGGGCCTGGCCGTGGGGATCGACGTCTTCCGATCCGGCGGGCCGAGCGTCTGGCTGGCTCGCCACGGCCTGCCGCCGCCGTACGTGCCGGATGGCCAACGGGTCGCGGTGGGAGCCGGGTCGTTCTACCTGGACTGCCGCGGATCGGGCAGCCCAACCGTCGTCCTCGAGGCCGGCGCGGGTGGCGGCGCCGGATCGTGGAGCGCGGTCTTCGACGGGATCGCGGCAACCACCCGGACCTGCGCCTACGACCGGGCCGGGCTCGGCTCCAGTGACCCGCGCGGGCGGCGGACGCTGGGCGACGCGGCGGCCGATCTCCGGGCGCTGCTCGCGGCGGCCGGCGAACAGGCGCCATACGTCATCGTCGGCCACTCGCTGGGCGGCGCCTATGCCCGCGTCTTCGCCACGGATCACCCGGAGATGACGGCGGCGATCGTGCTCGTGGACTCGTTCGATCCGGATCTCCAGGAACGGCTGATCCATCCGCTCCTCGGCGATCTCCAGCCGGAGTACGAGGCCAACCTCCAGGGGCTGCGCAACACCGTCGCGGCGTGGGAGCAGCTCGACTGGGACACGTCGGAGGAGCAGCTCGAGGACGGCGATCTCGCCGGCACCCCTGTCGCAGTCCTCGTCGCCCCGCGCTACGAGCCACGCCTCGATGCCGCGACCAACAAGCGCGTCGAGCAGACCTGGCGGGAGGCCTACGAGAGCCTGTCACCGGGCCGGACGACCTACGAGTTCGCGTGGGGCTCGGGTCATATCATCCCGGTCGATCGGCCGGACCTGGTCGTCGACGTCGTCCGCCGCGTGGTGATCGAGAGCCGCTGAGGTCTACCGACGTCCCCGCCCGATCCGCCCCAGGTGCGTGTCCTGGAATGCGGTGGGGTACTTCAACCCATGGCCGAGCGCCCGGTCCATCCCGACATGGGCGAGGAGCACGGCGCCCGCCAGCCCCAGCGCCGGCACGCCCAGCCACGCGCCCAGCCCGAGGACGGCGAGCGCCACGCCGGCGTGGTGGGCGAGGTTGTAGAGCCACGCGCCGGCCCCCGGTCCCCGCAGATAGCCGAGCATCGAGATGTCCGGCGCCAGCAGGAGCGGCAGGAGCCACAGCCACTGGCCGCCCCACGCGGCGTACAGCGCGAGCCCGGCCACGAGGGCAGCCGCTCCTTCGACGCGCAGCCAGACGCGCGGCTGGCCAACGACCGCGGGGGGCGTCGCAGAGGTCGTGTCGCCGGTGGCGGCCGTGACGGTGGCCGGGCTCGTCATCGCGACAGTGTGCCCGGCCGTATCCTGCGGCGCATGGATCGCTGGACCACGATCGTCGAGCCGTTCCGCATCCACTCCGTCGCGCCCATCCGCCTGACCACCGTCGAGCAGCGCGACGCGGCCCTGCGCGCCGCCGGTTGGAATCTCTTCGATCTCCATGCCGATGATGTGCTCATCGACCTGCTGACGGACAGCGGGACCGGCGCGATGTCGCGCGATCAGTGGGCGGCCGTCCAGCACGGCGACGAGTCGTACGCCGGCTCGCCGTCGTGGTTCGCGTTCCTCGAGTCTGTCCAGACGCTCTTTCCATTCCGGCACATCATCCCCACCCACCAGGGCCGGGCTGCGGAGAAGATCCTGTTCACCGCGATCGGCGGGCCGGGCCTCGCCATTCCCAACAACACACACTTCGACACCACCCGCGCCAACGTCGAGTTCACCGGCGCCGAGGCGGTCGACCTCGTCATCGCGGAGGGGCGCGTCCCCTCGGCGCTCCACCCGTTCAAGGGCAACATGGACGTCGACGCATTGACGGCGTTCCTCGAGGCTCGCGGCACGGACGTGCCGGTGGTCTTCGTGACGGTGACCAACAACTCCGGCGGCGGGCAGCCGGTCTCGCTCGAGAACCTCCGCGCCGTCCGCGCGGTGTGCGACCGATTCGGCAAGCCTCTGTTCCTCGACGCGTGCCGGTTCGCCGAGAACGCCTGGTTCATCCACGAGCGCGAGGCCGGCCAGGGCAGCCGGTCCATCGCCGATATCGTCCGCGACATGGCCGCGCTGGCTGACGGGATGACGATGTCGGCCAAGAAGGATGGCCTCGCCAACATCGGCGGCTGGCTCGCGCTGAACGACGACGGCCTGGCCGAGCGCTGCCGCAACCTCCTGATCCTCACCGAGGGCTTCACGACCTACGGCGGGCTGGCCGGTCGCGACCTCGAGGCGATCGCTCAGGGGCTGCGCGAGGTGGTCGACGAGGACTACCTGCGCTACCGGATTCGATCCACGGCGTATCTCGGTGACGCGCTCGATGCGGCGGGTGTGCCGGTCGTCAAGCCGATCGGCGGGCATGCGGTCTACATCGACGCGCGGGCCCTGTTGCCCCACGTCGCCCCGCTCGAATACCCGGGCCAGGCCCTCGCCGTCGCGCTGTACCGCGAGGGCGGGATCCGGGGCTGCGAGATCGGGACGGTGATGTTCGGACGCGGGCCCGACGGCCTCGAGACGGCGGCGTCGATGGACCTAGTCCGGCTCGCGATCCCGCGCCGGACCTACACCCAGTCGCATGTCGACTACGTGATCGAGGTCGTGCGCTGGGTCGCCGAGCGCGCCTCGTCCCTGCGCGGCCTGCGGATCGTGGAGCAGGCGTCGGCGCTGCGCCACTTCACCGCCCGATTCGAGCCGCTCGCATGACGGACGCCCACGTCGTCATCGAGCGGCTGGCGATGCGTGCCCATCCGGAGGGCGGCTGGTACGTCGAGACCTGGCGCGCGGAGGCGACGGACGCAACCGGCCGAGCCGTTGCGAGCGCGATCCTCTTCCTGCTGGCCGCGGACGAGCGATCGCACTGGCACAGGGTCGACGCCGCGGAGATCTGGCAGTGGTCGGCGGGCGGGCCGCTGGAGCTGCGGATTGCCTCACCAGACGGTGCGGTCGAGACGCATCGCCTCGGTGGCGACGTGGCTGCCGGCGATGAGCCACAGGTCGTGGTGCCGTCAGGTACCTGGCAGTCCGCCCGGCCGCTCGGCGCCTGGAGCCTCGCCGGCTGCATCGTCGCCCCCGCCTTCACGTTCGACGGCTTCGAGCTCGCGCCCGCGGGCTGGGAGCCGGGCCGCTGACCGGGAGTCAATGGAACGGCCGTTTCGACGCTCTGGCTGGCTCCGCGGCCGTAGTGCCGTGCTGTCGACGCCTGGCAGTCGGCGGGTGAGGCCACCCGGCCGACACAGCCGCGACCCGCTCCGGCGCGGTAGGCTGCGGTCTGTGCCCGGCGCGGGCCGCAAAGGGAAGCCGGCCGATCCGAGGGGAGCCCAGCCATGAGCGATCACGACCCGCGCGACCTGCGCGTCGACGACAAGCGAACGAAGTTTGCCCTGTCGGAGGAGCAGATCCCGACAGCCTGGTACAACATCACGGCGGACCTTCCCGAGCCGCCCCAGCCCGTCCTCCATCCCGGCACCGGCCAGCCGATCGGGCCGGCAGACCTCGCCCCCCTCTTCCCGATGGCGCTGATCCTCCAGGAGGTCAGCGCCGAGCGCGAGATCGAGATTCCCGAGCCTGTCCGTGAGGCCTACCGCCTCTACCGCCCGAGTCCCCTGATCCGCGCCCGCCGTCTCGAGAAGGTCCTCGACACGCCCGCCCATATCTATTTCAAGTACGAGGGCGTCAGCCCGGCCGGCAGCCACAAGCCGAACACCGCGATCCCGCAAGCCTTCTACAACCGCGAGGAGGGCACGAAGCGGATCGCCACCGAGACCGGCGCCGGCCAGTGGGGCAGCGCGATCTCCTTCGCGAACGCCCTGTTCGGGCTCGAGACGAAGGTCTACATGGTCCGCGCGAGCTACGACCAGAAGCCGTACCGCCGGATTCTCATGGAGACGTACGGGGCCCAGGTCGTGCCCTCCCCCAGCCGGACCACCAACTACGGCCGCACCGTGCTCGCGGAGCACCCGGACAGCCCGGGCTCGCTGGGGATGGCGATCAGCGAGGCGGTGGAGGATGCCGCGACGAGGGATGACACGAAGTACTCGCTCGGCTCGGTGCTCAACCACGTGCTCCTCCACCAGAGCGTCATCGGGCTCGAGTCGATCGAGCAGATGGCCATGGCCGGTGAGGAGCCCGACCTCATCATCGGCTGCGCCGGCGGCGGCTCGAACTTCGCCGGGCTCGCCTTCCCCTGGCTCGGCCGGACGTTTCGCGGTGGTCGACCCTACGAGGTGATCGCCGTCGAGCCGGAGGCCGCGCCGTCGTTGACCCGCGGCACGTACGCCTACGACTTCGGCGATACCGGCAAGCTGACCCCGCTGGTCAAGATGTTCACGTTGGGATCCGACTTCATTCCCCAGCCGATCCATGCCGGCGGGCTCCGGTATCACGGCATGTCGCCGCTCGTGAGCCTGCTGAAGGAGCACGGCCACATCGCGGCCCGGGCCGTCCACCAGGGTCCGGCGTTCGCGGCTGCCGTCGCCTTTGCCAGGGCCGAGGGAATCCTGCCGGCGCCCGAGTCGTCGCACGCGATCCGGGTCGCGATGGACGAGGCGCTCACCGCGAAGGCGGCCGGCGAGTCGAAGGTGATCCTGTTCAACCTGTCCGGGCACGGACACTTCGACCTGACGGCGTACGAGAAGTACCTGGCGGGCTCACTCGAGGACTACGAGTACGCACCGGACGAGGCGGCCCTGGCGGCGCTCCCGAACGTCTGACAGGCGCGGCCTCAGCCGCCCTCGCGCATGCCCCACGGCGACCCGTACGCGGTCAGCAGGTCGAGGTAGGGTCGCGCCGGGAATGCCTCGGGGCCCAGCACACCCACCCCGGCCCAGGCGCCGGTCGACAGGAGCTCCAGCGCCAGCACCGGGTTGATCGCCGTCTGCCACACGACCGCCTGCGAGCCGTACTCGCGCATCGACCACTCGTTGTCGACCACGTGGTAGAGGTAGACCTCGCGCCGCTGGCCATCCTTCGTTCCGGTCACCCACGTTCCGGCGCAGGTCTTGCCCCGCATCCGGTCGCCAAGCGTGGCCGGGTCCGGCAGGGCGGCGGCAACGACGTCCCGGGGCGACACCTCGACCCCGTTCACGCGCACCTTCTCGGTCCGGTCGAGCCCCAGCTTGTGGAGCGTTCGGAGCACCTCGATGAACTCATTGCCGAGGCCGTACTTGAACGTGACGCGCCGCGCCTCCAGCCAGCGCGGCACGAGCAGCACCTCCTCGTGCTCGACGTTGACGCACTCGACCGGCCCGATCCCCTCGGGGAAGTCGAACGTCTCGGGCTCCGAGAACGGGGGCGTCGTTCGCCACGCGCCGTCCTCCCAGATCACCGGCGGGTTGAGGCACTCCTCGATGGTCGTCCAGATCGAGAACGACGGCGCGAAGTCATGGCCCTCCACGACGAGGTTTGCGCCATCACGGATACCGATCTCGTCGATCGTGTCGAACAGCTCGTCGGCGGCGTGGCGAGCGAAGACATCCGACAGGCCCGGCTCCACCCCGATCCCGACGAGCGCCAGCCGCCCGGCGCTCTCCCACGCCGCGGCCTTGGCGAACTGCTCGTCGCCGAGCTTGACACCGGGCTCCTCGTACGGTCGCTCGGGGTGCGGTCGCGACAGCGACATGGCCATGTCGAGATAGACGGCGCCCGCGAGGAAGGCGCCGTCGAAGATCGGCATCACGAAGCGGGGATCGACCGCGTTGAGGACGTGGGTGATCCGATGCTCGCGGCACAGCGCGGCGATCTCGTCGATCTGGCTCGCGTCGACCCGCTCGACCGCGAACCGCCCGTCGCCCGCGAACGGCCGGACCGCCCGCTCGGCGCGGGCGGGATCGTAGTCCGCGACGACCATCCGCTCGAAGAACCTGCGCCGGGCAGTGATCCGGACGACCGCGCACCCGACGCCTCCGGCACCGACGACGAGAATGCGCATCGTCACCCCGATGGAGCGTCCGATTCCAAGGGCGACAGTGTCGCGCGCCGCCGCTCCACGTGCTTGTCCGGCGCGTCCCGTGCGACCGCCGGGTGCGCTCAATGCCGCGGGCGCCTCGGGCCGGCGGTCAGCGCGTCGGGCCGGCGGTCAGCGCCACTCGAGCGGTCCCGTGTAGCAGTGGTCGAGGGCGGCGCAGGCCGCCCGGCTGAGGTCCCAGGTGCGACCGGCCATGTACGGGCCCCGGTCGATGACCGGCACGGTGATCACCCGCCCGTTTGCCGGGTTGCGGAACGTGATGCGTGTTCCGCACGGCAGCGACTTGTGGGCGACGCCAAGGATCGACTCGCTGTACGTGTGTCCGCACGCGGTCCGGTTGCCGTACAACCCGGGCCCGTACCAGCTGACGTGCCCGTCGTAGCGCCAGCCAGCGCCCGGGGCGGGCGGAGCCGGCGCCGGGGCGGAGCCGCCCGAGCCGGAGCCGCCGGAGCCGCCCGACGTGCGCGCGGGCGCCGGCACACGTGCCGGGCGCGGGGTCGCGATCGCGATGATCGAGACGGGCGCGGCGGGGCTGTCTGCATCGATCCGTTCGGGCGCTGCGAGCGCCGTCGCTGGATCGACCAGTCGTTCGCCGGTGTCGAGCGCACCGTTCGAGCGGTGCGCCGGGTCGAGTGTCGGTGCCGCCGTCGCCGTCCCATCGAGCGGCCGAGCGATCTCCACCGGGCGCAGGAGACTCGCATCGAGGGGTGGGATCGCGCTGGGTGTTCGGGATCCAACCGTGCCGGGGACGACGATCAAGGCGAGTGCCACGATGAGCGTGACGCTCGCGGCGACCCTGGGGAGTCGCACGTCGCGGTGACCGTAGCAGGGATCGCCAAACCCACGCCATCGGTCGACCTCCGTATCGGGTCGCCGCGGCCGCCGTGACATCGGCCGTGACATCGGCCGTGACATCCTTGCCGTGTGCCCGTCCGGACCCTGCATGTCGACCGGCCGCTCGACCTGCGGCTGACCCTGGCGATCCTCCGGCGCGGCCTCGGCGACCCCACGATCCGCCTGGGCACCGATGCCGCGGTGCGTGCCACCCGGACGCCCGATGGCCCGGCCACCGTCCACATCCGCCACCTCGGCGACCGGCTCGAGGGTGAGGCGTGGGGTCCCGGCGCGGACCGCCTCCTGGCCGCGCTGCCTGCCCTCGTCGGCAGCGACGACGATGCTTCCGCGCTCCGGCCCGCACATCCCGTGCTGCGCGACGCCGCCCGCCGCCTCGCGGGGCTCCGGATCGGGCGGACCGGCAACGTCATGGAGGCGCTCGTCCCGGCCATCCTCGAACAGAAGGTGACCGGCACCGAGGCGTTCCGGGCATGGCGGCTGCTCGTCACGCGCTACGGCGAGCCAGCCCCCGGTCCGTGGGACGTGTGGGTCCCGCCGCCGCCCGACCGCCTCGCCGCGCTGCCCTACCACGCGTTCCACCCGCTGGGTGTCGAGCGCCGCCGGGCCGATACGATCCGGCGGGTGACGGCCCGCGCGGGACGGATCGCGGAGCTGACCGAGCTTCCGCTGACCGAGGCCTACCGGCGCCTGACCTCGTTCGCGGGTGTGGGTCCGTGGACGGCCGCCGAGGTGGCGCTGCGGGCGCTCGGTGACGTGGACGCGGTGAGCATCGGCGACTTCCATCTCCCCAACCTGGTCAGCTGGGCGCTCGCCGGCGAGCCGCGCGGCGACGATGCGCGGATGCTCGAGCTGCTCGAGCCGTATCGCGGCCAGCGCGGCCGGGTCGTCCGCTGGCTCGAGGCGAGCGGCACTCGCCCGCCGGCGTTCGGTCCACGCCTCGCGCCTCGTTCCATCGCCGGCATCTGACCGTGGCATCGGACCGCGGCATCTGACCGCGGACCTCGCGAAGGGCAGCGCTACACTCCGGGCACGATGAGCCCCGCTCGAGCTTCCTCCACGACGGTCGCCGACGTGCCCGTGCGCGCCCGGACGCGGGGCGCCGCGGCGAACGCAGAGCCGCGGGCGTTCACCCGCGAGGAGCGCCTCGCGCTGTTCCAACCGGCACTGGCCCAGCGGATCCTCGTCCTCGACGGCGCCATGGGCACGCTGATCCAGACGTACCAGCTCGACGAGGCCGGCTATCGCGGCGAGCAGTTCAAGGACCACAGCCACGATCTGCGCGGCGACAACGAGATCATCACGCTCAGCCAGCCGGCCATCGCCCGCGCGATCCACGACGCCTATCTCGAGGCCGGCTCGGACATCATCGAGACCAACACCTTCAACGCCAACCGGATCAGCCAGCGCGACTACGCGCTCGAGCCGGTCGCGCGCGAGATGAACCGCGGGGCTGCCCGGATCGCCCGCGAGGCGGCCGACGAGGCCGAGCGGCGCGAGCCCGGCCGGCCGCGCTGGGTGGCCGGGGCCCTGGGGCCCACGAACCGGACCGCCTCGATCTCGCCGGACGTGAACGACCCCTCGATCCGCAACGTCACGTGGGAGGAGCTCGCCGAGGCCTACCAGGAGGCGACCGAGGGCCTGATCGAGGGCGGCGCGGACCTGCTGCTGATCGAGACGATCTTCGACACGCTGAACGCGAAGGCGGCAATCTTCGGGGTCGAGGCGGCTTTCGACGCGCTGGGCGAGCGCCGCCCGATCATCATCTCCGGCACGATCGTCGACCAGTCCGGCCGGACCCTCAGCGGTCAGACCGTCGAGGCCTTCTGGAATTCCGTGGCCCACGCCAACCCGGTCGTCGTGGGCCTCAACTGCGCGCTGGGGGCGCGCCAGCTCCGCGAGCACATCCAGGAACTGAGCCGCATCGCCCCGCTCCCGATCAGCGCCTACCCGAATGCCGGGCTGCCCAACGAGTTCGGCGGCTACGACGAGACGCCGGACGTCACCTCGGAGCTGATCGGCGAGTGGGCACGCAACGGGCTGCTCAACATCGCCGGCGGC
>Ga0136617_10002642_pt1 | contig 15929 bp, 12 predicted proteins | sample AntDrymUQ3222106_2_FD_129672 | JGI IMG/M metagenome (GOLD analysis project Ga0136617, IMG submission 129672) | Polar desert sand microbial communities from Dry Valleys, Antarctica - metaG UQ322 (21.06) | ecosystem: Environmental > Terrestrial > Soil > Desert | place: Antarctica: Dry Valley...
GATCGTCGTGTGAGGCGCTGCCCGCCGGCCCGAAGCCCGGTACACCGATCGACACCACGAGGCACTCGAGCCCGCCGAGGGGCGCCGTGGCGGCGGTGGCGCCGGCAACGAGGATGCCTGAGCCTCGGATGTCCACGTGCGGAATAGGGACCGAAGGACGGGGGGGCTCAGCCCTACCCGTAGGCTCGCCGGATGCAGACGCTCACCCGCGCCGAGCTCACGGCCGCGCTGGCGGCGCGCCAGCTGCTGCTCGAACGCCTGCCTCTCGCGCCCGCGGAAGCCATCCGCCGGCTGACCCCGCTGCAGGCCCAGCACCCGCCCGCACCGTACGTTGCCCTGGCCGCGCGCCTCGAGGGCTTCACTCGCGATGACCTGGAGGCCGCGATCAGCGCCCGCGAGGTCTTGAAGACGACGATCATGCGCCTCACGCTTCACCTGGTGGCCGCTGGGGATTACCCGGCCTACGCCCAGCTCGCGCGCCAAGCTCGGATGCGCAGCTGGCGCAAGCAGTACCCCCACCTCGATGAGGAGAAGGTGACGGCCGAGCTGGCCGAGTGGCTCGGCGAGCCTCGCACCAATTCCGAGATCCGCGAGCGCGTCAAGGGCACCTACGAGGGCGTGGCCGACGAACCCTGGGCTCCGGTGATCTTCGCCCGCACCCTGCTGCCGCTGGTGCAGCTTCCCCCCAGCGGCTTCTGGATGGACCCCCGGCGCCCCGGGTTCGTGGTGGACGCGCGCCCGCTCCCCGACCCGGTCCACGCCGGCGCTCTCGTGCTCGGCCGCTACCTTGCCGCCTTCGGCCCGGCCAGCCGTCGCGACATCGCCGCCTGGGCCGGAGTCGCCCAGCGCGACTTCGCCGAGGCCCTCGCTGGCCTGGCGACGGTCTCCTACCGCGACGAGAACGGCACCGAGCTGCTCGACCTTCCCGAAGCGCCGCTGCCGCCGGCGTCGACGCGCTTACCGGTGCGCCTGCTGGCTCGCTGGGACCAGCCTCTGCTCGCCTACGCCGACCGTGAGCGCATTCTCCCGGCCGAGGTGCAGCCGCTCAGGCTCACGCTCAGCGGCGACGCCACGGTCACTGTCGACGGGCGCGTGGCCGCCAGCTGGGGTGTGCAGCGCCAGGGTGCTGCCGTCCAACTCACCATCACCCCTCATGTGGACATTGGCCGAAGGGCGCTCGGCGAGATCCGCTCCGAAGCCGAGCGCACGGCTCGCTTCTGCGCGCCGGGGGCGCGTTCCTACGATGTCGTTGGCCTCTAGTCCCAATCCGGTGCCCAGGCCACTTTGACCTCGCGCCGGTCCTTGGGCAGCGCGTCGATGCGAGCGTGCTCCTCGGGCGAGAGCTCGAAGTCGAACACGTCGAGATTCTCGCGCCTGCGCTCCGGAGTGGATGCCTTCGGCACGGCGGACACCCGCGGCTGCCCGATCAGCCAGCGCAGCGCCACCTGCGCCGGTGTCTTGCCGTGGGCCGCGGCGATCGCGTGTAGCACGGGCTCCCCGTCGACCTTCCCCTTGGCCAGCGGACGGTAGGCGGTCAGCTCCACGTCACGCTCTTCGCAGACCTCGAGGACGGCGTCCGCGGAAAGAAAAGGGTGGTACTCGACCTGGTTCACGATCACCGGCGCGAGGTCGAGCGCTTCCCGAAACAGCGCCGAGGGAAAGTTGGACACGCCGATCTCGCGCGTCTTGCGCTCTTCCCGCAGCTTGGTCATCGCTTCCAGGGTGCGCTCGAGGGGCACGTCGGGACTGGGCCAGTGCATGAGCAACAGGTCCACTTGGTCGACCTCGAGGCGGTGCAGCGAGCGCTCGAGCGAGGCTCGCAGCTCTTGGGGCTCGAGGGCGTCGACCCATACCTTCGTCGTCAGCCACACCTCGGAACGGTCGATGCCCGAGGCGCGCAGGCCGCTTCCCACCTCCGCCTCGTTGTCGTACATGGCGGCGGTGTCGATGTGGCGGTAGCCCGCGGCTAGGGCATCGGCCACGCCCTCCTCGCAGTCACGGCCGCTGAGCCGCCATGTTCCGAAGCCGAGTTCGGGGATCAAAGAGACTCGAGTATCGCTTCTAGCACCCGATCGGAGCCAAAGCGCACCAGGTCGTCGGCCACCAGGCCGGTCTCCGCCTGCGCGGCGGCGATCGCCTCGTGCGCCTCGTCGTCGCTGTCGAGGTCCGCGGTATTGAGTGCGATCGCCGCCACCCGGGTAGGACGAACCCGGCGGGCGACGCCCTCGTAGGCGGCGATCAGCTCGGTCAGGGGCGGGATCGGGAGGTCGGGATAGTTGCGAATTGCCGTGGCGCCCGCCTTGTGCACGAGCACCAGCCGGTCGGGGGCGGAGCCGTGCAGCAGGCCCAGCGTGACCCCGGAGTAAGCCGGATGAAAGAGAGCGCCCTGACCCTCCACGAAGAGCAGGTCACCGCGCTCGGAGCCCTCATGAACGAGTCGCTCGCCCGCGCCCGCGACGTAGTCGGAGATCACATGGTCCACAGCGATGCCCCAGCCGGCGATGGCCACTCCGGTCTGGCCGGTGGGCACGTAGACCGAGCGCAGGCCGCGCTCGCGCGCCACCCGGTCGAGCTCCAGCGTGACCACCTTCTTCCCGATCACGGTGTCCGAGCCGACGCTGTGCACCACGCGCACTTCGTCGGGACGGCTATAAGGCCCTTCGGGAACGCTCAGCTCGCTGGGCGTGGCGCGCAGGTCGCGCAGCGCAACTCCCCTGCGGGTGGCCGCCCGGCGCAGCTCGGCGTCCTCGGAGAGTTGGGTGTGCAGGCCGGCCTCGATGTGCAGCCGCGCGGCGATCGCTTCCAGCACGACCGTGCGCCAGGCCGGGTCGAACTTGCCTCCGGTGGGCGCGACGCCGATGAGCAGGGCGTCCGCGCCCAGCTCGATGGCCTCATCCAGCGAGGCTACGATCGGCACGGGCTTGAGGCAGAAGGGCACCACCTGCTCGGCGGTGCGACCCGCCTGAGTCGAGTCGATCACGGCCACGACCTCTCGGGTCCCGTAGCGGATGACGCCGTGGGCCGTCTTCCCGTTGTGCTTGGCGAACAGCCCCTCCGCGAAGATGGCGAGCTTCTCGCTCACGCGGCCGCCTGTACCCCGAGGCCGGGCCGGTGGGAGGGCAGGACCCGACCGTCTTCGAGCTGGAGCCCGGTGAACGGCTGGCCGGCCAGCAGCAGGTGTCCGTCGAGGTCCACCCAGTCGGCCAGCGAGGCGATCTGCGCGGCCGGCGCGATCCCGAGCTGCGACTCGATCATGCACCCCAGCATCACGCCGAGCCCCAGGGCCCGCGCCGCGTGGGCCATCCGCACCGCTTCACGCAGCCCCCCGGACTTGGCCAGCTTGATGTTGATCGCGTCGGCATACTCGGCCACCCTGGCCACATCGCCCGAGTCGTGGCAGCCTTCGTCGACAACGATCGGCGGCCGCGGCTCGAGCTCACGCAGAGCGCGGAAGGATTCCAGGTCGGCGGCCGGGAACGGCTGCTCCACCAGCTCCACCTCGAGCTCAACCAGCGTGGGCATGAGCTCGCGTGCGGCTTCGAGCGTCCAGCCCTCGTTGGCGTCCACGCGCAGCGGCGCTTCGGACAGCGTGCGCAGCGCGTACAGGCGGGCGAGGTCGTCCGGCCCCCCGAGCTTCACCTTGAGCGCTCGGAACTCACTCGCGCGGCGGACGCGGTCCAGCGTGCCCTCGACGCTGTCGATCCCAATCGTGTAGGAGGTGGGCGGAGCGCCCTCGCGCGAGAAACCGAGCAGGCGCCACACCGGTACGCCGAGACGGCGGCCGATCCAGTCGTGCAGCGCGGCGTCGAGGGCCGAGCGTCCGGCGGCGTCGCCTTCACGCGGCAACGCGGCCTCGAGCTCGAAAGGATCGCGGGGGGGTTCGACGGTCTCCAGAAAGGCCAGCGCCGACTCCGCGGTCTCGCCGCGGTAGTCGATCGGAGCGGCCTCCCCGCGCCCGACCACTCCGTCGGCCTCGACCTCCACCCGGACCACGCGCTGCTCGGTTCGTGAGCCGCGCGCGATGCCGAACGTCTCGGCCAGGCGCAGGGTGGCGATGGATGGGCGCAGCTCCACGGGGCGCCCAAGCTACACGGAGGGCGCGAGCAGCCCCTGACGGTGTGCCAGCGCCGCCGCCTCGGTGCGCGAGCGCACGTCGAGCTAGGCCAGGATGCGCGACACGTGCACGCTGGCCGTCTTCTCGGCCATGTGAAGCTCCGCACCGATCTCGCGGTTGGTGGAGCCGCGGGCCACCAGGGCCAGGACCTGCTGCTCGCGCTCAGTGAGGCCGAAAGGGTGCTCCTCGGGCGCCTCGTCCGCCAGACCGGCGGCAGCGCCCGCTCCCTCGCCGAGCCGCAGCCGCGCTCGCGCGCCCAGGGACTCGAGCGCCTCCACAAGCCATTCGCTGCCGAGCTCACGTGCCGCCGCGCGCGCTGCCGTGGCCAGCTCACCGGCGGCACCGCGCTCGTCACGAACCACGAGCGCCTCTGCTTGGCGCAGGCGGGCGTAGAGCGCCGGATAGGGCCGACCCAGTCCCAGCCAAGTTCGCGCCGCCTTGTCCCACGCCTCCGGATCCTCAACTCCGGCGGCGCGTGCGTCCTCGGCGCGGGCGGAGATCAGCTCGGCCCTCTCCACCGGTCCCCACGCGTTCGCGGCAAGCTCGACGCGCTCGAGCATCGCGGCGCCGCGTTCGCGCCCGCGCCGCTGCGCCTCGGCATCGCGATGGTCGCGGGCCCTCTGGACCACGTCCGCCTCGACGCGTACCCCGACTGCGGCCACGGCGGCGATCCGGGGCATGTCCTCCGAGCAGAACTCGATCCGGTCGAGTGTCTCGTCAACGACCCCGCGCGCGGCGTCGAAGGCGCCCCGGCGTCGCTCGAGCTCGGCCCGCATCCACCCGTAACCGCCGATGAACTGGACCTCGGTCGACTCGCGCAGGGCGCGGGCGACGATGTCGAGCTCTGACGCTGCCGTTTCCAGGTTGCCACGACCGAGGGCCAGGAGCGAACGGGTCAGGCGCCATAGCGCGAGCAGCGTGCCCGAGGCCCGGCGGGCCGACGACGGAATCGCCGCCTCGGCCTCCTCCCAGCGGCCGCACTGGTAGGCGATCTCGGCCACCGCCAGGGCGATCCAGTCGGCGTCACGGGTTCCGGGAGGCGACTGTTCCAACCCCTGCCGCGCCACCGCCAGTCCTTCCTCCGCCCGGCCCGAGAGGCTCAGCAGGTCGGCGAGGTTCACGTGGGCGACGTTCCGTTCGTGGACCAGACCTGGGTCGTCCGAGCGGGTCAGCGCGTCGCGCAACGCGGCGGCGCCCGCCTCGAAATCGCCCATACCGGCCAGCGCGACACCGAGCGAGTTGAGAGCGCGGACCTCGATGGCGCGCCCGTCCTCGAGCTGCCGCGCAGCGTCCAGCGCCGCGCGGGCACGCTCAACGGCATCGGCGAAGCGCGACTGCAGCATCCGCGCCTTCGCACCCGCGGCCAGCAGGGCCGCGCGCTCGAGACTGCTTTCGTCGGCCGGCAGCAGCGCCAGAGCGCGCTCGATCGTCACGAGCGACTCGTCCTGGCGGTTGAGGAAGCCCTGAGCCCGGGCCAGGCGCTCGAGCACCCGGGCGGCGCGGTGCGGATCACTGACCGCATCGGTGAGCTCGAGGGCCCGGCGCAACAAGGCCTCCTGGCGCACGGACTCCCCGGCGACGTCGGCCACGTTCGCCGCCCGCAGCAGCACGGAAACGTGATCCGCGTTCGCGAGCCGCTCCGCGTCGTGGACGCGATCCCAGAGCGCGAGCGCCCGTTCGAGCAGGCCCAGCGCCTCGCCGTAGGCGTTTACGCTCTCGGCTGCCGCGGCCGCTTGGATCGATGCGGCGAAGGCGGCCGGCTGGTCTCCTGCGGCGAGCCAATGATGGGCGATCTGAGCGGTGAGGTGAACGCGCTGTGACTCGCGCTCGACGCGACTCGCCAGTGCGCGGGCGAGCGCGGCGTGCAGCTCGACCCGCTCGCCCGGGAGGAGATCGTCGTAGACCACCTCGCGAAGCAGCGCATGGCGAAAGGCGAAAGTGTCGTCGGCCGTGGCCACAGCGATGTGGCTCGACAACGCCTCGCGCAGGGCTTCACGCAGCTCGGCCGAGTCGATGCCCGTGAGCTCCGTCAGCAAAGCGTCGTCCGACGGGTGCACCGACAGCCAGCGCAACAGCTTCTGCGCGGGCTCCGACAGTCCCTCAACACGCAGCATCAGCGCGTCGCGCAGCGTGGGGGGCAGGGGCCCCCGCCCGTCCAGGCCGGCGGCCAGCAGCTCCTCGGTGAAGAGCGGATTGCCGTCGCTGCGCGCGTAGAGGCGTTCGGTGAGCGCCGGGTCGGGGCTGCGGCCGAGGATGCCCTCCAGCTGCTCGGCCACCTCGTCCGGGTCGAGCAGGGGGAGCTCGACGATGCGGGCGTAGCGGTCGTGCACGACCTCGGCCAGGAGCGGGCGCAGCGGATGGCGGCGGTGCAGCTCGTCCGAGCGGTAGCTGGCCACCACGAGCACGCGCTCACAGCACAGCGTTCGGGCCAGAAAGGAGAGAAAGCCTCGCGTCGAGCTGTCGGCCCAGTGCACGTCCTCGATTACCAGCAACAGCGCATTGTCCTCGCTCAAGAGGTCGAGGAGGGCCAGCAGCGCCTCGAAAACGCGCACCTGGGCCACCGGCGCGTCGGCGGCGGGCTCGCCGGCGCCCGGTACGGTCGTGGCCAGGTCCGCGCGGTGGCTCGGGTCGAGGTCGGCCAGGGCCTGGTGGTTCGTGCGCACAAGCGGGCGAAGGGCCGCGATGAGCGGGGCGTAGGGCAGCTCGCCCTCGCCGAGCTCGACGCAGTCGCCCGACAGAACCAGCGCGCCGGCCTCCCGGGCTCGGGAGGCCAGCTCGCCGATCAGGCGCGTCTTGCCGGCGCCCGACTCACCTGCGACAAAGGCGAGCGACGGCTCGGAAGCGGTGGCGTCATCCAGTGCGGAGCGCAGCTCGGCGAGCTGCCCGGCCCGTCCGACGAAGCGCGTGCTGCTGACCCGTGCGGCCATCGTCGCACCATCCTCCCATCCGGCGGGAGGCGGCGTGGGCGGCGAGCTCGTCGGCTCGGGCGCTGATCTGGATGTACTGGAGGCGGGGGTCCATGGCGTGTCCTCTCGGGTTGCCGACACTCAAGGAGTCTCGACCTGCGGCGGCCCCTTTACATCGGGCTTTCGCAGCGACTTGGGCGACCGGACCCCTTACCCGCGGCGGTCAACCCCTTACCTTCGTGGGTGGTGAACGCCGGGCTCTGCGAAACCTGCCGCCATCAGAAGCTGATCCGCAACACGCGCGGCAGCACCTTCTCGATGTGCGAGCGCGCGAAGTTCGACGCGCGCTACCCCAAGTATCCGCGCCTGCCGGTGGAGCGCTGCGCGGGCTGGGAGAGGCGCGACTAGCGCGAACCCGTCCGCGGCGCAGGGCCTCAGCCGGCTTGTTTCGGGGCTAGCGCGGGCCCTCGACGACGGTCCGGCCGTCGTCGCCCACACGGACCTCGGGCGCAGCGTCGGAGACCGTGCCCGCGAAGGTTCCGCGCGGGGCCCCCCCGCCGGCGGCGCCCACCGCCCGCGCGTTGCCGTCGAGGCCGGCGGCCACCGCGTAGCTGATCCGGTACTTGCCGGCCTTGACCGCCGTCACCGACCAGCGGAAGCTCTTTTCGTCGCCGGCCCGCAGTCGCCCGCAGGCCCAGGTGTTCACGTAGGCGGTGTCGCAGCCCAGCGGAGTGGCGTCCTTGGCCTCGGGAAAGCCGCCGATCTCGCGCGGCACGCCGTTGACCACGAACTGCGGGCGTGAGGAGTCGGCCAGGGTCTCGTCGGCCTTGCTGAAGTCAAGGCCCTCGACCGTGACCGCGACGTTGGGGATTGCGCGGTCGCCGCCGTTGCGCACGGTGATCACGAGGTCCGAGCTTTGCGCGAGGCGCTGTTTCTGCGGGAAGCTGGCCCGTGAGATCTCAACCTCGAAGTCGCCCTCGGGCTCGTCCTCGTCCTGGCGCTCGCCGCCGCCGCACCCGGCGAGCGCGACGACGCCGGTCAGGACGAGCGCCGCCTGCGTCCTCCTCACCGTCAAGGCGTTCAAAGCCGGGCGAACATACCACCGAGTTCCGCTTGGCGCGCATGATCACGCGAGCCGGGTCTCGGCTCTGGCGGCCGCTGTGAACATGCCATAGGCTTCGCCTCCGAGGACGTGATGCGGGGAAATATGTGTTTCCCCGGGGAGGAGATATTGCTTAGTGGTCCGGGCTACAGCTGATCGGGTCTTCCTGCCGACGAAGAACCTGCTGGAGCAGGTCGGCGAGATGATGATCCTCACGGGCAAGACGCTCGTGAGCGCGCTTCGCCCGCCCTACCCCTACGGCACGGAGTTCGTGCAGCAGTTCCTGTTCATGCTGCGCCTGTGCTGGCTGCCGCTGACGATCTCGACCATCGCCTTCGGCTACGGCGCTCCCGGCCTGCAGGCGGGCAACTTCCTCGTTCTCTTCGGCGCCATCGACCGTCTGGGCGGCTTCTTCGTCCTGGCCTCGATCCGCGAGTTCGCTCCCTTCGTGACCGCGATCATCCTCGCCGGCGTGGGTGGTACCGCGATCACCGCCGACCTCGGCGCGCGCAAGATCCGCGAGGAGCTCGACGCCCTGCAGGTGCTGGGCGTCGACCCGATCAAGAACCTCGTCGTTCCGCGCTTCCTGGCCCTGATGGTCGTCACCGGCCTGTTCAACATCTACGCGCTGATCTTCGGCATCTTCGGCGGCGTGCTGGCCACCCTCACCTTCGACGCGCCGCTCGGGCCCTTCTTTGCGACTTTGCTCAACAACGCATCTACGACGGACCTGTGGGGATCTGTCGTTAAGACGACGCTGTTCGGGGCCATCATCGCGATCGTCTCCTGTTACAAGGGGATGACCGCCTCGGGCGGGGCCGAGGGGGTGGGCCGAGCCGTCAACCAAGGCGTGGTGATCGAGTTCCTCGGCATCTTTGCCTTCAACTACGTGTTCACCCAAACCCTGCTCGCCACCCATCCCGAGATCTCGGTCATAAAATGAGAACCAACGCTCGCACGCGCCGCGTGCTCGCCAACTGACATGGGCCGCACATGGCTGGACGTCCCCAAGGACTGGATCTCCTCCTTCGGCGACATCGCCAAGTTCTCGGCGCGCGTGGTCGCCGACGTGCTCAGCGGGCGTGTGTTCCACTTCTTCGGCGAGGCACTGCGCCAGGCGGGCATCCTCATCCTCGGCTCGGCCCTTGTCATCTGGGGCCTGGCCTTCATCCTCGGCCTGCAGTGCGGCATCGAGGGGGCCTACTTCAACCGCTCGATCGGCGCGCCGGCCTACGCGGGCGTGTTCAGCGCCTGGTGTGACCTGCGCGAGATCATGCCCTACGCCTTCGGCTACATGATGAGCGCCAAGGTGGGCACCGGCCTGGTGGCCGAGATCGGCGCCATGCGCATCTCCGACGAGATCGACGCGCTCGAGGTGATGGGCATCAACTCGCTCGTGTTCCTGTGTGCCACCCGCCTGCTGGCCGCATGGCTTGTGCTGCCCTTCATGTACATCGCCGCCGTCGGCGCCGGCTTCTTCGCGAGCTACCTGGCGGTGGTGCAGCAGATCGGCGAGGTCAGCTCAGGTGGGTTCTTCCTGATCTTCTGGATGTTCCAGAACCCGCCCGACCTCATCTACAGCCTGATCAAGGGCATGACGATGGCCACGGTGATCGTGCTCGTGGGCTGCTACTACGGCTACACGGCGGGCGGGGGCCCGGTGGGGGTCGGCACGGCTACGGCGAAGTCGATGGTGTTGAACACCGTGATGGTCCACGTCATCGGGATGGTGGGAACGCAGATCTTCTGGGGCTCGAACCCGCGAGCACCGATAGGCGGATAGGGAGAAGTACGACTTGGAACGCAGCGAAGAAGAAGAGGAGCGCCCGCTCGACCCCAAGGACTGGGAGGAGAAGCGCTCGCAGGAACATGTTCCGGACAACATCCGCGACCAGACGCGCGAGGGCGAGGATCCCTACCTGTGGCACGGCGGTCGCACGCGTGACCACGGCACCGACGACGCGGTCGAGTTCATCGATGTACACAAGTCCTTCGGGCGCAACACGATCCTCAACGGGCTCAACCTCGGCCTGCCCGACAACCAGATCTCGATGATCCTCGGACCTTCGGGCACGGGCAAGTCGGTCTGCATCAAGCACATGGTGGGCCTGCTCTACCCCGACGAGGGCGACGTTCTGGTGCACGGCGAGTCGGTGCCCAACATGCCCGACGAGGAGCTCTTCGAGATGCGTAAGAAGTTCGGCGTGCTCTTTCAGGACGGCGCGCTGTTCGGCTCGATGAACGTGTACGACAACACGGCCTTCCCGCTGCGCCAGCACACCGACAAGGGCGAGGACGAGATCAGCGAGATCGTTCTGCGCCGGCTCGGTGAGGTGGGCCTGAGCGGGGCGCTCGACAAGATGCCCAACGAGCTCTCGGGCGGCATGCGCAAGCGCGCCGGCTTCGCCCGCGCGCTGGTTCTCGATCCCGGCATCGTGCTCTTCGACGAGCCGGACTCCGGGCTGGATCCGGTTCGCACCGCCCTGCTGTGCGAGCTCATCATGGAGGTACACCAGGAGAACGGCGGGGCGTACTGCGTTATCACCCACGACATCATGTCCGCGCGCCGGGTGGCCGACTACATCGCAATTCTCTGGAAGGGCCGGATCGTCGAGTCGGGGCCGGCCAGCGAGCTCTTTGACTCCGAGAACCAGTTCGTGAGGCAGTTCCTCTCCGGGGAGGCGCAGGGGCCGCTTGGGATGGAATGACGAAGGGCCCCGCGAGCCGATAGACGGCGAGCAGGGATCGACCATCGCACGGGTACTGGCCGTGGCGGCGCTGGTCGTCGCCGTGGCGCTGATCGCGCTCGCCATGTTCGGGCAGGGCGAGACCTACAAGGTCCGAGCGGTGTTCGAGAACGCCGGGCAGCTCGTGCCGGGAAACCTGGTGCGCGTGAGTGGGCAGCCCATTGGCACGGTCAGCGAAATCGAGCTCGACGAAAGCGCCCAGGCCATCATCTCGATGGAGATCGAGGCGGACCTCGCTCCCCTGCACGAGGGCACGAAGGCCACCATCCGGGCCACTTCACTGTCGGGCATCGCCAACCGCTACGTCTCGCTCGCCCCCGGCCCCAACAACGCAAAGGAGATCGCCGACGGCGGCTTGATCGGAGCGGACGATACGACCGCCTCGGTCGACCTGGACGTTCTCTTCAACACCCTCGACGCCAAGACGCGGGAGGGCCTGCGCAACCTCATCCGCGGCTCGGCCACCCAGTACGACGCCCGCGGCCCCGAGGCCGCCGAGAGCGTCAAGTACTTCGCTCCCTTTTTGTCCAGCACCACGCGCCTCACAGAGGAGCTGGCCCTCGACCAGGCATTGCTCGAGCGCTTCGTCAAGGACGGCGCAAACACGGTCGGCGCGCTGGCCGAGCGGCGCGACGATCTCGCCGGATTGGTCACCAACACCAACCGCGCCTTTGGCGCGATCGCCTCCGAGAGCACCTCGCTTCAGCGCACGCTCGAGCTGCTGCCTGACACGCTGCGCAAGGCCAACACGACCTTCGTGAACCTGCGCGCGACGCTCGATGACCTGGAGCTGCTGGTGGAGGAGTCAAAGCCGGCCACGCGAGACCTGGCTCCCTTCCTGCGCGAGCTGCGCCCGCTGGTGGCCGAGGCCCGGCCGACAATCGCCGATCTGCGCACGCTCATCCGCCAGCCCGGGTCGGACAACGACCTGATCGAGCTGACCGCCAAACAGCCGCGCCTGGCCGAGCTGACGGGCTCGGTCTTCCCGCGGGCCATCCGGGCCCTCGACCGCGCCCAGCCGGTGGTCGAGTACGCGCGGCTCTACACGCCCGACCTCGCGGGCTGGTTCACCAAGTTCGGCCAGGTGGCCGGCTACTACGACGCCAACGGTCACTACGCGCGCGTGATGCCGGTGTTCGGACCGGCTCGGTTGAACGCCGGCAACGCTCTCGAGGCGCTGCCGCCCACCCAGCGGCTGGAGGGCTTCGAGCGCGGCATCCTTCGCCACTGCCCCGGCGCGGCCACGCAGCCCCCGCCCGACGGCTCGGCCCCCCTCGCCGCCTCCGGCTGTGACCCCGCCGACACTCCGCCGGGGCCATGAGGCGGCTCGTGTACATCGCACTCTTGGTGGCGATCCTGCCCTGGGTGGTGATCGGGATCGTGCGCGAGGCCGGCGACAACGACGCCACCGAGCACTACTTCGTCCGCGCGATTTTCGACAACGCCTCCACGCTGGTGGCTGGAGAGGACGTGAAGATCGCCGGGGCGCCCGCGGGCGTGGTGAGCGACATGAACGTGACCGACGAGAACCAGGCCGCGGTCACGCTGCGCATCGACGACGAGGCCTTCACCCCCTTCAAGCAGGACGCGAAGTGCACGATCCGCCTTCAGGGCCTGATCGGGGAGCGCTTCGTCGAGTGCGAGCCGGGCTCCACGAGCTCAGAGGCGCTGGGAACCATCGAGGAGGGCGACGGCGAGGGTGAGCGCTTCCTGCCCGTGGACAACACGAGCTCGCCGGTGGACCTCGACCTCATCAACAACACGCTGCGCCGGCCCTACCGCGAGCGCTTCGCCATCCTCCTCAACGAGCTCGGTGTGGGCCTGGCCGGCCGCGGGGAGGAGCTCAATGAGGTCATCCACCGGGCCAACCCGGCTCTGCGCGAGACCGACGAGGTGCTCTCGATCTTGGCCGGCCAGAACCGGGTGCTCGCTCGCCTGGCCAAGAACTCGGACCGCGCGCTGGGCCCGCTGGCCCGCGAGCGCGAGCGCTTCGCGAGCTTCATCGTTCAGGCCAACAACACCGGCGAGGCAAGCGCCGAGCGGCGCGTGGACATTCGGCGCGGGATCAACCGCCTGCCCGCCTTTCTGCGCGAGCTGCGGGGCCTGATGGTCGACCTCGAGGGCCTGACCGACCAGGGCACTCCGCTGCTGGACGACCTGGGCGCCGCCGCGCCCGATCTCGGCCGCCTGATCAAGGCGCAGGGGACGCTGGCCGATTCCTCGCGCGTGGCCTTCCCCAGCCTGGGCGAGGCCCTCGAGCGAGGCCGCCCGGCCCTGATCGAGGCGCGGCCGCTGATCCAGGACCTGAGCCGCCTCGGCGAGGAGCTTGCGCCCACCTCGGTGAACCTCGACGACCTCACTCGCAGCCTCGACGAGACCGGGGCCATCGAGCGGATCAACGACTTCCTCTACTACATCGCACTCACCACGAACGGCTTCGACTCGCTGGGGCACTACTACCGCGCCGCGCTCGTCACCAACGCCTGCACGGAGTATGTGCTGGCCCCCGCCGGCGGGGAATGCAACGCGAACTTCACCGTCAAGTACAGCCCCTCGTCTGCCGCGGCCACAGCCAAGCTCGAGCCTCACCTGGCGCCGGAGCCCAAGGGCAAGCAGGACGGCAGTGTGGCGCCCACCGGCACTCTGCTCGAGGGCCTGCTCGGCGCAGGCCCCGATCCGAAGCTGCAGAGCGAGCGCAAGGCCAACCTCGAGCGCCTGCGGCGCCAAGCGCAGGGCGGCTCACCCGGGCTCGGCGCCGACGAGCCGCTGCTGAACTACCTGCTCGGGGGTGAGGGCGAGTGAGCCGGCGCTCCGGAGCGGCCCTGGGTGCGAGCCCAGTTCTGGTGGGCGCGGTGACCGTGCTCGTGACGATCGTGGCGGTCTTTCTCTCCTACAACGCCAACGCCGGCCTGCCGTTCGTGCCCACCTACGACCTCAAGGCCAACCTGCCCAACGCGGCTCAGCTCGTGGAGGGATTCGAGGTGCGGATCGGCGGCGCGCGCGTGGGCGTGATCTCCGGCATCGAGCCCATGAAGCGCGAGGACGGAAGCACCTACGCGCAGGTGACGATGAAGCTCGACAAGCAGATCGAGCCGCTGCCGGGCGACTCGGTGCTGCTCGTGCGCCCGCGCTCGGCGCTCGGCCTCAAGTACATCGAGCTCGAGCCGGGCCGCGCCCGCGCCGAGGACGACGGGCTGGAGCCCGGCACGGTGATACCCGTTCGCCAGGCCCGCACGCCTGTCGAGCTCGACGAGGTGTTCAACATGTTCGACGCGCCGGCGAGGGTTGGGTCACGCAACTCACTCGACGGCTACGGCGGCGGCCTGGCCGGCCGCGGTCAGGACCTCAACACCGCGATCGAGGCCTTCGTGCCGCTGCTGCGCGACCTCGAGCCGGTCATGCGCAACCTGTCTGCGCCCGAGACGCGACTCGACCGCTTCTTCGCCGAGCTGGGCGACGCCGCGGCCGAGGCCGCGCCGGTGGCCGAAGAGCAGGCATCGCTGTTCGTGAACCTCGACATTTCCTTCACCGCCTTGGCCTCGATCGCCCGGCCGTACCTGCAGGAGACGATCAGCGAAGCCCCGGCCGCCGAAGAGGTCGCCATCCGCGACTTCCCGCGCCAACGGCCCTTCATCCGCAACCAGACGGCCCTTTTCCGCGAATTGCGCCCCGGCATCGCCACTCTGCCGCGCTCGGCGCCGGTGCTGGCCGACGCCTTCGAGGCCGGCACCGACGTGCTGCCTCGAACCGTGCGGCTCAACGACGACCTGGCCGACGTATTCGAGACTCTGGCCGACTTCTCCCAGGACCCCCTGGTGCGCCAGGGCGTCGACCAGCTCACGCGGCTGGCCTCGTCGCTGCGGCCCACCCTGCGCTTCCTCACCCCCGCCCAGACGGTCTGCAACTACGGCACGCTCTGGTTTCGCAATGCCGCCAGCCTGCTCTCCGACGGCGACCCCAACGGGACGTGGCAGCGCTTCCAGGTGGTGGCCGCGCCCACCGTGCGCGGCTCGGGCGTCTACGGCCCCAACAACGAGGCCCTGCCCTCGAGCGCCCCGGCCGACGGGCCCCAGCGAGAAAACCACCTTCACCTCAACCCCTATCCGAACACCGCCGCGCCCGGCCAGGTGAGGGAGTGCGAAGCCGGCAACGAGTACTTCGCCGCGGGCGAGACGGTGATCGGCAACGTGCCCGGCAACGCGGGCACGAAGACGAGCGGGCAGGGCGGTCCTTCGATCACGAGCGTGGGAGCGACTCCATGAGGAAGGCGCGCACCCAGGGTCGTCTCAGCGCCTTCGGTGTAGGGCTGATCGCGCTGGTTCTGATCGTGATCGGCACCTTCCTGGCCTTCACCAAGGACATCCCGTTCACCAAGCCGTACCAGCTCAAGGCCCGCTTCGAGAACGCGCCTCCCATTCAGCGGGGCCAAGCGGTACGCATCGCCGGGGTGGACGTGGGCCGGATATCCGGCGTCGAGCCCGTGGGCGGCGACTCGCCGGCCGTGACGGTGACCATGAAGCTCGACGAGGACGCCCTGCCGATCCACGAGGACGCCGAGCTCAAGGTCCGTCCGCGCATCTTCTTCGAGGGCAACCTGTTCTTCGACCTGCGCCCCGGAACACCCAGCGCGGACGAGATGGAGACCGGCGCAACGATCCCCGCGTCGCAGACCTCGGCTCCGGTGCAGATCGACCAGGTGCTCGGCGTGTTGAACACCGACACGCGCGAGGACCTGCGCAAGCTGCTCGTGGGCTACGGCGGCGCGCTCAACGGCGAGCCCCAGCCCGGCGAGGACGAGGATCAGGATCCCGACACGCAGGGCGAGACGGCCGGCCAGGCCCTCAACGACTCGCTCGAGTTCTCCGCCGAAGCCCTGCGCGGCGGAGCACTGCTCAACGACGCCACGCTGGGATCCGAGGCGCACGACCTCTCCAAGCTGGTGGCCGGACAGCAGCGCATCTTCGCCGCCCTGTCTTCCAACGAGGCCCAGCTCAAGGACCTCGTGACCAACTTCAACGTGACCATGAGCGCTCTGGCCACCGAAGAGGCGAACCTGCGCC
>Ga0136617_10002643_pt1 | contig 15928 bp, 13 predicted proteins | sample AntDrymUQ3222106_2_FD_129672 | JGI IMG/M metagenome (GOLD analysis project Ga0136617, IMG submission 129672) | Polar desert sand microbial communities from Dry Valleys, Antarctica - metaG UQ322 (21.06) | ecosystem: Environmental > Terrestrial > Soil > Desert | place: Antarctica: Dry Valley...
CGCGGCCATGGCCGCGTTGAGCGACTCCGAGCGGATGGGGATGTGGCAGACCTCGTCGCACCCGGCGAGCACGGCGTCGGGCAGCCCCTCGCGCTCCGCGCCGACCACGAGCGTGATCTCGCCGACCTCGAGCTCGGCCAGCGCGTGCCCCTCGCCCGGCACCAGCCCCACGCGCCGGCCCGGCAGCTCGGCGACCTTGCGCACCCGCACCAGCGGCACCGAGAACAGCGCACCCATCGAGGCCCGCACCGCCTTGTGGCCGTAGGGATCCGCCGTACCCGGCCCGAGCGCGACGCTCCCGGCCCCGAAGGCGAGCGCCGAGCGCAGCACGGTCCCGACGTTGCCGGGATCGTTGACCCCCCAGAGCGCGACGCACAGCGGCCCGACGGGCGCGGGCGCCCAGCGCTGGCCGTAGATCGCGAGCGCGCGCGTGCCCGAGCCGAGCTGGGAGACCTTGGCCAGCAGCGGCTCGGCGATCTCCTCCCCCTCGAGCCCGGAGCCCGCCGCCACGAGCCGCACCGTCGGCTCCCAGCCCGCGGCCTCGGCGGCCTCGAGCAGGTCCTCGCCCTCGGCCACGAACTCGCCCAGCTTGTCGCGCCACTTGCGCCCCGCGAGCTTGCGGATCTGGGTGAGGGTCTCGTTGTGAGGGCTGGTGATCATGATCTCGGTCGAAAAAAAGGGCGCCCGTCCTGTCGGAGGGGCGCCCGGGGCTTCGGTGTCTTCGGCACTCAGGCCGAGGACGCCTCGCGGGCGCTCTGGGCAAAGCGTCGGAAGGTCTCGGCATCGCGCACGGCGATGTCGGCCAAGACCTTGCGGTCCAGCTCGATGCCGGCCAGCTTGAGGCCGTGCATGAAGGTCGAGTAGGTCATGCCCTCCTGGCGGGCGGCGGCGTTGATGCGGGTCACCCACAGGCGGCGGAAGTCGCGCTTGCGGTTGCGGCGGTCCCGGTAGGCGTAGGAGTCGGCCTTCATGACCGCTTCCTTGGCGCGCTTGTACGAGGAGTTCGCGTCGCCGCGGTAGCCCTTCGCGCGCTCGAGCGTGGCGCGGCGCTTCTTGCGCGCGTGGACGGAGCGCTTGACGCGGGTCATCGCCCGTTGCCTCCGAGCAGCCGGTTCACGGCCTTCGTGTCGGCCTTCGAGATCTCCCGCGGCTTGCGGAAGCCGCGCCGGCGCTTGGGCGACTTCTTCTCGAGGATGTGGCTCGAGTACGCGTGACGGGCCCGGAGCTTGCCGGTGCCGGTCTTGCGGAAGCGCTTCTTGGCGCCCGAGTGCGACTTCATCTTCGGCATGCGGCGCAGCAGTTTAGCTTGCGGGCCCTCACGCCAATCCCGACGGCGCCAGTCGGCATTTGTTAGGGTCCCCGAACCGAGCCCGCTTAGGGCGCCCTAACCGACTCGAGGAGCCGTTCGTTGCGTCACCTTCCGCTGCTCGTCCTCACGTGCGCCGCCCTCTCGCTCGCCGCCTGCGGGGACTCCGACTCCGGCTCTGACGGGAAGACGCCCGCCGCCACCACGGCCGCGCCGCAGGACCTCGACGCGATCAAGACCTACCTGCTCGACCACACCACGCGCCTCCAGGCCGACGTCGGCAAGCTGCGCGAGAACGCCGAGGCCTATCACGAGCTCGCCGCCTCGGCCGACTTCGACTCCAAGCGCCTCCTGGCCGAGAACCGCGAGGAGGTCGCGAAGCTGATGACCGAGGCCAAGGCCACCTTCAAGCAGTCCAACCCCGCCTACGAGGAGATGGAGGGGGTCGTCGCCGGGGTCCCGGAGCTCGCCGACTACGACGTGATCATCGACGCCGGCGGCGACGCCTCCGATCCCGAGACCGCCGTCCCGTTCTCGATCAAGACCGAGGACGGCCGCACGTTCAAGCAGCCGGGCAATCTGTTCTTCCTCATCGAGAGCTCGCTCTACGGCACCGAGCCCAAGTTCGGGACCAAGGGCGACCTCGACGGCGACGGCAAGGTGGAGTTCGGCGAGGCGCTGCCCGACGCGCGCTTCTACGTCGCCGCGGCGAAGGAGTTCGACAGCCAGGCCGCCGAGCTCGACGCCGCCGCGAAGAAGTGGAGCCCGAACGAGCAGGACGCCCTGACCGCGCTCGTCGTCATGACCCCGACGATGTCGGAGTACTTTGAGGCGTGGAAGAACTCGCGCTTCGTGGCCGGCGACAAGGCGACCGAGAAGGCCTTCGTCAGCTCCTCGCGGCTCCAGGACATCGCGGACATCCTCGGCGGGCTGAAGCTGATCTACGCCAACGTCGAGACACGGATCGCCGAGGCCAACCCCCAGCAGGCCAAGCAGACCGGCGAGTCGCTGACCAAGCTCGAGGCGTTCGCCGCCCGCCTGCGCGACCAGGAGGCGCAGGGCAAGAAGTTCACAGCCGAGGACGCGGACACGCTGGGCAGCGAGGCGCAGAACCGCGCCGAGGCGATCGCCGGCCAGATCACGCAGGCCGCCAAGCAGCTGAACATCGAGCTCGCGAGCTAGACACCGGTGAAGGTCGCCTGGGTCGTCGTTCTCGCCGCCGTCGCCGCGCTGTTCGCGGCGGCTCCGGCGCGAGCAGCGACGCCCTGGGAGAGCGCCGAGCGCCTCAACGAGGCGCTCTTCTCCGCCCAAGAGGACCTGATCGCCGGCACGCCGGCAGGCGCGGCGCGCGACGTGCAGCGCGCGCGGGCCGCCTACCGGGGCGCGCTGCGCCGCGGGCTGCGCGCGTCGGCGCCGGAGCAGGACCGGGCGCTGCGCCGCGCGCTCGCTTCCGCCGAGCGGGCGGCGCGCGCCCGCGACGGGCGGGCGCTCGCGGCCGCCCGCGGATCCGCCCGCGCGGCGACGCTCGGCGGCGCCTACGCGGTCACGCTCGCGAGCGCCGGCCGCGGTGACGTCGAGGCGGCGCGGAGCTGGCTGCTCCTGCGCGACTTCCGGACCGCCACGCGCTTCACGCGCCCGGGCGCGGACGCGACCGCCGCCGTCGACCGGCTCGCCAGGGGCAAGGCCTCGCCGAGCGCCGCCCGCCTGACGATCACCAAGGACCTGCTCGACGGCTACCAGGCGCGGCTGCGCGAGCTGCTCAAGGACGTCGACACGACGGGTGAGAAGGGCTTCGGCACGCGCACGGCGGAGACCGCCGCGCAGGCAGCGGGCTACTGGCAGATCCTCGCGCCGCGCTACCGCCAGGACCGCGGCGACGCCGCGGCGGGCGCCGCCACGCGCGACTTCGCCGACCTGCAGGCGAGCGCCGCGCAGGGCGACCGCCGCGGCATCGTCGTCGCGCGCGCGGAGATCGACACCGCGCTCGACGGCTTCACGGCCGCGCCGTTCACGGCGGCCGAGTCGGCCCGGCGCGCCCAGCAGCTGCTGCGCTTCGTCGCGCTCGTGCCGGTCGAGTACGGGCGCGGGGTCAAGGACGGGCGCGTTACGCTCGACTTCGAGATCCAGGAGGCGGTCGCGTTCCAGACCGCCGGCGACGCCGCCTTCGACGACCTGCGCGACCAGCTCGCCAAGCGCGACCCGGCGCGCACCGCGGCGCTCGCGGTCGAGATCGACGAGCTCGGCGGGGTCGTCGGCGAGGCCACGCAGCGCAAGACCGGCGTCGCGAGTGCCGACACGGTCGAGGCACAGGGCGCGAAGATCGAGAAGGGGCTGAAGGCGGTCATGCCGGCCGCCTGGGAGAAGCCGACCGACGACTCCGACTACGACCTGATCGCGCTGACGCTCGACCGCATGGAGGCCGCGGTCGGCGCCGGCCAGCGCCAGCAGGCCGAGCAGGCCCGGCTCGAGGCCTACGCGTTCTTCGAGTTCGGCCCCGAGCGGCGGCTGAAGTCGATCGACCCCGGGCTCGCGACCGACGTCGAGGGCCTGATCTGGTTCGGCGCCAAGGGCCACGACGGCCTGGCCGAGCTGATCTCCAAGGGCGCCCCGCGGCGGGCGCTGCGCGACACGCGCCTCGCGCTCGACGAGGAGCTCGAGAACGCGCGCGCCACCCTCGGTGACAGCGCCAGCCGGACCACCGTCGTGACCAACGCCGCGATCATCGTCTTCCGCGAGGGCCTCGAGGCGGTGCTGATCCTCGCCGCCATCACGGCGTCGTTCGTCGGCGTCCGGCGGCGGCTGCGGCGGCCGGTGCTGATCGGGTCGATCCTCGGCCTCGTGGCCAGCCTCTTCACCTGGGTGCTCGCGCAGACCCTGCTCGAGTCGCTGTCGCAGTACGGCGAGAAGCTCGAGGCGGTGGTCGGGCTGATCGCCATCGGGGTGCTGCTGCTGGTCACCAACTGGTTCTTCCATCGCGTCTACTGGAGCGAGTGGATCGGGCGCTTCCACCGCCAGCGGCGCAAGCTGATGGAGAAGGAGCAGGCCGGCTTCTGGTCGGCGCAGGCGTTCGGGCTGATCGTGCTCGGCCTGACGAGCGTCTACCGCGAGGGCTTCGAGACGGTGCTGTTCCTGCAGTCGCTCGAGCTCAGCGCCGGCGCCACCGCGGTGATCGAGGGCGCCGGCCTCGGCCTCGCGCTCACGCTCGGCGTGGCCTTCCTCACCTTCTCGCTCCAGCGCAAGCTGCCCTACAAGAAGATGCTGATCGTCACCGGCGTGCTGCTCGGGATCGTGCTGGTGATCATGGTCGGCCAGACCGCCCGCACGATGCAGGGCACCGGCTGGCTGCCGATCACCCCGCTGGACTGGGAGGTCCCCGCCTCACTGGGCCTGTGGCTCGGCGTGTTCCCGAGCGTCGAGACGCTCGCCGCGCAGGTCGCCGCGATCGTGTTCGTGATCGGGTCCTACGCGCTCGCCACCGAGCTCAAGGTCCGGCGCCCGCAGCGGAAGGCCGCGCAGCGCCGGCAGCCCGCCGAGCCGCAGCCGTCGCAGCCGACGCCGGAACAGCCGCGCGAAGAGGTCCCCGCGGGCTAGATCCGCGGCTCGAACGTCAACGGCGGCTGGGTAGGAGGCGGGAACGAGCCGCCGTTGACGTTCGCTGGAACCCGCGAGACCGCCCGAGCCGCGGAAACCTGGCGGCTAGATCTGCTCGGGGTTGATCTCGACCGGCTCGGCCGAGCCCGGCGCGCGTTGCTGCGGCGCCCGGCGCGGCTTGGCCGCCTCTTCCTCGGCCGCGGCCTCCGCCGCTGCGGCGCCGTCCTCGCCGGCGACCCGTGAGGGCGCGAGCATCATCACCATGTTGCGCCCGTCCTGCTGGGGGCGCTGCTCGATCACCGCGAGCTCGCCGAGCTCGTCCGCGAGCCGGTTGAGCAGCTGCTCGCCGCGCTCGGGGTGGGCCATCTCGCGGCCGCGGAACATGATCGTCACCTTGACCTTGTCCTTCCCGTTGAGGAAGCGGATGACATGGCCCTTCTTGGTGTCGTAGTCGTGCTGCGCGATCTTCGGCCGGAACTTGATCTCGCGGACGTTGATCTGGGTCTGGTACTTGCGCGCGGCCTTCTGCTTCTGCGCCTGCTCGTACTTGTACTTCGAGTAGTCGAGGATGCGGCAGACGGGCGGCTTGGCCTCCGGCGCGACCTCGACGAGATCGAGGTCGCGATCCTGCGCGATCTTCAGCGCGTCGGCCGTCTTCATGATCCCGACCTGCTGGCCGGCCTCGTCGATCAGCCGGATCTCGGGGACGCGGATGCGCTCGTTGATCCGGGTGAGATCGCGTTCCGGCGGCTGCCGGTCGAACCTGCGAGGAACCGGCACTAGCGGGTTTCGGTGCGGCGCGGCGTCAAGCTGGGCGCGGCGCTGCTGTGTGGGAACGCTTGATCAACGCCGGGCAGTATAGCTTCAATCGCCGCCGTGGCGACCGGCTTCGCCCGCGAGCGCCTCGACGGCCTCGCCGAGCGCGACGGTCCCGAGGTCGCCCTCGCCGTGGCGGCGCAGCGACACCGCGCGCTCCTCGGCCTCGCGATCGCCCACGACGAGCATGTAGGGTACCTTGCGCAGCTCGGCCTCGCGGATCTTGCGGCCGACCGACTCGGTGCGGTCGTCGACCTCCGCGCGCAGCCCGCCGGCCCGCAGCGCCACGGCTACCTCGCCGGCGTAGTCGTTGTGGCGGTCGGCCAGCGGCAGCACCGCGGCCTGGGCCGGCGCCAGCCACAGCGGCAGCTCGCCGCCGGTGTGCTCGAGCAGGATCCCGACGAAGCGCTCGAAGGAGCCCACCAGCGCCCGGTGGATCATCGCCGGGCGGTGCTCGGCGTTGTCGGCGCCCGTGTAGGCGAGGTCGAAGCGCTCGGGGAAGTTGTAGTCGAGCTGCACCGTCCCGAGCTGCCAGGAGCGGTTGAGCGAGTCGCGCATGTGGAGGTCGATCTTCGGCCCGTAGAAGGCACCGTCGCCCTCGTTGATCTCGTAGTCGTAGCCGCCGCGGTCGAGGGCGGCCTTGAGCGCGGCCTCGGAGCGGTCCCACATCGCGTCGGTGCCGATGCGCTGCTCGGGCCGGGTCGAGAGCTCGATGCGCATGTCGAAGCCGAACGCGTCGTACCAGGCGAAGCCGAACTCCATGCAGGCCAGGACCTCATCCTCGACCTGCTCGTCGGTGCAGAAGATGTGCGCGTCGTCCTGGATGAAGTGGCGGACGCGCAGGAGGCCGTGCAGCGTGCCGCTGGGCTCGTTGCGGTGCAGCAGGCCCGGCTCGGCGTAGCGGATCGGCAGCTCGCGGTAGGAGTGCCGGCCCATCGCGTAGAACGCGCAGTGGCCAGGGCAGTTCATGGGCTTGAGGCCCATCGGCTTGTCCTCGGACTCCGTCACGAACATGTGCTCGCGGTACTTGTCCCAGTGGCCGGAGATCTTCCACAGCTCGGCGTCGTAGAGCAGCGGGGTCTTGATCTCCTGGTAGCCGCGCTCGACCGACATCTCGCGCGAGCGCGCAACGAGCGCGTTGAAGACGGCGGTGCCGCGCGGGAGCCAGAACGCGCTGCCCGGGCTCAGCTCGGAGAAGTTGAAGAGCCCGAGTTGCGGGCCGAGCTTGCGGTGATCGCGGGCGCGTGCCTGCTCGAGGCGCTCGAGGTGGTCGGCGAGATCCTGCTTGGAGTGGAAGGCGGTGCCGTAGATGCGCGTGAGCATCGTGTTGTCGGAGTCGCCACGCCAGTACGCGCCGGCCACGCTCTGGAGCTTGAACGCCTTGATGCGGTCGGTCGCGGGCGCGTGCGGCCCACGACAGAGGTCGGTGAACGGGCCGTTGGTGTAGAGCGAGACGGTCTCGAGGTCGTTGGCGGAGACGAGGTCCTCGATCAGCTCGACCTTGTAGTCCTGGCCCTCCCCGCGGAAGCGCTCGAGCGCGGCCTGCGGGGTGACGTCCTCGCGCACGAACTCCTCGCCCGCCTTGACGTGCTCCCGCATCTTGGCCTCGAGCGCCTCGAAGTCGGCGTCCGAGACCGTGACGCCCGCGGGGAACTCGAAGTCGTAATAGAAGCCGTCCTCGATCGGCGGGCCGATCGAGATCTTCGTGCCCGGATAGAGGTCGAGCACGGCGGCGGCGAGCACGTGGGCGGTGTCGTGGCGGATCAGGTCGAGCGAGTCGCCGTCGCGGCTGGTGACGATCGCGACCGCGTCGCCGTCGGCGAGCGGCCGCGCGAGGTCGCGCACCTCGCCGCCAACCTTGACCGCGAGCGCGGCGCGCGCCAGCCCGGGCCCGATCGCAGCGGCCAGGTCAGCGCCGCTGGCGCCGTCCGGGAGTTCCTTTTGCGAGCCGTCGGGAAGGATCACGTGCATGGAGCGCCGGATGCTAGACGCCCGGGAGCTGCGCGAGGCGGTCCGCGCGGGCGAGCACACCGGGCCCACCGCCGGCCTCGTCCCCGGCTACACCCAGGCCAACCTCGTGGCGCTCCCGCAGGCCGACGCCTTCGACTTCCTGCGCTTCTGCGTGCAGAACCCCAAGCCCTGCCCGGTGCTCGACGTCACCGACGCCGGTTCTCCCGAGCCGGCGCAGATGGCCCCGGGCGCCGACCTGCGCACCGACGTCCCGCGCTACCGGATCTGGCGCGAGGGCGAGCTCGTCGAGGAGCCCGAGGACGCGAGCGAGCACTGGCGCGACGACCTCGTCGGCTTCCTGATCGGCTGCTCGTTCACGTTCGAGCGCGCGCTGCTGGCCGAGGGCCTGCCGATCCGGCACGTCGAGCAGGGCGTCAACGTGCCGATGTACCGCACGGCGATCGACTGCACCCCGGCCGGGCGCTTCTCCGGCCCGCTCGTCGTCTCGATGCGCCCGATGACGCCGTCGCAGGCGATCCGCGCCACCCAGGTCACCTCCCGCTACGCCCCGGTGCACGGAGCGCCCGTCCACGTCGGCGAGCCTGCCGCGATCGGCATCGACGACCTCGGCGCGCCCGACTACGGCGACCCCGTCGAGGTCCGCGAAGGCGAGCTGCCGGTGTTCTGGGCCTGCGGCGTGACGCCGCAGGCCGTGGCGGTGGCGAGTCGGCCGGAGTTGATGATCACCCACGCGCCGGGCCACATGTTCGTGACCGACGTGCGCGACGAGACGATGGCGACGCTGTAGCTCGACACGAAGGTCAACTGCGGCTGGGTAGGAGTGGGTGTGAAGCGGCCCGGCGGCCACGAGTGTCACCTCGATGGCGGTATGCGCCATCGAGACGACATTCGTGGCTCCGCGGCACTTCGAACCGACCCCTACCCAGCCGCCGTTGACCTTGAGCTCAAGCTCCCGTCAGGACCGCCTCGGGCAGCACGGCGCTGACGATGTACTGGCCAGCGTCGACGATCTCAGAGATCTTGAGGTCGACGCACAGCGAGCACAGCAGGTAGGCGTCCTCCGGCGAGAGCGACGTGACGCTCGTGAGGTGCTCGATCATCGCCCGCACCGCGTCCTGCGCGCCCGCGTAGAGATCGGGTCCGACGCCGGTGGTGCCGTAGAACGCCCCGCCGTCGACCTGCGGCGTCAGCGGGCCCACCGCCGTGCGGTATTGCGGCGCGGGGATGCTCCGATGCTCGACCGAGAACCGCAGCTCCGCGTACATCGGGGCCTCGAGGCCGGTGACGCAGACCTCGCCGTCTCCCTGGCAGCCGTGGGCGTCGCCGGTCGAGAACAGCGCGCCGTCGAGCTCGATCGGCAGGTAGAGCGTCGTGCCCTTGACGAGCTGGCGCGTGTCCATGTTGCCGCCGAAGCGCCCGGGCGGCATCACCGCGACCGCGGAGGCGCCGGCGGGGCAGACGCCCATCGTGCCGAGGAAGGGCGCCAGGGGGATCGCGGCGTCGTCGCCGAAGCGGGCGACGTCGCCGTCGGAGATGTCGAAGACCCTCAGGTAGGCGTGCGGGAAGTCGTCGGGCAGCAGCCCGAGCCCGGGCAGGATCGCGGTCCAGCCCCAGCCGCGGGTCTGCAGGTCGACGATCTCGACGATCAGGGTGTCGCCGGCGGCCGCGCCCTCCACGCGGATCGGGCCCGCCAGCGGGTAGACCCGGTCCCAGTCCAGCCCGTCGATCACACTCTTGTCGGAGTCCGGCGTGATCTGGTTGTCACTCACGTCGCGGGTCTCGATGGTCACCGTGTCGCCGCCGGCCACGTCCAGGACCGGCTCGTGCCCGGCGTCCCACGTGTAGTGGACCCGGTCGTTGGGGAATTCGTGCGTGTGCGCCATGCGCGGAGGTCTACACCAGCGCGAGCGGTCGCACCGGCGAGCCCGTGCCGCCCCGCAGCTTCAGCGGCAGGCAGACGAACGCGAACTCGCGCACGCCGTCGCGCGCGAGCGCCTCGAGGTACAGGTTCTCGACGATGTAGACGCCGGCGCGAACGAGCAGGAGCAGGTGGCCCGGCAGCGAGCCGAGCTCGGGATCGTCGACCCCCGGCACGTCCCAGACCATGGTGTCCGCGCCGACCGCCAGCGGCTCGCGCTCGGCACACCAGCGCGATCCGCTCGCGTCGATACCGCCCGCCGCCAGGAAGGCGTCACGGTCCTCCCACAGCGCGCCCGTGCCGGTGCGGACGAGGATCACGTTGCCGGCGTGGATCTCGAGGCCCTCGGCGGCGCGCTCGAGGTCGTCGGCGGTGACGACGTGGCCGGCGCCGGCGCAGTCGAGCAGCACCCCGCGTGCGAGCAGCGGCGCGATCGTGTCCGTCCCCAGCTGCGTGAAGCCCTCCGGCGTCTGGACCTGGGCGGAGACCGCGACGCCGCCGTGCATCTCCATGTTCTCGGCCTGGTGGCAGAGGGCGTCGATGTGCGTGCCGGAGTGCTCGGCCATCACGAGCAGCGCCGAGGCGCTCGTGCGCGCTTCCCCCAGCCCGGCCTCGTGGCGGCGGTGCAGCTTCAGCAGCACGCCCGGCTCGTGCGCCGGCCACACCGGCGCACCGGCGTAGCGCGGCTGCTCGAGGTCGTAGGCGCGGGCTCCCGCCAGCGCGTCGCTCAGCGCGGTCACTCGACCGGGACCAGTTCCTTGCCGTGCGTCTCGGGCAGGAAGCGCAGCGCGACGATCGCGAGCACGTAGCCGAAGACGCCGAAGGCGACGGCGCCGCCGAGCCCGATGGAGGCGGCGAGGAAGCCGATGATGCCCGGGAACAGCGCCCCGAACGCCCGGCCGACGTTGTAACAGAAGCCCGCGCCCGTCCCCCGGGCCCGCGTCGGGTAGAGCTCCGACAGGTAGGAGCCGAAGCCGGAGAAGCAGCCCGAGGCGAAGAAGCCGAGCGGGAAGCCGATGATCAGCAGCGTGGTATTGGAGCCCTCCGGCACGAGGAAGTAGGCGACGAGCGCCACCCCGGCCAGCGAGGCGTAGAGCGTGAACGTCTTCTTCCGCCCGAGCCGGTCGTGGACGATGCCCGCGCTCAGGTAGCCCAGGAAGGCGCCGGCGATCACCACGAACAGATAGCCGGCGCTGCCGACCACGGTGAGGTCGCGCTCCTCCTTGAGGTAGGTCGGGATCCAGGTGAACATCGCGTAGTAGCCGCCCTGGATGCCGGTGGCGAGGACCGACGCGAAGACGGTGGTCTTCGCGAGGTCGGAGCGGAAGATCTGCTTCAGCGGCGTCTCGGTCGCGTGCGCCTCGACGGCGTCGCGATCCTCGCGCTGTTCCTTCTTCTTCGTCTCGGAGAAGACCTCGGGGTCCTCGACGTTCCGGCGCACATAGAGGATCAGGAACGCCGGCAGGATGCCGAGCATCATCAGGATGCGCCAGCCCTGCTCGTCGCTCGTCAGCGAGAAGACGATCGTGTAGGCGACGACGGCCAGCGCCCAGCCGACGGCCCACGCGCTCTGGATGACGCCGAGCGCCTTACCGCGAGCCTCGGGGCGCACGAGCTCGGCGACGAGGATCGCGCCGACGGCCCACTCGCCGCCGAAGCCGATGCCCTGGAAGACGCGGAACACGATCAGCATCTCGTAGCTCGACGCGAGGCCCGACAGGAACGTGAACAGCGAGTAGACGCCGACGGTGAGCATCAGCGTCTTGGCCCGGCCGATGCGGTCGGAGAGGACGCCGCCGAGAATGCCGCCGACAGCGGAGGCCGACAGCGTGACGGTGGCGAGCGCGCCCGTGGCGCCCGTGCCGACGTCGAAGGTCGTGCCGATCGCGGCCAGCGTCAGCGTGAGGATGATCAGGTCGAAGGCGTCGAGCGAGTAGCCCGCGAACGCCGCCTTGAAGGCCTTGCGGCCCTTTGGCCCCAGGCCGCTCCACCATCCGCCCGCGTCCCCGGTCTGCCCGCCCGGCTTGGTGCTGTCCTTGCGGTTCGCCGTCCGATCCGGCGTGTCGATACTCATTGCGCGTCTCCCCTGACTTCCGCTTGATCGGGGTGGTACCCGCATAGCAACTGGTCAGTCGGGCAGCATCGGCATCGTCAGGCCCGGGTCGCGGCCCAGCAGCACGGCGCGCGTGATGGCGGTCGTCCCGAAGCGGTCGCGCACGGCGTCGAGCGCGGCGTCGAGCGCGCGGGCGCGGTGGATCTCGAACGGCAGCGCGAGCTGGACGGCGCGGTCGTCGCCCAGGTTGCCGAGCGCGATCCCGATCAGCGTGACGCCGTCGCGCTCGATCAGCGGCATCGCCGCGGCCAACAGCTCCCTCGCCTCGACGAGGATCGTCTCCGTCTGCGCGGTCGCCTCGGGGATCGTGTGCGAACGCGTCGCGCGCGAGTAGTCGTCGAAGCGCAGCCGCAGCGTGACGGTGCGGCAGACGCGGCGGGCCGCCCGCAGCCGCCGGGCCAGGCGGTCGACGAGCGTCAGCAGGGTGGCGTCGAGCTCGTTGCGCGACCGGCGCCCGCGCCCGAGCGCGCGCTGCGTCCCCATCGAGCGCCGGCGGCGGCCGACCTGCACCCGCCGCGGGTCGCGGTTGTGCGCGAGCGCGTGCAGCTGCCGGCCGACCCCGCGCCCCAGCATCCCCACGAGCGCCCCCTCGTCCAGCCGCGCCACCTCGCCGACGGTCGTGATCCCGCGCCGGCGGAGCTTCTCGCCGGTGACGGCGCCGACACCCCACAACCGCTCGATCGGCAGCGGGTGCAGGAAGGCCAACTCCCCGTCGGGCGGCACCACGAGCAAGCCGTCGGGCTTCGCCACCCCGCTCGCCACCTTGGCCAGGAACTTCGTCCGCGCGACCCCGACCGTGATCCGCAGGCCGACGCGCTCGAGCACGGCGCGCCGCAGCCGAACCGCGATCTCCAGCGGCTCGCCCGCGATCCGGCGCATGCCGCGGACGTCGAGGAACGCCTCGTCGATCGACAGCCCCTCCACCAGCGGCGAGGTGTCCTCGAACACCGCGAACACGGCTCGACTCGCGTCGGTGTAGGCCTCCATCCGCGGCCGCACGACGGTCGCCTGCGGGCACAGCCGGCGCGCCTGCCTCCCTCCCATCGCCGTCCGGACGCCAAGCGCCTTCGCCTCGTAGCTGGCCGCGAGCACGACCCCGCCGCCGACGATCACCGGCCGCCCGCGCAGCCGCGGATCGTCGCGCTGCTCCACCGACGCGTAGAAGGCGTCGAGGTCGGCGTGCAGGATGGTCGCTTCGGTTGACACGAACATACGTTCGCATCTGGACCGGCCGATGGCAAGGAGTCGAAGCGAACTTCAACTGCGCTGGTGAGGAGAGGGTGCGAGCTGCCACGGCGGCCCGCGAGGCCGGGTGTGCGGCGTTGAGTCGCATAGCCAGACCAAACTCCGCACACCCCGAACCCTCCCCCACCCAGCCGCCGTTGACGTTCGCCCGCTCACCGCGAACGCTCCCTATGCTCCGCGACCGATGACCTCGGCCGCGCTGCGCGAGCAGTTCCCCATCCTCGAGCGCGTCGCGTACCTGAACGCCGGTACCGACGGTCCCGTGCCGCGGGCGGCTCAGGAGGCGGCGGCGCGCGAGCTCGCCTCGGAGGTCGCGGAGGGGCGCGGGCGGGCGCACTTCGAGCGCCGCTTCGAGCTCCAGGACGAGCTGCGCGCCGGCTACGCCGAGCTGCTCGGCGCCACGGTCGACGACATCGCGCTGACGACCTCGACGAGCGAGGGGCTCGGCAAGGTGCTGGCGGGGATGGACATCGGCCCGGGCGACGAGATCGTGACCTCCGACGAGGAGCACCCCGGCCTGATCGGCCCGCTGATCGCCGCGCGCGAGCGCGGTGCCGAGATCCGCGCCGTGCCGTTCGCACAGCTCGCCGAGGCCGTGCGACCGCGCACGACCGTCGTCGCCTGCTCGCACGTGAACTGGCGCACGGGCCAGATCGCCCCGGCCGCGCTCGCCGAGGTCGGGGTCCCGGTGATCCTCGACGGCGCGCAGGGCGCGGGCGCGGTCCCCGTCGATGTCGTCAAGCTGGGCTGCGCCGCCTACGCCGCGGCGGGCCAGAAGTGGCTGTGCGGCGCCGACGGCACCGGCCTGCTCTACCTGGCGAGCGCGTTCCGCGACCGGGTGCGGGCGATCGCCCCCTCCTACCTGAGCTTCGAGGACGCCTCGCTCGGGTTCGAGTCGTCGCTCAAGCCGGACGCGCGCCGCCACGACACGCCGTCGCTCGCGCGCGCGAGCCTCGCGTTCAGCGCCGCGTCGCTCGCCGTCCTGCGCGAGGCCGACCTCGCCGCCGTTCTGGCGCGCGGCCCCGCGCTGGCGGCGACGTTCGCCGAGCGGCTCGCCGCCCACGGCCGCACGCTCGCGCCGCGCGACCACACCACGCTCGTCGCCTTCGAGGACGACGACCCGGAGGCCACGCGCGACCGCCTCTCCGACGCCGGCGTGCTCGTGCGCAACCTCCCCGGCACCCCGCTCGTGCGCGCCTCCGTCGGCGCCTGGTCGAGCGAGGACGACCTCGAGCGGCTGCTCGCCGTTCTCTAGACCCGGCGCGCCTCGGGGTCGACGCCGAGCGCCGCGCGGCCGCCGTCGACGGGGACCACCGCGCCGTTGACGAAGCTCGCGGCGGGCGAGAGCAGGTGGGCGACGACCGCTGCCACCTCCGCCCCCTGCCCCGCGCGCCCGAGCGGGTGCAGCGTGGCGAGCGCATCGTCCAGGCTCGCGTCGTAGCGCTCGGTGACGATCGATCCCAGCGCGACCGCGTTGGTGCGGATCCCGTGCGGCCCGTAGTCGACGGCGAGCGCGCGCGTGAGCCCCTCGATCGCCGCCTTGGCGGTGGCGTAGGGCAGCGCGCCGGGGACCGCGCGGGTGGCCTGGTGGGAGGAGACGTTGACGATCGCGCCCGCGGTCCCGTCGGCCAGGAAGCGCCGGACGGCGGCGCCCGCGCCCGCGACGGCGAGCGCGAGGTTCTCGGCGATCAGCTCGACGACCTCGCGCGAGGGCGTCGAATGGAGTGCGGCGTCACGGAACACCGCGGCGTTGTTGACCCACCCGGTCAGCACCCCGCTCGACGCCGCGATCTGCACCGCCCGCCCGAGCACGGCGTCGTCGCTCGCGTCGCCGACGATCGCCCGGATACCCCCGCCCAGCCCGTCGCCCGCCGCCTGGTCGACGACCACGACTGCGCCGTCCTCGGCGAGCCGCTCCGCGATCGCGCGGCCGACGCCCCGGGCCCCGCCCGTGACCACGAACGACCGGCTCATCGCTGCAGCGTCGCGACGTCCCCGATCCCGTTCTGCTCGCGCAGGAAGCGCTGCGGGTAGGCCGGCGCGGGTTCGGTGTGGGCGCCGAGGCGCTCGTACTCGTCGTCGCCGAGCTGCAGGTCCGTCGCGCCGAGCAGGTCCTCGAGCTGCTCGAACGTGCGCGGACCGACGATCGGCGCCGTCACCCCATCGGTGCCGAGCAGCCAGGCGAGCGCGACCTGCGAGACCGTCGCGCCCTTCGTCTCGGCGATCGCGCTCGCCTCGTCGACGACCTTGAAGTTGCGCTCGATCGCGCGCCGCGCGGGCGCCTCCTCGAGGTCGTCGGCCGCGTCGGCCATCCGCGAGCCCTCCGGCGGCGGCTCGTCGCGCGAGTAGCGCCCGGTCAGGAAGCCGGCGCCGAGCGGACCCCACGGCAGCACGCCGAGCCCGGCGGCGCGGCAGAAGGGCAGGATCTCGGTCTCGATCGAGCGCTCGACGAGCGAGTACTGCGGCTGCAGCGAGACGAACGGCGACCAGCCCTCGCGGTCCTGCAGCGCGACCGCCCACGCCAGCAGCCAGGCCGGGAAGTTCGAGACGCCGAGCGCCTTGACCTTGCCGGCCTGCACGAGCCCGTCGAGCGCCTCGAGGGTCGCCTCCAGCGGCACGTCGGGATCGGGCGCGTGCACCTGGTAGAGGTCGATCTCGTCGACGCCGAGGCGGCGCAGGCTCGCGTCGCAGGCGGCGCGGATGCGATCGGGGTCGAGCCCCTGCCCGCCCGGGTCGGAGACCGGGAAGCGGACCTTGGTCGCGAGCACGACCTCGTCGCGGCGGCGGGCGAGCCAGGGCGCGAGCGTCTCCTCCGAGCCGCCGTCGTCGTAGACGTCGGCGGTGTCGAGGAAGTTGCCGCCCGCCTCCAGGTAGCGGTCGAGCATCCGGTGCGACTCATCGACGGGGGTCTTGGAGCCCATCAGCATCGTGCCGAGGCAGAGACGGGAGACCGTGAAAGGGCCGAGCG
>Ga0136617_10002644_pt1 | contig 15925 bp, 16 predicted proteins | sample AntDrymUQ3222106_2_FD_129672 | JGI IMG/M metagenome (GOLD analysis project Ga0136617, IMG submission 129672) | Polar desert sand microbial communities from Dry Valleys, Antarctica - metaG UQ322 (21.06) | ecosystem: Environmental > Terrestrial > Soil > Desert | place: Antarctica: Dry Valley...
CGTGCCGCAGGTCGTTATGCAAAAGTGCCAAATCGGTGCCAGACGCGAAGCAAACCGCAGCCAGCTTGAGGTACCTGGCGAGGATTTGCGACAAAGTCGGACACCGGAGCGCGGAGCAGGGGCGCCGCCTGCGGGGATGCGACCGCGGAGGTGGAGAACTCCGTCGACATGCGCCGGTTGAATCTGCACGAATCTAAAGGAGACGGAGCGCCGATTCTCGGTATCTTTTGTACAGCGAATTAGCGACTCGGGACACTACAGATTGATCCCGAACGAGCCTCCGCGGCTCGAGCTCGTGGCGCTCGACGCTGGGCGAATCGAGTCACTTCTATCGCGTGATCGCGGACTCGTCGCGCGCGCGTGCGGATTTCGCTATGCGGACGATTGGCGCGACGCCGAATGGTGGTTGCGCATGCGGCGCGACTGCTTGCTTGCTGATCCCTCGTTCGCGCCATGGGCGCCGCGGGCACTCGCGTTGCGGGGGACCCGCGAATCGGTCGGCCACCTGAATTTTCACGCGCCGCCGGGTCCTCCCCATCTCGTTTCATTTGCGCCGGGTGGTATCGAATTGGGGTACGAAATCTTTCCTCCATTCCGGCGGCGCGGCTACGCGACCGAGGCTCTCGCGGCAGCGATAACGTACACGGAGGCGCGGGAAGTGCCATCGATCGCGCTTGCGATCGGCGTGGCCAACGCTATTTCGCAGCGCATTGCGCGCGGTCTTGGTTTCGTCGAACGGGGACGCTGGCAGGACGAAAAGAACGGCGAAGAGATCGTATTCGTGCGGCTGTTGGCAAGCCGTTAACCAGCGTTCGCGTAAGATAACGCTGTGAAAATAATCTTTCTGATCGCATCCATGTGCGGTGAGATCGGCGCGGCGGTGTGCGCTTCGCAACCGCTTCGAGGAGTGGCATGAGCGCACCCGCTTACAGTCCCGGCATTGCAATCACCGGCCATATCCCGCCTGACTACGCGCAGATTCTGACGCCAGCGGCCATGGACTTCGCAGCCAAGCTGCAGCGCGCGTTCGGCGGCCGCCGCACCGAGCTTCTCGCCTGCCGCACGCGCCGGCAAGCCGATCTCGATTCCGGCCGGATGCCCGAGTTCCTGCCCGACACGCGCGCGGTGCGCGAGGGCGATTGGACGTGCGTCCCCGCACCTGCCGGCATCCAGGATCGCAGAGTCGAGATTACCGGCCCCGTCGACCGCAAGATGATCATCAACGCGCTCAACTCCGGCGCGAACGTGTTCATGGCCGACTTCGAGGACGCGAACACGCCCAAGTGGGACAACAACATTCAAGGACATCTCAATCTCGCCGATGCAATCCGTCGCAGGATCGATTACGTTTCGCCGGAAGGCAAGGCGTATCGATTGAACGACGATGTTGCGACGCTGTTTATCCGGCCGCGGGGGTGGCACTTGCCCGAGAAGCACGTGACAATCGATGGTCAGCCGATCTCCGGTGGGATATTCGACTTCGCCCTCTATTGTTTCCACAACGCGAAGGAACTTGGCGCGCGCGGCAGCGGACCGTACTTCTATTTGCCGAAGCTCGAAAGCCATCTCGAAGCGCGGTTGTGGAACGACATTTTCGTGATGGCGCAGGACGAGCTCGGCGTTCCGCGCGGCACGATCAAAGCGACCGTGCTCATCGAGACGCTGCTTGCCGCGTTTGAAATGGACGAAATCCTATTCGAACTACGCGAACATTCCGCGGGTTTGAACTGTGGCCGTTGGGATTACATCTTCTCCTGCATCAAGAAGTTGCGGAACAATCACGATTTCTGTCTGGCCGACCGCGCGCTTCTTACGATGACGACGCATTTCATGAAGAGCTACGCGGAGCTGTGCATCAAGACCTGCCACCGCCGCGATACGCACGCGATGGGCGGTATGGCGGCGCAGATCCCGGTCAAGAACGATGAGGCCGCCAACGCCGAAGCGTTCGCGAAAGTGAAGAGCGACAAGGAGCGAGAGGCCACGATTGGCCATGACGGGACGTGGGTTGCGCATCCGGCGCTTGTCCCGGTTGCGCGCGAAGCGTTCGATCGCCTGATGCCGGCCGCGAACCAGATCGCGTCGAAAAAGCGCGCTGATGTGCAGGTGACGGCCGCCGACCTGGTGCGTTTCGAGCCGGAGCAGCCGATCACGGAAAAGGGTTTGCGGCTCAACATCAGCGTTGCCATCCAGTACATCGGCGCATGGCTGGCGGGGCAGGGCGCGGTGCCCATTTTCAATCTGATGGAGGATGCCGCCACCGCGGAAATCTCGCGTTCGCAGGTGTGGCAGTGGATTCGCTCGCCGAAGGGGCATCTCGACGATGGCCGCAAGGTCACCAAGGAGATGGTCGCGAGCATGCTTCCCGAGGAAATGCGCAAGATTCGCGAGCTGCTCGGCGCTGCCTTCGGTTCAGGCCATTACGCCGACGCGGCCGAAATTTTCACCGACCTCGTCAACAACGACACATTCGTGGAATTTCTGACGCTCCCTGCATACGATCGCATCGACTGACGAGAGCTATACCCGTCCATCGCGTCATAAAGTCCGTGGAGCGTGCTCGTCATTAGCTGCCATTATCATTAGGATTGGCACAATCAATTGGACATATAACGCTGTCCCGGTAAAACTTGTCTCATCGCCGGGGTGCAATGCCGACCGTCGAGTTCCCGCTTTGCGCTTTTTGCACAAAGCGGGCGGACTCAAACCAAGTGTCATGAGAAGGAGATGGATGATGAACAACCTAAAAGGCACGAAGACCCACGACAACTTGAAGGCCGCCTTTGCCGGAGAGTCGCAAGCCAACCGCCGCTATCTCTACTTCGCGAACAAGGCCGACGTCGAGGGCCAAAACGATGTCTCCGCGCTGTTCCGCTCGACCGCCGAAGGCGAAACCGGTCATGCGCATGGCCACCTTGATTACCTTGCCCAAGTCGGCGATCCCGCCACTGATCTTCCGATCGGTTCGAGCCGCGAGAATTTGAAGGCCGCGGTTGCTGGGGAAACGCACGAGTACACCGACATGTATCCGGGCATGGCCAAGGCCGCGCGCGGCGAAGGCTTCGAAGAAATCGGCGACTGGTTCGAGACGCTCGCGAAAGCGGAGCGCTCGCATGCGAACCGTTTCCAAAAAGCCCTCGATGGGCTAACGGACTAACTTGCGCATGCGCTAGCTCCCGCACGTGCGGAACAACTGTCACAACGGCCTTTCCGCCTAGCGTCGGATTGCGGCTCCCGCGCGCACGGACTATTGGCGAACGGAGCGTTTCCGGCACGCGCGCCAGCGGTCGCGTGCGCTCGATGGATTCGCGGTTTGCGATCGTTCAATTTCCGAGACGTTGCGAGGAACCCAAGCAGTGACCGTTCGCGAAGGCAGTCTGGAAGCGCCGACCCGGCATCCGCTGGACTGGGGCAATCCGGAGTTCTTTGATGAGGCCGCGCAGAATCGCGAGCTCGCGCGGGTGTTCGACATCTGCCACGGCTGCCGCCGCTGTGTGAGTCTGTGCGGCGCGTTTCCGACGTTGTTCGACTTGATCGACGAAGGCAAGACCGGTGAAATAGACGGCGTCGCGATGAAAGAGTTCGGCAAGGTCGTCGATCAATGCTATCTCTGCGACCTTTGCTACATGACGAAGTGCCCTTACGTGCCGCCGCACCCATGGAACGTCGATTTTCCACATTTGATGTTGCGCGCGAAGGCACGCAAATTCCGGCAAGGCGACGTCAAGTTTCGCGACAAGCTCCTCTCGAGCACCGACACACTGGGCAAGCTCGCGACGATTCCCGTCGCCGTGCACATCGTCAACAAGGCCAATAAGGCGCCGGCGGCGCGCAAGTTGACTCAGAAAATGCTGGGCGTGGCGGCGGAAGCGGCGTTGCCGCCCTATGCGAAGGAACGCTTTCGGTCGCACGTTGCAGCTTCCACGGCGTGGCTGGCGAAGGACGGTCCTAGCGCGCCCGGCAAGGTGGCGATCTTCGCGACGTGTTACGTCAATTACAACGAACCGGGCATCGGACACGACTTGACGACGCTGCTCGCGCACAACGAGATTCCGTATCGCTTGGTCGAGCGCGAAGCCTGTTGCGGCATGCCGAAGCTGGAACTCGGCGATCTCGAATCCGTCGCGAAATTGAAGGACGTCAATATCCCACCGCTCGCCGCACTGGCGCGCGAAGGCTACGCGATCCTCGCGGCTGTCCCATCATGCACGTTGATGTTCAAGCATGAGTTGCCGCTCATCTTTCCGAAGGATCCCGACGTCAGGATGGTGGCTGCCGCCATGTTCGACCCATTCGAGTATTTCGTCCTGCGCGATCGTGATGGATTGCTCAAGCGCGACTTTACGCAACCATTGGGAAAAGTGAGCTATCACATCCCCTGTCACGCGCGAGTGCAGAACATCGGCCAGAAAACACGCGAAGTGCTGCAATGGCTGCCGGACACCGAAGTCACGACCGTGGAGCGTTGCGCCGGCCATGACGGCACGTGGGGGGTCAAGGTGGAATTCTTCGCGATGTCCATGAAAATCGGCAAACCCGTGTTTGCGCGAATGAACGACGCCGATCCGGACTACATCAGCTCCGATTGCCCGATCGCCGGACGCCGGATCGCGCAAGGGGTCGCGACCATTAACGGCCAGTCGCGCGCGCGCAAAGAACATCCGCTGACGTTGCTGCGCATCGCTTACGGACTCTAACGCGTATGCCCGCCATTCAGCGCGACAGCTTGCTGACTCTAGAAGCCTACGCCAAGACGCGTACCGAGTTTCGCGCGCGCGTCCTGGAGCACAAGCGCACGCGCACCGTCCATCTGGGCGAGCACGTGACTTTGCTCTTCGAAGACGAGTTGACGATTCGCTATCAGATTCAGGAGATGCTGCGAATCGAAAAGGCGTTCGAGGAAGCGGGCATTCAGGATGAGCTCGACGCTTACAACCCGCTCGTTCCCGACGGCAGCAATTTCAAGGCAACGATGCTGATCGAGTATGAAGACGAAACCGAGCGCAGGCAGGCGTTGGCAAAGCTGAAGGGCATCGAGCACTGCGCATGGCTACGCGTCGAAGGATGCGCCAGAGTCATGGCGATTGCTGATGAGGATCTCGAACGCGCGAACGATGCCAAAACATCGGCGGTCCACTTTCTGCGGTTCGAGCTGACACCGGAAACGGCTGCGTCGCTAAAACGCGGCACTGCGTTAAGCCTCGGCATCGACCATCCACAATACCAGGCGGAGCTACCTGTTCTGGGGTCGGCAACGCGAGCGGCGCTGCTCGCCGATCTGGATTAGTTCATTCGCGAAAATTATTGAACTGCAGCGGAAAGTCGGTGATCGCTTTTTTGACCAGCGCGATGGCGCTCTGCAGGTCGTCGCGCTTGGCCCCGGATACACGCACGGCATCGCCCTGGATCGACGCCTGAGCCTTGAGCTTGCTGTCCTTTAACAGCTTGACGATTTTTTTCGAGAGTTCCTGTTCGACGCCGGTGCGGACGGTGACCAGCTGCTTGACCTTATTGCCCGAAACCTTTTCGATATCGCCGTAATCGAGCGAACGTACGTCCACGCCCCGCTTCGTGAGCTTGGCGGTCAGGATATCGCTCACCTGCGATAGCTTGAAATCATCGTCGGCGAAGAGCGTAAGCGCTTTCTCGGCGTGCACGATGCGCGCGTCGGAACCCTTGAAGTCGAAGCGGGTGGAGACTTCCTTGTTGGCCTGGTCGACGGCGTTTTTGACTTCGACCTGATTGACTTCGGAGACGATGTCGAATGAAGGCATGGCGTATTCTACTTGGAGGAGGGGCGCTTCTGACGGACCTCGCGAGGTCTTTAGTAAAACCTAACACGAACACCGCGCGCGCGACAACCGGTTTCGTGCGCTTCACTCGGGTCGAGGCCGGCAACCCACGCGGCAAAGCCCTTGCGCAGGCGTTTCGCGGGGCCGGACCAGTCCGAATCGGTCTTGCGGAAAAATGCGCCAGGTCGGATACCACGGGCGAGCGCGGCGCGTTCACTAAAAGAAGTCAGCGTGCAGAAGGCGCGGCGCGGTATAGACCGCGTGCCAAGGAAAAAAGAACTACTTGCGCCGGCGATTCGCGGCAATACGCATGCGCAGCGCATTCAGCTTGATAAAGCCGCCGGCGTCCTTCTGGTCGAAGGCACCGGCGTCGTCCTCGAAACTGGCGATCGTCGTGTCGAACAGCGAGTCGGTCGCTGAATCGCGCGCGACGGTGGCCACACTTCCCTTGTAAAGCTTCAACCGGACCCAACCATTCACGTTCTGCTGCGTGTGGTCGATCAGAACTTGAAGCGCTTTGCGCTCGGGACTCCACCAATACCCGTTGTAGATGAGACTTGCGTAACGCGGCATCAGGTCGTCCTTCAAGTGCGCGAGTTCGCGATCGAGCGTCACCGATTCGATGGCGCGATGACCTTTGAGCATGATCGTTCCGCCGGGAGTCTCGTAGCAGCCGCGCGATTTCATTCCGACGTAGCGATTTTCGACCAGGTCCAGACGGCCAACTCCGTGCCGGCCGCCGATGCGATTCAATGTGGCGAGCACCCGCGCCGCCGACATTGCCTCGCCGTTCAGCGCGACGATGTCGCCCTGCGCATAGCTAAGCTCGACGTACTCCGGCTCGTCCGGCGCCTTCTCGGGTGCAACGGTCCACCGCCACATTTCCTCTTCGGCCTGCGCCTGAGGATCCTCCAGATGACGACCCTCGTAGCTGATGTGCAACAGGTTGGCGTCCATTGAATAGGGAGCGCCGCCTTGGCCATGCTTCATGTCGATCGGAATCCCGTGTCGCTCAGCGTACCCAAGGAGTTTTTCCCGCGACGATAAGTCCCACTCGCGCCACGGCGCGATGATCGTGATATTTGGCGCAAGCGCGTAATAACCCAGTTCGAAGCGCACCTGGTCGTTACCCTTGCCAGTGGCCCCGTGCGCCACGGCGTCGGCGCCGGTCTGCCGCGCGATTTCGATTTGCCGCTTGGCGATGAGCGGCCTGGCAATCGACGTGCCCAGCAGGTATTCACCTTCATAAATGGCGTTGGCCCGGAACATCGGGTACACGAAATCCCGGACAAATTCCTCGCGCAGGTCGTCGATGAAGATTTCTTTCACGCCCGCGGCGATCGCCTTGGCACGCGCCGGCTCGAGCTCCTCGCCTTGGCCCAGATCGGCGGTGAACGTGACGACCTCGCAGCGATACGTATCCTGCAGCCACTTCAAGATGACCGATGTGTCGAGGCCGCCCGAGTACGCGAGAACGATTTTCTTGATTTCGGACATTGGCCCTCGAGTTCGTGATCGATGCGGGGTAGGCGATCGGCGTCAATCGATCTTCAGCCCAACCCGTTTCATCACCGGCGCCCATTTGTCGGATTCGGATTTGATCAAGGTCTCGAACGCCTCGGGTGTGCCGCCGATCAAGTCGAAACCCACCGCTTGCATTTTCGCAACGACGTCAGGTTGCTTCAGGACTTCGTTGATTTCAGAGTTCAACTTGGCCACGATCGCCTTGGGCGTCGCGGCAGGGACGAGCACGCCGTTCCAGGCGAGCGCCTCGAAGTCGGGATAGCCGGCCTCGGCAATCGTCGGTAGGTCCGGCAGCAAAGGAAACCGCTTGCGCGTCGTGACGGCGAGCGCGCGCAACTTGCCGGCCTGGATTTGCGCCTGCAGCGGTTGCATGACGGCGAACATCGCCTGCGTTTCGCCTTGAACCGTGGCCAGCACCGCCGGCGGCGAACCGTTGAACGGCACGTGCACGGCGTCGATGCCAGCCGTCGATTTCAGTAGCTCCATGTTGAGGTGCGAGGAACTACCGTTGCCCACCGATGCGTAATTCAATTTACCCGGATTGGCTTTGGCGTAAGCGACCAGCTCGGCAACGTTTTTCACCGGCAATTGCGCGTTAACGGCGAGTACGTTTGGCTGGCTCGATGTGATGATCACCGGCTGCAGGTCCCTTTGCACGTCGTAGGGAAGCTTTTGCAGCAGCGGACCGAACGCGAGCGGGCCGTTGAAAGCGATCAACATCGTATAACCGTCAGGAGCAGCCTTGGCGACTTCGGCCGTCGCGACCGTACCTCCCGCAGCCGGCTTGTTCTCGACGACGACCGGTTGACCGAGCCGGTCTTTGAGCTTATCGGCGATCGTCCGGCCCAAAACGTCGATCGAACTGCCGGCTGGCGCGGCGAGAACGAGCTTCACCGGTTTGTCCGGATAGGTTTGCGCAGACGCGGAAATGCTGAAAACGGCTGCGGCGAGAATCGAGGCGAACATGGGGCGCGTCATAAAAGCTCCTTCGGTGTGTATCAAGGGTTCACCCGTCCGCAGACGAGATATTCGAGCAGCGCCTTTTGCGCATGCAGGCGATTCTCTGCTTCGTCCCACACGACGCTTTGCGGTCCGTCGATCACTTCTGCGGCCACCTCCTCGCCGCGATGCGCGGGCAGGCAGTGCATGAACAGCGCGTCGGGCTTGGCCTCCCCCATCATGTCGGCGTCGACCATCCAGCGTGCGAAGTCACGCGCGCGTGACTCGTGCTCGGCTTCGAAGCCCATGCTCGTCCAGACGTCGGTTGTAACGAGATCCGCGTCGCGGCAAGCGGTCAGCGGATCGGCGAACGAAGCGAAGTGGCGTGCATCGTAGCCGGAGCATCGATCAAACGGCACCTCGTATCCCGGAGGCGTCGAAACACGCAATTGGAAATCGAAGATTTTCGCCGCTTGCAGCCAGGTAATGCAGACATTGTTCGAATCGCCGATCCAAGCCACCTTCTTGCCGGAAATCGAGCCCCGGTGCTCGATGTATGTGTACAGATCGGCCAGGACCTGGCAGGGGTGGTATTCATTGGTGAGACCATTGATGACCGGGACGCGCGAATGCGCGGCAAAACGCTCTATGATTTCCTGTTCGAACGTCCTGATCATCACGACGTCCACCATACGCGAAACCACGCGCGCGAGATCTTCGATGGGTTCGCCGCGTGCGAGCTGCGTGTCGTCGCGGTTCAAGTTGATTGCGATGCCGCCCAACTGGTTCATGCCCGCTTCGAATGACACGCGGGTGCGCGTCGACGCTTTTTCGAACACCATCGCGAGCGTGCGGTCGCGCAGCGGCTGGTAGACCTCGTAGCGCTTGAAGCGTTCCTTGATCCAGCGCGTGCGCGCAAAGAGATAGTCGAGTTCCTCGCGCGTGAAGTCGTCGAACCGTAGGAAGTGTTGCGGCTTGGAGACCATCGATGCGGCGGCGCGCGGAAACTAAGGGAAAACTAATGCGAGCGTTGCAACGCCGCTCATTGTTACTGTAAATGGCAATTCTAGCGTGAAAGCGCGGGCGCACCTGGCCTGTCCCCGCGAATGCTACAGTTCTTCCGCCTGTGTTCCCGAATCAAGCCGAATGCGACATTGCAACGACAAAAAGGCACCCGCGAGCCCCTGTTCGGATGCCAGGCAGGTCGTTAAATCACGCTGCGAGGCCCTTGATTGCCGAAGACAGCCGGGACTTCGTGCGCGAGACCAGATTCTTATGGACGATTCTTTTGTCGGCGATGTTGTCCAGAACGGATTGCGACTCCTGAAACGTCTTGGCGGCGATGGACTTGTCGCCGGTCGCGATCGCTTTTCTGATTTTCTTGACCGCGGTGCGCAGCGCCGACTTGAGGCTTGCATTGCGCTTACGCGTCACTTCCGCCTGCCGGGCACGCTTGCGTGCTTGCGCCGAATTGGCCATGGGTGATTGTCCTGACTTGGTTGGTGCGGATAACCGACCATAATAGCACAGCTAAGGCTTTTCGCTGATATCCGTAGCCTGACGCCACGCCAGCTCGCCCTTGAACCTGATCCGAGCCCTATCGACGGTCAGCGGGATGACGTTCATATCTCGCGTGACCGGACTTCTGCGCGAAAGTCTGAAAGCGACGCTGTTCGGTGCGGGCGTCCAGATGGACGCTTTCGAGGCGGCGTTCAGGCTACCTAACATTCTCCGCCGGATGTTCGCGGAAGGCGCCTTCTCGCAAGCGTTCGTGCCAATCCTCGCCGAATACCGTCGTCAGCGCGGAGAAGACGCAACGCGGAAGCTCATCGGAAGTGTAGGCACGTTGCTCGCCGTCGTTTTGCTGGGTGTGTCGGTGCTGGGCGTGCTCGCCGCGCCGTGGCTTGTGTATGCGCTGGCAAGCGGCTTTGCGCGGACCCCCGGCAAAGTGGAGTTGACGGCCGACCTCATCCGCATCGTGTTTCCGTACATCCTCTTCGTATCACTGGTTTCGCTGGCGGGCGGGGTGCTGAATGTGTTTCGCCGTTTCGCCGTTCCGGCGTTCACTCCGGTATTACTCAATGTCGCGATTATTTTTTCGGCTATTTTTCTCGCACGTTTTTTCGATCCACCGATCAAAGCGCTGGCGTGGGGCGTGCTGATCGGCGGCATCGCGCAATTGCTCTTTCAGCTCTGGCCGCTAGCTCGCCTCACCATGTTGCCGATGCCGCGCTTCGACTGGCGCGATGAAGGTGTCCGCCGGGTGCTCTTGGCAATGGGGCCGGCGCTGCTCGGCGTGTCGGCGGCGCAGATTTCTGCGCTGATCAACACGCAGTTTGCTGCGTTCCTCGGCGATGGCCGCATTTCGTGGATCAGCTACGCCGACCGTTTGATGGAGTTTCCAAACGCGCTGCTTGGTGTTGCGCTAGGCACGGTGCTGTTGCCGGCGCTCGCGCAGCACCACACCGACGCCAATCACCAGGAATACTCGGCGCTGCTCGACTGGGGGTTGCGCTTGGCATTCGCCCTTGCGCTTCCGGCGGCATTGGCGCTGTGGCTCCTCGCCTTGCCGCTGGTGGCAACGCTCTACCATTACGGAGCATTGTTCTCCGTCAATGATGTGTGGCAGACGCGTTCCGCTCTGCTTGGCTACAGCGTCGGACTGCTGGCGCTGATCCTCGTGAAGATTCTTGCTCCCGGCTTTTACGCTCGCCAGAACTTGAAAACGCCGGTGCGGATTGCGCTCGTCACCATCGTCATCACGCAACTGTTCGCGGTGTCGTTGATGTGGCCGCTGGGTCACGCGGGACTCACGCTTGCGACCAGCCTGGGCGCGATCTTCAACGCCGGTTGCCTGTTCTGGTTTTTGCGCAGGCAGGGCTGGTACACGCCGCGGCCGGGCTGGTTCGCGTTCGTCTGTAAACTGTCCGTTGCGCTCGGTGTGTTTGCCGCGCTTTTGTTCTGGCTTGCGGGCCCGTCGTCGTTTTGGCTGACCGCTGGCTTGTGGGCCAAAGTTGCGCGGCTCGCGACGTTGGTCGTCGCAGGTGCCGGCGCCTATTTCGGGGCGCTTTTCCTGCTGGGATTCCGCCTGCGCGACTTCAATCGGCAGGAGTAAGCGCGGCGGCCAAGGCGCGAATCCGCCATCACTTCCGATGCGGACACCGCGGTTTCGTGCAATCGGCGTACAAATGGAGCGCGTGTTCACTTATCTCGAAGCCGCGCTCGCGGGCGATCCTTATCTGTCGCTTTTCGATTTCGGCGTCGTAGAATTCCTCGACGCGCCCGCACTGCAGGCAGACGAGATGGTCGTGATGCGTCCCCTGATTCAGCTCGAATACGGCCTTGCCGGATTCGAAATGATGGCGGATCAAGAGACCAGCCTGCTCGAACTGCGTCAGGACCCGGTAGACGGTTGCCAGACCGATGTCGAGTCCTTCCGCGATCAGCAAACGATAGACATCCTCGGCCGACAAGTGCCGCACCTTGGACGCCTCGAACAGATTGATGATCTTAAGCCGCGGCAACGTGGCTTTGAGGCCGGCGTTCTTGAGATCGTGGGGTGAACTCATCGGCGATAGCGTTCGGAGTCGCGGTTATAATAGCGGTCACTCAGTGATGCGTGGGAGCAGCGTTTCCATAACTTGATCGGAGCCTCCCCCGGTCACTACCTACAATCGGCGGCGACGCCGTCTGCGAAGAAGCGGATAAAAGTCAATTGATGAAATCAGGTGCAGTTGCTGCTTCTCGCGCCCTTCGAACGGCTAGCCGAGCAACACTCTGCGCCCTTCTTATGGCGGTGACCGGATGCGCCGCGATCGAGAATTATGCGCCGCTCATCAAGCAGATGGGCGTGTACAAGCTCGACATCAATCAGGGCAACTTCATCTCGCAGGATATGGTCGACAAGTTGAAGAATGGAATGACGCGGCAACAGGTGCGGTTGGCCCTCGGCACTCCGCTTGTGACCAGTGCATTTCGCGACAACCGCTGGGATTATGTATACGAATACCAGCGCGACGGTCGGGTGCGCGAGCATCGCCAGTTCACCGTTTACTTCAAGGATGACGTCCTGGCACGGTGGGAGGGTGATGAGATGCCGGCATCGGTCGCGGACTTGAACCGCGCCGCCGCGGCGCGCGCGCTGCCCGAGGAGCCGCAGGACGGCGGCGTCGTGGGCAAAATCATCGATTTCTTCAAGAAGTTGTAGGAGCCCCCCGCTTTGCCCATTCGCGTTGCGATCGCCGGCGCCGGAGGTCGGATGGGGCAGGCGCTGATCGAAGCCGTGCTTGCGTCGCCCACTTTAGGGCTTGCCGCGGCACTCGATCTTCCCGACAGCGCCGCAATTGGCGCGGATGCCGGCGAACGCATCGGACGCGCGACCGGCATTCGCATCGGCAGTGACATACCCGCGGCGGTGCGCGCGGCCGATGTACTCATCGATTTCACGCGGCCCGAAGGCACGCTCGTGCATGTGGCCGAATGCGCCAGCGCTGGCGTCGCCGCAGTGGTCGGGACCACTGGAATGAGCGATGCACAGAAGGCAAAGCTCGCCAATCACGCGAGCGCCATTCCCATTGTCTTCGCGGCGAACATGAGCGTCGGTGTCACCGTGTTGCTGGCGCTGGTCGAGACCGCAGCACGTGCGCTGGGACCGGCCTACGACATCGAGATCGTCGAAATGCATCATAAGCATAAGGTCGACGCGCCATCCGGGACGGCGTTGTCGCTGGGGGCCGCTGCCGCGACCGGCAGCGGCTACTCGCTGTCCGATTGCGCCGTATACGCGCGCGAAGGTGTTACGGCTGAGCGGCGCGCGGGAACGATCGGTTTCGCGAGCCTTCGCGGTGGTGATGTCGTGGGCGACCACACGGTGGTGTTTGCCGGTAGCGGCGAGCGCGTCGAGCTTGTCCATCGCGCAACGTCGCGGCAGACGTTCGCCGTCGGGGCGTTGCGTGCGGCCGAATTCGTCGCGGCGAAACGCGCAGCGGGCGAAGCGGGCCTCTACGACATGCGTGATGTGTTGGGAATTCGGCGGTAGCGGGCTCGCAATGGCTGCGGCGCACCCTTTCGATCTCACCGGGCGATTGGCTTTGGTTACCGGCGGGGGGTCCGGCATCGGTTTCGCGATCTCCCTAGCTTTGGCGGAAGCAGGAGCCCGCGTTGTGCTGAATGGTCGCAGCCCGGCGAAGCTCGATGCCGCGGTTGCCGGCATGGCGGAGGCTGGGCATGAGGCGTACGCCCGGGTGTTCGATGTCACCGACGAACATGCGGTCAGCGAGGGGCTCGCAGCGACCGAGCGCGCGCAAGGTTCGATCGATATTCTGGTCAATAACGCGGCGATGAATCTGCGCAAGCCGTTCGACGAATACTCGGTCGCTGAATGGCGCAGCGTTCACCTGACCAATTTCGACGGCCCGTTTCTGGTTACTCGGGGCGTGCTGCCGGCGATGAAAGCGCGAAAACGGGGCAAAATCGTCAACCTCTGCTCGCTCGCGTCCGATCTGGGGCGTCCGAATATCGTGGCATATGCAGCGAGCAAGGGCGGACTCAAGATGATGACGCGCGCATTGGCGGTCGAGTTAGCACCCCACAACATCCAGGTCAATGGTATCGCTCCAGGGTTTGTCAAAACCGAGATGAACGCCGCGCTGATGGCGGATCGCGAGTTTTCTGCATGGGTGGCCAAACGTACGCCGGCGGGTCGTTGGGGGGAACCAGCAGAAATCGCCGGGGCGGCTGTATTTCTCGCTTCGGCCGCCGCCGATTACGTGACTGGACACCTATTGTATGTCGACGGCGGCTTCAGCGCGGCGTATTGATATGGAACGGTTTGAACGCGCACGCGTTCTGCGATAAAATCGTGAGGGTCGAGAGCGGGGAAGGCTTGCCTTCCCCGTTTGCACGTCCGCCTGCCGATCCTCGTAGTCTCGGCGTAATCCCAGGCAGCGCGGCGCACGCTGACTCAGCCAATAACTGAACGCCGCATGAACGCTCCTGACCTTGCCGGAACTGCCGCATCGACGGCGTTGTTCTCGCCGGTGCACCCTGCGCTGCTTGCGCTCGCCGACGGCACGGTTTTTCGTGGCCGCGCGATCGGCGCCATGGGAAGCACAGTCGGCGAAGTCGTGTTCAACACGGCGATGACGGGCTATCAGGAAATTCTGACCGATCCCTCGTACGCAGGTCAGATCGTCACGCTCACCTACCCGCATGTCGGCAACGTCGGGGTCAATGCCGAAGACGTCGAGGCGAAAAAAATTCATGCCGCGGGACTCGTGATCCGGGACTTGCCGGGGCTCGAATCGAGCTGGCGCAAGACGCACAGTCTTGCGACGTACTTGCGCGAGAACTCTATCGTCGGGATTGCCGAGATCGACACGCGCCAATTGACGCGGCTCTTGCGCGAAAAGGGCGCCCAAAACGGTTGCATTGTTGCCGCGCCCATGCTGGCCGACGCAGATGCCGATCGAGCGGTCGCGCAGGCGAGAGCAGCGCCGCCGATGATCGGCCTTGATCTCGCGCGGGCTGTGACGTGTGACGCGCGCTATGACTGGACGGCAAGCACGTGGGCGTTGGGTGCTGGCTACCGGGCAATGGGCACTGCGTCGTTCCACGTCGTCGCTTACGACTACGGCGTTAAGCACAACATCCTGCGCAATCTCGCGGAGCGCGGATGCCAGGTGACCGTCGTGCCGGCGCAGACTTCCTCGCGCGATGCGCTGGGGTTGCGGCCTGACGGCATCTTTCTTTCCAATGGTCCCGGCGATCCCGAACCGTGCGGCTACGCGATCGCCGCGATTCGCGAAATCGTCGACGGCGGTACGCCGACCTTCGGCATCTGTCTCGGTCATCAACTGTTGGCACTTGCGGCAGGTGGGAGGACGACGAAGATGAAATTTGGCCATCACGGAGCGAATCACCCGGTGCTCGACCGGGATACAGGCCAGGTGCTTATCAGTAGCCAGAACCACGGGTTTGCCGTCGATGGGGCATCGCTTCCGCCGAACGTGCGCATCACGCATGTTTCGCTCTTCGATGGCAGCGTGCAAGGAATCGCGCGCACCGACCGCCGGGCGTTTGGTTTTCAGGGGCATCCGGAAGCGAGCCCCGGTCCGCACGACATGGGGTATCTGTTCGACCGGTTCGTGGCGCTCATGGGTAAGAAGTAGAAAAATGCCCAAGCGCACCGACCTCAATTCAATCCTGATCATCGGCGCCGGCCCGATCATCATCGGGCAGGCGTGTGAATTCGATTATTCGGGCGCGCAGGCGTGCAAGGCGCTGCGCGCGGAGGGGTACCGCGTCATTCTAGTCAACTCGAACCCGGCGACGATCATGACCGACCCCGAGATGGCCGATGTCACATACATCGAACCCATCACCTGGCCGATGGTTGCCAAAATCATCGAACGCGAACGCCCGGATGCGCTGCTGCCGACGATGGGCGGGCAGACCGCGCTCAATTGCGCCCTCGACCTCGCACGTGAAGGCATCTTGAACAAGTTCGACGTCGAGCTGATCGGAGCGTCGAAAAAAGCGATTGACAAGGCGGAAGATCGCGAAAAGTTCAAGGCGGCGATGACGCGCATAGGACTCGCATCGGCGCGCTCGGGAATCGCGCATAACTTGGAGCAGGCGCTCGACGTGCAGGCCGGTATCGGGTTTCCGGC
>Ga0136617_10002645_pt1 | contig 15924 bp, 19 predicted proteins | sample AntDrymUQ3222106_2_FD_129672 | JGI IMG/M metagenome (GOLD analysis project Ga0136617, IMG submission 129672) | Polar desert sand microbial communities from Dry Valleys, Antarctica - metaG UQ322 (21.06) | ecosystem: Environmental > Terrestrial > Soil > Desert | place: Antarctica: Dry Valley...
ACGTGCAGCTCCAGCTCCTGGCCGCGCGGAGTCATCGCGAGCAGCTCGTCGTGCATCGCCTCGAACGGCGCGTTCTCGCGGAACAGCCCGAGCCGGGCGCCGACGCGGGAGACGTGCGTGTCGACCGGGACGTCGCGCCTGCCGTAGGCGAACAGCAGCACGCAGGCGGCGGTCTTGCGCCCCACGCCCGGCAGTGAGCAGAGGAAGTCGCGCCCCGCCTCGACCGACGCGCGCTCGAGCCACGCCAGGTCGAGGTCGTCCAAGTCGCGCAGGATCGCCTGGATGCGCCGCGACTTGACCTTCGAGATGCCGCCTGGGCGGATCGCCGCCTCCACCGCCTCGACCGGCGCGTCGCGGACCGCGGCCCAGCCGCCGAAGCGCCGGCGCAGCCGCAGGAACGCCACGTCGCGGTTGCGGTCGCTGGTCGACTGCGAGAGCACCGTGAGGATCAGCTCGTCGAGGCCCCGGCGGTGGGGCCGCGCGGCCGGGATGCCGTAGAGCTCGCGCAGGCGGCCGCGGATGCGCCGCACCCGCGCCGGCGAAACCTGGGACGACGGCACGGGTTGACGATAGGGGCCCGGCCGCGCGGCCTGCAAGAGATCTTGCATGCAGCGCTAAAGCCGCTGCGGCCAGCTGCCGAAGACCCGGCGTAGGGTCGCGCGCCGCGAAGGATCGCCCACCGCGCGCAGCCCACGAAACACGGACTGGCTCGGACCCGATGCCCGGCTCCCCCAAGGAGCCGGCCAGACAGGTGGTACTCCATGCGCTCCGTCGCGCTCGCGCTCTGCGCGCTTTCAACCTCATTCGCGATCGCCGCCGCGGCTCCTGCCGCGCAGGCCGGCGGTCCCCGGATCGACGCAGGTGAGCGAGCGATCGTGCGAGCCATCAACCGCGCCCGCGCCCACCAAGGGCTTCGCAGCCTGCAGGCGGGCGGCCGGCTCGCGCGCGCCGCCGACGCGCACAGCCGCAACATGCTGGCGGCCGACTACTTCGCGCACGGCGCGTTCGCGCAGCGCGTGCGCCAATACGTGGGCTACCGCCTGATCGGCGAGACGCTCGCCATGATGTCCCGCTGCAGCGCCGGCCGCGTCGTGCGGCTGTGGCTCAGCTCGCCGGGCCACCGCGCCGTGCTGCTGTCGCCAGGTTTCGACCGGGTCGGCGTCGGCCGCCGCGTCGGCCGGCTCGGGAACCGCCGCGCCTGCATGGTCACGGCGGACTTCGCCTCGCGCCGCTGAGGTTGCCGCGCACTACAGTTCGCGCTCATGGCCACCCCGCCGATCGAGCGCCCGCCGCGCGAGCGCGGCGTCTACTCGGAGCTCGCGCGGCGGCGGCTGATCGAGTCGCGCCTGACCCCCAACGCGATCTCGCTGACCGGCTTCGCCCTGTGCGTGGTGGCCGGCGTGCTGGTGTGGCAGGAGCAGATCCTGCTGGGCGGGCTGGCGTTCGTGGTCGGCTCGGTCTGCGACACGCTGGATGGGCGCTACTCCCGGATGTCGGGCAAGGGCACGCAGTTCGGCGCCTTCCTGGACTCGACGCTGGACCGGATCGAGGAGGGGGTCGTGCTGGCCGCGGTCGCCGTGCTGTTCTCCCAGGACGGCAAGGACGGCGCCGTGGGCGCCGTGGTCATCGCGGTGCTGGCCTCGCTGATGGTCTCCTACACGCGCGCCCGCGCGGAGGCGCTCGGCGTCGAGTGCAAGGTCGGCATCGCCGATCGCGCCGTGCGGGTCGTGATCCTGTCCGCCGGCCTGCTGCTCACGGGGCTCGGCCTCGACGTGCTCGAGCTGTCGGTCTACGTGCTCGCCGCGCTCGCCGTGGTGACCGTGCTGCAGCGCATCTGGCACGTGCGCACGGAGCTCACGCGCGCCGCCGCGCTGTAACGCCTGCGTCGCTGCGGGCTATGTTCCCTCGCAGCGTTCACATCTCGGAAGGACACGAATTGACCCAGCAACTCGGCCATGGGCCGGCCGCCAACGGCGGCAGCCGCTATCAGAACGAGAAGGTCAGGGTGGCGATCGTCGGCGTCGGCAACTGCGCCAACGCGTTCGTGCAGGGCGTCCACCACTACCGCGACGCCAACCCGGACGAGGCCGTGCCCGGCCTCATGCACGTGGACCTCGGCGGCTACCACGTCCGGGACATCGAGTTCTCCGCCGCGTTCGACATCGACGCCGACAAGGTCGGCAAGGACCTCTCCGAGGCGATCTGGTCGGGCCAGAACAACACGATCAAGTTCGTCAAGGAGGACGTCCCGCAGCTCGGCATCCCGGTCCAGCGCGGCATGACGCACGACGGCCTTGGCAAGTACCTCAAGGAGCGGATCACGAAGGCGGAGGGCTCCACCGTCGACATCGCGCAGGTGCTCAAGGACACCCGCACGGACGTCGTGGTCTCCTACCTGCCCGTCGGCTCCGAGCAGGCGACCAAGTGGTACGTCGAGCAGGTCCTCGACGCCGGCTGCGGCTTCGTGAACTGCATCCCCGTCTTCATCGCGCGCGAGGACTACTGGAGCGCGCGCTTCAAGAAGGCCGGCCTGCCGATCGTCGGCGACGACATCAAGTCGCAGGTCGGCGCCACCATCGTGCACCGCTCGCTGGCGCGCCTGTTCGGCGACCGCGGCGTGAAGCTCCTGCGCACGTCACAGCTCAACGTGGGCGGGAACATGGACTTCTACAACATGCTCGAGCGCGAGCGGCTGGAGTCCAAGAAGATCTCCAAGACCAACGCGGTCACCTCGATCATGGAGCACGAGCTGCCCGCCGACGACGTCTACATCGGCCCGTCGGACTACGTGCCGTGGCTGACCGACCGCAAGTGGGCGCACATCCGGCTCGAGGGCCAGGCGTTCGGCGACGTGCCGCTGACCGCCGAGATGAAGCTCGAGGTCTGGGACTCGCCGAACTCGGCGGGCATCGTCACCGACGCCGTGCGCTGCTGCAAGCTCGCGCTCAACCACGGCGTCGGCGGCCAGCTCGACGGCCCCAGCTCCTACCTCATGAAGTCGCCCTACACCCAGCGCCCGGACCACCTCGCGCGCGAGGCGACCGAGGCGTTCATCGCGACCCACGCCACCACCCGCGCCGCGGCCGAGCAGGCTCGCAGGGCAAAGGAGCGCGCGGCCGCCGGCAAGTCGGCCGCGGTCACGGACTAGGCGTCGTCCCGGCGGCCCGCTTCGGCGGGCCGCCGGCGTTCCCGGCTCTCGTGCCGGGCCCGCACCCGGCCAGGTGGAGCGCGATGGCCGGCTCCTCCACCTCGCTTGGCGAGGCCCTGACGCCGCCAGATCAGGCCGAGATCGTCAGAGCGACGGACTCGCGTTCCCGGCTCCCACCGCCCGACGCGGGGGACTGCAGCGAGAGCAGGTACTCGCGAAGGGCATCGAGCACGAGCTCGCGGGCGTCTTCGCGCGTCGGGCCCGCGGTGATCACGGGCAGCTCTTCGATCCGTGCTTGCACCCAGCCGTCCTCGACGGGGTCGTAGCGGATCGAGAGTGGGATCGAGAGCACCGGGGCGACCTTCCGGACGGTGGGCCTATGAGGGGCATGATCGCATTCCTCGCCCCCGAGAGCACATGATCAAGCGCACGGACCTGGTGCGCCACCTCCTGCGGCACGACTGCCGGCGGGTGCGCCAGGGCCGTCGCCACGAGATCTGGACCGACCCGACGGGAGAGCTGCGCTCCCCGCTCCCGCGGCACCGTGAGATCCCCAGCACGACCGCGCTGGCCATCTGCCGGCAGCTCGGTGTCCCCCTGCTGTAGCCGCGGGACTATCCTGCCCCGCGGTGCCGGAGCGCTTCTCCATCGCCCAGGTGACGCCGTTCCCCTGGGAGGACGACCATGAGGTCAACGCGTTCGTGGCCGAGCTGTCGGATGAGCTGGCCGCGCGCGGCCATCGGGTGCTGGTGCTCGCGCCGTCGCGCTCGCCGGCGCTGGTGCGCGACTCGCGGCGGCTGATCCGGTCGGCGCGCGAGGCGCCGGAGGCGCTGTTCGGCGGCGAGGGCGAGGTGCGGGTGCTCGGCGTCGGCGAGCTGCTGCCGCTGCACCGGCGCCGCGTGGCGCCCTCCCCGCCCGTGGACGTCGGGCGGACCGTCGAGGAGGTGCTCTCGCTGGCCCCGCTGGACTTCGTACACGTGCACGAGCCGTTCGCACCGAGCACGTCGTCGGTCGCGCTGCGCCACTCGCGCGCCCTGAACGTCGGCTCGTTCCACGCGCCGACGGAGCGCGTGCTCTCGACGCAGGTCGCCCGTCGCTTCGTCGAGCTGTTCTTCGGCCGCCTGGACACGCGGACGGCGACCTTCGAGGCCACCCGCGAGCTGCTGCGGCACTACTTCCCTGCGCCGTACCGGCTGCTGCGGCCGGGCGCGGCGGCGATGGAGCGCGCGGAGCGCGCCGCCGGCGCGCCGCTGCGGATCGCCTTCTGCGCGCAGGAGGAGCGCGCCGCGCTGCGGCTGTTCCTGCGCGCGCTGCGCCGGCTCCCGGACGACCTCGAGTGGGAGGCGACGATCTTCTCGCCGACCGGCGCGGCCCCGACGGGGGCGCTGCGCAGCCGCGTGCGCGACCGCGTGACGGTCGTCACGGCGGCCGATACGCGCGAGGACGCGGTGCTCGCAGACGCGGACGTCGCCGTCGCCGCCTCGCTCGGGGCCGCGCCCGCCCCGGGGCTGGTCGTGCGCGCGCTGGGCGCCGGCGCGGTGCCGGTGTGCTCGCGCCTGCGCTCGTACGAGGAGGTGCTGGGCGACGGCGAGCTGGGCCTGTGCTTCGAGCCGGGCGACGTCGACGTGCTCGCCGCCCAGCTCGAGCGCCTCGCCCGCGAGCCCGAGTTGCTGGCGCGCCTGCGCGAGGGCGTGCTCGTCGCGCGCGAGCGCCTGACCTGGAGCCGGGTGGCCGACGAGGCTGAGGCGATCTACGCGGAGCTGGCCGCGCGCCGCCGGCCGCCCGGCGGCGACGGCGCGCTGCGCGCCCGGCTGCGCGGCCGGCCGCTGATCGACGTCGACCTGCACATGCACACCGACCACTCCGGTGACTGCGTGACCCCGGTCGACGTCCTGCTCGCCACCGCCCGCGAGCGAGGGCTGGGCGCGATCGCCGTGACCGACCACAACGAGATCTCCGGCGCGCTCGACGCGCGCGCGAAGGCGGCCGAGTACGGCGTCAAGGTGATCGTCGGCGAGGAGGTCAAGACCGCCGACCAGGGCGAGGTCATCGGGCTCTTCATCGAGGAGAAGATCCCGCGCGGGATGAGCCTCGCGGAGACGATCGCGGCGATCCGCGCGCAGGGCGGCCTCGTCTACGTCCCGCATCCCTTCGACCGCCTGCACTCCGTGCCCGACTACGAGCACCTGCTCGCCGTGGTCGACGACATCGACGCGATCGAGGTCTTCAACCCGCGCATCGCGATCCCGGCCTTCAACGAGGAGGCGGTCCGGTTCGCGGCCAAGTACCGGATCGTCGGCGGCGCCGGCTCCGACGCGCACGTCGCGCAGGGCTTGGGCGAGGTCCGCATCCGCATGCGCGACTTCGACGGCCCGCAGGAGTTCCTCGAGTCGCTGCGCGACGCGGACATCATCGGCCGCCCGTCGTCGCTGTACTACGCGCAGGTGCAGGCGCTCAAGTTCCTCCAGACCCGGGCGACGCCGCCGGGCGCCCGCCGGGCCACCCGCCGCCGGCAGGTCAAGAAGGCCGTCGCGGGCCGCGAGGGCTCATAAGGGCGCAAGGCCGGATGCAGGGGCAAGGAGAACCGGCGGGCGTGTCCAAACCGGTCGGCGGAATGCCCGCCACCGACGACGAGATCCGCGAGAAGTACCTGGAGCGCGCCATCCGCGAGCTCAACAGCTTCACCCGCGACCTGCAGGCCTGCGAGCACTGCCCGCGCGGGAACCTGATGCCGGTGCTCGGCTCCGGCCACCCGCAGGCCGACGTGCTGCTGCTCAAGTACGCCCCGGCGGCGTCGGAGATCGAGGAGGGCGTCGCGTTCTACGGCCGCTCCGGCACGGCGATCATGAAGTCGCTGCGCCGGTTGGACATCGACCCGCTGGCGGTCTACGGCACGCTGTGCGTGAAGTGCCCGGTGGCCGACACCTCGCTGGCCGGGCCGGAATGCGTCGCGCGCCTGGTGGAGGAGCTGGCGATCGTGCAGCCGCGGATCGTCGTGGTGATGGGGCCGGACGCGCTCGAGACGCTCAACGAGCTGGCGCTGCCGCTGGCCCGGGAGGTGCGCGCGGCGGCGGGCGAGCTGCAGGCGCTCACGCCCTCGATCGACGCGTTGTACGTGCCCGACATCGACCAGGCGCTCGACGAGGAGTCGGCGAAGCGCGCGTTCTGGTCGGCGTTCCGCGCGCTGGGCGACTGGTACGCGGCGCTGCCGCCGTATTGATGGCGGCATCGCTCCTGCCCCGCCTGACGGCTCGTCACCGGCTTCGCCTCGGGGCGACGCTCTGACCGCGACGGTCGCCGTCCATGGCGCCCGTAACCGGGCCTACGGCCCTCCTATCTCGATGACGATCTTTCCCAGCTTGCCGCCCTCCTTGAAGCGCTCGTAGGCGGCCGCCGCCTCGTCGAGCGGGAAGGTGGCGGTGACGGGGACGCTGAGGTCGCCGGCGGCGAAGCCGGGGAGCACGTGGCGCTCGACGAGGCGGGCCGCCAGTGCCTTGTCCTCGAGCGAGCGGGCGCGCAGCGTGGAGGCGTGGATGCTCCCGCGCTTGCCCATCAGCGCCCGCAGGTCGATCTCCGCCCGCGCGCCGGCGCCGACGCCGATCACCACGAGCCGGCCGCGCATGGCGAGCGCCTTCAGGTTGCCCTCGAGGTTCGGCGCGCCGACCAGCTCGAGGATCACGTCGAACGGGCCCTGCTCCCCGAAGCCGTCGGGCTCGATCGCGTTGACGCCGAGCGCGGCGATCTGCTCGCGCGCGTGCTCGTTGCGCACCGTCGCGGTCACGCGCGCGCCGGCCATCACCCCGAGCTGCACCGCGGCCATGCCGACGCCGCCCGCGGCGCCGTGCACGAGCAGCCGCTCGCCGAGGATCAGCGCCCCCTGGCTGAAGAGGGCGTCGTGGGCGGTGGTGAAGACCTCCGGCACGCCGCCGGCCGCGGTCCAGTCCAGCTCCTCCGGCACGGGCATCGCGCCGGACTCGTGCACCACGGCCAGCTCCGCCTGGCCGCCGCCGGCCACGACCGCCATCACGCGGTCGCCGGGCTCGAAGCGGCTGACGCCGCGGCCGACCTCGGCCACCTCGCCCGCCAGCTCGAGGCCGGGGATGTCGGGCGGCGCCCCGGGCGGCGCCGGATAGCGACCGGCGAGCTGCATCATGTCGGCGCCGTTGAGGCCGGCGGCCCTGACGCGGACCAGCAGCTCGCCCGACTGGGGCACGGGATCGGGGTGCTCCTCGAGGACGACCGAGCCGTCGCGGATGGTGGCGGCGCGCATGCCGCCGATCCTTTCACGTCGGCTCGTCCATGTGTCCACACCGGGCCGCGTCGGCGGCCGCGCGCCGTCGTCCATGTGTCCACTTCTCGACCCTGCCGGTCAAGGTGACCGCGCCGCGCCGCAGCGGTTGGCCTACTTGGACAGTCAGAGATCCGGCGCTTTGCCGATCCGGCAGTAGGCAGCGGATCGACGAAGGAGTACACACCGTCGATGTCGGGCTTTGGCGCCTTTTCCCTGCACACGCGGCGCTTGCCGCACGTCCCGCGCCCGCACCTGCCGTATCCCCCCATCCCTCCGCTGTGGCGGGAGTCGCGCTTCGGGCTGGAGCTGGCGGCGCTGCACCGCCACCCGATCCACCGTGGTGTCGGCGTGCCGCCCGGCGAGGGCCGCGCGGTGCTGCTGATCCCCGGGTTCCTGGCGGGCGACGGCAGCCTCACGACGATGGCGCACTGGCTGCGCGCGGCGGGCTATCAGACGCGGCGCGCCGGCATCCGTGCCAACGTCGGCTGCTCGGAGCAGGCGTGCGCGCGGCTGGAGGCCCGGCTCGAGGGGTTCGCGGAGGCCACCGGGCAGCGGGTCGCGATCGTCGGCCAGAGCCGCGGCGGCATCTTCGCCCGCGCGCTGGCCGTCAAGCGCCCGGACCTCGTGGCCGGCATCGTGACGCTCGGCTCGCCCACGGTCTCCCAGCTGCGCATCCACCCGCTCGTGCTCCTGCAGGTCGGGCTCGTGTCGGCGCTCGGGAGCGCGCACGTGCCCGGGCTGTTCAGCTGGCGCTGCCTCCGCGGCGACTGCTGCCAGCCCTTCCGCACGGCGATCGCCGGCCCGTTTCCGGCGGACGTCCCCTACATCGCGTTGTACTCGCGCAGCGACGGCGTCGTCGACTGGCGCTCCTGCCTGGACGCGGCCGCGGAGCTGGTCGAGGTCCGCGCCTCGCACTGCGGCATGGCCGTCAACGCGGCGGTCTACGAGGAGCTGGCCTTGGCGCTCGGCGCCTTCGCGGACCCGGCCTCGAGCGACTGGGCCCTGGCCGCCTAGCCGGCCGACGCGCCGGCGAACATCAACTGCGGCTGGGTACGGGTGAGCCGGGTGTGCCGGCCGGCGGCGGTGAGGTTCGCGCCCTGACAAGGATCGGCAGCGTTCGCGACCCTGGGCGGCTTCTTGCGGGGATAGCACCCCACAAGGCCGCCCACCCCGTTACAGAGAACACATCCCCAGCCTCGCCCGGGCGGCTCGCTCACTCTCCACCCAGCCGCAGTTGACGTCCTGCGGCCCCGCGAAATCAGCCGTCTAACCGGCGCCGCCCGCGATCGCCGCGTCCATCGCGGGCAGCGGGGCCTCGACGACCTTGCCGTGGCCGGGAGCGAGCCGGGCCGGCTCCAGCGCTCGCAGCGCGCGGGCGGTCTCCAGCGCGGTCGGGCGGTGCCAGGTGGCCAGGCCCGGCAGCGGGAAGCGCGGGGTGACCCTCGCAGTGGTGGCCACCCCGCCCAGCGTGGAGTAGGCGTCGGCGCAGATCAGCGTGCGGTCGCGCGTGTCGAGCAGCGCGATCTGGCCGGGCGTGTGGCCGGGCGCCGCCACGACCTCCAGCGAGCCGATCCGCTCGCCGGGGGCGATCGTGCGCGTCGGCCTCGTCTTCGCGCCGGGATAGCCGCCGCGCAGCTTGCCCTTCTCCTCCTCCGGTGAGAGCGTCTTGTCGCCCGCCATCAGCCGCGCGTCGCGCGTCGAGGCCAGGACCTCGACGCTGCCGAGCCGCCCCGCCAGCTCGTCGAGCGACCCTATGTGGTCGCCGTGCGCGTGCGTGAGCACGATCCGCACGATCGGCGCCCCCAGCCGTTCCGCGGCCGCCACGATCGGCTTCGCGCTGCGCGGCAGCAGCGCGTCGACCAGCGTCAGCCCGTCCTCCTCGCCCACCAGGTAGGCGTTGACCATGCCGAGCCGGGTCACCTGCGTCAGGTTCGGAGCCATGCGCGGCATCCTAAGACGGAGGGGTCAAAGCCCGAGTACGAGCGCGAGCGCGGCGTCGAGGTCCCGCAGCTCCGGCGCGCTGAGCCGGCCGACGGAGCCGCCGAGCCGGTCGGGCGCCACCGCGGTCGTCTGCTCGACGAGCACGCGGGTCTCCTGTCCTTCGATGGAAATTGACGGGCGGAAGGTGCGCGGGCGCGCGGAAGCGGAAGTCGGCGCCACGAGCACGGTGCTCAGCGCGAGCAGCTCGTCAGCTTGGACGACGACGCCGAAGCGGGCGCCGCGCTGCTCGGCGCGCCGCGCCGCTCGGGGCGCCCGAAGGCGGAACACCTCGCCGCGGAGCACGGCGTCAGCTCTCGGGCCAGGGGGCCGCGATCGCGTCCATCTCGGCCCGCACCCGCTGCGCCTCGGCGACGTCCTCGGGGTCGGCAGCGGCCGCTTCCGCTTCGAGCAGTAGCGCGCTCCTCCGGCGCCGCCGCTCCGCTGCCTCGCGAAGCGCCACCCGGATTGCGTCCGAGTCGTTGTGGCCCTCGTTGCGCAGCAGCGCGAGATCGCCCTCGGCACGCTCGTCGAGCCGCGCCTGCACGGTCCTCGTCACGCCCGCAACTGTACCACGGCTTGTCATACAACGGAGCGAGCGTCATACGACACGTCGCGAGCGACGACGGTCTGGGCGTCGAAGCGACCCAGCACTGCGTCCTCGCTCGTCGCCGGGGCGCCGGCGAACGTCAACTGCGACTGGGTAGGGGTGAGGGAGCTGGTCGCGCCGGCCGGCTGGGAGGCGTGTCTGCAACGGGGTGGGCGGTTTCGTAGGGTGCTATCCCCGCACGAACCGGCCACGGTCCCGAACACCGCCGATTCTTGTCAGCGAGCGAACCTCACCGCCGGCGGCCCGGTACACCCGCCTTCCTACCCAGCCGCAGTTGACGCTCGCCGGCGCGCCGCGGCCAGCGCGGCAATCGACCATCTACTCGCGGTCGGGGTTGCGCACGCCGCCGGGGCCGGCCTCGAGCAGGGCGACGCACTCGATGTGGGGCGTCTGGGGGAAGAGGTCGATGGGGCGGACGCGGGTGAGGGCATAGCCGGCCTCGACGAGCTGGGCGGCGTTGGGCGCGAGCGTGGTGGGGTTGCAGGAGACGTAGACGATCCGCTTGGGCGCGGCCTCGACGATGCGGCGGACGACCTTCTGGGAGAGGCCGGCGCGGGGCGGGTCGATGACGGCGAGGTCGGGGCGGCCGGTGCGCTCGACCAGGTCGCGCATCGCCAGGCGGATGTCGCCCGCGTAGAAGGACGCGTTGGTGACCTCGTTGAGGCGGGCGTTCTCGATCGCGTCGGCGACGGCGGGCTCGACGATCTCGACGCCGACCACCTCACGTGCGCGGGCGGCGAGCGTCAGCGCGATCGTCCCGATCCCGCAGTAGAGGTCGAAGACCCGCTCGTGGCCGCGCAGCCCGGCCATCTCGACGGCGGCGGCGTAGAGCACCTCGGCCATCTCGGTGTTGGTCTGGAAGAACGCCTCGGGCGAGATCAGGAAGTCCAGCTCGCCGAGCCGCTCCTGCAGCTGCGGGGTGCCGGAGAGCAGCACCGTCTCGCCGCCCTGCGTGCTCTCGCCGAGCCCGGCGGTCTGCGTCCACAGCAGGCCGTCGCAGGGCACCGCGTCGATCAGCGCGTCGGCGTCCAGCTTCCCCGGCGAGCTGACCAGGCGGACCTGGAACTGCCCGGTCCGGCGGCCCTCGCGCACGACCAGGTTGCGCAGGAAGCCCTGCTGCTCGCGCCGGTCCCAGGCGCCGAGGCCCTGGCGGCGGCACTCGGCGAGCACCTGCTCGCGCAGCTCGTTGCCGCGCTCGGAGGCGAGCTTGCAGTCGGTCAGCGGGAGGATGCGATCGAAGCGCCCCGGCGCGTGGAACCCGCACACCAGCTCGCCGCCGTCGCCCGTGCCGAAGGAGTATTCGAGCTTGTTGCGGTAGCGCCACTGCTCGAGCGCGGGCACGATCGGCTCCAGCTCGAAGCCCTCGAGCCGGCCGATGCGCGTCAGCGCCTCGGCGACCTGCTCGGCCTTGACCTCGAGCTGGCGCTCGTAGGGCAGCACCTGCCAGGCGGCGCCGGGGTGGTGGGCGACCTCGGGGATCCGGTCGGGGGAGGGCTCGAGGACCTCGACGACGCGGGCCTCGGCATAGGCGCGCTTGGCCTTGCCGACGACGGCGCGGACGCGGTCGCCGGGCATCCCGCCCGCGACGAAGACGACATAGCCGTCGCGGCGCGCGACACCGCTGCCGCCGTAGGCGAGCGACTCGACGGAGAGCTCCAGCTGCTCCCCGCGGGAGGGGCGTGCGGATGTGCCGGCCGGTGAGGACACGACCGTCGAGGATGACACGCGAGCTTCGCTACTTGAGCTTCGTTTCGACCGCCGCGAGCACCGACTTGCGGTTGGCGTTGCGCTTCTCGTAGTCGCGCACCTTGCGCAGCTCGGCCGGGGAGAGGTCGCCGAGGCGCGCGGTCACCTGCGCCGCGGTCAGGTCGTCGTAGCCGAGGATCGGGAACGCCGACCCGACGCCGGCCGCGCGGCGCGCCCGGTCGACCTCGCGCAGCATCCGCTCGGCGGAGCCCGAGACGTTCTTGCGCAGCAGGTCGGCGAGCAGCACGCCCGCGTCGTCGCGCGTCATGCGCCCGCGCTCGACCGCCTCGTCGAGCGCCTCCTGCAGGCGCTCGCGCGTGACGACGACGACCTCGCGCGGATCGAGGAAGCGCTGCAGCTGCTCGCGCGTGGAGTCCTGCGAGCGCTTGCTGGGTGGCATGAAGCTGCTCTCCTCCTCGGGATCCCGCCTCGGGCCTACCCGCGGCTCGAAGCCCCGGAAACAAGCAGCTCGAGCAGCGCCTTCTGGACGTGACGGCGGTTCTCCGCCTGGTCCCAGATCCGCTGGCGGGCGCCGTAGAGGACCGACTCGGTGATCTCCTCTCCGGGATGGGCGGGCAGGCAGTGCAGGGCGAACGCGTGCGGCGCGGCGCGATCGAGCAGCGCGTCGTCGAGCCGGTACGGCGCGAGCGCCTCGCGGCGGGCGGCGGCCTCGTCCTCGGAGTCGCTCATGGAGACCCAGACGTCGGTGTAGACGGCGTCGGCGCCCGCGACCGCCTCGGCCGGGTCGTCGGTCAGCCGCGCGCCGAGTGAGTCCTCGAGCTGGAGGCCCGCGGGCGCCGCGACGGCGACCTCGACCTCGGCGATCGCGCCGAGGATCGCCAGCGAGCGGGCGACGTTGTTGCCGTCGCCGACGTAGGCGAGCCGCCGGCCCGCGATCGCGCCGAACGCCTCGCGCAGCGTCATCAGGTCGGCGAGCGCCTGGCACGGGTGGTGGCCGGGCGAGAGCAGGTTGACCACCGGCACCGTCGCGTGCTCGGCCAGCTCGGCGAGCCGCGCGTCGTCGCTCGTGCGCAGTCCGATCGCGGCCACGTGGCGGGAGAAGACCAGCGCCGTGTCGCGCACGGACTCGCCGCGCGTGAGCTGCAGCTCGTTCGCGCGCAGCACCATCGGGTGCCCGCCCAGCTCCACCACGCCGGCTTCCATCGACGTGCGCGTGCGCGTCGAGGGCTGCTCGAACAGCAGCGCGACCGAGCGCCCGGCCAGCACGTTGGAACCGGCGGGCGCCGCCTTGAGCGCGAGCGCGCGGTCCAGGATCGCGGTGAGCCGGCGCGCGTCGAGCTCGGCGCCGGTGAGGAGGTGCTCCGTCAGGCGCGTGAGTCTATGCCTGCGCTAGCCGCGCAGCCCGAAGCCGCGCAGCATCAGCAGCGCGCGGTGGCTCGCGGTGCCCGGCTTGGGGAACAGGCCGAGCTGGAGGCCGGCGCCGTGCACGTCGAAGAACGCGCGGGCGCGCAGCAGCCGCCCCTCGTGCAGCTCGGCGTAGACGACGGCGTGGACGACGAGGAAGCGGCCCGTCGCGGCGAGCGTCCCCAGCGCGGCGCGGTGCGTGCCGAGCAGCCGGCACGGCGCGCAGGCGAACGTGCCGTCGTGCAGGCGCTGGCCCGTGCGGTTCAGCCGTGCGTCCGGGAACGCCTCCCACAGCCGCGCGGCGTGGCGCGCCAGCCCGTCGGCGCCGTGCAGCGGCTCGGCGGTGAGCGGGTCCTCGTACTGGAAGCCGTCGGCGCACAGCGGGTCGAACCCGGCCGGGTCGCGGCCGGACCACGCGCGCTCCCACTCGTCGAACAGCTCGTCGACTTCCACGCTGCGAAGGATGGCGGTCCTCCGCTCTTCAGAACTCCCCGCGGCCGTCCTCGGGCGTCGAGGCCTGCGCGTAGAGCCGGCGCGGGATGCGGCCGGCGCGGTGGGCGAGCCGGCCCGCCTCCGTGGCGAGGCGGATCGCGCGCGCCATCGCGACCGGGTCCTCGGCGCGTGAGATGGCCGTGGCGCACAGGATCGCGTCGCAGCCCAGCTCCATCGCCAGCGCGGCGTCGGAGGCGGTGCCGACGCCCGCGTCGAGGATCACGGGGACGCCCGCGCGCTCGCGGATCAGGCGCAGGTTGTAGGGGTTGAGCAGGCCCTGGCCGGAACCGATCGGCGAGCCGGCGGGCATCACCGCGGCGCAGCCGACGTCCTCCAGGCGGCGGGCCAGGACCGGGTCATCGTTGGTGTAGGGGAGCACGGTGAAGCCGTCGTCGACCAGCTCCTCCGCGGCTTCGAGCAGCGCGGGCGCGTCGGGCAGCAGCGTGCGGTCGTCGCCGATCACCTCGAGCTTCACCCAGTCCGTCTCGAACGCCTCGCGCGCGAGCCGGGCGGTGAGGACGGCGTCGCGCGCGGTGAAGCAGCCGGCCGTGTTGGGGAGCAGCGCGACGCCGGCGCCGTCGAGCACGTCGACGATCGAGCCGCGCTGGGAGGGGTCGATGCGCCGCAGCGCCACCGTCACCAGCTCGGTGCCGCTCTCCTCGACGGCGGCCGCCAGCACGTCGAGCGAGCGGAAGCCGCCGGTGCCGAGCAGCACCCGCGAGCGCAGCTCGCGGTCGGCGATCGACAGCGGGTCGGGCGCGCCGACCGGCGCCGGCGGCCGAGGCTCCGCGTCGCGCGGCTCGGTGTCGGTCGAAGCCATGCGTCAGCCTCCCTGGATCGCGCGCAGGACCTCGATCCGCGCGCCGTCTTCGAGCGTGTGGGCGTGCCACTCGGTGCGCGGCACGACCTCCGCGTCGACCGCGACGGCGACCCCGCGGCCCGCGGCGGGCAGCTCGAGCGCCTCGACCGCGGCCTGCACGGTCGCGCCCTCCGCCAACTCGGTCTCGTCGCCGTTGACGAGCACCTTCACGCGGGCACTCCGGCGCGGGCGAAGCGGAGGGGATCGGCGGACGCGGCCCACGCCGGCAGCGGCTCGCCGGCCAGGGCGCCGGCGACCAGCTCGGCGGTGACCGGCGTGAGCAGGATGCCGTTGCGATGGTGGCCGGCCGCCCACACGAGGCCCTCGAGTGCGCCACGCCCGATCGCCGGCAGGTTGTCGGGCGTGGCCGGGCGCAGCCCAGCCTCGATCTCCTCGATCTCCAGCTCGAGCACGCCGGGCACGATCTCGCTCATGTCGCGGATCAGATCGTGGACGCCGCCGGCGGTCGGCGCGGTGTCCCAGCCGCGCTCCTCCATGGTGGCGCCGAGCACGTAGCGGCCGTCGCCGCGCGGGACGAGGTAGGCCTGCTCGCCGCGGATCGTGCGCTCGACGAGGCCGGGGCCGCGAGGGTCGCGCAGCCTGAGAACCTGGCCCTTGACCGGTCGCACGGGCACGCGCGCCGCGTCGGGGAGGCCGGCGAGCGAGGCCGTGCGGACGCCCGCCGCGACGACCACGCTCGAGGCCGCCACGAACGCGCCGTCCGCGAGCTCGACGCCGGTGACGCGGCCGCCCCCGACGAACGAGCCGTCCTCGGGTTCGACGCCGGTCACCCGGCCGCCGCCCTCCACGCGGAGCCCGGCGACGCGGGTGCGGGTGCGCAGCTGGGCGCCGCTGCGCTCGACCGCCTCGGCGAGGGCGGCGACGAGGCGGCGGGGGTCGATCGAGTGGTCGCCGGCGACGTCGAGCGCGAGGCGCACCGTCGGCGCGAGTGCGGGCTCGGCGCGGCGGGCCTGGCTCGGGCGCAGCCGCTGGACGTCGAGGCCGAGCGACCGCCGGAAGCCGACCAGCCGCTCGAGCGCCTCGGCCTCGTCGGCGTCGCGCGCCACGACCAGCGTGCCCGTCCGCCGCAGGCCCGGGTCGCGGCCGGAGGCGGCCTGCAGCTCGGCGCAGAACCCCTCGAACGCCCGCGCGCTGCGCAGCCCCAGCTCCAGCAGCGCGTGCTCGCCGAACTCGGCCTCCGCGACGGGCGCGAGCATGCCCGCCGCCACCTGCCATGCGCCGGGGTCGCCGGAGTCCAGCACCACCGTGCGCAGCCCGCGTGCCGTGGCTCGCCAGGCGCACGCGAGGCCGATCGCCCCGCCGCCGACGACGGCGACGTCATACCCAGCCGACTTCGTCGGCGGGCACACGTGAGACTGCGCTGCTGCCACTGGTGGCATCCCTCCCTACGCCGGCACGACCCGGATCAGGTTCGA
>Ga0136617_10002646_pt1 | contig 15921 bp, 14 predicted proteins | sample AntDrymUQ3222106_2_FD_129672 | JGI IMG/M metagenome (GOLD analysis project Ga0136617, IMG submission 129672) | Polar desert sand microbial communities from Dry Valleys, Antarctica - metaG UQ322 (21.06) | ecosystem: Environmental > Terrestrial > Soil > Desert | place: Antarctica: Dry Valley...
CGGCCATCGTGTGAAGCGGGATGGTGACGCTCTTGACGGCACCGATGATGTCCGTGAACTGGAGCTGGACGAAGCGGACGTTGTGCTCCTTGGCCGCCTCGATCTTGGCCAGCGGGTCCTTCGCTTCGATCTCAAGAACCAAGGTGCGCTCCTTTCGGCGTCCGGAGTCGGATGCAGCGTGAAGTCAGGCGACACGCACTACTGCGACAGAGTCTACTCCGCATTCCCCCTTCCTCAGCCTATGGACCCGCCCAGTCGCTTCTAGATCGGCTCGCCGACTGCGCTGGTGATCGACCGAGGCTCCCCGGGCGCCGAATCCGAGGTGGACCTTTGAGTTGAGCCATGCCAGGAGGAGCTTTCCACGCCCTCCTGACGACTCCGCCGAGACAGCTACTCATCTATGAGTTGGGGTGTATACCCTTATCTCCGGAGCGAACTCGCCCTTGCCGCCGCGTGGGGTAGCGCCTGAGGAGTGGAGATCAGGTTAGGAGCCCTCGTCGTCCTTGTATCGGCATCGCCGCTGCTGGCCCCGTGCGGTCGGGAGGCGACCGCGGCAAACCACCCGCCGTCAGGCTCCGTTGTAGCTCGCTCGCAGCTCGGGCAAGACGTCGCGGCTAACTCGGTCAAACAGGGGGCGGGATCTCGCGTCTGCCAGCGGGCACGGAAACACGAATTCGTTGATTCCGACATCGACGTATCGGCCGATGAAGTCACGAAAGGCGTCCTCGGAGTCCCATGGGTTGTCACCAGTGAGGCCGGCCAGTAGGGACCGGCGGATGGAGGTGGGGTCTCTGCCAAGGGCGATCGCCTCGGTATCCAATTGGTCGGATCGAACTCGCGTGGCCGCAAGTGCGGCGGCCGGTGATGGTTTGATCCCCGCGCGCTGAACCGCGAGCGATATGCCGTAGGATGACCATGTGTCGGCATGCTCGGCGGCGATCTTGAGTGACGCTGATGAATGCGCGGCAACGGTGATCGGGGGCCGCGGTTGCTGGAGTGGTCGTGGATTGCGCACGGCATGTCGTACACTGAACCAACGTCCGGCGAAGTCAAACTCCGGCCGCTCGAGCAGACCTCGCACGACCGTCACATACTCAGCGAAGCGATGTGAGCGCACGGCAGCCGGCGAGGGAGATACTCCGATCACATCGAGGTCTCGCGGGTTGCCACCCGCGCCGAGGCCGACATGGAGTCGACCGGCGGAGAGATGGTCTAGGGTGATTGCCTGTTTCGCCACAACAGCCGGATGGCGGTTCTCCATCGAGGCGACATAAGAACCAATCGTCACCCGCGAAGTGGCGCCAGCCAGCGCGGCAAGGACGACCCCTCCGTCGTACCGCGGGTACGAGTGCGATTCCCCTTCCCTGCGGCTCCAGAGGTGGTCGCCGACGTAGATGGCCTCATAGCCGATCTCTTCGGCCCAGCGCCATGCTTTGGTCATCCGAGAGAACGACGCGCCGAGGTAGAACATCAGGCCGAACGAGACCCGGCGCCTATGGTCGCCTGCATGTGCTTCTGGTATTGCCCCACGCCCGCTCATTCCTCAAGATTGTAGTCTGTATACTGCCTACCGCATACAAGCTTGGGTTAAGAGTATGGCCACCGCCGAGATCATCGCGCCCACGCCGAGTCCGCGTCGTGGATCCGCCGCTCGCGAGCACTTCGTCCGCAACCCCGCTGCCATGTTCGGGGTGGTAGTCGTCGTGGCCGCCGTGGCCCTAGCCGTGATCGGACCTTTCCTCACCCCCTATTCGCCCCACGAAGATGCGGGCCAGGTTCTCGCTGCTCCGAGCCCAGCCCACCCCATGGGAACCGACCATCTCGCGCGCGACGTCTTCAGCCGCTTCATTGTAGGGACGCGCGTCTCATTAATGGTCGGCCTAAGCGCTGCGTCCATAGCTACACTGATTGGTCTCCTCATTGGAGCGGCCGCTGGCTACTTAGGTGGTTGGGTGGACGCGCTGTTGATGCGAGCGGCCGACATCTTCTTGACGATTCCGATGCTAGTTCTAGGCCTCGCGTTGGCAGTCATCCTTGGACCTTCGATCGTCAACATCATCCTAATCATTTCGCTACTGGCATGGCCGAGCATGGCGCGCTTGGTTCGCAGCGAGTTCCTCTCGCTCCGCGAGCGCGACTACGTGCGAGCTTCAGTCGCGGTCGGATCATCCCCATGGTGGATAGTCTTCCGCGAGATTCTCCCCAATGTTCTCCCGCTGATATTCGTCGGCTGGTCATACGAGGTGGGCGGCGCAATCATCACCGAGGCGGGACTCAGCTTCCTCGGTCTTGGAGACCTGCAGGCCGGCAGCTGGGGAATCATGCTTCAAGACGCACAGCGCTTCCTTCGCGATGGTTGGTGGCTGTCGGTCTTTCCGGGACTCGGAATCGCGCTCTCAGTTCTGTCGGCGAACCTGATTGGTGAAGGGCTAAATGATGCCCTTAATCCGAAGCTGCGCGGCCGATAATCATGGCAAGGGTCAGAGGCAGCAAATCACTCGCCGCGATCATCGCCCAGCGAATCGGCCAGGCAATCATCGCCGTGGTGGCTGTGTTAACCATAGGGTTCGTGTTACTCAATCTTGCGCCGGGTGACCCAGTCGTCTACATCATGGGCGACGCGGGCAATCCCGAGTTGGCGGCGCGCATCCGCGAGCGCCTCGGTCTCGACGCATCGCTCGTCGTGCGATACACAACGTACGTTGAGAGCGTGCTGAGCGGGCAACTCGGCCGGTCATACGTGTACGGCCGACCGGTGTTCGACATGATCCTCTCGCGGCTGCCCGCGACGTTGCTGCTCTTTACGTCGCAGTTCCTAGTCTCTAGCATCGCCGGTATCACGCTGGGCGTGCTCGCCGCCTACCGAAAGGGATCGTGGCTGGACCGGACCGTGATGGCTGTTTCAATCTCCGGCTACTCCGTGCCGGTCTTCTGGTCCGGGCAACTGCTCATATTGTTTCTCGGTCTCTACCTTGGTTGGTTCCCGACGTTTGGCATGCGCAGTCTGCAGACCGATGTGGATCCGATCTTGGACGTGGTATGGCACCTCGCTCTACCCACACTAGCGCTTGCGCTGTTGTTCACCGCGCTGATTGCGCGCCTTACTCGGGCTACCATGGTGGAAGCACTGCAGGAAGACTACATCACGACAGCTCGGGCCAAGGGGGTCTCGGAGTTTGCCGTTGTCCGCCATGCGGCACGGAACGCCTTGCTGCCTGTGGTGACGATTCTTGCCCTTAATGTCGGCCAAGCGATGTCCGGAGCAGTCCTAACAGAGACGGTCTTCAGCTGGCCTGGGCTCGGACGCCTGATGTTCGACGGCATAAGTAGCCGCGATTACCCGCTAGTTCTCGGCCTCTTCTGGTTCATCTCGCTGATCGTGATCGCGGCGAATCTGTTCGCCGACGTTGCCTACGCACTCCTGGACCCCAGAGTCAGGTACCGCTGATCGCGTCGGCGACGTCAATTGAGCGCTCGTGACCAAGCCTGAGGTCGACGCCGGCGCGTAACTCTCGGCAGAGGCCCGCGCAGTCTCAACTAGCCCGCGGGGGAGATTGGCGGTCAGGGGAAAGTCAGAATCGCCGACGAAGTGACACGCAATCTGCCGTTCGCCCAGGGCACGTAGCGGCGGACGCTTGGTGGCGCAGACGTCACGCGCAAATGGGCATCGCGTGTGGAAATGGCAGCCGGAGGGCGGCGTGATAGAAGATGGCAATGGACCCACCAAGGGGAGATGCTTGCGCGACCGGGCGACCACTGGGTCGAGTAACGGTGTCGCTCCAAGCAGAGCCACGGTGTACGGATGGAGCGGTTGGTCGAAGACTGCCGTCGTGGGCGCCCGCTCGACCACCCGTCCCAGGTACATGACAGCCACATCCTGCGCAATCGTTCTAACGACAGCGAGCTCATGCGTGACGAACAGGTAAGTCAAACCTAGCTCGCCTTGAAACGTTCGCAGGAGAGTCAGCAGCTGCGCCTTCACCGACATGTCGAGCGAGGAGACCGGCTCGTCCGCAACAATAAACCTTGGTCGAAGCGCAATCGCACGGGCGAACACGATACGCTGTCGTTGGCCGCCGCTAAACTGATGAGGATGGCGATTCAACAATGTGGCCGAGTTCCCAAGGCCGACGAGATTTAAGAGCTGCGTAACCTCGCTATCGATAGCAGTTCGGCCGAGCACCGTGTGAACCTCGAACGGGCGTGACAGGATAGTGCGAATCGTGTGGCGGGGATTGAGAGAAGAAAACGGGTCCTGGAAGATGAACTGGAGGTCCCTGCGTAGCTGCCGACGAGCTTCTCCCTTGCTATTGACGAGGTCAACGCCCCCAAACTCCACGCTTCCGCCTGATGGCTCGAGCAAGCCGGCGATCATCTGGCCGAGGGTTGTCTTCCCCGAACCGGACTCGCCCACGAGCGCTAGGGTCCTTCCCTGGAAGATCTTGAGACTCACGTTGTCAACCGCGTGTACCCAGCGTTGACGCTCGAACAGGCCACGTCCCGAAACCGGGAAACGCTTCGTCAACCCATTGGTACTCACCAGCGCGGTCGGAGCACTGTCAAGCGCCATCGGGGATGCGACCTCCGGACGCCATCGCGTCCCCTTCAGCCAACCAGCACCTGCTCATGTCGCCCAATCGATCTGCGAAGAGTGGTGGCGGCGCAACGCAACGGTCGAATGCAGCAGGACACCTTTCCCTGAACAGGCAGCCTGAGGGTAAGTCGACCAGCGACGGTACGTTACCCGCGAGCGCATAAAGCTCGCTCCGGTACTCGTCGATGCTTTGGGCTGAACGGAGCAACGCCCCGGTGTAGGGGTTTCGGGGATGCGTCAGTACGCGCTCAACTCGACCATGCTCGAAGATTTGGCCCGCGTACATTACATATACGCGGTCGCAGGTCTCAGCCACGATGCCCAAATCGTGCGTGATGAGCAGAATTGCAGTACCGAACCGATCCCGAATCAGCCGTAGCATGTCGAGGATCTCGCGTTGGACCGTGACGTCGAGAGCCGTCGTTGGCTCGTCTGCGACAACCAGGCTCGGCCGACAGGACAGGGCGATTGCGATTAAGATGCGCTGCCGCATGCCGCCCGAGAGCTGGAACGGGAACGACCGAAAGATGCGGTCGGGTTCCGTGATCAACACGTCGGAGATGGCTTGTAGGGCCAAGTCGCGCGCATCCGACCTGGAGATGTGCTGGTGCTCGCGGATGGCTTCTACGATCTGCTCACCGACGCGTACGACCGGGTTGAGAAAGGTCATCGGGTCTTGGAAAGTCATAGCGATCACGCGTCCACGAATGCGTCGCATCTGCGCGGGCCGGACCTTCAGAAGGTCTTGACCGTCGAGCAGAATCTGGCCGCGCGGGTCCTCGCGCGCTCCGGGGGGCAAGAGTCGCATCAAGGAGAGCCCGACGGTCGACTTACCAGAGCCAGACTCGCCGACGAGCCCGACGATCTCGCCGCGCCTGACGACTAGGCTCACCTGATCGACCGCGTGGACTACCCCGTCACGCGTAACGAAGTCGACCGTGAGGTCTCTTACATGCAGTAGGTCTGCGTCTCTACTACGCGCCGACGACTGGTCTGTCACGACTAACTCGCTCACTGGACCGAGTAGGGCCGGCGGCGACCATGCCGCCGCCGGCCGTCGGTTGGAACCTGTCCCTCGCCCTTGACTGGGCTACCTCGACGGCGACCCACTAGTCGACCACACGGTCCTCAGCAGGGCGTGCTGTTGCGTGCAGTCATTGGACCATCCGGCGAAATCGGCCGAGTTGCGGCCGGCCCAGTTCGTGGGAGTATTGACATAGACGACGGGCAGATCTTCGTTGATCTTCTCCTGGATGCGGAAGATCGTGTCCCGACGTACATCGAGGTCGAGCGTGGAAGTGTAGGTCGCCCACAGCTCATCCATCTCATCATTGGCGTAGGCGGACGCGTTGTTGAAGGGCGCGTCCCCGATGTTATCGCTCCGGAATAGCCGGCCGACTCCAACGCCTGGATCGTTCACGCCGAGGCCTCCCCAAAGAGTATCGAAGTCGTGCTGGACGTAGCCCTTGTCCACGATGAAGTCGAAGTCACCGCCTTCAACGACGACTTCGATGCCGACCTCGGCAAGCTGCTGTTTCATTACCTCCGCCCAGTCCGCCAGATTGTCATATCCGGCCGACCGCATCTCAAATCGAATGCCGTCGCTGTCAGGCGGCCACCCGGCCTCGTCCAGCAGCTGGTTCGCCAAGTCAAGGTCCCGCGGTGAGTAGGTCTCGATGTCAGGGTTGTAGTTCGGGTCAGTCGGGGCAAAAGTGGTTGAGCTGGGCACTCCAATCCCGAAGAAGGCTCGCTCGTTCAACTGCTCGCGGTCAATCGCCCAAGCAATCGCTTGCCTAACCTTGAGATCAGCCCACGGCTTCGACTCGTCGCGAAGGTTGAAGAAGAATAGCTGTCCAACTGGCTGCCCGGTGCACTCAAAGCTGACCTCGCGGCCATCCATCGCCTGGAAACGGGCGACTTCCTGCTGCGGAAGTGCCTCCTGATACAGGAAGTCGAACTCTCCCCCTTCGAACCCATTGACCCGCGCGGTGTCATCGGGGATGAACGCCACTATGATCTCATCTAGGTACGGCGCGCCTTGATCCCAGTAGGTACCGCTCTCGGTACCCCACCAGTCCTCGTTTCGTGCCATCACGAACCGCTCGCCTTGAGTGTACTCGACCGCCTTGAACGGCCCCGTCCCGATAGGGAGCTCCTCGCAAGTCGCGTGCGGTCCCTCGGCAGGATCTTCATCCCCGTAGATGTGCATCGGAATGATGAATGACTCTGGTGCGCCGATCTGGTACAGGAACCCCGGTGCCGGCTGAGAGAAGTTGAACACGACTGTGCTGTCATCGGGCGTCTCGATGCTGTCGATAGGTTCGTTCGCAATCACGCCGCGTGGGTGCAGCGTCATCAATGACGATTCCCAAGTGAACTTGACGTCGGCTGACGTGAAGGGTTCGCCATCGTGCCATATGACATCGTCGCGAAGGTCGAACGTGATGGTTAGTCCGTCGTCGGAGACTTCCCAAGACTCTGCTAACTCTGGCTGAAGCTCCTGCTCGGTATTGAAGCGAGCAAGGCCATCAAACACGTTGACCAATGCGGTAGGCAGCGAAGTAGCTGCGGGGTTGCATGTCGGAAAGTCTGTGAAGTCGGCGTAGACAAGGCTTCCCCCGTACAGCGGACCGTCGCCCGATACCTCACCAGACCCTGACGCCGTTGCGCCGGCCCCGGTGGGCTGCGCGGCGCTCCCTGAGGGACTCTGTGGCCCGGGGACGCTCGCTGAGGGACTCTGTCCTCCGCATGCACCTAACAGCAACGCGACCGCGATTGGCACCGCCAGTCGCGGAGCCCGAATAGCTGGTTGCACGGATCCTCCTCCTTAGTACCTGGCCGGCACGGCCATCACGCGGCCGCACGCCGCCGATTGTAGCTTGTATACTGGCGACTGCATACAGCAAGTTTAGTCTATCGCAGTATCCACACGCTGCGGGAGGTCATACATTCGATGGGACTCCTCATTCGGCCGAGCACGCTCATTGACGGAACAGGTCAGGTCCTAGAAGGCATGGAAGTCTTGACTTGCGACGACCGTGTCACTGCCGTCCGTCGGCGTGAATCCGAACCTGTGGGGGACGCGGAGGTGCTCGATGCCCCCACCGCTACCCTAATGCCAGGCATGATCGATCTTCACATGCATGTGTTTCAGTGGGGACAACGCCACGACATCCCATGGGAGCGGGAGCCGATCCTGGAAGCCGGCGTGCGGGGAGTACGAAATGCCTCTGCTCTGCTTGACCTGGGTGTAACAACTGCCCGGGATGTTGCCTGCCGCGACAACCTCAGCATCCAGCTGCGGGACTTGATCAACGCCGGTGCCGTACGCGGCCCTCGCTTCTACGCTAGCGGGACGCATATCGAGGTGGCGGGGAGGGCCGATTACTTCTTCAAGGCGATCCACGTGAGCGGTGTGGAGCAAACTCAAGCCGCCGCTAGGCGCCAGATGAGGTCTGGCGCCGACTGGATCAAGATCATGGCGACTTCGGGGGTGGGAGGTGGGACTGGCTCACTTGTTGGCGAGCCGGGTTGGCAGGAACTGACCGAAGAAGAACTCCGGGCGGCGGCCGTAGAAGCCCATGCGCCGGGGCGCCACATCACCGCCCACGCCATCGGCAATGCGGGCGTCAAGGCAGCCATTCGCGCCGGAATCGACTGTATCGAGCACGGCAGCTTCCTCGACGACGAGGCAATCGAGATGATGCTGGAGCGCGATGTCTCATACGTGCCGACCCTGATCATCACCCGCAACCTTGGTGAGCATGGCACCGAGCGCGGCTTCGAGCGCAACATCGTAGAGCGCGCAAAGCGGACCCTCGATGCGGGATTCGCAAGCGTAAAACGAGCCTACGAAGCGGGCGTGCGTATCGGCACTGGCTCAGATGTCGACCTTGACGAGACGGCAGCCCAGGAGGTGCGGATGCTCATCGAAGCTGGGATTCCGGCAATGGATGCGCTGATGGCGACTACTCGATCGGCGGCGCGGACTCTATACATGGAAGACGAACTCGGCACAATCGAGACCGGCAAAGTGGCTGACATGATTCTGCTCGGCGGGAATCCGATCGACGACCCGACGGCCCTGGATCGAGTGACCCACGTCATCCACAACGGCCGCATCGCGAAGGCACCCGGCACGCCCGCCACCTCGGCCATCAGGTGATTGTCTTACCGAGGCACCGCAGAGGAGGACGGGGATGAAGGATGTCGTAGTCGGTGATTTGTCATGTGGGCCGGGGGACCTCCAGCTGGGCTCATTGCTGGGCGGTTTCGACCGCGATGGGTCTGAAGTTCGCGTCCCGACGCTTGTTATCAACGGCACTGAGCCAGGGCCAACGGTGTATCTCGGCGCGCTCGTCCACGGGAACGAACTCGCGGGCATCGAGGTCATACGACGGGTCGTGCGTGAGCGCGTGGACCCAGCGACGCTGAGGGGGGCGATTGTCGCCGTTCCAATCCAGAATCCACTTGCCTACCGAACAAGCACCTACCACAGCCTTGAGGATGGCCTGAACGCAAACCGCATCTTCCCGGGCGACCCGCATGAGACTCTCACGAACCGCATCGTTGCAGCAATCACGAAGCATGCCCTCGACCAGTGCAGCCATGTCATCGATTTGCACTGCAACGCGCGGGACTCGGTCCTCTTCAACTTCACCCGCTGGGAGGACAGTGAAACGGGACGCGCAAACGTCGCCATGTCAAACGCCTTCGGGTTCACGACAGTCCTCTCAGAGCCAAAGCGCCAGGGGTTTGGGTTCGAGGAGCGGCTGGTCGGTTTGCTCGCCGACACCGCATTGGCCGACAAGAAGCCGTGCATTACGGTCGAGCTCACGCCAGCCAACAACTGGGAGGAAGCTGCGATTGTCGGCGGGGTTACGGGCACGCTCAACGTTCTACGACACTTAGGCATGGTGTCCGGCCAAATCGAACGCCAGAATCCCTCTTTGCCAATCATCCCACACATCCTCGGTCCGCAGCTTCGCGTTACGCCGGACCGCGGCGGATTAGTCCACCCTGTTGTGCCAGTGGGGACGTGGGTCGAGGACAATCAAGTACTAGTCGTCATCCGAGACCCGTGGGGTGACGTCATCGAAGAGGTTCGCAGTCCCGCCGCCGGCTACATACTTGCGTACCCGCATCACGGCAACCATGCCGCTGCCAGTGGGGATATCGTAGTCTTCGTGGCACCGCTATCCAAAGTCGGGTCCGAGGTGGCAAACTAGATGCTCCAACCGCCATCGGCGACGAGGCACGCGCCAGTCACAAAGTTCGACTCGGTCGACGCCAAGTAGACTGCAGCGGGAGAGATGTCCTCTGGCTGAGCGAGCCAGCCGAGCGGCGTCTTGTCGAGCTTCTCCTGTCGCGTTGCGCTGTCCTCGAGCGACGCCGAAGTCATCCCAGTGATCACGACGCCGGGACATATTGCGTTGACGTTGATGCCGAGAGGCGCACAGTCCACCGCCATGGCGCGCGTCAGCATAACGACCGCACCTTTGGACGCACAATACGCGGCCCGACCACCAGATGCCACCAATCCGGCGACGGAAGCCACGTTCACGATCTTTCCGCCGCGCGGCATGCGCGGAATTGCCGCCCTTGAGCATAGGAAGACACTTCGGACGTTGACCGCCATGACACGGTCCCAAGTCTCCTCTTCGAGTTCGACGACCGTCCCGAGCTGCCCCATCCCCGCGTTATTGACGAGAATATCGAGCCCCGCGAAGTCGGCCGCTTGCCTCGCGATGAAGGACTTGACGTCGCGCGACGAGGATACGTCTCCCTGATACGCCGTCGCGCGACCGCCCGACTCCACGATGAGACGGGACGTTTCGGTCGCCGAAGCTTGGTCGAGATCGACGACCGCGACCGACGCGCCCTCCACTGCCATAGCGCGCGCGATAGCACGCCCGATACCCGAGCCCCCGCCTGTGATGAGTGCAGACCGGTTGCTTAGCCTCATGACCCCGTGATCACCTCATCTGAGCCCATCACCGCACCGACTCCATCGGAGTGCGGTGCACGACCAGAAGTGATGCGATTCAAGACGTTCTCGGCGACCGAGCGGATGTGGTCTCGAATCGACGCAATGGCTACCTCTCGGTCATCGGCCCGAAGCACATCGATGAGGCGCTGGTGTCGGTCCGCCACTCCTGTCAGGTCGTCGTACTGCGTCCCGAGAACTTGCCGTGAGAGAAGCCCGATCTGGTTTGACATGCTGTCCCAAGTGCGCATGAGCCGGTCGTGGTTCGATGTCTGACAGATCAGTCGATGGAAGCGCACGTCCAGCTGGGATAGCGCACGCCTATCACCCGCCAAGACTGCGGTCCGCATGTCAAGGACCAGCTCGCCGGCCTGGTCCAAGACTTCACGCGGGCACTTCGTCGCCACGAGTCCGAATGCCATTGCCTCGAGACTCTCGCGTAGCGTGTATACCTCCCAAGCGTCCTTGGCTGACAATACGGTGACGAATCGGCCCCGCCGACCGAGCGCTGTCACAAGGCCGTCGTACTCAAGCATTCGAAGGGCCTCGCGGACCGGGGCCCGACTCACATCGAGCTGCGCCGCGAGCTGCTCTTCGACTAAGCGCCCGCCAGGTGCCAAAGCGCCGGTCAGAATCGCGTCCCGCAGCCGGGCCGTCACATGATCCACGAGGTCGGGAGCAAGGATCGGTTCGAGCAAGAAGGTTCCCTCGTTGAGGTACTGTGTGTTGTGACGTTGTCGACCGTATACAGTCTACGCCAGACGCTTGGCCTCATCAAGCTGACTTCGAAGGGATCGGTAATCGATGGAACCGACTGCACGTGTGGCCGACGCGGTGGCACGTCGAGTAAGAGCTGGTGGCACCAATCTCGCTTTCGGTCATCCGGGCGGTGAGGTCGTCACGCTGATCGACGCGTTTAGGCAGGCTGGTATTCGGTTCGTGCTGACCCACCACGAGGCGAGTGCAGCATTCGGCGCAGGCGGCTATGCAGAGGTCACTGGCCGACCGGGCGCATGCATAGCGACTTTAGGACCTGGAGCTACCAATCTGGTGACCGGCATCGCAAGTGCGCTCCTAGAACGGGCGCCGATGTTGGCTTTCACCGGTTCACTGCCAGAGTCGGCCCCGGCCGGGGCCACTCACCAACGTCTACCACTGCAAGACCTCTTCGAATCCGTCGCAAAGGCGTCGGTACACCTGACCGACGACGACCCGGCAGCTGCAGTCGGTCGCGCAATTTCGACTGCAACCGCTCCCCGACCAGGACCCGTGCACCTCTCGCTGGCGGCAGACGTAGCCGCTCGAGAGCAAGGCCCAGCGGCCGTCGAACCGTCCCAAACCCAGCCGCGCCCCACACACCAGGATCCAACGGCCGTCGCACGTGCCAAGGACCTGTTGGCGCGCGCACGGCGGCCGGCCATCGTCGTCGGCCTGACAGCGGCTCGCGTCTGCGGCGAGCAGCCAATCCGACGCCTGGCAACGACACTCCGAGCCCCGGTCGTTGTAACGCCGAAGGCCAAGGGCGTTGTCCTCGAGACCGACCCGCTCTTCTTGGGGGTCATCGACATGGCAGGGGACCCCCTGATCGGAGAGTTCCTCAATGGTGCGGACTTGATCCTAGCCATCGGCTGCGACGTTGTGGAGCTTGACCGCAGGTGGACCTGGACGGCCCCGGTGATCCATATCGACGAACAACCCAACACCGACGGGTACTACGACTCAGCGGAGGAACTTGTTGGGTCGATCGATCAAGCACTTGGGACGCTGGCCGAAAGCGCGCGGCGCGGGAGCTGGTCGCTCGAGGAGATTGCGTTGTGCCGGGCGGAGGTACTGGATTACATCAAGCCGCAGCTCGAACACCTCCAGCCATGGCACGTGGTCGAGTCCGTACAGAGGCACGCTGGGCCGGACGTGGTCGCAACGTGCGATGTAGGTGCGCACAAGATGCTCGTCGGCCAATGCTGGGAGACACATGCGCCGCGACGGTTCTTTATGGCCAATGGGCTCTCTTCGATGGGCTACTCGATTCCGACCGCCCTCGCCGCCCATCTGGTCGAGCCAACTCGACGGGTCGTGGCGTTCGTTGGCGACGGCGGGCTATCTATGTACCTGGGCGAGTTGGAGACCCTCGTCCGCACTAAAGCCAATCTCACCGTGGTTGTCTTTGCCGATCGTAGCCTCGAACTCATTCGCCGGGCGGAACAGCGCCGCGGCGTGTCGACCGACAGTGTTTCGTTCGAGAACCCCGACTTCTTGGCGATTGGCCGGGCGTTTGGCATCCAAGCGTCCGAGGCTACTACGGTTCACGAGCTAGAACGTGCTCTGACAGCTTCGGACCGCGACGCGGGGGTTCACCTAGTAGCCGCACGGATCGACGGCTCTGATTACCGGCTCTAGTCAATGTGGTTGAGCGACCTGCGACTCATCGACACGTTGAGCGGCGGCTCTGCTGTCGGTGCCATCGAAGTGGTCAACGGCGTGGTCAACCAGTTTGCCGATCACCCTCCCGCGAGGTCGGAGATAGTTGGGCTTCGTGGCGCCTTCGTGCTGCCCGGCCTCATTTCGTGCCACACCCACTTGCAGGCGGTCTACCCGTACGAAGCTCGCAGTGAAAGTGAGCCGCCTCGGGTGACCCTCACGCGGGCGTCGGGACAGGCCAAGCGGACGCTCATAGCGGGCATCACTACAGTTCGCTGTCTGCATGAGCAGCACGCGGTCGACATCCTGGTGAGAGACGCCGTCAATGCTGGTCGAGTGATCGGTCCTCGGATACTTGGCGCCGGACGCGCCCTTACGACCGCCGGCGGACATGGAGACGGTCTCGGTTGCCGTGTAGCCGACGGGCACGACGGTTTTCTTGCGGCTGGCACAGCGGAGCTCCGAGGAGGCGCGGACCATCTGAAGATCTTCGCCACCGGGGGACTGGCGCGGCCGGGTGAGGACATCAATGAGCCGCAGATGACTCTCGATGAGATGCGAGGTGCCGTCGATGCAGCGGCGCAATTCAATACCTATGTTGCTGCGCACGCAGCTAGCTCGCTAGCGATTCGACAAGGGCTCACGGCGGGAATCAGGTCCTTCGAGCACGCGTATCGATTGGATCGCGAGACCGCTGCGATGATGGCCTCTGCCGGCGCACGGCTCGGCGCGACACTAGTAGTGACTCATAGCCCGGATTGGATGCGGCGGGTGGGTTTCGATGAACTAGCCGTCGAGCGGTCTGAGGACGCCGCCGAGGAGCACAACAGCAGCATTCGGCGCGCGATAGAAGCCGGCGTCACACTGGTAAACGCAACTGACTTCCCGCCCGGAGCCATGGATGAAGGCGTGCCGCTCGCGGTGCGAGAGATGGAGCTGGAGGTGCGAGCCGGACTCTCCCCGATCGACGCCATCCGCGGCGCGACACTTCATGCGGCGGCGCTCCTAGGCCGCCCAGCATTGGGCCGGACACAACTCGGGTCGCCGGCCGATCTCATCGCGGTGGACGGCAATCCCCTAGACGACATACACGCGATGAGGCGGATGACAATGGTAATGCGGCACGGAACGGTCATCCGCCATGAGCGTCCATCATCCTCGGGGTGAAGTCACCAGCCAGCGCTCCTTCGAATGTGTTGCTAGCGGTGGGGTTGATGCTTGCTGCGACCGTCTTCTTGGGGTTCCTAGACGTCTGTGCCAAGGCGCTCGGCACCAGATTCCCGGTCACCCAGCTAGTCTGGGTCCGGATGGCCGTTCACCTACTCCTCGCGATCATCATCTTCTATCCTCGCAGCGGCCGGCGACTGTTTCGCACGAGCGCCTGGCGGCTACAGCTTGCACGGTCGGCGCTGCTGCTAACGACGGGCCTATTGTTCTTCTTGGCGCTCCGCTATCTTCCGCTCGCCGAGACGGCCGCCATCACCTTCTCGTCACCTCTCCTGACAGTCGTGCTCGCAGGCCCTGTCCTCGGCGAGCGTTTGACGAGGGCACGGCTTGCGATCGCAGTGCTCGGCTTCTGCGGCGTCGTGGCTGTGATCCAGCCATTCACGGCAACGCTCACGCCCGCGGTTCTCTTGGCTCTTGCCGCCGCCGTCACAGCGAGCCTGTATGCCCTGCTGACACGCAGCATGCGAACTGATGAGGATGCCGCAACAACGTGGGCCTATACAGCGGTCGCCGGGGCGATCCTCCTGCCGCTGACCATCCCTTTCGGCTGGACGATGCCCGACCCGGTGGACGGTTTTCTGCTGATTATGTTAGGCATCTTTGGCGGATTTGGGCACCTCGCGATCATTCACGCCTATCGCTTGGCGACCGCCTCACTGATTGCCCCTCTTGGCTACTTTGAGTTGGCATGGGCAACTGTGCTGGCCCTAGTACTCTTCGCCGAGTTTCCCAATCCCCTTGCGCTGGTGGGGATGGCGATCATCGCCGTGAGCGGAGTCCTTATCGCCGGGGAACACTATCGTCAGGAAGCTGGCTTACGCCCAGGGCTGCGCAGGGGGGAAAGAGGCGCTTCGTAGAGATTCATCGGGTCGGGCCCCTCTGATGTGTCTGTCGCGGTCCCGGCGAGTAGCCGAGTTCCAGGACCCATCCTTCGTGGTTACGTAGATGGCATCGGTCCCTTGATCGGCTATGTCAATCGCCCGAGCAGTCATGAATCGATCTTCTCTCTCGGCGAATCTGCCCGGTGACGATCGATTTCATCGGCCCCTCCCGGAAGGGGCGCTCATCCCGGTACCGGCGCCTTGCCCTGGGCCCCCGCCCGGCCCGCCAGGTGGTCGACCAGCAGGCCGAACTCGCGCTCGGCGTCCACATATCGGTCGGCGATCATGGCCAGGCGCACAGCGCCATCGCGGGTCACCTGTGCCCAAACCCGGCGGCGCGGCAGGTAGAAGGTCAAGGCCAGGCCGCTGATGAGGCTCAGGAACGCGCCCCAGATGATGGGCGCCCCTGGGTCACGCTTGATGACCATGCCGGTGAATGCACCCGGACCGGCCCAGCTGATGGTGTAACCGAGCGTCTGGGCCGGGTCACTCGCGGCGCCGACACCCAGCATCGTTCGGAAGAGTATGGCCGGTGACCCATCGGCGGGAGCGGGGCCAAGACCATTGACCGCCAGGACGGCCGTGCCCGCCGCGTCGCGCTGGAGGAGCAAGAGCAGACCGAGGCCCGAGCCCGGTACCGTCAGGAACCCCTGTGGTCGACCAGCCAACTCACCGGCCAGCAATACAGGACCTGACCAAACGAGACGGTCATCCGGGTCGCGGATGGCCACCTCGGCACTGGGCCCGAAGGTGTTCTGGTGGAAGACGAAGCCATCCACCTCCAATGGGTCATTCACGGTGATGGTCTTGCGGGC
>Ga0136617_10002648_pt1 | contig 15920 bp, 19 predicted proteins | sample AntDrymUQ3222106_2_FD_129672 | JGI IMG/M metagenome (GOLD analysis project Ga0136617, IMG submission 129672) | Polar desert sand microbial communities from Dry Valleys, Antarctica - metaG UQ322 (21.06) | ecosystem: Environmental > Terrestrial > Soil > Desert | place: Antarctica: Dry Valley...
TATCGACCGCCTGACGTGCTGGATCTGCGATGGCACCGGCGTCGAGCCCGCCACCCTCATCGTCGCCTAGCCCGATCGACCACGAGCGCGGCCCCCATTGGCCGCGCTCAGTCTTGCCAGCGAGAAGGAGCACCCGTCATGCAGCACTACACCATCCGCAATCAAGGTTTTCTCCTGACGCAGAACCCCGCCGCATCCGACGTGCGGTCCTTCAAGGAGTGGAAAGTGGCCGGACGCAGCGTCAAGAAAGGCGAGAAGGCCCTCCGCGTCTGGATTCCCAAGCCCTACACCAAGGCCGACGAGCAGCGCGACCTTGACGGCGAGCAGCCCGCCCGCTTCATCCTCGGCCCGGTCTTCGACGTGAGCCAGACCGAACCGGAAGCCGAGCGCGAGGCCCGGATCGCCGCCAAGCGGGAGGCCAAAGCCGCCCGCCGCGCGGATCGACTCGCCGCCTAGCCACCGACCGACTGACCAGGGGAAGCGGTCAACCGTGGCCGCTTCCCCTCGACCACACGAGGAGCGACCGCAATGGCACAGACCGCAACCAAGCGACCGATGACCGAGCACGCGCAAGCTGCCGCCGTGATCCGGCGCACCCTCAAAGCCGCCTACCCGTACACCACGTTTCGGGTTCGCTCGAAGTCCTTTTCGATGGGCAACGACGTGCGCGTGGACTGGATCGACGGCCCGACGACCGCCCAGGTTGATCGACGTATCGGCCAGCACGAGATGGGCCACTTCGACGGCATGATCGACCTCTACGAGTACAGCAACGTGCGCGACGACATCCCCCAGGCTAAGTACGTGATGACGCACCGTGGCTATAGCCCGGCGACGCTGGCCGCGCTCGTCGCCCAGATCAACCGGCGATGGGGCTGGCAGCTCGCCATCGACCCGCGCACCGGCTGGATCGACCCCGCCACCGACGGCCCGCGCGGCAACAACTCTGGGTACCAGTCCGAGGAGATTTGGCGCACGTTTAGCCCGCTCTCCCTGGTCTGCCCCAACGGCGCCCACCCCACCGACGTCGGCGACGCCTTCTGCGGCGAGTGTGGGACCAAGCTCGACCACGACACCTAGTGAAACGGGGAAACCACGATGGCGACCCAACGACCGCCGTGCCCAACGTGCGGTGCCTCGACTGTGACCGATCGCTACCTCGATACCGACGCTGGCACCGAGCGCACCTACCCGCGCTGCCTGGCGTGCCAGTGGATCGGCCCGAACGACCGCACAAAGCCGGAGCCCTTGCCCGTCGTCGTCACCCGCTCCGGCCTGCAAACCCTCTTGCCCGGCCAGACCCCGCCGCCCGTCGTGAAAGGAGATGCCAACCAACAGACGATGTTCTCGGCACAACGCGGCTGGGTGCCTATGCCACAGTCGGGAGCGGCCCGGATGACCGCTCCCAAAGCCTTCACTTCGCATAGGAGATATCACGATGACCACCACGACACCGACCACCGCGCAGCCCGCTGTTTCCGGCGACTACCGCGCCTGGCTCACCGTGGACGAGCTTGGCTCTTCGCGCTCCAATTCCGCCCTCCTCGAACTGCACCAAGACGCGGGCGGGACCTGGCACGTCGCGCTCACCACGCCCCAGGCCGACGACATTGAGGCACCACCGTTTGCCATGCTTGGTGTCCCCGTTGAGCAGGATGCGCCGCCGTTCATCGCCGCGCTGCTGACCGCCGTGCTCAATGCTCCGCCGTGCCCACCGCGTCCCGAGGCCACGCCGACCCCACCCCGGCGTCTCGGCGAGTCGGCCCGGACCGTCACCGGCACGATCGCGTTGGAATTCGACGGGCAGCCGGTCTCCGTCGATGTCTGCTTCACGCGCTGGAGCAATGGCTATTGGACCCTGGACGTCGGCAGCGACGGCGAAGGCAGCTGTGAGGCGGGCGCCTTCTTCCGCCCCGACGACGACGTCTCGCCCGGCGCCGTGCTGGAGACCATCTTTGCGACGCTGGCCGATGCGACGACGAGGCGGGCACAGTTCGCCATGACACCGGCCGCCGCCACGACCGAGCGGGTACCCGAGCCGCCCGACGTGGCACGGTAGGAGGATGCCAAGGGGCACGGGGCGACGCCCCGTGCCCCGTCGTCGAGTGAACCTGAGCAAGGAGGCCCAATGCCATTCAATCCCGGCGTTTCGGCGCCGCTGACCGAGGAGCAGCTCTGGGCACTCGTCTGCGCCGATCCGACGGTGGCGCATCGGCAGCTCGCCACCCGCCATCGCTTCGGAACGGGCGCGTCAACTGCTTGAGGGCATTTCTCGATAGACAGCTATGGGCGACACAGCAATGAACGGATAAGCAATACCACCGACAAGGTCTTGGTAAGTGTTAAGCGACTTGAGTGTATCAACCATGTCACCAAGGGGCCCTCTCTGCCCTGCTGTAGCCGGCACCTGGAACCGACTATCTGCGCTTTCCGTTGGTAGAGGCTGAGGGACGTTGGTCACCATAGCAACCATCGTCCACTGCTGATTTGCAGCCAAGCCATACGTTCCTATTAAGGTCTGTATGGATGCTCGAAGGTGGTGCGATGCGAACAAGCCGAGGAGTTCAACCCCCTGGTCGTTCCTTGAAATCACCATTCCGCTCTCCCCAAGGAGGTAGGCGTAGGCCTCCTGGACTGTCTTGAGCAGCGTGCCATGCGCCTTGAACTGGCGTCGTTGCTCGTGGTCGTGATCTTCGGTGAAGGGCGGCCTCACGAGAATCTTCCCCGCCATCTCGCTCGCAGCACTTATCAGTGCGGGATGGTAGACCTCAAGCTCACCCGTCTGGACCAAGAATTTTGGTTCTGCAGTGCAGAACTCCTCCTTGGTCCAGTCCGAAGTATTCTGTAGGAGTCCCTTGCGCTCTAGCAGCTCGTTCGCTATGGCAAATGCAAAGTCATGGAAAACCCGATTCTCATGTATCTCGCGTGCTGCTCTCGCCTCTCCAGAAAGTCCCAGCCTTCCAAATATGGTGGAGATTCCCGAGTCCGCCTTGGCCGCAATCTCACGACTCCTCCCTATGACTCGCTCAGTTGTGAGGCCCTCTTCGAGTTGCGCAATGATGGACTCCACTCGCTCTAGGTCTAGGAAGAGGAAATCGCGATACGCATCACTCATAGTCTGCTTGCCTCACTGGTCTCGACGATCGCTCGGTAACGGACTGCCAGGTTGCCGAGGCGCTGGGATAGCGGTGGTGACTGATCATGCCGCTCGCTTGCGCCTACGCTGCAGCGACTGGTCCTGCCCGGCAGCTCCACGGTGTGCCAGCTCCGCGAGTGCCGAACATAGCCACTGTTACGGCCTAAGGTCTCGCACCTTCCTATCCCCTGACAGGCGGTTCTGCACCAACCACCTCATCACCGCGGTATGTAAGTGACTCCAGGAAGAGTGGGCGAGATTTCTCGTACTCAGCGAGAGACATTTCTTCGGCGGTAACTTGCCGGTCGTCACCGAGCCGAACCCAATTCGTCTCCAGTTTTTCTCGAATGAGCTCTCGGACGTCGTCAAGGGCGGCAGCTTCCGCTTCGCTCAACTCCAATCGGTTCAAAAGCAACACCATTACAATGTCAAACGGCGGCTCTTCGTCCTCGGGCAGAATTATCCGTACCTCCCTCACTACGTGGGTAAAGGCCTGACCAAGTGGCTGCTTTTTCACCTTTTTGAGCGTCGCCTCCACCTTCCACTGAAAATGTTCGACAATCTCATCGGGGATGGCAGGCCGGTCGAAACGGCGCCCTAGCCATTGCACGAATCGACGCAATCGCTCGGGTGTATCTGGCCAAGGCTCGGCTTCAAGGTTCGCTAGTGCCCGTTTGTCTATCTGTACCCGGTACATCGCATGCGTAACTAAGCCGGTGGTGCGATCGACCTCGAACCAGCGGGCACTGTGAGCTATGTTGCTGCGCCATACTTGGTCGGGCTCAATAGTGCAGCGCAGAGCCTCAATGCATGGCTCTCGATCGATCCTGTCCTTGATGTCGCAGGTCTGTGAAACGACGACAAATCGGTCGCCTGGCTCAGGCGGCAGGTGTCTGGGAACCAGCATTGACCTAGCAGAGGATCCTAGATCTTCCTGGTAAAGCGTAAACCCCACTGACGGGGCGGTGAACAGCGAGCCCTGAACCCACCGCCTCTCTTCCACTAGCCAAGAGGGGAGATCGTGGTCGGAGGGAAGGGAAGTAGGGCTCATGCCTCACTTCTACCTCGAAGGGGAGGCTCAGGATCATCCACCGAGAAGGGCTCCTGCCGACTCTCCGCACCATCTGCCCACGCCTTGGGCGTCCGTCGCCGCACCCATGCGGGAACCGGGGCCAAGCCTGGGGAAGGCGTGACGACGGCCAGCATACGAGCCCGATCAAACCTCCCTGCTTCGAGAAGTTGCGCTGGCGTAAGTTCCTCCGCCCCCGCCGGGGTGTCAAGCCACGCAGCCAGGCGTTCCGGTGTTGAGTATCGTCGTTGCGCTCGCCTAAGCACGTCATAGACGGCGAGGAGATGCTGCCGATGGCCGTCGGTGATACCTTCACCACCCCACCAGTCATAGAGAGTCCGACGGCTGACGCCAAACAGCCGATGAATCCGCGTCTTGGGCAGCCCAGTCGCCTCTTCGATCCAATTGAGAGCTTCAACTGAAGGGGATGGCTGCTCTGAAGCAGGGACAAGATTCTTGGACGCGTCTGCACGGTCGTTGGGTAGTGAAGGGGTGCTGACTCGCTGCACGAGGTCTGGATGCCCAGCCTCCAGAAACGTGATTAGGCTGGGCTCAACTAAGTGCGCACCTCCATCATCTGTAAGGTCGATGGCGCCAGCGTACCGGATGACAAAAGTGACCGAGGACGGATGTCGGTCTATGCGAGGATGACCGAAAGGCACATCTGGTCGCTCGGCCGTTTGTCTGGCCCCCCACGGGTTCAGTGCGCTTGGCTCGAAGATGGGGGCAACGGAGTCGCTGGCGGTCGCCTGGTCGAACGTAGGAACGAGAAGGTTACGCGCCATCTGGGTGCACCTCCAAGGTGGCATGAAACTCTTCGGTGATCGACCAACGGAACATCTGAGAGACAGCGTCATGGAACTCCTGAGCCCACCCACAGATTTGATTGGGATTCATCTTGGGTAGGCCGAGGCGCGGGAACTCGCGGTAGGCGTCGAAGTCAATGACATAGAACGGCTCCATAGGTGGAGGCTGTCCTGGGCGTGGCTGCACGGTAGACCCGTTCGGGACGAACCCGTGGTTTACATTGATCACTTGTCCCTCAGGATACTGCAACACTATCACCTGACCGGCCTGGGTCGCCGCTTGGGCTATCTCCGGAACCAGGAACGGCCCCAGGAGTTCCGGTCTGACCACGGCGGCCCAGTTTGCGTGCCCCGGACGCAGTTCATTGACGTATCGCAATCCGATGCGCGTGACTGCGGTCGGGTTCACCGCATGGATCAGTGCTTGTAGGACCTCTCGGAGCCTCCCGAGAAAATCATCGAAGTCGCCGTATGCTCGAGTCTCCAAGGTGACAGACTCGGGAGTCAACACCACAGTCCAATTATCTTCGGGATCACTGAAGCGCAAAGAGGGCATGGGACCGCCAGGAAGGAACCCGGCCTGCTGGCGCCCGACAGCCACTTGGATCTGCATATCCTGAGTGATGCCGGTAGATATAGGGTAAAGATTCTGGATTGCGCGCTGGAACGGCGCGACGAATTCGGAACTGGCGATCGCGTGTACCGTTGGGAAGCGTACCTGGCAAAGGGCTAAAACTAAGGGAGGCTGAACGTATACGACTCGAGGGATCACAGGCCTGGGCAGCGAGTCCACTAGGCGAGATTCCACCAATGCGACCTTTCCTAAGAGGAGCAACGGTCGCGGCATTCAGCGACCGTTTAGTTTACACTGTACTTTACACCGCGGGCGTGATTAGGTCCATAGTCTCAAAGTCAAACTTGAGTGCCCTAAGCGGCGGGGAAGTGCTCACAGGGGAAACGGGGAGGATAGGCTCATGGCAGGAGACGGCTTTCGCCGACGTGGTGACGCATGGACTACCCTGGTGGACCTGCCGCGTGATCCGGTGACCGGGAAGCGTCGCCAAAAGCGCATCACCGCCCCGACGAAGCGCGCCTGCAAGGAATTGGCGTTGAGGGTCCTTCAGGATGCCGAGGCCGGCCTGCTCAGCGGCGCCGAGCGGGTCACGGTCGGAGAGTACCTTGACCGGTGGTTGGCATCGGTCGAGCCGAACCTGCGGCCCTCGACCTTCCGGCGATATTCGGACCTCATGCGCCAGCACGTCGTGCCGGTTGTCGGCAATGTCCGGCTCATCAAGCTCGCGCCGCTCGACGTGCAGCGCCTCTATGCGAGCAAGCTGGAGGCCGGCCTGAGCCCCAGTTCCGTCCACCTGCTCCACAACATCCTCCACCGCGCGCTCAAGCAGGCGATGCGCTGGGGGATGCTGAGCCGCAACGTCACCGAGGCGGTGGACGCTCCCCAACCGGTGAAGCCGGAGTGCAAAACCTGGGATGCCGCGCAGACTGCCACCGTGCTCGCCGCCGCGGCGCATGACGACCTGGAGGCTTTCTGGCGTCTGGCCCTGCTCTGCGGTCTGCGGCGGGGCGAGCTGCTGGGTCTCCAGTGGCCTGACGTGGACCTCGCCCGCGGCACGCTGGCGGTCCGGCGCACGCTGTCGCGGGGCAAGGGAGGATCGTGGGAGCTTGGCGCACCGAAAACGGCGCATGGCCGACGCTCCATCGCGCTCCCCGCGTCCTGTGTCGAGAGCCTCCGGCGGCATCGCATCCAGCAACTCGAACGACGGCTCGAACTGGGAGAGATCTGGCAGGATCGAGACTTTGTCTTCACGAACCAGACGGGCGGTCCATTCCACGTCAACACGCTGGTCCGTCGGTTCCGAGCGCTGACTGCCAGAGCCGGCGTGCCGGCGATCCGGTTCCATGATCTCCGCCACACGTCGGCGACGCTGCTCCTAGCTGGCGGCGTCCATCCGAAGGTTGTCCAGGAGCGGCTCGGGCATGCCGATGTCGGCATCACGCTCAACCGCTACAGCCACGTCAGCCCGCAGATGCAGCGCGACGCCGCCGATACCCTTGACGCCATGGTGAGCACGGCGAAACGGGCCTAAGAGCGCGCTGCAAGACCCGGCGGGGGTGACGGTTCGGGCGAGAGCGACCGTCCCCGATCGGAGCCTTGACACCGGCGCGGAAGGGGCTACAACAGCAAGCGGGACCGCCACACCCGACGGCAGACGATACACTCCAGGAGGTGCCTCATGCAGGCGGTCGACCCCGCCACAATCCCCGCAACCCCCGACGCGCTCGTCGAGCGACTCTTCAACGCGACCACCGCCGCCATGGACCTCTTCGCCGTCTACCTCGGCGACCGGCTCGGCTACTACCGGGCGCTCGCGGCGGGCGGCCCGGCGACGAGTGATGACCTGGCGCGGCGGACCGGCACCGCCGAGCGCTACGTCCGCGAGTGGCTGGAGCAGCAGGCCGTCACCGGCATCCTCGCGGTGGAGAATCCGGACGCACCGGTCACCGAGCGGCGCTTCCATCTGCCGGACGGCTACGAGGCAGTCCTGGTGGACCCGGACAGCCTGACCGCGATGGCGCCGCTGGCCCAGATCTTCGCCGGCTGCGTCAAGCCGCTGCCCCAGCTCCTGGAGGCATTCCGCACGGGTGGCGGCGTGCCCTACGAGGACTACGGGATCGACCTACACGAGGGCCAGGCCGGCACCACCCGGCCAGGGTTCCACCACCTGCTCGCCCAGGAATGGCTGCCGGCGCTGCCCGAGGTCGACCGCCGGCTCCGGGCCGACCCGCCGGCCCGCGTCGCCGACGTCGGGATGGGCCTGGGCTGGTCCAGCATCGCCATTGCGCGGGCCTACCCCACGGTGCGCGTCGACGGCTTCGACCTCGACGAGGCGTCGGTCACGGCGGCGCGGGCGAACGCTGAGGCGTCGGGGGTGGCCGACCGGGTGGCGTTCCACGCCCGCGACGCCGGGGAACCCGACCTCGCCGGCCGCTACGACTTCGCGCTCGCCGTCGAGTGCATCCACGACATGCCCAACCCGGTCGCGGTACTGGGCGCGATGCGGCGGCTCGTCGGGGAAGGTGGACCAGTCCTGATCGTGGACGAGAAGGTGGCCGACCGCTTCACGGCACCGGGCAACGACGTGGAGCGCTACATGTACGGCTTCAGCATCCTGCACTGCTTGCCCGTCGGGATGGTTGAGCAGCCGTCGGCAGCGACCGGGACGGTGATGCGCGAGGCGATCCTGCGCCGCTACGCGGAGGAGGCGGGCTTCCAGGCCGTCGAGGTCCTGCCCATTGAGCACGACTTCTTCCGCTTCTATCGCCTGACCGGCTGATGTCCGGACGAGGAGCGCGGCTCAAGATCCCAGTGGCGCTGCCATCAGCGGTGATGGAGGACGCGGACTAAGGGAGTCTTGGGGGTTCGGATGCTCGTCCGATGCATCCTCCTGGTGGCTGATCCCGGCACTTGCACCGAGCCGGGACTGCTGCTGACGTCCCGATGACCAGTTGCGACTCGCTATTGGCGTTGCTCGTGGCCTTCGCACGTCCTGCGCGCCGGTGGCGTCATTGTTGCGCACCTGCCTCGTGGTGTACCGGGGTCGCCCCGGCACGGGATCGCGAGACGGATGAGCGCAGGAGGACGAGTTTATGGCATCGGACCAGGCTCCGGCACGCGTGATGTCACCTATGATCTGATCAGTGTGATCTACCACGCCCTCCAAGGTGGGGAGACCACCCAGACCTATATCCGCGACGCCGAGACCACCGGCGATCAAGAGCTTGCCGGCTTTTTCCAAAAGGTCAAGCAGCAGAGTCAGCAATTGGCCGCGCGGGCGAAGGAGTTGCTAGCACAGCGGCTGAGCGGTGGCAACTCCTAGCGAGAGCGAGATCGTTGACGGCGCAGCGTTGACGTGCCGGCCGTAAGAGGCCGACCGTGGTCGCGGGCGTCGCTCAAGTATGGGTGTTGGCTGCCGTCGGAGGGGACGGATGCGATCCAGTAGCCTCTGTCCAGCGGTAGCACGAGTGGGCGACCAAATGGCCGCCCACTCGTTGCCGATCTCGCAGTTGGCGCGGGAGTCGTTCCCACGGTGCACAGCTCACCCCGTGGACCGATGATCGGTCATCAGGTCACGCGCTGTGCTCTGCGACGGTCACCCGGCCAGCTTAGGAGGTGGAGGGGCGGATGATCCGGTGGTAGAGCCCGAAGAGGAGGAAGGTAGGCGGCCACTGGCCGATAAACAGCGCCCAGTCGTCTTTCTTGGCGAGCTTGAAGCCAGCCGAGATCAGGATTGAGCCGAGCGCCAGCCAATACCAGGTCTGCTCAGGAACATTGTCGGTAACCCGGAAATACGAGGTCTGGGCATCGTCAGATTTCTTCTTGTCGCTCAAGACGTGCGTCTCCTTCGTCCATACTGTGACACCGTGCCTCGCCTGGCACAGCACTCGGTGCAATGCATGCCGCGTGCCACACGTCGACGGCGGCGCTGCTGGTACGACGCAGCAGAGCTGCCCGATGGAGTTAACCCGCACCATGTAGGATCGGTCGACCTTAAACCTACTCAGGGCCGGATACGAGCTCCGCTAATCGCCCTCAGCGCGGCGCAAATGGCCGCGCCCGCCGATGGCGCTCTTCCCGGTTGGGCGGATCCGCGCGATCGTGCATCCCTGACCGGTGACGGCGTCCCAACTCTGGATTTCAGTCGTGAGACGATGGGCAGTCCGCTTGCTGCCCGAACGGCATTGGATCGCGATTATCCCGACGGTGGTCTCCACCACCGCATGGAATAGGATCAGACAGCGCTCATCGCGAGGCTGGCGTTGACGCCGCCGAAACCGAAGGCGTTGCACAGGAGGTTCGACACCTGGCAGTTCCGGCCACCGGGGGGAATCACATCGAGGTCGCACGCGGGATCGAGGTGCTCAAGGTTGGCGGTACCAGGGAGGTGACCCCGCTCCAGGGCGAGCGCGCAAATTGCGGCCTCCATGGCGCCGGTGGCGCCGAGCGCGTGACCATGCAGTCCCTTCGTGCCGCTGATCGCGACCTGCTCCGCACGCTCGCCGAGCGCGATGCGGATGGCGCGGCACTCGGTTGAGTCGTTGAGAACCGTCGACGAGCCATGTGCATTAACGTAGTCGATCGCCTCAGGCGTCAGACCAGCGCTTGCGATCGCGCCGCTCATGGCGTGGGCGGCCTGAATACCGTCTGGATGTGGCGCGGTCATGTGGTAAGCGTCACTCGTCGTCCCGTAGCCGACGAGCTCGGCGTAGATGTGGGCGCCCCGTGCGCGCGCATGGTCGAACGACTCGAGCACGAGCATTGTCCCGCCCTCGGCGATGACGAACCCGTCACGGTCACGGTCAAAGGGCCGGCTGGAGGTTTGCGGGTCGTCGTTCCGGGTGCTGAGCACCCGAATCATCGCAAAGGCGCCAAAGGTGAGCGGCGCGAGCGGTGCTTCGGCCCCGCCGGCCAGCATCACCGGCACGCGTCCGTCTTCGACCAGGCGAGCCGCCTCGCCGATGGCAATGAGACCTGCGGCACACGAGTTGCCGTACGCAAGTGACGGACCTGTCAACCCGAGCTCAATGGTGACATTCGACGCCGCCGCCCCACCGAAGACCGCTAGCGCGAGCAGCGGATTGACGCGGCTCGGTCCGTTGAGGACATAGGACTCGTGCTGCTCCTCCGCAAAGGCGATACCGCCCAACGCCGAGCCGGCGTAAATACCAGCGCCGTCGCGAGCGACGTCCGCTGCGGTCAAGCTTGCATTCTCCAATGCCATCCGTGCGCAGACGAGCGCGAACTGAGAAAAGCGGTCGAGCCGACGTGCTTGCTTGGGTGACATGTAATCCAGAGGGTCGAAGGCGACCTCCGCCGCGACTTTGCTTGGGATATTCGTGGTGTCGAACCGCTTGATGGTGCGGATGGCGGACGTGCCCCTCCGCACGCCGGACCACAACTCATCGACGCCGGTGCCGATCGGCGTGACCGCGCCGATGCCGGTGATGGCGACACGCTGCTTCATGAGCGTGGGCGACCATCGTGATTGAATCGCTCGTCGCGGTCCTCGACGATCGCCTTGATCGTTTCGAGGGTCTTGCCGGCGATGGCGGCCACGAACTGAGGTCCGATGATCTTGTCCGCGATCACGCCACCGACCAGCGGCCACGACGGCGAAAAGTCATGGTCGATCCGAACATTGGTCCCGCTGGGCAGCGGCTCGAAGGTCCAGGCGACATCCATTCCCTTGGTGACGCCCCAGATGTGGTGATAGCGGATGATCGGAGGGTGACCATCTCGCTCGATCTCCTGAACCGCACGCCACTTTACGGGGATACGGCCGCGCCGCGCCGCCATCTCGACTGTCTTACGATCGCCGCCACCCCCCAGCAGCGTCACCCAGCGGTAGTGCGGGAGAATGATGGGCCAGCGCTCGACATCCGCCGCAAGCGCCACGATCCTGTCGACATTGCTCGCCATGCTGACCGTGTTCTCAGTGCGCATCCTTCGCCTCATCGCTCCTTCTCATCGATCTCTATGGACGCAACAGCCGTGCCAAGTAAACGGGCGAGAGTGCCTGGGTGGCGGGTCGGAAGTTGCCGAGGACACCGCTCAAGGTCAGCCCTAGCTCCTCACGCCGCGACAGCCGCTCGGTGACGTAGTTCATTAGTGGCGGCGCGTTGATGAAGCCTTGCACAATCCAACAGACTTCTCGCTTGGCAGTAAACGCCCGCCGACGAGCGATCCGGTAGGGATCGAGCGCGTCAGCGGAGACGTCCCCTGCCCGGAGCGCCGCGCTGGCGACCGGCGCGGCGAGGAGCGCGGCCCGAAGCGCCTCGAAGATCCCTTCACCGGTGAACGGGTCAAGGAATGACGCGGCATCTCCCACGAGGAGATAGCCGTTCCCCACGGTTCGGCGGGCGCGGCGCGCCATTGACCCCACCCCGCGGATACCGCCGACACGCTCCGCGCCGATCAGTCTCTGCGCAACAGCCGGGATGGACAGTAACGACTCGGAGAAGAATGTATCGATCGAGCCGTCCCGCCCGGCGACGGATCCCATGTCGGCGACGACCGCGACATTCGTCAAGCCGTTCTCCAGCGGTGCGAGACCCGCGTAGGCATGATGGCCGACGTGGATCTCACCGAACCGTTCGAGTCCGGTCACGTCTCGGTAGTGGGCAACGAGTCCCGTTTTCCGTGGCCAGCGGAGCGATACGTCCAGCTCCAAGCCACGCGTGACCGTGGAACTGTGTCCGTCCGCGCCGACCACGAGGGAGGCGCGGATCGACTCTCGGGTCCCGTCGATCGTTGCACTGACCCCAACCACACGCCCCGCTTCCCGCACAACCTCCCGGACGTGGGCACGCTCGCAAACCGTGACTCCAGCTGCTTTCGCACGTTCGAGCAGCAAGTGGTCGAGGCGATAGCGGGAGAGCCCGAGCGCGATCCGTCCCGGCTCCGCCTTCGCAAAGTTTGCCTTGAACTGCCGACCGTTCGGCGCGTGGACGAGCATTGCCTCCATGCGGTGAGCACCAGCCAGGAGCACCTCATCAAGCACGCCCATCTCGCCGAGCAATTGGGTGGCAGCCGGGTTAATGTACTCGGAGCAGGCCTTGTGGCGGGGGAACCTCGCTTTATCGAGCAGCACGACGCGCTGCCCGGCATGGGCCAGTTCAGCCGCGATCGTGCTGCCAGCAGGCCCGGCTCCGACGACGATCACCTCGGCGTCGTGCTCGCGAGGCAAGGAGAACCCTGCTCCTGGTTCACGCATGCGGTATGGCTCCCACCTTGACCGCAGCCATGCGAAACCATCGGTGCGTCGAGATCATGGCGTTGGCAACTCCGGCTCGGCGCAGGAGGTCGTCAAGTTCCGCCGGGGTGTAGGCACGGAGGACGGAAAGCGGTGCGTCGTTACGCGTGAGGCGGTTGCGGGTCGTGAGCCGCGACGCGACCTGGGCAGCCGCGTAGCCGAGCCGCCCGCGACGGAGGTCGTTCAGGATGAACCCGATCAGTGCGAGGCGGTTCATCTCGCGCAAGACCCGCACGGCGTCGTCCGGCGCGAAATGATGGAGCGCGAGTGAGCAGAGCACGATATCGAACTGCTTGTCCGGCAGCGGAACAGCTAGCGCGTCATAGCGAGCAAGGGTGATCTCGGGATGACCGGCGACCTGCTCTTGCGCGATCGCGAGGATCGCCTCGGAGGAGTCACTCGCCACGATCGTCACCGCGAGACCGCGCTCCTTCGCCCAGCGGGCAATCGCCAGCGGAATATCACCGGAGCCGGTGGCGAGGTCGAGGATGGTCACGGGGTACGTTGTGGACCTGTTGGAAAGAAGACAGGGCAAATGGCGCAACACGGTCGATGTCCCTCCGAGCAGAAGGTTGACCCGTCGGATGTCACGCAGGTTCTCTCCCAGCTCATCCAGCTCGGGCGCAGCCTCATCGAGCAATTCCACCGCTTCGCTGCGGGGCGGCGGGGTCAAAAGGCGTCGTGCCGAACTGCGGACCGTCTGATCTGGCTGGAACATCTGCTGCCTACTCCCGCGGGTCAGCTAAGCATCCTGTCCACGCGTCACCGCAGCGGACCGCGCGTGATACGTATGTGTCGCACGTGGCACATCTCAGAGGCTGAACAGCGCCGTTGTCCAGCTGACACCGAGGACGACGGCGCTGAGGGCCATGCAGGGAAAACACGCCATCACCCCCGACCGCGCATTTTTGCCCCAGATGATGATGTTCAACCCGACCAGGGCGCAGGCCAACGGCGCCGCAAACCAAACATGGACGGGATGCTCGGTTAGCCAGGAGGCAAGTCCTGCAGCCAGCAACGTGGCGAGGATCATTGCTCCCCAGCACACCTGTAGCGCACGTTTGGGGCCGAGGGCCACCGCCAGCGTCTCAACGCGTGCCGCTTTGTCGGTCTCGGCGTCGGGGAGCGATTGCGCGATCTGGACGGCAACCACAGCCGCCGCACCGATCGGGTAGATGGCGAATAGCCCGGGCTTCACGGTACTCAGTGCGGTCCAGACCCAGATCGGAAGGAGTGGAAGCGCGATGAGATAGGGTACCCACGACCAGATCGTGCGCTTGAACCAAACGCTGTACGCCAAGCCGACGCTGGTACCGAGCGCGCAGAGCGCGAACGCCTCAACGCTGAACCGCAGGCTAAAAAGGGCCATCAAGATCAGGCCGACGATCGCGACGGTCCGCGCGCCACGTCGTGAGACAAGACCCGCCGGGATTGGCTTGTTCGGCTTGGCGACCGCGTCGAGGTCGGCGTCGACCAGTTCGTTGACCGCGCCGACCGCGATTTGGCCACCGAACATGGCGCTCAGTAAACAGACGAGCGAGCCGAGTCCTGGTCGGCCACCCGCCGCGACCACGGCGAACGCAGCCGTCGCGGTCATGACGACGAGGATCGGGACGGCGTGCGGTAAGACAAGATAGCCCCGCAACACGTGGCGCCGGGAGGGGCGAAGCGAGGGCATCATCACTTGAGCATCCGAGATCCGCGACCGCGGGTCAATGGCCCAAGCCAATACGGAATCACTGGCTCCATCGCCCTAGGAGCGTGAGGCAGAACCCCTGCACCGACCCGGACCGCGCTAGAATGCTGCGGTGGCCCAACGCGGCCCCGGTGGCCGCCCGGTGGGCAAGCTAGGGAGGATCGTACCATGGCGCGCTACGTTGTGCTCTTCGATTGGACCGACCAGGGCGTGCGCAACGCCCAAGACACCGTCCAACGCGTCGGCCAGGCCCGCGCCGCCTGGGCGGACCGCGGCGTGCAAATCGAGGCGCTCTACTGGACATTGGGGGACCACGACATCGTCGCCGTCATCCAGGCCCCGGACGACGCCACCTTGGCCGGGTCCCTGTTGCAGCTGGCGGGTGCGGGTAACGTCCGCACCAAGACGTTGCGGGCCTTCGACGAAACCGAGATGCAGGCCGTCCTCGGCCAGCTGGGCTGATGCGGCGCACGACAGTCCGTCCGGTGCGCCCTCGCGCAATGTCGCGCGGGGGCGCCTCTAGGCGGCGAGCCGGCTGATTCTGCGGCGGTTGTGCACCACGGGTTGCCGCGGCTTCTCGTCCCGCTACGATGATCGCCGCCACTTCATCCGAGCTGAGACCGAAGGCTGGACCAATGTACGTTGCACGATTCTCCTATGCGATTCGACCGGTCGATCGCGACCCGGTCCTAGCCTTACTCCACCACGAGGTGGAGGCCGCGCGAGCCAATGGACAGGAGACACGGCTGCTCGTCCCGCTCACGCGGGTGTCCGGGGATGCCGCGCTCCCGGTCCCCACGTTGGACGCCCTTGACGCCTTCCGGGAAGCGGGCGTCGGTGGTGAAACTGAAACCCGATCGTGGGCACGCGAGCTGAGCGAATATCTGCTTGAGCCGCCAGCGGTGGAACTCCTGCGCATCTCCGTCCCGAGCGCAACCAGCAACACATAGCGCACGTTGCACAACCCACCAAGCTAGCCGTGCGAGGCGGTTGCTTTGAGGCAGCGCGCAGGCACCCCGGCGTGCCGGTGGGCTGCAGGACGAAGACGATGCCGTCCCTGGGCTGGGGCGGCTCTTGCGGCAGCAGCGGTTCGATGGCTTCCCAAAGATGGTTGGAGACCAGGGCTTCTTGCATCACGGGACGGAGGGTGTCATGCCCGGGCGTTTTGCAAAACTCTCCCAGCGTGTGCGCGTGTGACCATTTTGTGACCATAGCTCTGGTTGGGCATGAAGAAAGCCCGTATTGGCGCGCTTTTCTTCTGAGCGGTGCCGAAGGGGAGATTCGAACTCCCACGGGTTTCCCCGGCGCATTTTGAGTGCGCTGCGTCTGCCGTTCCGCCACTCCGGCTGGCGTCGTGGCCCGTAGTGTACCGTGCGACACGGCA
>Ga0136617_10002649_pt1 | contig 15917 bp, 17 predicted proteins | sample AntDrymUQ3222106_2_FD_129672 | JGI IMG/M metagenome (GOLD analysis project Ga0136617, IMG submission 129672) | Polar desert sand microbial communities from Dry Valleys, Antarctica - metaG UQ322 (21.06) | ecosystem: Environmental > Terrestrial > Soil > Desert | place: Antarctica: Dry Valley...
GCAGCACTCGGTCAACGAGCTGCGGCGCATCGGTATCCATCCCGACGTGGTCGTGTGCCGCTCGCATGAGGAGCTCTCGGTCGAGATCAGGGAGAAGATCGCCCTGTTCGCCGATGTCGACCTCGACGCGGTCGTCGGTAGCCCGGACGTGCCCGACGTCTACCTCGTCCCCGAGCGGCTGCAGCGGGAGGGGCTCGACGAGCTCGTGTGCCGCCGGCTCGGGCTCGAGACCGGCCCGGCCGATCTCGCCGAGTGGCGCAAGCTGACCGATCGAATCGACGGGGTCACCGAAGAGGTCGAGATCGCGCTGGTCGGCAAGTACGTGAAGCTGCGCGACGCCTACCTCTCCGTGCACGAGGCGCTGAAGCATGCGGGAATCCAGCACGGAACCGCGGTCCGCGTGCGCTGGGTCGACGCCGAGCACATGACCTACGAGGAGGCCGTCGAGGAGCTCGAGCAGGTGGACGGCGTGCTCGTGCCCGGCGGCTTCGGCTCGCGCGGCTGGGAGGGCAAGATCCTCGCCTGCCGGGCGGCGCGCGAGCGCCTGATTCCGTATCTCGGGATCTGTCTCGGGATGCACGTCGCGGTGAGCGAGTTCGCCCGCCACGTCTGCGGGCTCGAGGGCGCCAACTCGACGGAGATGGATCCCGAGACTCCGTATCCCGTGATCGACCTGCTGCCCGAGCAGAAGGGCATCGAGGATCTGGGCGGGACGATGCGGCTCGGGGCGCGCGCAGTGCAGCTCACCGAGGGCACCCGCACGCAAGAGACCTACGCTGGCGCCACCGTAGTCCACGAGCGCCACCGGCACCGGTACGAGGTCAACAACCAGTTCCGCCGCCAGCTCGCCAAGGCGGGCCTCGTCGTGTCGGGAACCTTCCAGGAGGATCGGCTCGTCGAGGTCGTCGAGCTGCCCGACCACCCGTGGTTCGTCGCGAGCCAGTTCCACCCCGAGTTCAAGTCGCGCCCGACCCGGCCTGCCCCGCTCTTCAGCGCCTTCGTCGGCGCCGCGCTCGAGCGCGCTCGAGCGCGACATGGCCGGCTCGAGGCGGACATGCTCTCGCCGGTCGAAGCGGCCGGTCGACCCGGGTGAGCTCGAGCGCTCTCGATCTCTTCCTCGAGCTCGCGGCAATCCCGAGCCCGCCCGGCGAGGAGCGGCGGGTGGCCGATCGCGTGCTTGGCGAGCTCGACGACCTCGGTCTCGGCTGGGACGAGGACGACGCGGGCTCGAGGATCGGCTCGACGATGGGAAATATCCTCTGCCGACTTCCAGGCCGCGCAGCGGGAGGCGTGCCGCTCTTCCTCTGCGCGCACCTCGACACCGTGCCGCTCGCGGGAGCCCTCGAGCCCGTCGTCGAGGACGGAGTGGTGCGAAACGCAGGCGGGACGATCCTCGGCGCGGACAACAAGTCGGCCGTCGTCGTGATGCTCGAGGCCGCGCGCCGGATCGTCGGGGAAAACCGGCCTCACGCAGGCGTCGAGCTGCTCTTCACGCCGATGGAGGAGGTCGGCCTGCTCGGAGCGCTGGCCTTCGACGTGGGGCGGTTGGAGGCGCGACTCGGCTACGTCTACGACCAGGCGGCGCCGATCGGTGATGTGGTGGTCGGCTCGCCGTCGGCCCAGGAGCTCGAGCTCCGCTTCCACGGGCGAGCCTCTCACGCGGGCATGTACCCCGAAGACGGCCGCTCCGCGGTGCTCGCCGCCGCGAGAGCGATCGCCGACATGCCGCTCGGACGCGTCGACGAGCTTTCCACCGCAAATGTCGGGGTCGTTCGGGGAGGGACGGCCCGAAACGTCGTGCCGGAATGGTGCGAGCTCGAGGCGGAGGTGCGTTCGCACGACTCTGGGCGAGTGACCGCGCTGGTTCAGCAGCTCGTCGACGCGGCCGCGTTCGCGGCGACGATCTCCGACTGCACGCTCGAGACGAAGATCGAGCCGAAATACCAGGGCTATCGCTTCGCGTCCGACGACCCCGCCGTCCAGCTCGCCGTCGACGCCCTGGGGCGCGCGGGAGTCGAGGCTCGGCTCGGTCTCTCCGGCGGCGCGGCCGACGCGAACGTCTTCAACGTGCGCGGCCTTTCGTGCGTCAACCTCGCCAACGGCATGATCGACATCCACACGCCCGACGAGCGGATCGCCGTCGACGATCTCGAGCGGATGGTCGACGTGACCCTGGCGCTGGTCGACGTCGCCCGCGACGCCGATCGTTGACGGGAATGGCGCTCGGCCTGCGCTGGGGCACGGTGAGCGCCGTCACCGAACGCCACGACGGGCTCGTCCGACTGGAGGTCGACGGAACCCCGGCTGTCGCGTTTCCACGGCTCACCGGCGAGATCGCCGAAGGCGATGTCGTGCTGGTGAACGTCCAGGCGACCGAGCTTCGGCTCGGCTCCGGCGGATTCGACGTCGTCGCCGTCAACCTCACGCGAGGCACACGACTCCCTGCCGCAGCCGGCGCGCACGTGATGGCGCTCCCCTACACGCCGCTGCAGACGGCGTTTCGCTTCGCGGAGGAGGAGGGCTGGGACGTTCCCGAGCGCGTCGACGGGCTTCCGGTGATCTGTTGCGGGCTGCACAGCCAGGTCGCGCCCGTGTGTGCGGCGCTCGCCGACCGCAGGGTCGCCTACGTGCAACTCGGGGGCGGCGCGTTGCCCGTCTCGCTCTCGGACACCCTGCGCTCGCTCAAGGTGCGACGGCTCGTGGAGACGACGATCGCCGTGGCGCCGTGCTTCGATGCCGACCTCGCGTGCGTGTCGGTCGCGTCCGCCCTGACCATCGCCGTCGCGCGAGGGGCCGAGGCGGTCGTCTGCGGGATCGGCCCGGGGATCGTCGGTACGGGGTCGCGGTTCGGGCACGGCGGGATCGCGGTCGCCGAGGCGGCGAATACGACGACGGCGCTCGGGGGGCGAGCGATCGTCGTGCCGCGAGTCTCCTATGGCGACGCGCGTGAGCGCCACGAGGGGCTCTCGCACCACACGCGCTCTGCGCTCGAGCTGTGCCTCGGCGCCGTCGAGGTCGCGTGGCCCGCCGGGCTCGAGCCACCGAGCGGACTGTCGGTTGTCGAGGTCGACGCGGGCGGCTGGGTCGATGCCTGCGCCGGTCTAACGCTCGACCACATGGGTCGGAGCCCGGAGGCCGACCCGTGGTTCTTCGCCGCTGCCTATGCGGCGGGCTGCCTGGCCCGACGAACGTGGGGGAAACCATGACGCTCGCCTTCGGCTCGCTCGTGGGGGAAACCATGTTTTTCCCACGAGCCCCCTTCTTTGCGATTCGCTGACTCGGCGTTGGCGCGGCCTCCCGGGCGAGTGAATCGCCCTCCGGCCTCGACGATTCTCGATGACAACGGCGGGGTCTGTCCCTGCGGGACTGACCCCGGTCTTCGCTTGCGGCTCGTCGTCAGACGCTCATAGCGTTCGCAAGCGGCGTGAACGGCAACCCGTGTGCCTCCGCGACCGCTTCGTAGGTGAGCTTGCCGTCGACGACGTTGACGCCCTTCGCGAGCGCCGGGTCGGCCTCGATCGCCCCACGCACGCCCCGATCCGCGATCGCCTCGACGTAGGGCAGGGTGACGTTCGTGAGCGCCTTGGTCGAGGTGATCGGGACTGCTCCAGGCATGTTCGCGACGCAGTAGTGGACGATGCCGTCGACCTCGAAGACGGGATCGTCGTGCGTCGTCGGGTGCGAGGTCTCGAAGCAGCCGCCCTGGTCGATCGCAACGTCGACGAGCACCGCGCCCGGCCGCATCAGCCCGAGCATCTCGCGGGTGACGAGCCGTGGCGCGAGCGCTCCGGGGACGAGCACCGCGCCGATCACCATGTCCGCGTCGGCGAGCACCTCCTCGATCTGCAGCCGGTTCGACATCGCGAGCGTGACTCTGCCGTCGAGCGCGATCTCGAGATCTCGCATCCGGTCGACCGACTTGTCGAGCACCCAGACGTCCGCCTGCATCCCGAGCGCGATGATCGCGGCGTTGAGACCCACCACACCGCCGCCGAGCACGATCACCTTCGCAGGCGGCACGCCCGGCACGCCGCCGAGGAGGATCCCACGCCCGCCGTGGCCCTTCTCCAGCGACCAGGCGCCCATCTGGGGGGCCAACCTGCCGGCGACCTCGCTCATCGGAGCGAGCAGGGGAAGCCGACGCTCTATGGTCTCGACCGTCTCGTACGCGATCGCCGTGACCCCCGAGTCCACGAGCGCTCTCGTCTGAGGCGCGTCGGCGGCGATGTGGAGGTACGTGAAGAGAGTCAGCCCCTCACGCAGGCGGGGGTACTCCTCCGCGATGGGCTCCTTGACCTTGAGCAGAAGCTCCGTCTCGGCCCAAACCTCGTCGACGTGCGCGAGTCGCGCCCCGACCATCGCGTACGCGGCGTCCGCGAAGCCCGATCCGGCGCCGGCGCCATGCTCGACGAGCACCCCGTGGCCTCGCTGGACGAGCTCGAGCGCGCCTGCCGGTGTCAAGGCGACGCGATACTCTTGGGGCTTGATCTCCCTCGCGACGCCGACGCGCATTGGCCGGGGAGCGTATCCGAACGGCGACCGACCAACCGTCGGCGAGGCATGCCTCGCCCCTACGTCGACGACCGGTTCTTATCCTTCTCCTTCAGCTCCTTCGCCGCCTTCGAGGGCGAGATCCTGACGACGGCCCAGGTCATCGCCATCGACAGCGCGAGGATCGCTGCGATGTAGAGAGCGAGCTCGACGAGGCTGATGACGTCGTCCATACCGGCAGTAGGATAGGCGAGAGATGCCCCGCGCGTGCGTGATCGTGCTGGACGCTGTCGGGGCCGGAGCACTCCCCGACGCGGCCGACTGGGACGACGAGGGCTCGGACACGCTCGGCAACGTCGCACGCGCCGTTGGTGGGCTCGACCTGCCGAGCCTCGAGGCGCTCGGGCTCGGCAACGTCGAGCCGCTCGAGGGGTGCCCGCCGCAGCCGTACGCACCTGCGGTCGCCGGCCGCCTGCTGGAGCGCTCGAAGGGCAAGGACACCACCGCCGGGCACTGGGAGCTGATGGGCGTCGTCACGCCGACGGCGTTTCCGACCTACCCGTACGGCTTCCCCGACGACGTGATCGACCCGTTCATGAACGCGACTGGCCGCGGCGTGATCGGGAACAAGGCCGCGTCGGGAACGGAGATCGTCCAGGAGCTCGGTGAAGAGCACCAGAGAACGGGGAAATGGATTGTCTACACCTCCGCCGACTCGGTCTTCCAGATCGCGGCGCACGAGGAGACGATCCCGCTCGAGGAGCTGTACGACGGGTGCCGCGCCGCCCGCGAGCTCCTGACCGGCAAGCACGCCGTCGGCCGGGTGATCGCTCGGCCCTTTCTCGGCTCGCCCGGACAGTACGAGCGGACACCGAACCGGCACGACTTCTCGCTGGAGCCCCGCCGCCCCAACTACCTGACCGCGATCCGGGACGTCGGCAACACGGTCTACGGCGTCGGGAAGATCTCGGACATCTTCGCCGGCTGTGACATCGACGAGTCGTTTCCGACGAAGTCGAACGCGGAAGGCATCAATCGCACTGTCGAGCTGCTCGAGAACGCAGACGACGGGCTCGTCTTCACGAACCTCGTCGAGACCGACCAGCTGTGGGGTCATCGCAACGACCCCGTCAACTTCCATCGCTGCCTGCAGGACTTCGATCGGCGGCTGAACGACATCCTCGAGGCGCTGCGCAGCGGCGACCTGCTGATCGTCACCTCCGACCACGGCTGCGACCCGACGACTCCCTCGACCGATCACTCGCGCGAGCACGCGCTCTTGCTCGCGTATGCGGCGGGGAAGAACGCGGCGGGGCGGATCCACGAGGACGGCGAGTTCGGGGACGTCGGGGCGACGGTGTGCGCCTGGCTCGGCGGCAAGCATCCGGGCAAGGGCGCGCCGGGCCGCACGATCATCGAGCGGTGAGAATCAACGATCCGTCTGCGGTAGCACGTCAGTATGCGAGAGAGGAGAACCTCGAGGCGCGGCGCTCTCTCTACGCCAACGCCGAGGGCCCTGATCCCCGTGAGGTCGCGTTTCAGGCGGTCGCGGAATGCGCTCCGGATCGGGTGATCGAGGTTGGCGGCGGTCCTGGCGAGCTTGCTGCCCGGATCGCGGATGAGCTCCCCTGCGAGGTCGTGATGGTCGATGTCTCGCCGCGGATGGTCGAGCTGGCGCGCGCACGCGGTGTTGATGCTCACGTGGGTGATGTTCAGGAACTCTCGTTCGAGAGCGACTCCTTCGACTGCGCGGTGGCGGCCTGGATGCTCTTCCACGTTCCAGATATCGATCGTGGTCTGGCGGAGCTCGCGCGTGTCCTGCGCCACGGCGGTCGTCTCGTAGTCGTCACGAACTCCGCTGATCATCTCAGTGAGCTGCGGGCGATTGCAGGCACCGCCGCCTGGAAGCGCGTGTTCACACGTGAGAACGGCGCCGAGGCCATCGGACGGCACTTCAGCCAGATCGAGAGACGCGACGCGGACGGCTGGGTCACGATCGAGGACGATGAGACGATTCGGCGGTTCGTCGCGTCCCTCGACCCCGATCAACCACCCGTGTTGTCGGAGTACACGTTGCCGCTTCGGAGCCGGCGCGCGTCCTCGGTGTTCGTCGCGACGAAGGGCACCTTGTGACACTGTGTCACGAGGGCATCGTGTCCTAACACTCGTGCCTGGAGGCTCCGGTAATCAGGTCGCGTAGCTCGTCGGGGTGAGGCGTGTCTCGGCCGATCAGCGATCCGCCACACGGTGCTTGCAACAGTCTGTTACAAGAAGCTGATGGCGCGGCCGGCTGAGCTGATCGAGCAGAAGCGCAACGGGGAGGAGCACGATCCTGACGAGCTCGCCGAGCTGATCCTCGCCTACGCGCGCGACGAGATCCCGGACTACCAGCTGGCCGCGTGGTGCATGGCCGTCTACTTCAAAGGCCTCACCGCTGCCGAGACGCACGCGCTCACGGATGCGATGATCCGCTCCGGCGAGACGCTCGACCTCGGGTCGGCGCTCGGGCGCAAGGTCGTCGACAAGCACTCGACCGGTGGGGTGGGGGACAAGACCTCGATCGCGGTTGGCCCGATCGTCGCCGCGTGCGGCGTCCCGCTCGGGAAGATGAGCGGTCGCGGCCTGGGCCACACGGGCGGCACGCTCGACAAGCTGGAGTCGATCCCGGGGTTTCGGGTCGAGCTGACGACCGACGAGCTCGTCGCCCAACTTCGTGACGTCGGCATGGCGATCGTCGGTCAGACCGCGAATCTCGTCCCCGCCGACAAGAAGCTCTACGCGCTCCGAGACGTGACCGCGACGGTGGACATCGTCCCGCTGATCGCGAGCTCGATCATGTCGAAGAAGCTCGCGGCGGGCGCCGAGGCGATCGTGCTCGACGTCAAGGTGGGCAACGGCGCGTTCATGAAGAGCATCGAAGATGCGCGCGCTCTCGCGCAGGAGATGCTCGAGATCGGCCGACGCGCAGGGCGTGAGGTCGTCTGCCTGCTCACGGACATGGAGCAGCCGCTCGGGAGCGCAGTCGGGAACGCGCTCGAGATCCGGGAGGCAGTAGCGACGATCCGTGGCGCCGGCCCCGCCGACTTCACCGAGCTCGTGCTCGACGCCTCGGCGAGGTTGCTTGCACTCTCCGACCTCGGAATCGACGAAGCGGAGGCACGGCGACGTGCCGAGGCTGCCGTGAGCGACGGATCGGCAACGGGCGTCTATGAGCGCTGGATCCGCGCGCAGGGCGGAGAACCGTCGCTCGACGCGCTCGAGCAGGCACCTGTGCGACGCTCTATCGAAGCGTCGGCGGATGGATGCGTGACCGGTCTGAAGGCACTCGACGTCGGCATCGCGGCGCTCGAGCTCGGCGCCGGGCGCCGCTCGAAGGAGGATCCGATCGACCACGCCGTCGGCGTGCTCTGCTTCGCGAAGCACGGCGACCGAGTGCGCGCAGGCGACGAGCTCGCCGAGATTCATGCGCGTGACGAGACGGCCGCCGATGCGGCGGCGGAGGCGGTGCTCGCCGCGTACTCCTTCGGCGACTTGTCGCCCGCCGAGCGACCGCTGCTGCTCGACGTCATGCGGTAAACGCGCCCAGCTACGGTGGGCGCGTGCCCGAGCTGCCGGAGGTGGAGACCGTCCGACGGGGTCTGGCTCCCGTGGTCGAGGGCGCGACGATCCTCGAAGCGGAGATCGTCGATCCGCGCCTGACCCGTCCCATCGATCCGCGGGAGGTCGCGGCCGAGCTCGTCGGCGAGCGCATCGTGGCGCTCGATCGCCGTGGCAAGTACCTGCTCTGGCGGCTTCAGAGCGGACGCATTCTCGTCGTCCATCTCCGCATGACCGGGTCGTTGCGGCACGCACGAGCGGGTGCTCTACCCGAGGACCCGTACCGGCGAGCGACCCTCGGGCTCGACAACTGGATCGATGTCGGCTTCCGGGACGTGCGCAGGTTCGGCACCTGGGAGCTGCTCGAGCCGGGAGAAGCTCGGGAGTATCTGGGGAAACGACTCGGTCCAGAGCCGCTCGTCACCTCGTTCAGCGCGGCTCGGCTCGCCGGCGTGCTCGAGCACCGGCGAGCACCGGTCAAGGCGGTGCTCCTCGACCAGCGCCGGCTCGCGGGTGTCGGCAATATCTACGCCGACGAAGCCCTGTGGCGCGCGCGCATCCATCCGCGCCGGCCGGCCGGCGAGCTCGACCCCGGCGAGATCGCGCGGCTCCACCGAGCGGTCAGGGCAGCGCTGCGGCGGGGAATCGAGCTGCGCGGCTCGACATTGACGGATTACGTCACGCCGGACGGCGAGCGAGGCGCGATGCAGCACGAGTTCCACGTCTACGGCCGTGGCGGCGAGCCATGCGACCGCTGCGGAACGGAGATCGAGCGGACGGTCGTCGCGGGCCGAGGGACGTGGTTTTGTCCCCGCTGCCAGCGGCTGCCGCAGACGAGGTAGAGCGGCGGCCTATGCCGCGAGCCGCTCGGCGAGGGCACCCGCGCGGTCGAGGGCCGCAAGCTCCTGATAGCCCCCAATCACAGCACCGTCGACCACGACGAGCGGCACGGTCCAGCGGCCGCCTAGATCGAACACTTTCTGCCGGTACGCGCGGTCATCATCGAGCGAGACCTCGGTATAGGGGATGCCGCGCGACCCGAGCAGTGTCCTGGCCCGTGCACAGAAACCGCACCAGGATGTCGTGTACATCGTGACTTTGGGCATCAAAGAGTCCAACGCTCGTCCTGCCATCGGTATTCCCCGGGGTGCGGGGTCGTACACTCGCTCCGTGCGCTCCGTCACCACCGAGGCCGTCGTGTTGCGGTCGTTCGCGTTCGGAGAGGCGGATCGCGTGCTGCACCTCTACACGGCCGCACACGGACGTCTCGGCGCGGTGGCAAAGGGAGTGCGCAAGACCAAGAGCCGTTTCGGGGGGAGGCTCGAGCCGTTCTCGCACGTCGAGCTCGTGCTCCACCGAGGCCGTGGCGAGCTGCTCACGGTCACCGGAGCGTCGCTCGTCCGCTCGCACGACCCGATCAGGGTCGATCCCTACCGGTTGCGGGTCGGTCTGATCGGGCTGGAGGCGATGCTGCGGCTGTTCACCGAAGAGGAGCAGAACGATCGGGCCTGGCTCGCGCTGACGCGGTTTCTCGATGCGCTCGACAGTGTCGAGCGGCTTGCGTCAGGGCGGCCGGCGACTGACCCGGTGGTGCTGAGCTTCCAGCTCAAGCTGTTGTGGGTGTCGGGGTTCCTCCCACATCTCGGGAGCTGCGTCGAGTGCGGCGGTGACGAGGCGCTCGTGGGGTTCCTACCGTCGGCGGGTGGTGCGGTCTGCGCGGCGTGCGATCCCGGCGGGATCCCGTTGTCGGCCGCTGGGCTCGGCGGGCTCGCTGCGTTGCTCGGCACACCCATCGCCGACGCCCGCACCCAGGGGCTAGGCGAGCATGCTGCGCGCGAGGCGCTCGCCGTCGTGACCTCCTCGTACGAGCACCACGGCGGGTTCCGTCTGCGCACGTTGTCGGCATAGTCGGCGAACCGTCCCTGGCACGTTTGGGCCAAGCGCGAATCTGCCTAGAACCGCTCGAGCACGTGCTCGAGCGCGCCCGCTGCGACGAGTTTGCTCGGTGAGCTCGTTGCGACCGGGCCGCACCTCGCGGCGGACGACCCGTCTTCGGCGAGGCGGTATTGACCGACCCAATCGAGCCGGGGGGAATAGACGTGGATCGTGACGGCGGGCGAGCCCTCGGAGTGCGTCACCCGGTGGATGTAGCCGGGTCCACCGCAGCGGCTGTCGCCGGAACCGAGATCCATCGTCACGTCCTCGGCCCCGTAGCGGAGCATGTCCTCGCGGACAACGCCCCGAGCACCGCAGAGGCCGACCGAGGAGATGTAGTGATCGTGGAAGCCCGTGCCCTGCCCCGGCATCCAGGAGAGCACCCACGCGTCCATCCGCTCGTCTTCGTAGATCAGCTCGTATCGGCGGTGCTGCGTATCGGTGTGGGCCAGCGGATGCCAGAGCTCGGTTTGCGAGGCGATTCCGCATGCGATCGCCTCGAGCTCTTCCGGCGAGAGCAGGCCGTCGTGCGGTAGGAGCTCGCCGAGCGAGGCCACTGCCGGTACGAACAGAGCAGACGCGGTCTCCATCGTCAGCAAATCGTACTCCTCCCACCCGTCGAAGCCGGCGTCGTTTTCGATCATCTGGTGCGACGGGCCGTAAACCCGGCTCCTCCCTCGACGCGAGGGACTACGGCACTCGCTGCCAGGGCCGTGCGAGCGCCTCGAGCAGGTGCGACCGGACACCGCCGATGGGCAACCGCTCCTGGGCGAGTGTGTCCCGATCGCGGACAGTGACTGTCTCGTCGACGAGCGTCTGCTCGTCGATCGTGTAGGCGAACGGGGTGCCGATCTCGTCCTGGCGACGGTAGCGACGACCGATCTGGCCGCTGTCGTCGTACTCGACCGAGGCGACCTGACGTAGCTCCTCGTAGAGCGCACGCGCCTTCTCGCTCATCGTCGCATCGCGCGGCACGAGCGGAAGCACGGCTGCCGAGACGGGACTCAGGCGCGGGTGCAGCCGCAGCACGGTGCGCTCACGGTCGCCGACGACCTCCTCGTGGTAGGCGTCGCAGATGAACGCGAGCATCGAGCGGTTGACGCCGAGCGCCGGCTCGATCACGTGCGGCGTGTAGCGCTCGCCGCTCGCGGAGTCGACCCACTCGAGCTTCGTCCCCGATGCCGCGGTGTGCGCGGTGAGGTCGAACGCGCCCCGGTTGGCGATGCCCTCGAGCTCCGACCAGCCGATCGGGAAGAGGTACTCGATGTCGCTCGTCTCAGACGAATAGTGCGAGAGCTCGTCGGACTCGTGAGCGCGAACGCGCACATGGCTCTCGCGAAGCCCGTAGCGGGTGTGCCAGGCGAGCCGCTCGTCGATCCAGGTTCGATACCACTCGCTCGCGCTCGCGGGCGGCACGAAGAACTCCATCTCCATCTGCTCGAACTCGAGCGTGCGGAAGATGAAGTTTCCAGGCGTGATCTCGTTGCGAAACGACTTGCCGATCTGGGCGATCCCGAACGGCGGCTTGCGTCGCGCGAGCTGGGCGACGTTCTTGAAGTTGATGAAGATCCCCTGCGCGGTCTCCGGGCGGAGGAAGACCTTCGTCCCCGTCTCCTCGACCGGGCCGACGCGGGTCTCGAACATCAGGTTGAACTGCCGTGGCTCGGTCAGGTCGCAGTCGCTCGTCTCGCCCGGCTTCTTGCTGGGTCGCTGCCCGCACTGCGAGGCGTCGAGCTGATCCGCTCGGTAGCGCCGCTTGCAGTGGCGACAGTCGACGAGTGGGTCGGTGAAGCCGCCGACGTGGCCCGATGCCTCCCAGACCTGGGGGTGGAGGATGATCGACGAGTCGAGCGCGACGATGTCGTCCCGCTCGCGGACCATCGCCTCGAGCCAGCGTGCCTTGACGTTCTCCTTGAGGAGCACGCCGTAGTGACCGTAATCGTACGACGACCCGAGCCCGCCGTAGATCTCCGACGACGGGAACACGAACCCGCGCCGGCGGCACAGCGAGACGATTTTGTCCATGGTGACAGCGTCCGTCATTGGCAGCGAACCGTACCCGGGTGCTCAACCCGGCGGCGGCGCCTTCGACTCGAGCCACGTCACCTCGCAGGCACACCCACGGCGCAGCCGTAGGATCGGTCGGATGGCCGGCAGGCGAACCCCGGCGATCGTCCAGGCCGAGCAGGCGGGAATCTCTTTCATCGTCCACGAGTACCGCCACGATCCGGACGCGGCCTCGTTCGGGCTCGAGGCCGCCGCGAAGCTCGGTGTCGAGCCCGCCCGTGTCTTCAAGACGCTGATCGCAGATGTCGACGGCGCGCTCACCGTGGCGATCCTTCCGGTCGTCGCCGAGCTCGATCTCCGAGCGCTCGGCAAGCGGTCGGCACTCGCTGACACGAGGCTCGCCGAGCGGACGACGGGGTATGTCGCCGGCGGGATCAGCCCGCTCGGTCAGCGTCGGCGCCTGCCGACGCTGCTCGACGTGTCCGCGCTCGAGCTCGAGACGATCTACGTCAGCGCGGGACGCCGCGGGCTCGAGCTGGAGCTCGCTCCGGCGGATCTGTTGTCGCTCACAGACGGCCGCGCGGTCACGCTCACGCGGTAGCGTCGCGCGATGCTCGAGCTCTTCCAGATCACCGGCTCGGCCAGCTTCGCTGCCCGGGCGGCGCTCGAGGAGGCCGGGGCCGAGTACACGGTCGTGAACGTCCACCCCCGTCGGCGCGACGAGACACACGGCTTCGTCCAGACCAACCCGCTACGCCGTGTTCCCGCGCTCGGCGACGGCGACGTCAGCGTCTACGAGACGGGCGCCGTCCTGCTCTACCTCGTCGAGCGGCTACCGGGACGCGGTCTCGGTCCGGCGCCCGGCGAGCCGGGGCGAGGCGATCTGCTGCGCTGGGTGATATGGCTCGCGAATACGCTCCACGCCGTCTGGCATCCGATCACGGCGCCGCACTTCCTGAGCGACGACCCCCCCGCGCACGAGAGCATCCGCGTGAGGGGGCTCGAAGGCCTCAACCGGCACGGCGCCTACCTGGAGGCGGAGCTCGAGGGGCGGGAGTGGTGCCTCGGCGATCGGTTCTCGGTCGCAGACCTCTACCTGTACATGCTCAAGGGCTGGGAGAGCTACGCCCGCCCGATTCGCCTCGGTGGCGAGCGGCTCGATGCGCACTACCGACGGGTCGGTGACCGCCCGGCGATCAGGCGCACGCGAGCGCTCGACGGTCTCGACGAGCGTCTGCAGCGCCACCTGCCCGAGCTGCGCGACGGCATGCCCTTGTGAGAGGGGTGGAGCGGGTTACCCTCCGGCCGTGAGCGAGCGGGCGCCGGTCGAGCTCCACATCGTCTCCGACTCGACAGGCGAGACGGCGGCGAAGCTCGTCCTCGCCCTCGAGGCGCAGTTTCCCGAACAGCCGTTCGAGGAGGTGCGGCATCCGAGGGTTGAGTCCGTCGAGGATCTTGCGCTCGCAGTCAGCAGAGCCCGGGGTCGACCCGCCGTGATGGTCTACACCCTCGTCGAGCCTGGGCTGCGGGAGGAGATGCGCAGGCTCTGCCGGCGCTCGCGCGTCCACTACTGCGACCTGCTCGGGCATCCGATCGACTCGATCTCGCGGGTCGCGGGGGTCGCCGCTCGCATGGAGCCCGGTGCGCGTGCGCCGCTCGACCAGACATATTTCAAGCGCATCGAGGCGATCGAGTTCGCAGTCCGCTTCGACGACGGCGTCGGTGGCGGGCTCGACGAGGCCGATGTCGTGCTCGTCGGCGTCTCCCGGACGTCGAAGACGCCGCTCTCGATCTACCTCGGCTACCTGGGGACGAAGACCGCGAACGTGCCGATCGTGAAGGGTGTCGAGCCGCCGAAGGCGCTGTTCGAGATCGCCCGGGCCAAGATCGTGGGCCTGACGATCGACGCCGAGCGGCTCGCCGACATCCGCGAGGCACGAGCCCGCACGATGGGCGGCCCGAGCCGCCGGTATGCGGGCCTCGAGGCCGTCTACGAGGAGCTCGAGGCCGCCGAGCAGATCCACCGGCGCCTCCGCTGTCCGGTGATCGACGTCTCCGAGCTCTCGGTCGAGGAGACGGCGATGCGCATCCTTCGCCTCGTCGCCGAGCGAACGCGGGAATCGGCAGCTCCGGCGTGACGAACCCGAACCGCAAGTACGGCGTCCTCGCGACGGGCGTTCGGCGCGACATGTCCGAGAAGGGCTGGGTGCCGCTTCGCTACTGGCTGATGTGGTGGTCGGCGATTGTCGTTGCGATCACGCTGTTCTACGTCGTGCTGACGCCGCTCTGGATGGGTCTGCGGGCGGTCGCGTGGCTCGCCGACCGCCGTCACCGCCGCCGCTGACATGCGCCTCCCTGCATCGTTCGAGACGCTCCGCGAGCGGAATCTCGCGCGGTACGTCGTCGCGACCGCGGTCTCGAGCCTTGGCTCGGGCATGGCGGACATCGCGCTCGCCTTTGCGATCCTCGATCTCGGCGGGCCGACCGAGCTGGGTCTCGTCTTCCTCGCACGCGAGCTCCCCCTCGTCGTCCTGCTGCTGCTCGGAGGAGTCTGGGCCGACAGGATCTCCCGAAAGGCGATCCTCGTCGGCTCCGATCTCGTGCGGAGCTCCTCGCAGGCAGCAGCCGCGTTGCTCCTGCTCACGGGCAGCGCGGAGGTGTGGCACCTCGCCCTGCTGCAGATCGCCTTTGGCGGCGCGAACGCGTTCTCTCGACCCGCATATACGGGCCTGGTTCAGCAATTAGCCCCGGCGGAGACGCTCCAGCAGGCAAATGCCCTGCTCGGACTCGCGCGCAGCACGACACGGATCGCCGGCCCTGCGATCGGAGCGACGCTCGTCGCCCTGGCCTCGCCGGGCTGGGCGATCGCGGTCGACGCCACGACCTTTGCGGTGTCGGCGGCGCTCGTTCTCTCGCTGCGGCTCGGGAGCGTCGTCCGGACGGCTGCCGGCAGCGTGCTCGGAGACCTCCGCGACGGGTGGAAAGAGTTCACGTCCCGCACCTGGGTCTGGACGATCGTCGCGTACTTCGGGCTCTATCAGCTGACGCTCTTCCCGGCGCTGCTCGTGCTCGGGCCGTTCGTCGCGAAGGAGGAGCTTGGCGGCGCCGGAGCCTGGGGCGCGATCCTCGCCGTCCAGGCGGTCGGCTCCGTGGTCGGCGGCCTGATCGCCCTGCGCGTGAGCTTCCGACGGCCGCTGGTCGCAGACACCCTGCTTGCGGCGCCGATGGCGGCGATCTTGCTGCTGCTCGCGATCCCGGCCCCCGTCGTCCTCATCGCGGCCGTCGGATTCGTCACGGCTGCCTGCCTCACGGTCGGCGACGCGGTCTGGTTCTCGACGCTCCAGCGACACATCCCCGAGCATGCGATCTCGCGCATCAGCTCGTTCGACTGGCTCGGCTCGGTCGCGCTCAACCCCATTGGCTATGTCCTCGTCGGCCCGCTCTCATCGCAGATCGGCGTGTCGACGACGCTCGTGCTCGCTGGGTTGCTCAACCTCGCCTCGGCGGCCGTCCTGCTCGCCGTACCGTCCGTGCGCGCGCTTGGGGCCTACCCCGAATCAAAGCCCACCTGATCCTCATTCCCTGCGAATCGGACGAATCGGTCGATCTCGCCTTGCGTTCGAAGGCGCACCGTCGTGAATCGCGCGAGTCGTGAGGGGTATTCGCGCCGGCGCCTGCCGAACGACCGGAGTGCAAACGGGAGCAACGCATCCCGGCCGACGAGTGCGCCGCGCAGCGTCTCGCGGTTTCCCGCCCAGAGCTCCTCGCGAGTAACGATCCGCCGCGCCGTGCGGCGTAGCAGCCTGGGAAGCCACACACGGCGTGGAAGGTCGATCCAAACGACGACGTCGGCGGCTTCCAGTACGAGGTCGCCGAGCTTGCCCTGA
>Ga0136617_10002650_pt1 | contig 15914 bp, 13 predicted proteins | sample AntDrymUQ3222106_2_FD_129672 | JGI IMG/M metagenome (GOLD analysis project Ga0136617, IMG submission 129672) | Polar desert sand microbial communities from Dry Valleys, Antarctica - metaG UQ322 (21.06) | ecosystem: Environmental > Terrestrial > Soil > Desert | place: Antarctica: Dry Valley...
CCATCCGTGGTGAAAGCGATTAATGCCGGCTGCACGCAGATCGAACACGGCATGTTGGTCGACGACTCGGCCTTGAGATTGATGGCCGAGAAGGGCGTCTACTTCGACCCGCACGTTGGCGTACTGCTTCAGAACTACATTCGCAACAAGTCGAGATTCATCGGGATCGCGGGCTATACGGACGAAGGGTTCAGGTTCATGGAAAGTGCGATGCCGTTGAATGCACGGATGATCGGGAAAGCCGTCGCGACGCGGGGATTGAAGCTCGTGATGGGGTCAGACGCCATCGCCGGCTCGCACGGACGCAATGCCGACGAGTTGGTGCAGCGGGTCCGGCAGGGCGATCAGCGACCGATGGATGCGATTATTTCGGCGACATCGCTCGCGGCCGAGTCGCTGCGACTGGAAAAAGTGATTGGCACGCTTGCGCCCGGTTTCGAAGCGGATCTAATCGCCGTTGACGGAGATCCGACGAGGGACATTACGGCGCTGACGCGGGTGGCGTTCGTGATGAAGGGCGGAAAGGTCTATAAGAACGTCGCTGCGGAACGCCGGCGTTAGGCCGATCAGATTTTTGACTTGGAGGTCTTCATTCATGGTCCTTTGGCGAGCGAAACACCAAAGCGTTGCGTTTGTGTTTGTAGCGTGCGCAGCGTATTGCGGGTCTGATCTGGGCGCTGCGAGGCAGCAGTCGACCGACGAACAGATGATTCGCGACGCGCGTGCACGCTCGAACGCCGCAATTGCAGCGCACGACCCTGTGGCAATCGGACGTGTATGGATGGAGAACGTGCACGTCGTGACGTCGACGAGCGTCCAGGCCACCGGTCGGGAGCTCAACCAGCAACGGATGACGCGTCAGTTCACGAATCGGCCCGACACGATCTACGTCCGTCGACCCACCGCGATCGAGGTCTATCCGCAGTGGGCGATCGCCTCTGAGCGTGGGGAGTGGACGGGACGATGGACCGAGCCGGATGGGGCCCTAGTTATCGAAGGGACTTACCTGGTGCAGTGGCGCAAGATCGAAGGGCAATGGCTAGTCCAGGCTGAGCTCTACGTCCCGACGCGATGCAGGGGAGGCAGTTATTGCAGCCAGCGCCCAGCAATGGCTGCTATCGACAAGGTGCTTGCCGACGCAGTCGCACGCGGCGAAGTTCCAGGCGTGGTCGCGATGGCCACGGATCGCCGCGGCATCGTGTACGAAGGAGCCTTCGGAGTGGCAGACGTGCGGAGCGGCCGCCCGATGACGGTCGATACCGTCTTTCGCATCGCGTCGATGACCAAACCGGTCACCTCGCTGGCCCTGATGCAGCTGGTCGAACAAGGGCACGTCAGCCTCGACGATCCGGCCGAGAAGTACCTTCCGTTACAACTTCACGAGCCCGATCGTCCGCGACTTCAAGCCGCGCGGGGGCGAATCGTATCCTGCCGGCCCTCTCCTCTTCGAACCGGGTGAGCAATGGCTCTACAGTACCGGCATCGATTGGGGAGGCGCATTATCGAAGCGGTTTCGGGCAAGAATCTCGAGGCCTACTTCCGCGAGCGCATCTTCACTCGGTTGGGGATGGTGGATACTGCCTATAACCCGCCGGAAGATCGGCAGCGCCGCTTAGCGGTCGTGCATCGGCGGCGTTCGGACGGCACCTTCCAGGTCGAGCCGACTCAGCCGCCGACGGCGGTGACACAATTCATCGGCGGCGGAGGGCTCGCTTCAACGGCGCCTGACTACATCCGCTTCCTTCGAATGCTCCTGAATGAGGGCACGTTGGACGGCGCGCGGATTGTCTCTGCCGACACCGTCGCGACGATGGGGCGGAATCACATCGGCAGTGTCGGTGTGCGCGCGGCGAAAACCGCGATGCCCGAGCGCAGCAGCGACTTCACGTTCGTCGCCGATGGACGAGACAAGTGGGGAATTGGATTCATGATCACGGCCGACGGCAAGCCGGGCGGATGGGGCGCGGGCAGTCTGAACTGGGCGGGCTCAACAACACATACTTCTGGCTCGATCCGACGCGCGGCGTTGTCGGTGTGATTCTGATGCAGTACCTTCCGTTTGCCGACAGCAAGGCGCTCGCGGTATACGACGCGTTCGAGCGAGCGATCTATGAGTTGGAGACGCTGCACCCGTGAAGGGATCACAATTTGACCCCATCCTCACGGCGGCCGAGCGAGTGCTTTCAAACACGTTTGCCCGCGAAGTGTGTCTGGGCGACGTTGCACGTCTCTCGGAAGATGACCGGCGCAACCTGTTGCTGAGGTGCCGCGATCTGTCCGGTGAATCCCCCGCGAGCGTCATCGTCAAGAAGGTTGTCGTGGACTCGTACAACCCTGCAGATGCTGCATCGTGGGATACGAGGCGGTTCTTCAGCGACTGGGCAGGTGCCGAATTCCTGAGCGCCGTTCTTGATCATCCTCGCAGCCCTCGCTTCTACGGTGGGGATTACTCCTTGGGGTTCTTCATCCTTGAAGACTTGGGAGACCAGCGGAGCCTGGTCGAGCCACTTCTGGAGGAGGACGCAGCCGGCGCCGAGCGAGCGCTGCTCGCCTTTTCGGCCTGCCTGGGCGCGCTACACGCGGGGACCATTGGCCAATCGGCGGCGTTTGAAGAACTCCTCTGCGCCATCAGCCCGCAGCTCGGGACATTTGCGCGGCCGGTGATGGAGATCGGGGAGCACGTCCCTGAACTGCAGGCCTGTCTTGAACGCCTGGGAGTTGCCGCCGGGGTGGGGTTCACCGGGGAACTTGAAGATGTGGTCATCACCATCGAGAATCCTGGACCCTTTTTTCCTACATTCATGGTGATCCGTGCCCGGATAACTCGTCCTGGAACGGAGAAGGGCTGCGCTTGATCGACTTCGAGTTCGGTGGTTTCGGCCATGCATTACTCGACGGTACGTATGGACGGATGCTGTTCCCAACCTGCTGGTGTGCCAATGCTCTTCCCGGCGCTGTGATCTCCAGGATGGAAGCTGTATACAGAGCAGAACTTGCCAGACGGTGCCCAGAGGCGCAAGAGGATCGGAGTTTTGAGGCCGCGCTGGCGAGAGTGTGCGGTTTCTGGCTGCTGAGTACATTGAGTCGGGATCTCGCCCGCGCCGTGGAGGCGGACCGAACATGGGGAAACGCCACGATGCGTCAGCGCCTGTTGGCTCGGTTGGAGGCGTTCATCACAACCGCTGAGGAATGCCATCAGCTACCGGCGCTGGCGGCCATGGCAAGTCGGTTACTGAAGGTCTTGCACAAGGCCTGGCCGGAAACACCTCCGTTGCCCGTGTATCCGGCCTTTCAACGTGCCTCGCCCTATGAGTTGAAATGAGTGCGGGAATGGAAGAGCGGCGGGCGTGACCCGCCGCTCGAGAGATGCTACTTCGGCGCTTGCGGTGTCGCGGGCTTCTGCGGCGGCTCGGCCGGCTTCTCGTAAATATCCACGATCGGCGGCCTTTCACCCTCGGTCGAAAGCCCTGCGGCCCGCATGAGACGTGTCACCGCCTCGATCGTCGGAACATCCGGTCGCGGGAGGCGGCCCTGATACCCCTCGGCAATGAACAGCGGCGTCCTGCCGAACGTGTTCTTTTCCTTCCAGATCTGCGGATCGGCGCCGCGCTCGGCAAGCAGGCTCACGACCTTCGGATAAGCGCCATACGCGGCGCCATGCATCGGCGTGTCGCCGTTCTTGTCCAGGGCGTTGATGTCGCCGCCGAGGTCGAGCAGCATCTTCGTCGCTTCCACCGCTTCCGGTTCTTCGCCGGCTTCTTCGAGCGGTTCCGTCGTGCCGAGGCCGGCAGCGGCCATCAGCGGTGTGGTGTTGTTGGCGTTCGGCAGCAGGGGATCGGCACTCAATTCCAGAAGCAGTCGCATCAACGCGATGTCGGAGCGATCGGCCGCCAGGAGAAACGGCGTCGCTCCTTCCGAGTCGATGCGAGAAGACGTCTGAGGGACCTTCGGCGTACCTTTGTCCAGACGCAGATTGACCTTCGCGCCCCGTTTCACGATCTCGCGTACGAATTGAAGACTCGTCAGATGGCCCGATCCGGCCGGCGGGGCGGGATCGCTGACATCGCTCGAATCCGGCCTACGCACCCAGGTGAGGGTGTGCAGCGGTGAGAATCCCGTTCGCACATCGTTTGGATCGGCGCCAGCGTCGACCAGCGCGATCGCGAGCTCGAAGTGGCCGTTCTGCACCGCCAGCAGCAACGGGCTCGTGCCCCTGTTCACCGGCCTGGAATACGCGTCGTTGACGGGCGCATCCGGCGCCCTCTCCTTACGTCGCATCGGCTCGTTGACGTCGACGCCTGCCTCGAGGAGTGCACGCGCCACGTCGATGCGCCCTTCGCGCACGGCAAAGAAGAACGGGGTGAATCCGGAATCGAGCGTCGCGTTGATGTCGGCGCCGGCTTCAACGAGCGATCGGACGACCGCGGCGTGCCCCTCGGCGGCGGCCCACATCAGCGCGGTCTGTCCGCGCCGCTCACGCACGTCGTGTCTGGCGCCACGAACCAGCAGCGCTTTCACCGCCTCGACGTTTCCAGAACGGGCGGCCATCATGAGCACGGTCTCGCCGCCCTTCGCCGTGGCATTTGCGTCGGCACCAGCCTCGAGCAACAGCCTCACGACGGCCGCGTTGCCGTTCGTGCTGGCCAGCGCGAGCGGAGGCACACCGTAGCGATTTGCCGCGTTGACGTTGGCGCCCGCTTTCACGAGCAATGCGGCGGTCTCCGCATCATCGTGATACGCCGCCCAGTGCAGCGCCGTCGTCCCGTCGACTTGAGTGGCGTTCACATCGGCGCCACCTTTGAGCAGCGTGGTGACAACCGCTCGATCGCGTCGCTCCGCGGCCTCGGCCACGGTCGCGCGTTCGGCCGCCAAAGCGGTACCAGCCATGGCCACCATCACGAGAGCGAGTCCAGTCGTTCTTCGACAATTCATGTGCATCTCCATCAGCCTGACTAGAGGGCAACGGGGTCGAAGAGATCTTCGATCTTCCCGTCGCTGTCGCCGAATGAATCCAGTCGAACGCCCACCTTGTCGAGCAGCGTGAGATGAAGGTTAGCCAGCGGCGTGCCCTTGTCGTACTTGATGTGCCGCCCGCCCTTCATGCCACTCGAGGTGCCGCCCGCGACCAGGATCGGAAGGTTTTCGTGATCGTGCAGGCTGGGATTGCCCATCCCGCTTCCGTACAGGTAGACCGTGTGATCGAGCAGCGATCCGTCGCCGTCGGGAGTCGCCTTCAACTTCTGGAGGAACTCCGAGAACAGCGACACATGGAACGTGTTGATCTTGGCAATCTTCGCAACCTTTTCCGGATCGTTGCCATGATGGCTGGTCGGATGGTGAGCATCCGGCACGCCGATTTCGGGATACGTGCGGTTGCTCAGCTCGCGCGTGAGCTGGAACGTGATCACGCGAGTGATATCCGCCTGGAATGCCAGAATCTGCAGATCGTACATGAGCTTCGCGTGATCGGCGAACGCCGCGGGGACGCCAACCGGGCGGTCCAGATCAGGCATCGTGTTGTCGAGCGTCCCGGCCTCGGCGCGCTGGATCTGCCGCTCGATCTCGCGAACACTTTCGAGGTACTGATCGACACGAACGCGATCAGGTATGCCCAGGCGCTGCTTCAGCCTCGCGATGTCTCCGCCGAACGAATCGAGCAGGCTTCCCCGGCTCCGTAGCGCCGCCTGCCGCTCGGCCGCGTTGCCTCCTTCTCCGAAGAGCCGCTCGAACACCATGCGCGGATGAGCTTCGGAGGGGAGCGGGGTCGTCGGCGACGACCAGGAGAGGCAGTTCTGATACACGCACGCGTATCCGTTGTTGCACACGCCGGCCAGCGGGTTCAAATCCAGCGAGAGCTCGAGCGAGGGCAGCTGCGTGTCGCGGCCCATCTGCTTGGCCGCGATCTGGTCCATGGTGGTGCCCAGAAAGTAGTCCGAGCTCTCCGTGTGTTTGGCGAAAGCCGCGCTCAGGAACCCTGAGTTCGACGTGTCGTGCGTACCTGGATACGAATTCTGCAGCCTCAGGTTGGTGACGACCGTGACCTGATCCTTGATCGGTTCGAGCGAGTGCAGGATGGGTGACAGGTCGGTGAGTTTTTCCTGGGCCGGCGGGGTCCATCGCGCGTGGTCGCACCCCATCGGGATGTACACGAAGCCCAGCCTGCGGACCGGTTTGGCCGGCGTCTTCGCCCAGGCCGTTGCCGCGGGAATCATCGCATCCAGCAAGGGCAGCGCGAGCATGGCTTGCGCGCCTTTCAGAAATGTCCGCCGGTGCAGCGCCTTCTTCATAATGATCATGATGCTCGCCTCATTTGAAACGGTGTGCTCTTCACAATGCCCAGGATGATCGACGAGAGGGGGTATCCGTTCTTCGCGGTGTCGCGCACGATCTTGCGGACGGCCGGCGCGTCATAGTACTCGACTCCGCGTCCGAGCGCGAAGGTTAACAGTTTCTCCGTGAGCGCGCTCGCAAACATCTCGGGGCGGCTCAGCAGCGCGTCTTCGAGACCCGCCACGCCGCGGAATTCGCCGCCTCCGGGCAGAGCGCCCGACACATCGATCGGCTCGCCCTCGCCTTCATAGTCGCGCCATTGCCCGACAGCGTTGAAGTTTTCGAGAGAGAAGCCGACCGGATCGATCGTGCGGTGGCAGCTTGCGCAGATCGCGTTGCTGCGGTGCGCAGCCAGCCGCTCGCGCATCGGAAGGTTGGCTGACACGGTGCTCTCATCCAGGGCGGGTACGTTGGGAATCGGAGGCGGTGGCGGAGCGCCGAAGATATTCTCGAGGACATACACGCCACGGATCACCGGCGACGTCCGGGTTGCGTACGACGTGACCGAGAGCACGCTGCCATGCCGCAGCAGGCCTCCGCGCTTGCTGTCGGGTGCGAGCGTCACGCGCCGGAAACGGCTGCCGTAGACGTTGGGAATGCCGTAGTGTTTCGCCAGGCGCTCGTTGAGGAACGTGTAGTCCGCCTTGATCAAATCGCGGACGCTGCGATCCTCGCGCAGCACGCTGTCGAGGAAGAGCTCGGTTTCCTGCCGGAATGCCTGACGCAGGTTGTCATCGAAGTCCGGGAACAGACGCGCATTCGGAGTGACGGCTTCGAGATTGCGCAGCCGCAGCCACTGTCCCGCGAAGTTGGTCGCGAGGTTGAGCGAGCGCCGATCGGCGAGCATTCTGCGCGTCTGCTTCTCGAGCTCCTCGGGCCGGCTCAGCTTGCCGCGAATGGCCACGTCGAGCAGTTCGTCGTCCGGGATGCTGCTCCACAGGAAGAACGACAGTCGCGACGCCAGCTCGATATCGGAGATGCGGTAAGCACCGCCGGCCGCCACGTTCTTCGGCTCCGTTTCTACGCGGAACAGGAACTCCGGGTTGATGAGCACTGCGCTCAACGCCCGTCCGATGCCTGAGTCGAAACCGCCGGCGGCCCGCCCCTCGCGGTAGAACGTCATCGGCCCCTCGACCTCGGCTTTCGAGATCGGCCGGCGATACGCGCGCCGCATGAGCGTGGTGAGAATCGTTTTCGCGCAAGAATCTTCTCTTAGCGCCGGGGGCCCCTCCGCCCCGGCTCGTCGCTCCGCTTGCGGGGCCCCAACGCCCCGCGCCGCTCCGCTCCGCTGCTCACCAGGCTGGCACACGAACAGCCGGCGGCGGCTCGGCGTGTTGTCGGCGCCTTTCGCCGCATAAGGTCCGGCCACTGAAACCTGGTTGATTGCGGGCCCGGTACGGGGATGACGCCTGTCGTTGAAGCGTGATTGCAGAGGCTGCCTCGCCGTTTCGACGAGTGCCGAGCCGTCCTTTACAAATGTGACGCCGATATCGTGCGGGCCAGCAAGCACGGTGACGCGCGCTTTCAAATCCTTGTCCAGCAGCGTGTCGTCGCGGTCCTCGGGCCTCTGAATCCTGAAGTTCGCCACCGGCTCCCTGTCGACCAGCAGAATCAGCTCGTGCGGCCGCGGTTCTCGCAACCCGCTGACATTTCCGTTCAGATCGCGCGCGAGCCAGAGCTGGATGTCGTACTCGCCGTCCTGGGCGAACGTGTACGAGACCGACACGCCGCCGCGCGTGCCAATCGGAAGGCCCGGCACGTGCTCTTCCTGCGTCAGGTCAGCCGGGAGGCGGATGGTGTCGGCCAGCAGCGACGATTGGGTGCTACCGATCGCGAGCCGGCTGATTTTCTGCGCGGCCGAGATGTAGCGGTCCAGGAGCGTTGGCGGCAGGTCGCCGACCGTGACGTTGTCGAAGCCGTGACCGCTCTCATCGGACGGCAGGAGCGAGGCGCCGTCGATCACGAGGCCGAGCAGATCTCTGACGGCGTTCTGATACTCCGTCCGATTCAGGCGGCGCAGCGTCTCCGTGCGGCCGGGATTCGGTTTGGCAGCGGCAGCCGCATCCATCGATGTTTCCAGCCATGTCAGCAGCCCGCGGCGGGCGTCCTGAGAAAGCTGCGGCGTGTTGGGCGGGGGCATGCTGCCTGTGTGCACCTTGCGCAGCACCTTTTCCCAGACTTCGGCGTCAGCACCCGGGTTGGCGACGTCGATCCGGTCCAATCTCAGGCCGGCAGTCTTGAGCCGTTCGTTGTGGCACGTGACGCAGTAGCGATCGAGCACCTGGCGGTGGCTCGACGCCGGTGCTGCTACAGCACCGGTCGGGGGTGATGGGGGGGGCGCCGCCACCCGCTGATCTGCCTGCTTTGCAGACGTTTCCACCTGCACGCAAAGGGACACGGTCATCACCAGAGCGGCCACCCCGAAAGGCAGGGCTCTAGCGAAGGGGAACAACTTTAGCATCCAGCCTCCGGGACGGGATTCATCTCAAGTTCTGTGCTACCAGTATGCTAGTACCGGGGCGGTTTGGGAAGAGTCTTTATGGCTGGATATGTGCGAAAAGAGCTCAGATGAGGGGTTGTGATGGAAAGAACATTCAGGCAGCTGGAAACGAAGGCCGTTCACGCCGGCGTGCCGTCACCGCGCCCCGGCGGCGCCGTGGTCATGCCGATTTTTCAGTCAGCGATGTTCGAGTATGCGGGCGAGGGTAGTTATCACGACCTGAAATACATCCGTCTCAACAACACTCCCACGCAGACGGCTCTCCACGGCAAGCTGGCGGCGCTGGAAAACGGGGAAGCGGCGCTTTCGGCCTCCAGCGGGATGGCGGCTATCGCCACAACCCTCCTGACGGTGCTCGCGCCGGGCGATCACCTGCTCGCGCAGGATTGCCTGTATGGCGGCACCCATGATCTGCTGACGACCGAGTTGAGGCAACTGGGCATCGACACCGATTTCATTGACGCCGACGACCCTTCGTCATGGCCGCGTCTGCTGCGCGCGAACACGCGGGCGATCTATGTCGAGACCATCTCCAATCCGCTGATGCGCGTGCCCGATCTCGACCGTGTCGCGCAGTTCGCGACGTCCCATGGGCTCGTCTCGCTGATCGACAACACCTTTGCGACGCCGGTCAACTTCCGCCCTCTCGAGCGCGGCTTCGATCTCGTGCTCCACAGCTGCACGAAATATCTCAACGGCCACAGCGACATCGTCGCTGGAGCGGTCATCGGATCGAAGGCCTGGATCGAGCGGATCACGCATCGGCTCAATCACCTTGGCGGGTCATTGGATCCGCACGCGTGCTTTCTCCTCGATCGCGGGCTGAAGACACTGGTTCTGCGCGTGCGCCACCAGTGTCAGGGTGCGCTCGCGATAAGCGGCCGGCTCGAAAGCCACCCTATGGTCGAGAGGGTGAATTATCCCGGCTTGACAAGCCATCCGCAGCACACGCGCGCGCGAAGCCTGCTCGAAGGTTGCAGCGGGATGCTCAGCTTTGAACTGAAGGGAGGTGCCAGCGCGGCCGATCGATTCATGAACCTGACGACGCTGCCGATTGTGGCGCCGAGCCTGGGCGGTGCCGAAACGTTGTTGACGCGACCAGCGGTGACGAGCCATGCGGGGATGCGGCCCGAAGAGCGCCTCAAAGCCGGCATCACTGACGGCCTGATTCGCATGTCTGTCGGCCTGGAGGCCTGCGACGAGATCCTCGACGATCTCATGCAGGCACTTGAACTCGTGAGTCGCGAGCGGGTGGCTTCTTCAGCGTAAGGGCTGTCGGAGGGAACGCAGTGGAGTTTCGATTTGAGGAGGCCTTGCCCGTTCTTCGACGCACGCCAGCTGTCCTGCGCGCTCTGCTGCTGGATCTTCCCGACGGTTGGATCGACGCCCTCGAGGGGCCCGACAGCTGGAGTCCATTCGACGTGGTTGGGCATCTGATTCACGGCGAACGGACGGACTGGGTGCCGCGCATCGAACACATGCGTCGACATGGCGACCTCGTTCCCTTTCCACCGTTCGATCGCGAGGCGATGTTCGCCGCGTCAAGAGGGCTCCAGCTCCGAGAACTACTGGACACGTTCGACGGGTTGAGAAGGGAGAGCCTCAATCGCCTGGCCGCATTGGGATTGACCGACGCAGACCTGGCACACCGCGGGCGACATCCGGAGTTCGGAGTGGTGACTGTGGGTCAACATATGGCGACATGGGTAGCTCACGACCTGAGTCACGTGGGTCAAATCGTGCGTGTAATGGCGCGCCAGTACTCGGAAGCGGTCGGACCATGGCGGGCGTACCTGAGAATTCTTGGATCGGCGTAGGTGACGATCCTCACCCACAAACTGCCGGCAGCACGTCGCCGATTTGTTCCTGAATGACGATGTCGGCCACATCGTCGAAGCGTGTTGGCTCGGCATTGACGATGACGACGCTGGCACCGGAGGCCTTTGCACGAGAGACCGCGCCAGCCACCGGATAGACTTGCAGCGTGCTGCCAATCGCGAGAAATAAGTCCCCTTCATCGGCTGCCCGCATGGCGCGCTCGATCACCTCTGGCACGAGTTGCTGGCCGAACGAGATGGTGGCGCTCTTGAGGATCCCGCCACAGGCGTTGCACTCCGGATCTTCTTCGCCGGCGCGCACGCGCTCGAGCACCGCCTGCATCGGTCCCCGCCCGTCGCATCTCATACAGACGTATTCGTGGATCGTGCCGTGCACTTCGATCACCTTGTCCGGCGACGTTCCTGCGAGCTGGTGGAGACCGTCTATGTTTTGCGTGATCAGCGCGTGCAGCCTTCCCGCGCGCTCGAGCTTCACGAGCGCGCGATGGCCGGTGTTCGGTGTCGCGCGCCACGCTGGATGTATGAGGCGCTGCTGCCAGGCGAGCCGGCGAACGCCGGGATCCGACATGTAGGAGTCGATGTTCGAAAGCTTTTCGGCCTTGGGATTTTTCGTCCACACCCCTTGCGGACCACGGAAATCGGGAATGCCTGATTCGGTGGAGATGCCGGCGCCAGTCAGTGCAACGATGCGCGTCGAGGCTGCCACCCAACGCCGCACCAGATCGATCTGGTCCGTCACCTGGTTAAGTCTATTGAAATTCGAACGCCAAATCGATGAACCGCGAGCGCTCCCTCCACGCCTTCAAGTCGTGTCATGAGGACCGCTTTCCGCGCCGACCCTGACGGTATGTCGGCTATAGTGTCCGATGCCACCGGCGAAGAGCGCCGCCTTCGGCCTGGCTGCGATTGCGCTGGACCGGGTTGAGGGGCTGGTCGATCCCACAGTCGTGACCGTCGTTCGAAGGGCGCGATCTACATCGGCGAAGTGAATGGGACCAACGTGAGGAAACTCGTCAGGAAGGAGTAAAGAATGGTCCGCGTCCTTCTCCCCGCCCTCCTGTCAGCCGGGATCTTCGCGGGAACGTCTGTGGGCCGGGCTCAGTCGGATTCTGACTGGGCCGGCGATCTGTCGCCGATCGCACCCGCTGATTGGACCTACGATCGTGCGGCGCATCTCATCGAGCGCGCGGGGTTCGGCGAGACGCCCGATCAGATTGCGCGCGTGGCCTCGATGAGCCCGAAAGACGTGGTCGACCGTCTGGTCGACTACGAGAACACCGACAACCGCAGCCTCAAACCGTTCGACGAATCCGGTGTGTGGGATCCGGGAATGGACCCCTTCCCGCCGAGCCGGGCCGAAGCGGTGCGGATCGCACAGGAGCGCGGCCAGTCGCTTGGCGTGAAAGTGCTGCCGGCAGGGACGTCGCGGCGCTTCCAGCCGGTCGTCGACAAGTTCTTCTACGGCTTGATGGCGAACAGCATCGAGACACAGCGCCTCGGGCTCTGGTGGGCGAACCGTATGCTGACGACCAGACGGCCGCTCGAGGAAAAGCTGACGCTGTTCTGGCACGGCCACTTTGCGACCGGCGAATACAAGGTGCGGGACTACCGGATGATGCTCCGGCAGAACGAGATGTTCCGCGCCCGCGCGTCGGGTGCGTTCCGAGAGCTCCTCGTCGGGATCCTGAAAGACCCGGCGATGCTCGTCTATCTGGACAACGGGGAGAACGTCAGGAAGCACCCGAACGAGAACTTCGGCCGCGAGCTGCTCGAGCTGTTCACGATGGGCGTCGGCCACTACACCGAGCGCGATGTGCGCGAAGCCGCCCGCGCTTTTACGGGCTGGTCGAACGACGTTCTGGTCTTCACGTTCAACGCAGACCTGCACGATGACGGAGAAAAGATGTTCCTCGGCCGCACGGGGAACTTCAACGGCGAAGACATCATCGGCATCATTCTCGAGCAGCCGGTCACGGCCGAGTTCATCGCCGCGAAGCTCTACCGGTATTTCGTGCGCGAGGACATCTCCGATTCGATGAAGAAAGATCTGGGGCGCACCTTCAGGGAGGGCGGCTACCGGATGAAGCCGCTGTTGAAGCGGATCTTCCTCTCGAAAGACTTCTACAGCCCGCCGTCGTACGCGACCCAGATTAAGAGCCCGGTACACCTGGTGGTGTCCACCTACAGAAAGATGGGCCTGAGCGAAGTGCCGACCATTCCCGACTTCGGGCGGATGACGAGCAGCCTCGGCCAGTCGCTGTTCGGTCCGCCGAACGTCGCCGGCTGGGCCGGCGGGCGAACATGGATTACGCCCGCAACCCTCCTGCACCGTGGAAACCTCTTTCGCGACGTGCTTTTCCCGGACGTGAAGTCGTTCCGCCCACCGGATCGGACGATGTCCGCGACCGATGCGCGGGTCGGGCAGCGGCTGGCTCAAGGGATGAATATCACTGAGGCCACCAGGGAAGGCGACGCCGAGTCGAACATGATGGCCGACCGCGACGAGGACTACAACACACGCTATGGCGGATACAAAGGCAACGCGGACGCGTTCGAGCGGACGAAGGTGATCCCGCGGCGGCCGGCCGCGATCGATCTGACGTCAATGGTGAAGGCGGCGGGCGCCGGCACGGTTGACAAAGTTGTGGATCACTTCATCCATCGGTTTCTCAGCGTCACGCTTGCGCAGAAGGACCGCGCGGTGCTGGTCGATTTTCTGCGTGGGAAGCTCGGGACCGACGCCGTGCGGCCGAGTGAGAAATTAGAGGATGCGCTGAGGGAGTTGCTGTATCTAGTGCTGAGCACGCCGGAGTACCAGTTGGGTTAGTGAGGTGCGAGATGGCTAGCAGATGTTCGTGTTCGCGCCGCGAGTTTCTCGTTCGGGGTCTCTACGGCATCGGCGTCGGCGCGGGGTTGCCGCTCGTTCTGAACAGGACGTCGGCCGCGCTGGCCGCGCAGGCGCTCGAAGGGACGAGCCTCGAGAGACATCCCGAACGGATTCTCGTCGTCGTCGAGCTCTCGGGCGGCAACGACGGATTGAACACGATCGTCCCGTTAGCAGACCCCGCGTACTATCGCGCCAGGCCGAACCTGGGGATTCCGGAAAGCCAGGCGATCAAATTCGCCGACGGCTTCGGATTTCATCCGTCGATGGTCGGTTTCGAGCGGCTCTACAAAGATGGCCTGATGTCGGTCGTGCACGGCTGCGGCTACGACCATCCGAGCCTGTCGCACTTCTCGTCGATGGGGTTCTGGCACACGGGCGTCCCCAACGGCGGCGAGTCGCTGGGGTGGCTGGGCCGCCTAGCAGACAGCGGCTTCAACCCGGCGACGCGCAACACGATCGTCAACATCGGGAGCTCACAGTCGCTCGCGGTGCGGAGCCACGACCATTCGCCGCTCGTGTTCGACGATCCCGCCCGTTTCAGGCGCGAGGGCACTGATGCCGAGAAGCAGGCCCTGGTCGAGCTGAGCAGAGCGCGCGAGACGAAGAATGCGACGCTCGAGTTCCTCGCCTCGACCGCTCAGAACGCCACCGAGAGCTCCGACTTCGTCCGACAGGCGTCCGCGACCTACCGGACGCCGGTGGACTACGGCATCGGCGGCAGCCTCGGCGGCAACCTCCAACGGGTCGCGGCGCTGATTGCTGCGGGGATGCCGACGCGCCTGTACTACGTGTCCTACGCAGGCAACGCGTTCGACACTCACGTGCAGCAGGCGGACCTCCACAGCCGGCTGCTGATGTACACCGCTGACGCCGTGCGCGGCTTCATGGAAGACATCAAGCGCCTTGGACGTGCCGACGAGGTGGCGGTGATGATGTTTACGGAGTTCGGCCGGCGCGTCGAAGAGAACGGCAGCCTCGGCACCGACCACGGCACGGCCACGCCGATGTTCATCTTCGGCACGGGGATCAAGGGCGGCCTCTACAGCCAGCACCCAAGCCTCACCGACCTGGACGATGGGAATATGAAGATGACGACCGACTTCCGGCGTGTCTACGCGACGGTGATCAAAGAGTGGCTGGGATATGAGGACACCCAGGCGGTGCTCAAAGGCAGGTTTGAGACGCTGGGAGTGTTTGTTTAAGGTCGTAACTCGTGCGCTTTAGGAGGTTCACGTGCGAGGACTGACCCTTGTTGCCGTCGGCGCGTCGATCGCTCTTGTATCGGCGGCATGCAGCAGACCCGCGGGAACTCTCGAAGCGGCCGAAGAGACCCTTGGCGCAGCGAATGTGAGATCGATCGAGTACTCCGGAACCGGGAAATGGTTCCAGTTCGGCCAGGCTCCGAGCCCAACCCTTCCATGGCCGCCGTTCGACGTCAGCAGCTTCAAGGCGTCGATCAGCTACGAGACACCTGGCGCGCGTGTGGAAATGGTGCGCAAGCAGACTCTCGAGCCACTGCGCGTTCGACCAACGCCGGTGGACCAGCGCCCGATTCAAATGGTAAACGGAACATCGGCATGGAACCTCGCGGTGCCTGCGGGCGCCGTGCCCGGCAGCGCGGCCGTTCCGCAACCGCAGCCGGCGGCGGTTGACGAGCGGCTGATGGAGATCTGAGCTGCGGGGAACGGCCACAATGACGCGTTCGTTATGGTGTATCTGCCCAAGGAAAAGATTCTGATCGAGGGCGATGCATTCACGCCGGCCGCCGTAGGTGCCCCGCCGCCCGCCGCTCCGAATCCTTATGCCGTGAATCTCAACGAGAATATCGAGCGGCTGAAGCTCGACGTGAGGCAGATCGCGGCGCTGCACGGCCCGCGCGTCATCACGCCGGCGGACCTGCACACTGCCATCGGGTTGAAGACAGCCACGAGTAACTGATGAAATGATGAAACCGATTCGTAGCGCCTGTCCGCTCGCCGCGCAACCTTTTGCCGAGGAACTGGAACGTATCACGAAGTAAACGAGAAGAAAGACGTTGACCCCTTCCCCACCCGGGCGTACCATCGCGAAATTTCCCGTTCACAATCGTACGGTCACTCCAAAAAGAGGGAGAGCCCCATGTGTCATCGGGTAAACCTCGGAGTCGGCGTGGTGTTGGTCATGAGTCTGTTCACCTGCACAGACTTTGCGACGGCAGGCCAGTCGCAAACCGCCGGCAGCATTGTCGGTCGAGTGACGGACGAGAGCGGCGGAGTGCTCCCCGGCGTCACGGTGACGGCCACGAGTCCGGCCTTGCAGCTCCCGCAGGTGGTCGATGTGACCGACGCGCAGGGCGATTACCGCCTGACGCCGTTGCCGA
>Ga0136617_10002652_pt1 | contig 15911 bp, 13 predicted proteins | sample AntDrymUQ3222106_2_FD_129672 | JGI IMG/M metagenome (GOLD analysis project Ga0136617, IMG submission 129672) | Polar desert sand microbial communities from Dry Valleys, Antarctica - metaG UQ322 (21.06) | ecosystem: Environmental > Terrestrial > Soil > Desert | place: Antarctica: Dry Valley...
GACCAGCACGCCGATGATCTCCGTAGGCGTTTTTAAGGGCACGCCCAGCCAGGACGCTGGAGGCGTCCCGACCAATTTGACTTCACCTTGCTCGACCAACTGGCGGAAGATCTCCGTTGTCATTAGGGTTGGACGGCCCGTGCGAAAAACATAAGCGATGCGACTCTTCTCCAATGTCTGCGGGAGCGGGATTGGATCGTACTTATCGACGAAGAACTCCATGGAAAGCAACCCGACGGCGCGGTCTATGAGGGCGACGCAGCAGTTCTCGGCGGAGAGAACTTTTCCGATAGATTGATGGATGAGGCCCAGCAGCTCGTCGAGGTTGGCGGTGTCGCTCACGCCCTGAATGATCTCGAAGATGATCTGGCGTTCTGCCTCCGCGCGCTTGCGCTCAGTGATGTCCTGATCGGTGCCCGTGATCTTCACCATTTGACCATGTTCGTCGCAAAGAACCCTTCCATCGGCGTGGAGTACCCGCACCCTCCCGTCAGGGTGAATAATACGATAGTCATAGGCGAAATCCTTCTTTGCTTGCTTGGACCTTTCATTAATGCTTTTCACGAAATTGTGGTCGTCTGGATGCACCATCGCTAAATATTCTTCATAAGGTAATCCGAACTCCCGCTGGTCGAGACCGAAGATGCGCCACAGTTCGTCCGACCACTTCACCTCGCCGGTAACGGCATCATGTTCCCAACTTCCAAGATGAGCGATTTCCTGTGATTCAGACATCCGCATTTCATTCGTCTTAAGTTCTTCCTCTATTCGCTTGCGCTCGGTGATGTCTTGCGCCGTGCCCCTTAGTCTGACGACGTGGCCAGTCTCATCGACAATCACTTTGCCATTGGTCTGGAGCGCTCGTACTGTCCCATCCGAGCGGAGAAATCGGTGGTCGTGATTGGTGAATATTTTATCGTGCAGAGCCTGTGCGATTATGTTCTCCACCAACTGTCGGTCGTCCCTGTGGACGTAGCTTAAGAACGCTTCATAGGTCGCGCCGAACTCCTGCGGCTGGAGTCCGAAAATGCGGTACAGCTCGTCCGACCAAGTCACCTTGTTCGCCACGACATCCCATTCCCAACTGCCCAGATTGGCGATCTGCTGCGCTTCTGTGAGCTGCATCTGGCTGACTTGCAACTGCTCCTCTGCCCGCTTGCGCTCGGTGATGTCTCTGATAAAGCAGAAGTGCCCGGCAAACTTCTGCTGCTGGTTGTAGCTCGTAATCATGACCACTTGCTTGTGGAAGATAGCGCCGTCTTTGCGCACGCCCCTCGCTTCAACTTCCACCCGGCCTTGGTCCAGCATCTGTTGGTAGGCGACCGCCATTTTTTCCTGATCTTCTACATGCACGGTCCCTGGCCACTCCATGCCGATCATCTCTTCAGGCGTGTAGCCAACCAAGCCCGCGTAAGCTTGATTGACGCTGACGTATCGTCCTTCCGGGTCTAGTCGCGCGATGCCCTCGACAGCGTTTTCCAACGCGGCGCTTTTCTCGCGTATTGCTTCCTCTACTTGCTTGCGTTCCGTGATGTCACGGGCAATGCCTTGCACTCCGATAGGTCTTCCATCCCTGTGCATCAGCCGGGTACTGACTTCAAGCTCAATTTTCCGGCCATCCTTTGTCAAAATCTCTAGCTCATAAGCAGTTCCAGTTTTCTCCTCGACTTTCAGAGCGAGCTTTTGACGAATCAACTCGACAAACTCCGGCGCGACCACTTGTGCGTGGTTCAGCTGGATGGCTTCAGCGCACGTGTAGCCGGTGATTTTTTCACCAGCCTTATTAAGGGAGGTGAAGTTTCCCGCAAGGTCCTGTGTGTAGATGATATCGTTTGCATTTTGGATCAAATCACGATAACGCTCTTCACTTTCCTCAACTTGCGCACTCCGCCCGGCGGCGTTCCACATCTCCCGCTTGCTTCGCAAGCAGGAGATGACCAGAAAGACGTCTTCAAAAACGACCCAGCCGGCGTGTTCAATCCAGCGCCACTCGCTCGCCGTCAACACCCCGTAGACAGACTGCGGCCAGAACAACCCGCGCAGGAAATGGTCGACCGCGACTACCACCGTCGCCGGAATCAGCACGCGCCAATCACGATAGAAGGCGAGAAAGGCCAGCGAGCCGAAGACGTGGAAATGTGTCTCGATGCGTCCGCCCGTCAGGTGGATCAGCAACGCCCCCATCAGCATTTGCGCGACGGCGATTGTGTATCTGGTGGAAGGCAAGCCCGGCCTGGTCAAGGCCAGCATCATGGGAAAGAGGCTAATCAAGCCGCCCAGAAACACGGCGGCCCAGACGTGAGGATGAATAGTGCTTGAGATTCCGACCCACGCACGAGGGGAAATCAACAGCGCGAAGATGATACCTGCGAGCCACTGCAAACCCATTAAATACACAAACAGACGATCGGTTTGCTTATGGATACTCTGCTCGCTTTCTCTGTAGAGCGAGCTGCTACGGCGTGCCGCCGAGGGGTGCGTAACCATCTCAGTTGCCCGCTGTGGCATGGTGTGCGCCTCCCTGCTCGGTGCGGCATTCGGAGCTTGGATCAAAGAGCGGACAGCCGAAGACGGATGTCTCTGTTCGTTCGGTCTCGCCTTGCATCAGCAGCGAGACGATGGCGCTTCGGCCAGCATTGTCGCCGGAGTGCCCGCGCGCAGCGGTGATGCCGCCGCTGAATTTCAGGCGTCCATCCCTGTCGTAGAGCAAGGTCTGACCCGAAGTCGCGACGTGGAAGCGCTCAGCCTCAATCCCGCCCTCGTCTGGCAGGACATGGACATCGGGAATGCTCGCAGCGCTGTTCCAAAGGTCGGTTTTCTTCCAATTTTTTGGCAGGCCTTGGGGCTTTAAGAGGAGTACGTAGGAGGTAACACGCCCCTGTGTGCGCGCCATGAGCAACGCTAGTTCGCCAACACTGGCGCGCGTACAAGGGCAATGCGGGTGTGCCATCATGATGAGGGTTGCGCCATCTGAGAGGCGCGGGATTCTACTCTCAGCGGGCCAGAGCGCGGGGGGCGTGGCCGCTGTACCAGGTGAGTTCTCATAACCCCAGATGATCCAAAGACCAGCACTGACAGCGAACGCCCATACCACAGCGGACGCCATCAACATCATTTTTGTGTTCTTTGATCGCAACAGGAGTTGCTCCCGGGTCTCATTCAAACTGGTTGATTCGATGGACACTTAGTGCGCCTTTTCATCCCGCTTCGTGTCAAGCGCCTCGGTTTGATAGCCAATGTAAAGGGACTTCCTCGGTTGGTAGAGTTCTCAGATGCGAGGCCAAGGAAGGAATGAGGGGATAGATGGACACCCCATGGGGCTTAGTGCCGATGCGATTTGCACCACTTCTAGCCTGGCGCGCGGTCTGCCCGTCGCTTATTCGGAGTGGCAGCACATCTCGTGCCAAGACTTGACAGTAAGGTTGTAGTGGCCGTGGAAATGTTTGAGGTTTGGCCGGAATGCTGCCGGCTAGTATGACGATCCACGCGGCAACCCGCGTGGGGTGCTAGGAAATCGCGCAAAATGACTCTAACACATTTTCGTCTGGCATATTTCGTCTGGGTTCGTGTGGTTTAGAGGATCGCTTTCTTAGTAACCTCACATATAATCTTGCGGCTAAGTTCCAATCTAACCAGCTCGAAAGGTCCAAGAAAAAATGCTCCCACGCCCAAACCGCACGAGGCAATCCTTTCTGCTGGCATTTCTTCTTCTGTTTTCACCTTTTTCGCTCGTTGCCCAAACCTCGGCAATGGCCGCGCGGCTTGTTGAAATTGAGGAATATGCCACGAAGGCAAGCATCGATTGGAAGGTGCCCGGTTTCGCCATGGCGATTGTCAAAGATGACCGGGTGGTGTTGGCCAAAGGCTATGGCGTGCGCGAGCTTGGCAAAACGCCGGCCGTTGACGAGAACACGCTTTTTGCGATTGCCTCAAACTCGAAGGCTTTCACGGCCGCCGCCCTCGCTATCCTCATTGATGAAGGGATGGTGAAATGGGACGACAAGGTAACAAAGTACCTACCCTCGTTTGAGCTGTACGATCCTTACGTCACGCGCGAATTAACGATTCGCGATCTGCTCAGTCATCGGAGCGGTTTGGCCACTTTTGGTGGAGACCTACTTTGGTACGAAAGCGAATACAGCCGTGATGAAATTCTACGCCGGATACGCTTTCTGAAACCTACCTCGTCCTTCCGCAGTCGTTTCGGTTACCAGAACATTCTGTTTCTTGCCGCGGGTGAGGTGGTGGCAAAGGTGTCCGGTAAGAGCTGGGATGAATTTGTGAAGGAACGATTCTTCGCGCCACTTGCGATGAAGCGGACTGTGACAAGTAACGCCGAATTGCTTAAGAGTTCAAACGTCGCCGTGCCTCACAATGAAGTAGCAGGAAACAATCGGGTGATTCGTTATGGTAAGGTCGACAATATCGGCGCCGCTGGGGGTATCAAGTCGTCGGTCGCAGACATGACGCAGTGGTTGCGGCTGCAACTTGGTCGTGGCACCCACGAAGGACGAAAGCATTTCAGCTCCACCGCTTCACGCGAGATGTGGACCCCACACACCGTTTTCAACGGCATCAGCGAACAGGCGGAAAGGTTTAACCCGACGCGCCATTTCAACCTTTACGGTCTGGGCTGGATTTTGAGCGATTACCAGGGCCGGTTGCTAGTCTCTCACGGTGGTGGGCTCGATGGCATGACTTCTCAAGTCGCTTTGATGCCGGAAGAGAAGCTCGGCGTCGTCGTACTCACAAACAGCGAGAGTCCGCTCTCCACTATTGTGGCAAACAAGGTGTTCGATGTGTTTCTAGGCGTGCGTCCCCGCGACTGGAACTCCGAATTTCTCGTGCGCGCAAAAGACAACGAAGCAGCCAGGAAGGCTGAGAATCGGAAACTAGAGCTATCGCAGGTGCCACAAACCAAACTGTCCCTTCCCCTTTCGGCCTACATTGGACATTACTCGGGCGAGATGTTTGGCGACGCCAAAGTGACTGAAGAGGAAGGCAAACTGGTAGTGCGTTTCTTGCCGTCCCCCTACTTCGTGGGCGATCTGGAGCACTGGCACTTCGACACTTTCCGCGTCAAGTGGCGGGACTCAATCGTCTATCCGTTTACCAGGGGCTTCGTGACCTTTACTCTCAACGCGCAAGGCAAGATCGACGAGATGAAAGTTGACGTGCCGAATCCGGATTTCAACTTCAAAGAACTCGAATTCAAGCGCAAGCCATGACAAATAAAGATGCCATCAATAACAACTCAACCAGCGCCGGAGGCGCGGCAGAAGGTAGCCAGGGGAAAGCGGCTTTGCGCACCGTCCCTCGTTCAGTTCCACAAACACAACCTCGCCCTGAAAGGGCGGGCAAGCGTCATCAAGTATGGCGCTTATCGGAATCACTCGCGCTGCAGTTTTACATTTCCACACCTTCAGGTCTTGCGAGGTTCTTTACGCCCTTCCAGAGCGGCTTTCTGTAATTGGCGTAACCAGGGGCTGCGCGCAAAGCCGCTTGCCACTGGCTACCATCTGCTGCGCCTCCAGCGCTGGTGGAGCTGAATTACTGGAATGTATTAAAACCAGAGAAGGAAACAACATGGAACAGGTCAACTTTCTGGCAGTGCTTGTAGCGGCCGTCTCCGCTTTCTTCTTAGGCGGGCTCTGGTATTCGCCGATTCTATTCGTTAGGATTTGGGAGCGTGAAGCTGGCCTCAGTCTCGATCAGCCGAAGAAGACGCATGGCGCGATCGTATTAGTAGTCTCCTTTATATTCTCACTAATTGCAGCGGCTGTATTTGCCTTGTTTCTGGGACGGAACCCGCCACTGGGCACTGCTGTTCGCGACGGCTTGGCCATCGGGTCCTGCTGGGTCGCGACCTCTTTTGGCATCAATTACCAGTTTGCAAATCGCACGTTCAAACTGTTCCTGATAGATGCCGGGTATCACGTTGCGCAATTTACGCTCTACGGCGTTATCCTCGGTTTGTGGCATTGAGCTTCATGTCACGTATTCTTCGAGCCTCCAGCCACCCAGTTGACCGTAGGTGATCGGGGAGGGATATATGAGTACAGACGCAGGCACTGGGACTTCCGTCGTGTGTTCGTTCGCGCCCATGCTGTCAGTTCGCAATGGCGCGCGAGCGGTTGAGTTCTACCAGTCGGCATTCGGGGCGATTGAGGTCTACCGGGTGGAGGATTCCGGCGGTTCGGTGGTGTCTCGGCTGTCCGTTGATGGTGCGGACTTTTGGCTGAGTGACGAGTCTCCTGAGCATGGCAACTTCAGTCCAGAGTCTCTGGGCGGTGGTTCTGCTCGTATGATCTTGACCGTGCCGGATCCTGATGCAATATTCGCGAAAGCACTTGCGGCAGGCGCCCGAGAGGTCTTCGCGGTGGAGGAAGCGCTTGGCTGGCGGTTGGGCCGGGTGGTCGATCCATTCGGCCATCACTGGGAGATCGGCCGTCAGTTGGGATAGTAGCTCACTGGCCTCGGTTCGTTTATATCGCTCCGCTTGCGCCTAGTATTGATGTTTCCTTGCCATTCTGGTCAACGCCGTTGCCGGGCCGCCTCATAAAGCAGGATTGCGGCGGCCACTCCGACATTCAGGCTTTCAATCTCACCATGCATTCCTATTCTGACAGCTTCATCAGCAGCTGCCACCTCTTCGAGGCTGAGTCCAGTTGATTCGGGACCTACAATGAGAGCCCTGGCTATTGTCCAATCTATATCAGTGTAAAGGGTGCCGGCTTTCACGTCCGCGCAGACGGTCTTGATGTTGTGCCCGGCAGACCAGCTGAGAGCATCGTCGTATCCTGCACCTGTCCAAATCGGCAATCTGAAAGAGGAGCCCATGGCGCCACGCAACGATTTAGGGGAGAAAGGGTCAGCCGTGTTGGCAGTGGTGATTACTCCGGTTGCACCTGCGGCCTCCGCGCTTCGCATGATCGCCCCAACGTTTACTGGATTGTTGATGCCGTGCAGGATCACAACCAAGGGGGTACGTCGTTCCGACATTTCCAATTTAGCTTTTCCGGATTTCGGTTGCTTCGCAAGTAGAACGATGCCCTGGGGAGTTTTGGTATATGAGACTGTGGCCAACAGTTTCTCACTGACCGTGGCCATTCGGTTACAAACTAAAGCGACTGCCTCAAGGAAGCGGTCGGCCCTTTCTTTTTCAGCAATCTCATCGGAATAGATGACGGCTTCGATTTCTAGTCCGGAGTGCAGCGCTTCCTCCGCCAGCCTTAACCCTTCGACAAAGATCAAGTCGGCTATCTTCCCGTTGCGCACGGAACGCGCCTGACGGAGCAGGGGATTGTCACGGCTGGAAATGGTTGCCATTGCCAATTGCCGATTGGATGTAGGGATAGCTTTGTACCTCAAGACTGACAAGAAGAAATCGGCAATTGGCAATCGGCAATTGGCAATGTTACTTCCACCCAAATGGGCCAGTGGTCCGAGACATTTAAAGGCCGCGCCACACCCCAACGAGTGATCTCCAGGTTACGTACGAAGATCCAGTCGGCGTGCAAACGCAGACCCGCCCCGCGCCAGGTCGGGGTTCCCGTAGGAAACGGCGTCCTGTACCCGCGAGACTCGATCAGACGCCGGGTCTTGATAGATTTTCCTCGTGACAAGGTATTGAAGTCGCCGAGCACCACGGTTGGTCCCGCGAACTTGCCGGCGTGATCGAGGACCACTTCGAGTTGCTCTAGTTGCCCATCTGCGGCCGCATGCGGATCGACATGTGAATTGAATATGCGAATAGTCTCGGAACCCACTTTTATCGAGGCTCCGATGGAAAGTCGGGGCCGCCAGGGACACTCGGTCCAGGGAAGATCAATACGCGTCACCTCATCCATGGGAAAATTGGTAAGCAGTGCTACCCCGGTGTCACCCGAATCTTGAAGTCCAATCTGTTCTTCGAAGTCGAGCCACCACTGACGGTCCTTCGGTTCTATGCCCCGAGGAATTCCGGCGGGCACATGCACCCACGACATCTGCAGTTGATCGGCCAGTTCGCGCGCCACATGATGGCCCCCGGTTCGCGCCGTCCCTTTATCGGCTTCCTGCAGTGCTAGAATGTCGACCGGCGGCAGACGCAATCCTTCCGAGAAAGCGCGAGCTGCGAGATGGATGTTCTTGCCAACTGTTTGGGAACGATTGCCTGGCAGGTTAAAGCCCGCCTTACGCAGAAGACCAGTGGAAATCAGGAACTGGCCCACTGCGTACCGAATGTTGTAGGAAGCTATTATCAGTCGTGTCGGTGTAACCCCGCCTGTCTTCCGCGGAACGGTTGCGCCAAATTCGATTTCAGCTGAATCAAGGAAAGACGGAATTGCAGTCTTCTCAATGGTGTCCATCGCCGACTATATTAAACTTATGAGTCGCACTGTCATAGCAGCCGTTGACGACATCTTCTTCATATCGAAGATCCGCGCCACAGCGGAACATCTTGGCGTCGACGTTCGCTTCGCGCGCAACTCCGACGCTTTGTTTGCGAGCGCCCGAGAAAATAAAACCAGCCTGATCATCGTTGACCTGCATACGCAAAAAATCGATCCCATAGCCTTGGCAGCAGCGTTAAAATCTGACCCGGAACTACAAGCAATTAAGCTGCTGGGATTTTTCTCGCACGTGCAGACTGATTTGATACGCGAAGCTACCAAGGCGGGTTACGATCGAGTCATGCCGCGTTCGGCCTTTTCAAAGGACCTGGCCACCGTTCTTGCTGAATAGCTGGCGGCTGGTACTCCAACTTTTTGTAGGACGGCTCAAGCTCCGCTAATTGCAAGTCAGGAAGGTGGACCCTGTCCCCGCCTCAAGCTTGATAGCACTCAGCAACCTAAGACTCAGAGATGCCTAAGGTTGAGAGGTTGGGATTGTTGGTCGGTGGTTTTCCAGCTTGAGGCGGGGACAGGGTCCACCTTCCTGACCTGAAAATTAGCGTAAGCGTTTTGGCGGTCCGTAATGAGGAAGGTCAACTCACGGTGGCCGGCGCTATCACCTCGTGAATCGCCCGCACTTCGCTTACCAGCTGTTGATATTGCTCCAGGGTCAGCGCTTGAGCACCGTCAGAGAGGGCATGGTCAGGCTGGTCGTGAACTTCAACAATCAGACCGTCGGCTCCAACGGCCACACCGGCACGGGCGAGCGGGGTAACCATGAAATTCTTTCCGGTACCGTGTGAGGGGTCGACAATAACTGGCAAGTGAGAAATGCGTCTCACGGCGGGTATCGCAGCCAGGTCAAGAGTATTGCGCGTGTGCTGGGCAAAGGTGCGGATGCCACGTTCGCAAAGAACAACCTGATAGTTACCTTCAGCCATGATGTACTCGGCGGCCAGCAGCCATTCGTCGAGGGTTGCCGAAAGTCCGCGTTTCAGTAAAACAGGCAGAGACGACCGCCCCACTCGTCGCAGCAGGGTGAAGTTTTGCATGCTGCGTGCTCCGATCTGAATGACGTCGGCATAGCGCTCAACAAGGTCGACACCCGCTTCATCCAAAGCCTCGGTTACGATCTTTAGACCGTAAGCTTCGCGAATCTCCGCAAGAATTCTCAACCCTTCCTCGCCCAGTCCCTGGAAAGCATAAGGCGAAGTTCTTGGTTTATATGCCCCGCCACGAAAAAATCTCGCGCCGCTTCGTCGAACTGCCTCGGCGACAGCAAAGCCCTGATTTCGGCTCTCAATCGCGCAAGGGCCGGCAATGATTGCTAATTCGTCTCCTCCGATGGCTGCATCTCCTACGCGGACGATAGTTTTCTCCGGGCGGAGGTCCAACGTTATCAGTTTATAGGGCTTGCTAACGCGAATTGCTTCGGCGACTCCGGGAAGCGTTTCAAAGTGAGAAGGATCAACGGATGCCTGGTTGCCGGTAATGCCGATGGCCGTGCGAGTGGCTCCAGGCATTGGATGGGGCTTGTAACCCAACACCTCGATTACACGCAACACCGCCTCAATCTGGTGGTCGGTCGCGTCCGCTTTCATTACGATCAGCATGTCTTCTCTTATACTCTCAGCTTTTATCAAATGTACAGTTCAGGCGTTAGTGGGTCGGTTTGAGCTTGAGGTCAGATTCAATATGTTTTCGATCCTGAAGGGATTTAAGTCAATAGCCGTGGGCGAGCGTTGCGCGACGCCCACGGACGATCGGAGAGAGGATTCCTGACCCTGAAAGGGTCAAACCCCGCCCCAACTTTGACCCCTTCAGAGTCAGGCATGTTTCTTCCGGCTATCCGTGGGCGTCGCGCAACGCTTGCCCACGGCTATTAACTTACATCCCTCCGGGATGATGTGCCTGAACCGAACGGGCCGTTTGACGCGATCCACGAAATCACAAGAAGTGACACTAACAGGAAATCGTGATGGTTCGTGTCATTTCGTGGATCGCTCCTGTCCCTCAAGCCTTTCTCTACATCCTCTCGGGGACACTTATTCCTAATACCCCTAGCGCCGACGTCAACTGGCGCCGCGCGATATTAGCCGCGATTATCAACACCGCTTTTTTAGTAAGGTCTTCTTCGGCGATGATTCGATGTCGGTGATAGAAAAGATTGAAGGCTCGAGCCAGGTTAAAAGCGTATCTTGCCAGATTGGCTGGTTCGGCAGATGCCGCACACTGGGCGACGACCTCGTCAAACCTTTCCGCAAGCATTACCAGTGACCAAATTTCTGTGCCCGCCTCACCGTCGAGAGCCCCAGCCACCTGCTTGCGAATCTCAGAATCGCCTCCTGCGCGCTGAATGAGTTTCTCGGCAACCAAATGTGACTCGCGGTCAAGTTTTCGAAAGATAGAATTTGCGCGCACCGCAGCGTACTGGCAATAGGGACCAGTCTCGCCTTCAAATGAAAGTGCCTCTTTGAAATCAAAGGCGATGACAGAGTTGCGCGTGAACTTCAAAAGAAAATAGCGCAACGCGCCCACGGCAATCTCGTGAGCGGTAGCCGTTTTCTCCTCGGCGGCAAGGTCCGGGTGGCGTGTCTCGACCTCACGCAATGCATCGGCCTCGAGCCGGTCGATTAGGTCATCAGCCTTAACGCCCAAACCTTTGCGGCCGCTCATCTCGATATAAGGCTTACCGCGATCGTCGTCGCTCAGCTCAATCCCCATCTCGGCGCAAGCGCTGGGGGATAAGGCTACCATCTCATAAGCCAGATGCACACTAGCGTTTCGACCTGACTCAGGCACCAGGGCGGCCACCCCGCGGCCCACGATCTCCTGCGGATACGACTGACGTGAATCAATAACGTTGTAAACCGTAACCCCGCCGCCGAAATTCGGACGCGGCACCTCGGGAAGTATTTCCGAATTCGGCTCCGTCGTCGTGACCCACGCCACGTGTCCGTCAGCATATTTCCGGAAAGGTTTGTAATTGAAATCTAGACCCAGATGGCCCAACTTCCAGAGTTGGTAGGCGATGTCTTTGCCGGTGTAAGTAACCGTTCCGTTTGAACGCACGATAATCTTGTCAGCCTCGTGCTCGTCCGTCCCGGTGTGTGATTCAAAAGGCATTACCCAGCAACCTTTGTTCTTACCCTGCGTTTCCAGCCGGATCACGCCGGCGCCTTTCATAAGCTGGAAAGCCCTATCCCAAAACTGCAGGTGAAGAATCTCAGACTCACGCGCGAGCAAGTCGTAACGAATGCCCAGACGTTCCATCGTATCGAGGATGCATTGGACGTTTCTGATAGCAACGTAGTCGGCGAGTTGGGCCGTGGGATTATTCCCTTCCTCGAGCGCATGCAGAATGTCGGTCCGTAGTTTCACCCTTTCCGGATTCGGTTGACCGTTCGGATCGTCATCGCGATAAAACAATCCCACTTTCGTGTAGAGATCCCAGCAGTAGTAATCAAACGGACGATCTTCTGGCAGGGAACGGTCGAGGTTCTTGATCTCATCGAGCGTCATCTGTTCGAGGTGTGTGAAACCGACGACCACATCCGCGACCTGGACGCCAGTGTTGTCGATGTAATTCTGGATCTCCACTGCATTGCCGGCAGTCTTGAGAATCCGCACGAAGGTGTCGCCGAGCACTGCATTGCGCACATGCCCAATATGCGCGGCTTTATTGGGATTGATGCTGGTGTGCTCGACCATTTGCTTAGGTCGGCTGGCGACAGATTCGATGGTCGTGATGTCAATTGCCGGCGCCGGTACCCTCGCGAAGACCGACAGCAGTTGGGCCCGCTCAAAGAAGATGTTCAAGTAGCCCGCGCCGGCTACCTCGACCCGAGATATCTCCTCAGCTGCACCGAGCTTCTCCTTCAACTGCTCAGCGATGACCCTAGGCGCGACTTTAGTGCCGCTGCTTTGTTTGATCAGCTTTGCAAGTTCAAAGGAAACGGGGAAAGCCAGATCGCCCAACTCCGGTTTCGGGGGACTCTCAGCGCTAACTTGTTCCACCGACAGGCCAAATAACTCCAACGCGGCCTCTTGGAGTCGCTGCTTTATTCTGTTCTGAAGATCGATGAGCGTCACTAGTTCTATTGGGGCCTCAAATCAAGGTCTCGCAAAAGCGGAGAGTATAACGTAGCAGTTGCAGTACGGCGAGTGGTGGCGAGGCGGGGAGCGATGACGATCCACGAAATCACACGAAACAACACGAAGACGAGTTGGTGTGACTTCGTGCTATTTCGTGGATCGTTCATCAGTTCGTCTGGTATCTTTTAGTTTAGAGTTCAAGCTTTAGCTTGTCAGTAGTGCTAAGTCGCAAACTAAAGGTGGGACTCTGAACTTCCGGACTCTAAGTGAATCCAGTAGCTGTACACCTCACTTGCTTGACACCTTTCGCCCGGGCTCTGCTACCATCGAGCCATCCATGCAATTTGTGACGGAGCCATCAATCTCTGACCAACTGCGCCGGCGGTTCTTGAACGCCAGCCGTGTCCTCGTGCTAACGGGCGCAGGAGTATCCGCGGAATCAGGCGTACCCACGTTTCGTGGCGGCGGCAACAGTGGGGTGTGGAAGGGCATGCCTTTGGATGTAATCTCGTCAGCGCGCATGGTTGAGCGTGGATTGCCGGCTGTCTGGGAATGGTTTGATTACCGTCGCGATCTCTTGCAAGCGCTGAATCCAAATCGTGCGCATAGCGAAATTGCTGCCTGGCAGGATCGATTCTCCGAGTTTACCCTCGTGACCCAGAACATCGACGGCTTGCACCAAAAGGCAGGTTCGCGCGGCGTGATTGAACTGCACGGCAGCATATGGCGGGTGCAATGTGTCGGCTGCCACGCACGATTTGAAATCCTTCCGTCTCAGCCGCGTGTCCAAGCATGTCCTGACTGTGGTGAGCCGGTCCGGCCTGATGTTGTGTTGTTCGGAGAAATACTCCCGGCAGGTGCTTATGAACAAGCCGCGGCGGCAGCCGCGAACTGTGAACTCTGCTTCGTAATAGGAACCTCCGCTCTTGTGTATCCTGCAGCCGGTCTGCCTGAGATCGCCCGCGCCGCCGGGGCTTTCGTTTGCGAGGTGAACCCGGAAAAAACATCGCTTTCGGATCTGTGTGACGAGTTGTTGATGGGAAAGGCGGGCGAAGTGTTGCCATTGATCTCACAATGAAAACCCTCTACTTCGACTGTTTCGCCGGCGCTAGCGGCGACATGATCCTGGGCGCAATGGTTTCCACTGGCGTTGAGCCGCAGGTACTCCTGGGCCAACTCTCGCTCCTCAATGTGCAAGGATACTCAATTGAGTTTCAGACAGTCGACCGATCGGGAATCAGCGCCACCTACGCGCGGGTTCAAACTCCCAATGAACACGCTCATCGACACCTCAGCCACATTCTAGAGATTATTTACGATTCGCAACTGTCGCCTGGGGTGAAAGACCGCGCAGCAAAAGTATTCTCACGCCTGGCCGAGGCCGAAGCTTGTGTGCACAACGAGCCGGTGGAACGCGTGCACTTTCATGAAGTCGGGGCGCTGGATGCAATTATCGACGTAGTAGGCGCCGCAATCTGTTTCGATCTGGCAGGAATCGAGCGGTTTGTCTGCTCGCCGCTGCACGTGGGTAGCGGTTCAGTTGACATGGATCATGGCCGCTTTCCGGTCCCTCCCCCGGCGGTTGCCGAGTTACTGAAAGGTGCGCCGGTTTATTCAACGGACATTAAAGGCGAACTGGTCACGCCGACCGGAGCCGCCATTATCGCGACCGTATGCAGCGAGTATGGACCACTTCCGAAGATGGAGCTGCAGCAGACCGGCTATGGCGCCGGCACCCGCCAGTACGAGAAGTTTCCCAACGTCTTGCGCGTTTTGATCGGAGAGAGTGAGGTCCAGACCCCTAACGAGGAACGACTCTGGATGATCGAGACGAACGTCGACGACATGTCGCCCCAGGTTTTCGGTCATGTGATGGAGCGAGCTTTAGAGATGGGCGCGCTTGATTGCTATTTCACTCCCATTCACATGAAGAAGGATCGTCCAGGCGTGTTGATGTCCGTTCTTTGTCGCATCGAGAGCAAGGATAAACTCACCGCGATGCTCTTTGCAGAAACAACCACGCTCGGTGTGCGCGGCTACGAGGTCGAGCGACGTGCTTTGTATCGAGAAATAGTGCGAGTGGAAACACAGTATGGGCCTATTGATGTTAAAGTAGCGCGATCGAATGGGAGCGTAGTAAACGACATGCCGGAATACGAACAATGCCGGGCAGCCGCGCTTAAGTTGGGTGTTCCATTGCGAGTAGTTGAGAGTGCCGCGAGATTGGCCTTCGCCTTGCAGCGCGCATCATTCCGGGGGGATTGAAGTTAATAGCCGTGGGCGAGCGTTGCGCGTCGCCTGGACTGCTGAAAAAGGGCTCGGGGAGAAAAATACGATCCACGGAATCACACGAAATGACTCTAGCCGCGGGGCTCTTTTCGTGTCTGTTCGTGTGATTTCGTGGATCGTTCTTAGTTTTTCAGAAGCCTGCTAGATGGGCGAAAGAACGGGATTCGAGAGGTTCTAAATGGCCACAAAGTTCTCGGAAGATAAAATAGCTCAAGACTCAAGCAGCAATGACCTGCCGCCGGTGGATCTGGAGTTGATTGCTCGTGGTGTGAGCTTGATTCTCGCAGGCATCGGCGAAGACCCCACCCGCCCAGGCCTGCAGGAGACACCGCGCCGGGTGGCTGAGATGTACGCGGAGTTAACCGCGGGGATGCGGGAAGATCCCAAGCAGCATGTCGTGCCTCTGCCGGGAGACAAGCACGACGAGATGGTAATCGTGAAAGACATCAGCATCGCATCACTCTGCGAACATCATCTGGCACCCTTCGTCGGTAAGTGTCACATCGCCTACATACCCAAAGATGGGCGGATTCTGGGAATCTCGAAGCTTGCGCGGCTTGCCGAAACCTTTTCCCGACGACTGCAGTTGCAGGAGCGCTTAACCACCGACATTGCGAATACGCTCTACGAAGGACTGAGACCCATTGGCGTAATGGTGGTGATCGAGGCTGAGCATACTTGCATGACGCTTAGAGGTGTTCGAAAAGCCAGTGCCAAGACGATCACATCAGCAGTGTTGGGTGGCTTCCGCAATGATCCGCGCACGCGGTCGGAAGCTATGGCGCTTATTACGGGGAGAGAGTGAGGCGGGCAACCGCAATTCACTATTTCCATTTTCCATTTGTCCTCAGAAGCCCGCGAAGTGTGGCGGCAGCATAAAGCCTGGGGTGGAGCGCAGCGAAACCCCGGGTCGACGAACAAAAGAACTCCGCGACAGCGGGCGACAGCAGATCAAGATCATGCTTCATCAATCAATGTCTTCTTGTGGCCGCTGCCGCCCCACTTCGCGGGCTCAAGAACTCAAATGCAATTGTCCTGGGACTCACGCCCCAGGCTTTACGCTTTCGCCACGCTTCGCGGGCTTCTGGAGCAATGACAGATGAGAAATGTCAAGTGACATAAGAAAATAATCGTTACAGGGTTCTCTATCTA
>Ga0136617_10002653_pt1 | contig 15911 bp, 12 predicted proteins | sample AntDrymUQ3222106_2_FD_129672 | JGI IMG/M metagenome (GOLD analysis project Ga0136617, IMG submission 129672) | Polar desert sand microbial communities from Dry Valleys, Antarctica - metaG UQ322 (21.06) | ecosystem: Environmental > Terrestrial > Soil > Desert | place: Antarctica: Dry Valley...
AATCGGTCATGTCCACGCGCACTTCGCGTCGACCGCGACATCGGTGACCAGGGAAGTGCATCGCATCACCGGGGTGGGCTACAGCTTCACGGCGCACGCCAAAGACATCTTCATAGACGACGTAAGGACGGATGAGCTCGCCCGAAAGCTGGATGCCGCGCGCTTCGTCGTGACCGTCAGCGACTTCAATGTCGCCTACCTGGCGGGCATCGCCCCGTCCGCGCGCATCATGCGCATCTATAACGGTCTGGATCTTCGTTCCTTCTCGCTGGATGGGAAGCATCCGCCGCAGCCTCCGCGAGTCCTGGCGGTGGGACGCCTCATCGAGAAGAAGGGCTTCTGCGACCTCATCACTGCCTGCGCGATCTTGATCCGGCAGGGCCGGCGGATCCAGTGCGAGATCGTTGGCACGGGGTCGCTCGGTCGTGATCTGGCGCAGCAGGTCGCTGCGTCCGGGCTCCGGGACGCCGTCACGTTGACGGGCGCCCTGACGCGGGAGGACGTCATCGAACGCTACCGCGAGGCGTCAGTGATGGTGGCGCCTTGCGTAGTCGGCACGGATGGGAACCGAGACGGTCTGCCGACGGTGCTCACCGAGGCGGTCGCGCTGGGGGTCCCGGTCGTGGCCACGGACGTGACGGGGATCCCGGAGCTCGTCCGTGATGGTGAGACCGGTACCGTCGTTCCGCAGCATGACCCGGCGGCATTGGCCGCGGCCATCGCTCGGACGCTGGACGATGCCGCATCCACGGCACGCCGCGTCGAGGCCGGACGTGCATTGGTCGAGCGTGAGTTCGACCTGGCGCGGAATGTGGCGCACCTGCTGCGCGAGTTCCGAGGGGTCATGGCATGAGGATCGCCTACCTGTGCTCGGACGCGGGGGTGGCCATCGGCGGACAGAAAGGCGCCTCGGTGCATGTAGAGGAGATGACCCGCGCCATGGTCGGCCTGGGGCATGAGGTCCGCATCTTCGCTCGGCGCGCAGCGACCGAGGGTCGCCACGAGCGCTTCATCGTCACCGCTGGCGGCTGTTCTGCGGCTGCCGAAAGCAACGCGACCCTGCCCACCGGTGTGAGCCTCTTCGTCCCACCACCCGACCCCATCGATGTCGCGCTCGAACGCTGGTTGCGGGCCGATCCAGAGGCCGGACTGGCGGAGGCGTGGACCGTGGCCACGATCGCCGGTGCCAGCTCCTTCCGGCAGCGGACCCGCGACGCGGTGCTGCACTTCGCCCCAGACCTGATCTACGAGCGTTATGCGCTCTACGGAGCCACCGGTTCGGCGCTCGCCGCGGAGCTGTCTCGGCCGTTCGTCCTGGAGGTCAACGCGCCGCTCAGCGAGGAGCAGGCGACGCATCGCGGGCTCGCGTTCCCCAACGCAGCACGTTCCATGGAGGAGCACATCCTGAGGGCGGCCGGCCGCGTGGTCGCTGTCAGCAGCGCGCTGGCAACGTGGCTGACGGCCCGGGGTGTGGCGCCGTCAAGGATCGTCGTGCTACCCAACGGCGTGGATCCCGAACGGTTCGACACCGGCCCACTTGCGGAGGAGCAGCGGTCCGCCGCGCGGCGGCGCCTGGGCCTGGGGGACCGGCCGGTGGTGGGTTTCGTGGGGACGCTCAAGCCTTGGCACGACGTCGCCGCGCTGCTGGAGGCCGCGGCTCTTATGCGGACGGAGGGCAGGGAGGTATCGCTGCTCCTGGTGGGCGACGGACCGGAGCGATCGGGACTCGAGTCCCTTGTCGCCCGACTAGGCCTGTCCGATCGCACCGTCTTCACGGGAGCCGTCGCGCATGCGTCGGTCGCGGACCTCCTGTCGGTCATGGACGTGGCGGTGGCACCCTACCGGGCACAGAAGGGCTTCTATTTCTCGCCGCTGAAGCTTTTCGAGTACCTGGCCTCCGGGCTACCCGTGGTAGCCGCCCGGATCGGGGACATCGGTCATTGCGTTCATGACGACACGGGCGGCTGGACGTATACCCCCGGCGACGTGGCCGATCTCGCGGCGAAGATGCGCACGGCACTCGGCGATGCACCGGAGGCGGCCCGCCGGGCGGCTTTGGGTCGCCACCACGTGCTGGTCGATCACACGTGGCGTCACGTTGCCGAACGGGCGCTGGACAGCGCCGAAGCGCTCGGCGCGTTGTTCCGCGGAGCCGACGGCGCTCTTGCGACCGCGGCCGGGGAGGCCCTGACATGAGTGACGCGACCCGCATCCTCCAGGACCGAGTCCGGGGGGGCACCACCATGGTCCAGGCGGCGGTGCGGTTCCGTGGCGACCTGCTTCCCCATTGGCGCGCACTGGGCATCGCCCTGCTGGCCTCGATGGCCTATGCGGCGACCCGTTTGCTGGAGCCGTGGCCCATCAAGATCATCCTGGACAGCGTCCTGCTGGGGATGCCCCTCGCCCTTCCGTTCGAGCCTCTCACGATCGCCCTCGCCGGGGAGCCGATCCGCATCCTCTTCGCGGCCACCGTGGCCATCCTGGGGCTGGCCGTGCTGCGCGGGTTCGCCTACTACCAGCAGAGCACGCGTACCTCGGCCGTCGGCCAGGACGTGGTGATGGCTATCCGACGGCGCCTGTTCGCTCATCTTCAGCGCCTCTCCATGGGTTTCCACAACAAGGCCAGCACGGGTGATCTGCTGACTCGGCTGACCGGGGACATCAACATGCTGCGCGAGCTCCTGGTCGCGTCGCTCCTGTCGGCGGTCTCGGAGACAGTGCTGCTGGTGGGCTTCGTGGTCGTGATGTTCGCGATGGACGCGCGACTCGCCTCACTGGCCGTCCTGGTGGTGCCGGTCATCCTCGTGATGCTGTCCATCTACTCGGGCCGCATCCGCGACGCGGCCTCTAAGCAGCGCCGCCGAGAAGGCGAGCTGGCTGGCCGGCTCCAGCAGGTCCTTTCGGGTATGCATGTGGTGCAGCTCTTCGCTCGAGAGGGTGATGAGGAGGAGCGGCTGCGCAGGCTCAACAAGCGCAGCCTGCGGAGCGGCTTGAAGGCGACACGGCTGGAGGCCCAGCTCAACCGGGGCGTGGAACTGGCCATCGCGGGCGCCACGGCCGTGGTCCTCTGGTTCGGCGCCCTGCAGGTGCTCGACGGCGCGCTCACCCCCGGCGAGCTCATCGTCTTCGTGGCCTACACGCAGGGTTTCTACCGGCCGCTGCGTCGCCTCTCCCGCATCACGGAGCGCGCCAGCAAGGCCTCCAGCTGCATGGACCGCGTCCTGGAGGTGTTGGGCCGTGCACCGGACGTGAGAGGCGGTCCGGAGACCGCACCGCGGTTCCGTGGTGAGGTCCGCTTCGAATCGGTGAGCTACGGGTACGAGCCAGGGCGGGTGGTCCTCGACGGCCTGGATCTGGTGGTCGAGCCGGGCCAGACGGTCGCCCTGGTAGGCGCTACGGGAGCAGGCAAGTCCACCCTCCTTGGGCTGGCGCCGCGGGTCTACGACCCGACGGCCGGTCGCGTGCTCATAGACGGTCACGACATCCGCTCGTTCACGCTCAGATCGCTGCGCGATCAGATCAGCGTGGTGCCTCAGGACGGCGTGCTGTTCAGCGGCGACTTCCTGGAGAACATCCGTTACGGCCGGCCCGACGCGACCGAGCAGGAGGTAGTGACCGCTGCGCGAGCGGCCCTCATCCACGACGTCATCAAGGCCACGCCGGACGCCTACGCCACGGTCATCGGGGAACGCGGTGTGACCCTCTCGGGGGGTCAGCGCCAGCGCCTGGCCATCGCCCGAGCGATCGTCAAGGATGCTCCCATCGTGCTCCTCGATGAGCCGGCCACCGGCCTCGACGCCGAGGCGGAGGAGCTGGTGATGGCAGCCTTGGATCGCCTGCTCCTCCACCGCACGGCCATCGTCGTCGCGCACCGCTTGGCGACGGTGGAGAGAGCAGATCTCATATGCGTCCTGGATCAGGGTCATATCGTCGAACGCGGGACCCACGCGGAACTGCTGGCCCGGAAAGGGCGCTACGCGGCGCTGTATCGCCGTCAGCTCGCGCCACAGGCCGGACGGACCGGCCAGGCTCCGATGGAAGTGCCGGCATGATCCCGCTGCCTCCGCACGATCCCGGCCTCACGACCCTCGACATCGCCCTGGACGGCAAAGCCATGACGGAGATCCTGCGCGACCATCTCCCGGCCGTGCGGGATGCATCGCGGCGGCTGACCTCGTGCCAGCCGGTCTACGTGCGCTACAAGCCGGACGAGAGCTGCCTGGTGCTGTACGAGGTGACCATCCGCCAGTCGGCGGCTGCTGGAGGCGATGCCCCCGTGCGCATGATCCCCGCTCATGCCCGATTCGGCCGTCCGGAGAGGACGGCGGCGATATGGGCGCGTCCTTCGTTCCAGCGGTCGGTTCAGCGGGCAGCACGCAGCGACCGCCGGGCGCCCCAGCCGCACGCGCTACTGATCCCGGAGCTCGACACGATCGTCCAGTTCTTCCCCCTGGACCGGGAGCTGCCTGGTCTGATCCGCGCCTCGTCGCGCCGCACGGCCGGTCGGCTGCTGGGCCATGCGCTGGGAGGTCCGCACGCGGACCGAGTGCCGCTCCGCCACGTGACCCTCCTGCGCTACCGACCCGGGCGCAAGGCGCTGCTCCGCTATGAGCTGGCCGAGGAAGCGGCCGGCAGCCTCTACACCAAGGTCTTCGCCGGCGACCGCGCCACCTGGCTCGACCAGCTGGGGCGTCGCCTAGTGGCGGGTGGCATTCCTACGCCCGAACCGCTCACGCGTCTCCAGGACGTGAGCGGCATCGTCCACCGCGAAGCTCCTGGGGTCCCGCTGGCCACGCTTGATGGGGACGACCTGCTGGCGGCCCTGACCCCGACCGGCCGGGTGTTGGGAGCCCTGCACGCCATGGCCTGGTCCGGCCCCTTGCCCCGCGCCCGACCGTCGTACATCCCCTTGGCCGCGTCCGCAAGGACCGTAGCCCTGCTGTTGCCCGACCTGGCCCGCCGGGTCGATGCGCTGGCGAGCCGCCTGGGCGAGGCACTCGCGGCGGTGAACGGCTCGACCGGGCTGATCCACGGCGACTTCTATGACGATCAGGTGCTCGTGGACGGGGGTACACGGATCGCGCTGCTGGACTTCGATGAGGCCCGTCAAGGCGATCCCCTGTCCGACATCGGCAATGCGACCGCGCACCTCGCGGCGCGTGCGGCGGATCCGGCTGCGGCGGATCTCCAGCGAGAGGCGTTGCTTGAGGGCTACCCGGGTGGTCGATCGCTCGATCGGGGTCGGGTCGCGTTGTTCGAAGCGGCGGCCGGCCTGGAGATGTCGGTAGGCCCGTTCCGGCGGCTTCAGCCGGACTGGCCCCAAGCCGTCGAGCGGTTGGTGGCGCTGGCCGAGGCTCGCGCGGAGATCGCCTTCGCCTCGCGTCGATGGGCGGTACACATCGATTCGCGAACGGCGGCTTCCAGAACGGAAGGGGCGACCATCGATACGGCCCTGCCCCGATTGACGGATCTCCTCGACGGCGCGCAGATGGCGCAGCGTTTCGCGGCGGTCCTCGAGCGGCCGGTAGAGCGCATCGAAGCCTCCATCGTCCGTCATAAGCGAGGCCGCCGGTGCGCCATCCGCTATGACGTGCGCACATCGGCGAACGGCACGGCCGCCTCGGATGTGCGCTTCTACGGCAAGGTCTGGGCCAGCGCCCGCGGCCCGCGAGTCTATGAGACGCTCAAGTCGCTCACGCAAGCGGGCGGGCATGGCCTGCCCCGGTTTCCTCGACCCGTCGCCTTCTTCCCCGACCTCGGGGTCATGATCCAGAGCGAGGTTCGCGGCCTGCCGATCGTCCCCTCCCTGCTGGTCGGCGACCGCGGCGTCGCCGAGGCACTCGCCGATGGCTTGCATGCGCTGCACGCCTCGCGCGCATGCCTACCCCGGCGCCATCTGTTGGCTGATGAGCTGGCGCCACTGACCGACCGGACAGCACGGCTGGCCGGGGACGCGCCGGAGCTGGCGCCCTTGGCTCAGGCCTGCCTCGCGGCCGTGGAGGGAGCCGCGGGACGGTCCTGGACCTGGCGTGAAATGCCTATCCACCGCGATCTCTATCACGATCAGGTGGTCATCTCTCCCACGGGTCTGGGATTCCTTGATCTAGACGATGCCGCCATGGGGGAACCGGCAGTCGATGTCGCGAACTTCCTGGCACACCTGCGACTCCTGGCACTCCAGGACGGCACCGCGGATGAGCCGCTTGCGGAAGTCGAGCACGCCTTCCGACGCCGCTCGCACAGGCTGGACGCCGCGATGGACGCCCGGCTCGTCCGGATGCTGGAAGGCGCGACGCTGCTCCGGCTCGCTGAGATCCACCGGCCGCGGGCCGACGGTGACCGGGTCGCCGCGGGTCTGCTGCGATGCGCTTGGGGTCTCCTTGCACGCGATGATGCCCGGGTAGCTGTGTCGTGAGGCTCACCATCGTGGGCGCCGGCTATGTCGGGCTGGTGACGGCGGCCTGCTTGGCGAGGATCGGCCACGACGTGGCCTGCCTGGAGGTCGCTCCGCGGCGGCTGGAGTCGCTTCGCGCGGGTCGCGTCCCGTTCCACGAACCGGGGCTCGCGGACCTCGTAGCGGAGGGCATCCGAGAGGGTCGGCTTCGTCCAGAGGGGGAAGCCGCGAAGGCCCTTCCGGGGGCGGACGCGGTGCTCGTCTGCGTCGGTACGCCTCTCGATGCTAACGGGTCTGCCGACCTGTCACAGGTCCGCTCAGCATGCCGGGAGATAGCCCGACACGCCCCCGGCGCGGTGGTGCTCCTGCGCTCCACCCTGCCGCTGGGCGCCTGGGCTGACATCGGTCGCTGGATGGGCTGGGAGGATGCCAGCCGGCTGGCGCTCAACCCGGAGTTCCTGCGACAGGGGACCGCCGTGTCGGACTTCCTCGCACCGACGCGCATCGTCATCGGTACGCCCGACGGCGATGAGAGCCAGGCCTCGCGTACGGTGAGACGGATCTACGCAGGCATCAAGTCGCCCATCCTGTTGACCGACTTCGCCTCGGCGGAGATGATCAAGAACGCCGCCAACGTGTTCCTGGCCGCGAAGCTGACCTTCATCAACGAGATCGCCGACCTGTGCGCTTCCTACGGTGCGGATGTCGAAGATGTCGTCGCCGGCATCGGCCTCGATCCTCGGATCGGCGGCTCCTATCTTCGACCGGGCATCGGATTCGGTGGCTCGTGCCTGCCCAAGGAACTGGCTAATATCGTGCGGCTCGGAGAAGCCGCCGGCGTGGACGTGCCGATGCTCCAGGGTGCCTTGGCTGACAACGCCGCACGTCCGACCGCTATCGTCGACCGATTGGAGGCTCGCGTCGGGCGGCTTCGCGGGCGGCGGGTGGGGATATTGGGGCTTGCCTTCAAGCCCGACACGGACGACCTGCGTGATTCACCAGCCGTGGCCATCGCAGAGGTACTGATGGACCGGGGAGCGTGCGTGATCGCCCACGATCCGGTCGTCCGGATGGAGGCGACGAGGTCGATCGCAGGGCTGGACCGTGCGACCTACGTCGAGGACGCTTGCCGAGGCGCCGACATCCTGCTTCTCGCCACCGAGTGGCCCGCCTACCTGGACCTTGACTGGGCACGCCTGGCGAACCTCACGAATCAGGCCATCCTGTTCGACGGACGCCGGGCGCTGGACCCCGTGATGCTTCGGGCCGCCGGTTGGCTCGTCCTGGGCATCGGGCGTCCCGACGAGTCTCTGCCCCTGCTGGCGAGGCCGGCCCAACGCGTCGCCCGTGAGCCGATCATGCGTTGCCGAGACCGCCTGCCCGTACCGTTCGTGGAAGTCGGTGCGGTTTCCTCCTAGGGCAAGCGTGCCCGCACGGCGCAGGAGCTCTTAGACGCTATGGTGCCGAGATGCTTGCCGCGACGTACACCAACCCGGTCTACGACGGGTACTTCGCCGATCCTTTCGTCCTGCGGATCGGCGCGGACTACTACTCCTACGGCACGCGTATCCCACCGCTGCCCGGTCGCGTCTTCGAGGTCCTTCATTCGGTCGATCTGGTCCATTGGACCTCCCTTGGTGGCGTGCTGGAGCGGGTGGACTTGCCCACGGCGGTCGACTACTGGGCGCCGGAGGTCGCATTCATCGACGGTCGCTACTTCCTCTACTACTCGACCGGCGTCGAAGACCGCTTCCACCAGATACGCGTGGCGGTCGGCGACCGGCCGGAGGGTCCGTTCCGCGACGCCGGCCGGATCCTGACACCGGATGACGACCCGTTCACCATCGACGCACACCCCTTCCGCGATGACGACGGGCAGTGGTACCTCTACTACGCGCGCGACTTCCTTGATGGCGACCGACCGGGCACCGCCCTGGTGGTCGATCGCATGTCGGACCCGATGACGCTGGCGGGAGAGCACCGGACCGTGCTGCGAGCCTCCGCCGACTGGCAGATCTTCCAGCGCCAGCGAGCGATGTACGGCGGTGTGTACGACTGGCACACGCTGGAGGGCCCGTTCGTGGTGAAGCGCCACGGCCGCTACTGGTGCTTCTTCTCCGGCGGCTGCTGGACCGATGAGTCATACGGCCTTTCCTACGCCGTTGCGGACGGTCCGCTGGGGCCGTTCGTGGAGCCGGAAGGGGGCGGTCCGAACGTGTTGCGCTCCGTGCCGGGTCGGGCGGTGGGCCCCGGCCACGCGTCGATCACGGTGGCACCCGACGGCACCGACCATCTCGTCTATCACGCCTGGGATCCCGGGCTCACCGCCCGCCGGATGTGCATCGACACCCTGGAGTGGACACCTGACGGGCCGCGCACCGCGGGGCCGACGTGGACGCCTCAGCCGATCCCGCTGCCGACGGGCCGATGAGGCGCCAGCGATGCGGCCTGGCGCGTCGACCGCGCGTCTGGGAAGCGGGACTTCCGCCGACGAGAGATCCGTGGCCGGGTCTGACGCACTATCGTCGACAAGGCACCAAGGGCGCTGATCGACGGCCGGCCGTTACCGACACGGAGGGCGAGATCCTACAACCGCCACCTGAGCGTGGGAGATGCCCCGATGTGCGTCTTCTGGGCAGCCGCGTGACTCATCGACCCGGCAAGGCAGCGCGGCCCACCACGACAAGTGGCCGCCTCGACGATAGTGCCGTCACGACAGCCGCCACCACGACGATTCGGTCGTATGCGGCGGTCGCCGCGCCGCGTTCGGCGCAGTTCTCGGCCATCTACCCGCGACGGAACGCCCGGAGCTCTATTGGCGATATGGCGGGTCGTGCAGGGTTAGCGATGCTCCCCTTCAGCATGGCTCGTGGTTCAGCCGGTGCGTTGCTCTTCTGGTTTGTACGGCGACCTGCAACGATAACGATGTTATCATCCTTGGATGACCGACCGTAGCCGAGCCGAGCTCATGGGCACCAAGGAGACCGCTGCGCTCCTTGGATTGCGGCCTTCGAACTTCGTGCGCGATGTCGCGGCCCATCCGGACTTCCCGGATCCCGTCGTGCGGTTGGCCGCGACACCGGTCTGGCGTCGGCAGGACATCGAGGCTTGGCGTGAGTGTTCCCGCTCACGTGTGCTTCCCCGGCTTACTAGCCCGCCGCTGAGCCCGGACGCCGCCCGCTGGCTTCCCGAGGCACGGCGGCGCATAGTCCGCAAGTTCCGGCCCGTTCGCATCGTGCTCTTCGGCTCCCAGGCTCAGGGAGTCGCTCGTGCCGACAGTGACGTGGATCTGCTGGTCATCCTCGAAGACGTGACCAGCGCAAGACACTCCACCGTTGCCATCCGTCGCCTGCTCACGGACCTGCCCATCTCCAAGGACGTCATCGTCGCGACGCCCGCCGCCGTCGAGCGATACGGTGAGCTGGTGGGAACCGTTCTCCGGCCTGCGCTGCGCGAAGGCGTCACGATCTACGAACGTGACTGACCCCGCCCAGCAGCTGGCGGCTCGGTGGCTCGCCCGGGCCCGGAGCGATCTCTCCATAGCCGGCAAGCTCTTGGCGGATCGGGCCAACGACGAAGCGTGGGCAGCCGCCTTCCATGGGCAGCAGGCGGCCGAGAAGGCCATCAAGGCGATCCTCACGTCGAACCGGACCGACTTTCCCAAGACCCACGACCTCGCGCGACTGGTGGACCTCCTGCCGGCGAACCCGCCTGTCCCGACATCGGCGGATGACCTCGAATGGCTCTCCTACTTCGGGACCGCCGGGCGCTACGTGATGGATGACGTGATGGCTGGCTCCGAGCCTGGGTGGGAGGACGCGGCACAGGCTTTCCGTCTGGCCGAAGAGATCCTCGACTGGGCGAGGGACGAGGCGGAGCGGCAGGGCTGACTACAGGAAAGTAAGTGGAAGGCGACGCCGCACCGGCTCACTTTCGGTACGCCGACCAGGGAGGGATGGGACGGCTGAGGAGTGCCGCTCCCAGGATAGCCGTGAGTGGCAGCATGGCGAGCGCACCCAGCACCTCCGGCAAAGGCAGGACGATGGGGGCCTCCGCGGTGAAGAGCAGCCCCCACACCGGCAGCAGGCCCGCCGGCACGGCGAGGACACCTGCGATGGTCGCCAGCACACCGGCTCGAGCGGCGGTGATACGCCGGCGCACGGCGGGATCGGCACCTAACGCCAGCAGCGTCCGCTGGTCCGGACGCGTCTCAGCTTCACCAAGGGCCACCGCGACGCCCGTGATGCTCAGCGCGAAAGCGAGGCTGGCCATGAAGAGCAGCAGCCGGAAGGCCTCGCCTGGACGCTGCGGTCCTCGCTCCACGTTCACACTCGCCTGCGGATGCGTCTGTGCGATCGCACCCGCGCGGGCCATCTCCTGGTCCGTCACCACGTGCGACAGGCGAATCAGATACTGCGTCTCCTGCGCCGCGACGATCCCCAACCGCTGGGCTGTCTCGCGCGACATGATCGCGCTAGGCACGGACCCATTGGGAACCTCCGTGGGCAGGACACGATAGGGCACCTCTCCGATGATCTCTTCCGCGGCGTCGCGAGCCCCCGGCGATTCGACAAAACGGCGCACCACGCCCGGGCCACTGACCTCCTGCTCAGCGAAGACGATGAGGTGTCCCTGTCGGAACTCATCGAGCGCCTCCTCTCCGCCAAGCGCCATCAACAAATCCTCGCCCCCGACCACGGGACTCCCGAAGTAGTGGAGCTCATCGCGGGTGCCCGTCTCTTCTTCTGGGTCGCCGGTCCCTATCCGCATCGAGTACGAGACGTAGGCTCCCTCATCTACCAGATCGGTAGTCGTCAAGTGGGCGGCAGCGATAGCGCCCAGCTCGCGGGCGACCTCCTGCCCCGCCGCCCGGGCACCATCGCCCACGACCATGAGCTGATCCGTGCGCAGCATCGGCTGGTAGTACTGCGCGGCGCGAGCTTCCTGGCTGGCAAGGAGTGCCGCCACAGCGACGGTCGCGGCGAAAGCGGCCAGCACAGCGGTGACGATGGGCCCGTTCCGCGATCGGAAGCGGGCAGTATCGCGCAGCGCTATGCGTGGGGAGAGCGGAAGCCGCGAGGCCACCTTCTCCAGGCGCTCCAGAAGCCAGGGGCTGCATGCGCCGAAGCCCAGGACGCCGAGCACCGCGCCCGCGAGGTACAGGGTGGCCCAAACGATCCCTTCGGCGCTCTGCAGCCGGTACAGGGAGCCGGCCAAGGTGATGGCGAAGCCCGCAGCGATAGCGGCGAGGCCGAGACGCAGGGTGCGGCGCGCCGGAGCACTCACCGGGCGCCTGCCGGACAGGGCGGCCAGGACGGGTACGCGCGAGGCGGTCCTGGCTGGGACCGCCGCCGCCAGGAGGGCCGCAGCCAAGCCGATGGCGGCCGCCAAGGCGAGCCAATGCGGCAGGAGCACCAGCGGCGGGTTGCGCCGATCGGTCAGCTGATCGAGCCAGGGCGCCAGGGAAGCTGCCGCGATCACACCGAGACCGACTCCCGCCAGCGCACCCACCACGCCCAGCAACGCTCCCTCCGCCAGCACGGTCGCGCGCAGGTGCCCTGGCTCGCCACCAGCCGCTCCCAGCAGCCCCAGATCGCGCTGACGCCGTCGGATGCTGACCGCGAAGGCCGCCGAGGCGATCAGGGCCGCCTCGATCAACGCGAGGCCGCCCAGCACGAATACGGTGCCGGTCTCCGACGCGGTCGGTGTGGCGGCCTGCGTCCTGGAGGTGACCCAGAAGGGCAGTTCTGCCTCATCCGCGCCGCTTCCGAGCAGCGTGTCATCGAGCATGTCGACGGACACGCCGTCCGGGAGCCCGACCAGGTATGGGCCGGCGTCGACGGCGGGCCCGTCGATCCCCGGATGGATCAGGACGATGGGCGCGCGAAGGTTCATCGGGTCCTCCACGATCCCGACCACGGTCTTGTCACCGAGGCTGCGCAGCGCGAAGGCGTCGCCCGCTTCCGTCCCGGCGATCCGCGCGATGCTCGGGCTGATGGCCACCTCGCCGGCAGACTCTGGAGTGCGTCCGCTGACCACATCGAGCATGCCCGCCGCGAGCCCATCCAGATCGAAAGCCCGTACGCTGACGCCCGACTCCAGCCCTCCGACCAGGGCGGTGTCGGCCATGTCCGGCATTGGTTCGATGCTCGCCCCGTCGGGGAGGAGCGAGCGAAGCAGCCCTTCGTCAGCATCAGGGCCGACAGGCATCACCAGCAGGTCCGCTATGCCCATCCTCGAGATGGCGCGCCGCTCCGGCGTGGGCGTCACCGTCTCCAGGACGATGGTGGCACCCGCCATGGCCATCACCGGAAGAGCGATGAGCAGCGCCACGAGCACGCTCCGCCACCCGCCGCGCCGAGCCGCTCGGGCGCCGAGTCTGGTGGCCACCCGCGATCCCCCGCGGGTCATGCTGCCCCCAGTGCGGGCACCGGGCGATCGACCGAGAACTCGGGACCCGGCGCCGGACGCGATTCATCGACGATCCGCCCGTCACGGAGGAAGACCACCCGGTCGGCCCAGGCGGCGTGCGCGGCGTCGTGCGTCACGAGGAGTGCCGCGCCTCCGTTGTCGCAATGCCTGCGCAGGAGGCGCATCACCGTCTCACCGTTCATCGAGTCGAGCGCACCCGTCGGCTCGTCCGCGAGGAGGATGCGGCGGCCGCCGACCATGGCGCGGGCGATCGCGACGCGCTGCTGCTCGCCGCCCGACAGATCATCTGGGAAGCGGTCGGCGAGCTCGGTCATCTCCACCGACGCGAGTGCCTCGTCGGCGGCCTTTCGGGCGCCCGCGAGCTGCGCACCATCGAGTTCCAACGGCAGCGTGACGTTCTCCCGGGCGGTCAAGCCGCTGAGGAGGTTGAGCTCCTGGAAGACGTAGCCCACGGTCCGGCGCCGCAGCACGGCCAGCCCTCGAGCGTCCAGAGTGGCGAGATCCTGGCCCGAGACGACCACGCGTCCGCCGGTCGGACGATCGAGACCGCCGACGAGCGCGAGAAGCGTCGTCTTGCCCGAGCCGCTGGGGCCCATGACGGCCACCAGCTCGCCGTCGCCGACGGTCAGGTCGGTCGGATGCAGGGCGACCACCAGCGTGTGGCCGCTACCGAAGGAACGGGTCGTCGCCTCAAGGCGGATCGCGTCGGCCAAGTCAGGCCCTCCTCGCGTGACGTCGGATGCGTGCCTCGCAGGCGTCCAGCCAGCGGACCTCTGCCTCGGCCTTGAAGATGAGCGCGTCAAGCAGCATCAGCCAGGCCAGGTCACGCTCCGGGTCGGCCTGCGCCTTACGCCGCGTGTAGGCCTGGAGCTGGGCGAGCGTGGCTGATCGCTGCCGCTGAAGCACCTCCGTGACCTCCACGTCGCTGGCGGCGATGGCCAGCAGGACCTTGATGGTCAGCTCGTCGCGCGCCGGTCCATCGGGCACGACCGGCGAGGCGAACCAGGTCTCTAACTGCTCGCGGCCGGCGGCCGTGATGCGATAGCCGGTGCGGTCGCTGGTCCGCGAGTCGTCGGGTGGCCCTTCCGCCGCGGCATGGATCGGCCGCTCGGACCGCACCAGGCCATCACGTTCGAGCCGCTGGAGCGTGGTATAGACCTGCCCGATGTTGAGCGCCCACGAGCCGCCGGTGCGGCGCTCGAAGGCCGTCTTGAGCTGATACCCGTGCGTGGGCTGCTCGGCCAGCAGCGCCAGAAGCCCGAACCGTACCGACACCGATGGGACCCTCCGTGACCATGCCTCGCTGGCCACCATCATACATACTCCGTATGTACACGCAGGACGCGCGGCATCCATGGGAGCGCTGGCGTACCGTGGCACGGTGGAGATCGTGGGCCGGAGCGTCGAACTGCCATCTCGCTTGTGAGCGACAATGTCGCTTCGCGCGACAGAGGTCGCCGCACGTACCTTCGTCTAGAGGATCCGGCATGAGCATGAACATGGTCTTCCGTGTCCGGGAACGAGCGTCGTTCCCGCGACCGGGCCGCGGCGTCAACTAGTTGGGATCGTGTCGCCACCTGGTACGACGGCTGGGTCGGCGACAAGGGCAGCGCGTATCACCGAGGACGGGCGATCCCGGCCGTGCTGGATCTGCTTCATCCGACCGCTGGCGAGGTGATCCTCGACATCGGGGCCGGACAGGGCGTCCTGGCTCCGTACATCGCGACTCGCGGCGCTCGCTACACAGGTGTGGATGCCAGCCCGCGACTGATCACAGTCGCGCGCCGGCGGCACGGTCGGATCGGGCGGTTCCTGCTCGGCGATGCCCGGCGGCTTCGAGAAGTCTCTGGAGTGACTGCCGCCAGCTGTGACGCGGCGGTCTTCATGCTCAGCGTCCAGGACATGGATGCGCTCGAGCCGGTCCTCGAGTCGGCCGCTTGGGCGCTGCGTCCCACAGCCCGCATCGTGATGCTCATGACGCATCCTTCCTTCCGCCAGCCGCGCCACTCTGGGTGGGGTTTCGATGCGTCTCGCAAGCTGCGCTATCGGCGCGTCGACGCCTACCTGACCACGATGACCGTGCCGATGGGATCGGCCACCGACGTTGGGCGCACACGGGCGTTCCACCGGCCGATCAGCAGCTACGTGAACGCCCTGGGCGCGGTCGGATTCGCCGTGGACGCCATGCTCGAGCTGCCCGACCTGCCGCCCGAGGAAAAGCCGGGTCGGTCAGGCCGGCCAAGCCGCGGGGGCTCGTCTCGCGAGGCCGAGATCCCCCTGTTTCTGGTCCTACGCGCCATCCGTGTCGGCTCGATATGATCCTTGCCAGGCTAACAAGCGTTCGTTAGACTGGTCCTCATGGTCGAGACCCGCCGGCAGCAGATCGAGAACGCCGCAAGCGTCCTATTTCGTGAGCGCGGCTACGCGGCGACCAGCGTGCGGGACATCGCGCAGGTGCTCAACCTGCAAGGCGCCAGCCTCTATGCGCACGTCGCCTCCAAGGAGGACCTGCTCTGGTCCATCGTGGAACGCGCCGCAGACCGCTTCGAGGCCGCTGTAGCGCCCATCGCGGCGGCCGAGTCGCCCGCCCCGCAGCGACTTCGGGCCATGACCGGCGCTCACATCCGTGTCGTGACCGGCGACCTGGGCAATGCCGTCTCCTTCCTCGACGAGTGGCGCTTCCTGTCGCCGGAGCGCCGGACGGCGGTGGCCGCGCGCCGTCGCCGCTATGAGCGCCGCTTTCGGGAGGTCATCAGGGACGGCGTCGAGGCGGGCGACTTCGCGCGGGGCACGGATCCGCGCCTGACCGCGACGTGGATGCTCTCCGCCCTCAACGGCATCGCCGTCTGGTATCGCCCCGACGGGGAGCTGGATCCCGAGTCCATCGCCGACCGCTACGCCGACCTCTTCCTGAGCGGCCTGAGCGGCCCGCCCCGCCCGCCCGCCATCGACTTCGACCGGAGGACCGACCCATGACCGACCCCCTCGCCCTGGAGCCCGTCCTCCAGCCCGACGAGCGCCCCCGTCCGCTCTTCCACGACCCGGAGCTGACCCACGAGGAGCGCTACGACGCGTTCGTGGAGCA
>Ga0136617_10002654_pt1 | contig 15910 bp, 12 predicted proteins | sample AntDrymUQ3222106_2_FD_129672 | JGI IMG/M metagenome (GOLD analysis project Ga0136617, IMG submission 129672) | Polar desert sand microbial communities from Dry Valleys, Antarctica - metaG UQ322 (21.06) | ecosystem: Environmental > Terrestrial > Soil > Desert | place: Antarctica: Dry Valley...
CCGACACCACAGCGCCCACCAAAGCCCGCACCCCAGTCGCCGACAATCACTCCTACGCCCATCTCACACCGCGCGCGCCGCCGCCAGTCACATCACGCGGCTTCCTGCACGATCCGGGCTAGCAGGGGGCTAGCAATCGCTAGCACCTCCAGCAAAGAAGGGTGGTGCTGGCAGCTATTGGGCTACATCCGCCCAATAACTGACAGAGTCGCCTGGATTGTGCGCGCGGATGCCCGCTCGGGCGCCCGCGCCCGCGCCCGCGCCGCCGACCGGCGCCCGCGCCTGCTCAGCCCACCGGCGCCTGCACCCCAGCGTGCCAGCTCAGCGCGTACGCCGGGTCGTCGAGCTCGCGCGCGAGCGTCGTCAGGCGCAGCGGTGCAAACGTGTCGCACATGACCGCGAGCTCGTCGGTGTGGGTGGCGCCGAGCGAGGCCTCGACGCGGCCCGGCTGCGGGCCGTGCGGCAGGCCGCTGGGATGCAGCGTCAAGGCGCCCGCAGCGACGCCCGCGCGTGAGCCGAACCGGCCGTCGACGTAGTAGATGACCTCCTCGGACTGGAGGTTGGAATGGTGGTAGGGGATCGGCACCGCGAGCGGATCCCAGTCGAGGTTGCGCGGGCAGAACGAGCAGATGACGAAGTTTGGGCCCTGGAAGGTCTGGTGCACTGTCGGCGGCTGGTGCAGGCGGCCGGACTTCGGCTCGAAGTCGTGGATGTTGAAGCTGTACGGATAGACGTAGCCGTCCCACCCGACGACATCGAAGGGGTGGTAGTCCAGGACGAAGCGCTGGTAGCCACGACGCGCGCGGACGGTGAGCTCATGCGAGCCGCCCCGCCCGCGGTGGGTCTGCAGCGACGCGGGCGGGTGAAAGTCGCGCTGCGAGAACGGCGCGTGCTCGAGCAGCTGGCCGTAGCGGTTGCGGTAGCGGTTGGGCGTCTCGATCTCGCCGGGCGTGTGGAACGTCAGCCAGGTCTGGGGCGCGTCGTCCATCCGCACGCGATACGTCGTGCCGCGCGGGATGACGACGTAGTCGTGCGGTCCGTAGGGCAGCGTGCCGAAGATCGTCTCCAACGCGCCCGACCCCTCGTGCACGAAGATGACCTCGTCGCCCTCGCCGTTGCGATAGAAGCCCTCGCGCTCGACCGCCGGCTTGCAGATCGCCAGCTCGACGTCGTCGTTGAACATCAGCACGCGCCGGCCCGAGACCGGGTCGCCGCCGGGCTGCAGCGGCGCCGTCTGCGTCAACCGGTGCACGTGCGCGCCGGGCACCCACTCGTCCAGGACGATCGGCTCGAAGTCGCCGACCTCGGCGACGTCGCACGGCGACTGCACGTGGTAGAGGATCGACTCGTTGCCCGAGAAGCCCTCGTAGCCCATGACCTCCTCGACGAGCAGCGAGCCGCCGCCGTCGACGTCGTGAACCTGCGTGTGGCGCTTGGCCGGAACCGCGCCCATCGACACATACCGCATCAGAGATTGCCCCGTAGCGCCTGCTCTCGCTCGATCGCCTCGAACAGGGCCTTGAAGTTCCCCTCGCCGAAGCCGCGCGCGCCGTGGCGCTCGATGATCTCCAGGAAGATCGTCGGCCGGTCGCCGAGCGGCTTGGTGAAGATCTGCAGCAGGTAGCCCTCGTCGTCGCGGTCGACGAGGATCCCCAGGCGCCGCAGGTCCTCGATCGGCTGGTCGATCGCACCGACGCGCTCCGGGATCCCTTCGTAGTAGGAGTCCGGCGTGCGCAGGAAGCGCACGCCGCGTGCCTGCAGCTCGGTGACCGTGCGCACGATGTCGGTCGTCGAGACCGCGATGTGCTGCACGCCGGGGCCGCCGTAGAACTCGAGGTACTCGTCGATCTGCGACCTGCGCGCGCCCTCGGCGGGCTCGTTGATCGGCAGCTTCACGCGCCCGTCGCCGCTCGTGACGACCTTCGACATGAGCGCCGAGTACTCCGTCGAGATCGCCTCGTCGGAGAAGTGGATGAGCTCGGTCATCCCGAAGACGTCCTCGTAGTACTTCACCCAGCGCTCCATCGCCCCGAGCTCGACGTTCGCGACGACGTGATCGATGCCCGCGAACAGGGCGGGTGGGTTCGCAGTCCGCGCGTCGCCGCGGTGGGCGACGTCGGCGAAGCCGGGCTCAAACGTGCCGGCGTAGTCGGCGCGCTCGACGAAGCGGTGCACGGTGTCGCCGTAGGCGGCGATCTCCGCGATCCGCACGACGCCCAGCTCGTCGCGAAGCTCGAACGGCGCGGTCAGTCCGCACGCCCCGCGCGCGGTCGCCTCGCGGTAGGCGACCGCGACGTCGGGAACGCCCATCGCGACGCGCTTGACGCCGTCGCCGTGGATGCGCTGGTGCTCGCCGATCTCGGTGCCCTCACGCAGCGTGCCCGTCAGCACGAGCCGGATGCGGCCCTGCTGCAGGACGTGCGAGACGCGATCGCGCAGCCCGGTTTCGAGGCCCGCGTAGGCGACTTCGGTGAAGCCGAACGCGTGGCAGAAGTAGTAGGCCGCCTGGGCGGCGTTGCCGACCCACAGCTCGATGTGGTCGATGCCGTGCAACGGCATGAAGTCGCGCCGCTCCGGCGCGTGATTCTGCTCCCGCCCACCCGGGTCAAGCGACAGCGTGCTCACGGCACAGCTCCTCGATCGATTCGTCGGTACAGGTGTCGAAGAAGCCGCCGACGACGGCCTCGATCTCCGCGACGGACTCGGCGCGGTACAGGACGGGCTGATACTTCGTGATGTCGTAGTCGACGGTGCCCATCTCGCGCAGGTCCAGCGGGCGCAGCTGCATCGAGCGGAACTGCGCGATCTCCCCGGAGCTCGAGAGGATCCCGGCGCCGTAGGCGCGCAGCGCGCCGTCCTCGACGACGACGCCGAACTCGAGCGAGAACCAGAAGACGCGCGAGAGGAAGCGCAGCGACGCGTCGTCGCGCAGGCGCACTGCGGCGGCGCCGGCGCGGCGGTGCAGCTCGCCGAACGTGGGCGTGGCGAGCAGGTGGCCGTGGCCGACGACCTCGTGGACGATGTCCGGCTCGGGCGTGTAGAGCGGCATCGCGGGGTGGCGGACGTACTGCGTCGAATGGAAGATCCGGTCGCCCAGGCCGGCGTAGAACGTGCGCAGGTCGACGAGCCCGGCGGCGGGCACGTAGCGCCAGCCGCCGCACGTCGCGAGCCGTGCGCTGACCTCGTCCAGGCCGGGCACGCGGTCGGCCGGGAGCGCGAGCTGGGCGAGCGCCGCGCGGAACTCGCCGACGGCGAAGCGCTCGTGCAGCGGGGCGAGCTCGCGCCAGACCGTGCGCCAGACCTCCTGCTCGTCGGCGTGGTAGTCGATCCGCGGTGCGCGCTCGCCGGGGCGCCATGCCAGGGCGGCGGCGGCGATCTCGCCGCGCCGGCGGCGGTAGTCGGAATCATTCGCGCCGGGGTGGCCGTCGTGGAGGTGGACGGTAACCTCACCGCCCGCGCCGGTCGTCACCGGGGAGTACAGCTGGGCTTCTTCGAACAACACGTGCTCCTCTCTCGTATGACAAGAGTGCGCCTGTCCGGGCCCGGTTACAAGTCTGCTCATCGCGACAGGGCAATCCGCGCAGGAGATACGCCGAGATGCCTGGAATACTGATCAACATGTCCATCGATCGGCTTGACGCTCGCCTCATCGCGACACTGCGGAAGTTCCCGCGCGTGGGCCTGCTCGAGATCGCGCGCCAGCTCGGCGTCGCTCGCGGCACGGTCCACGCCCGGCTCGCGAAGCTCGAGGCGCGCGGCGTCATCACCGGCCACGGCCCGGAGGTCGACCCGACGGCGATGGGCTACACGATCAGCGCGTTCATCCTCATCGAGCTCGCGCAGGGCGAGCTCGCCGCTGCGGTCTCCGTCATGGAGGCGATTCCCGAGCTGCTCGAGGCCGACGCGATCTCCGGCCCGCAGGACCTCATCTGCCGCGTCGTCGCGCGCGACACCGAGCATCTGCAGGAGATCGTCAACGAACTCACCGCGACGGCGGCGATCCGGCGCTGCACGAGCTACATCGTGCTCACACGACAGGTCCCGCCGCGTACGATGCCGCTCATCGAGGCAGCGGCGCAACCTGCACGGGGCTCTGCCGGTTAGGTGGACATGAGACGGCGTCGTCCAGAGGACCGCGGGCGGGCTGATCCGGGCCGCGCGCACAAGCAGAAGCGCTCAGAGGTGCGCGCCGAGATCCAGGCCCTGCGCGCCGTCGCGGTGCTGACGGTCGTCGTCTACCACGTCTGGCCGGAGGCGATGCCGGGCGGGTTCGTCGGCGTCGACGTCTTCTTCGCGATCTCGGGGTTCCTCATCACGGCGCATCTGCTGCGCGAGGTCGCTGCGACCGGGACGCTCTCGCTCTGGCGCTTCTGGGCGCGGCGCGCGCGGCGGCTGCTGCCGGCCGCGCTGCTGACGCTGCTGGTCTGCGCGGTGGCGACGATCCTGCTCGTCCCGCAGGTGTACTGGCAGCAGTTCCTGACGGAGATCGGGGCGAGCACGGCGTACGTCCAGAACTGGCAGCTGGCGGCCGACGCCGTCGACTACCTCGCCGCGGAGAACAGCGCGTCGCCCGTGCAGCATTTCTGGTCGCTGTCGGCCGAGGAGCAGTTCTACGTCGTGTGGCCGCTGCTGATGCTGCTGGGGGCGTGGGCGGCGCGCCGGCGCCTGGCGATCGCCGGCGTGCTCGTGACCGTCACCGGGCTGAGCCTCGCGTACTCGATCAGCGAGACGGCGTCGAACCCCGCCGCCGCGTACTTCGTGACCCCGACGCGCGCCTGGGAGTTCGGCGCGGGCGGGTTGCTCGCGCTGCTCGGCACGCGGGTATGGCTGCCGGATGCCGCGCGCGCCGCGCTGTCGTGGGCCGGGCTGGCGGCGATCGGCTACGCGGCCGTGTTCTACAGCACCGCGACCGCGTTTCCCGGCTGGGCGGCCGCCGCGCCCGTCGTCGGCGCGCTGGCCGTGATCCACGCCGGGCTGCCGCGGGCGCGCTGGGCGCCCTCGGCCGCGCTGCGCCTGCGGCCCGCGCAGTTCCTCGGCGACATCTCCTACTCGGTCTACCTCTGGCACTCGCCGCTGCTCGTGTTCGCGCCGTTCGTCATCGTCGATCCCGGCCTGACCGAGACGCGGGTCGCGGTGCCCGTGCTGACGGTGCTGCTGGCCTGGGTGACGAAGGTGTTCGTCGAGGACCCGGTCCGCCGCAGCACCTGGCTGACGGCACAGCCGCGCATGACGTTCGCTGCCGGCGCCGCCGCGACCGCGCTCGTGGCGGCCGTGCTCGCCGGCGGCACGACGCATGTCCAGGCGCAGATCCACGACGCCGAGCGCGAGTCCGTCCAGCTCATCGCGCATCAGCCGGCGTGCTTCGGCGCCGCCGCGCGCGATCGGCAGAACCCGTGCGAGAACCCCATGCTGCGCACGAAGGTCGTGCCGCTGCCGGTGGCCGCGAAGGATGAGGAGAACGCGCCCTGCCATCGCTTCCGCCAGGACGCAGGCGTGAGCGTCTGCGACTTCGGCGCCGCGCCCGAGCAGGCGTTGCGCACCGTCGCATTGGTCGGCGACAGCCACGCATCGCACTGGCGCGCGGCGGTCGACGTCGTCGCCCGCCGGCGCGGCTGGCGCGGCCTGTCGATCACGCGCACGAGCTGCCCGTTCTCGACGGCGACGAAGATCACGCCGCAGCCGACGCGCTCGCAATGCGTGAGCTGGGTGAAGAAGCTGCCGGGATTTCTCGGCAGGCACCCGGAGATCGACACGCTGTTCGTCGTCGGCATCACGGGCGGAAAGGTCAACGTGCCGCCCGGCCGGACGATGTTCGAGGCCAAGGTCAACGGCTTTCGCAACGCTTGGAACACGCTGCCCGCCAGCGTCAAGCACATCGTCGTCATCCGCGACACGCCGAAGATCTTCCGCAGTACCGTCGACTGCCTCGACCGTGCGATCGCCGCGCACAAGCGCGCCGGGCCCGCCTGCGCGGTCTCCCGCGCAGACGCGCTCGCGGCCGACCCGCAGGTCGTCGCCGCCCGCGAGGCGATGTCGCCGCGCGTGCAATCCGTCGATCTCACCGAGACGTTCTGCGGCGGCCGCCTGTGCTACCCGGTGATCGGCGGGGCGCTCGTCTACAAGGACCTGCACCACTTCACGCTCGTCTTCGCCAAGACGCTCGGCGCGCCGCTCGGGCGCGCGGTGGAGCGGGCGATGCAGGGCTGGTAGCGGCGGTTTGCGGCGAGGCGTCGCGAGCGCCGCGCTGTGTGCGTCAGCGCACAGACGCCGGGAGATGCGTTTGCCCGGCGGCCGGGACGGTTAGCCCATCAGGGATGGCTTGACGTCGGGCCAGGTTTCGCCCGCGTCCTCGTTCCGCTCTTCGGTGTTGCCGTCCCGGGGGGTCACCACTTCGATCGGATGTCACATGACCGCTTCTCAGAAGAACGTTGTCCAGTACCTCAGCGAGGCACAGGCGAGTGAGCTGGCGCTCGTCCGCGTGTTGCAGTCGCAGATCGCGATGACCCCCCGCGGCACCTACCGAACCGGGCTGGAGCAGCATCTGGGCCAGACCCGTAACCACGCTGACCGCGTCGGCAGGCGCCTGCGGGAGCTCGGGCAGGGCACACATCCGCTGATGGCCGCCCTCGGCGCCGTGGAGAGCGCCGTCGGTCAGGCGCTGGCCTTCGGCAAGACGCCGTTTGACCTGCTGCGCGGCTCCGGCGGGGAGGAGAAGGTGCTGAAGAACGCCAAGGACGCGTACGCATCCGAGGCGCTGGAGATCGCGACCTACACGGCGATCGAGCGCCTGGCCGGCGCGGTCGGAGACGAGGAGACGGCCACGCTCGCCGCGTCGATCCGCGCCGACGAGGAGAAGATGCTCCAGCGCGTCCTGCGCGAGATCCCCAAGCTCACGGACGCTGTCGTTCGCGCCGAGGTCAAGGGCGACCCCTCGTTCGACGCGACCACGACGGGCGCCGCGGACGCCGTCCGCGAAGCCGGCGAAACCGCGATGGAAACGGTGCGCACGACGACCGCACGGGTCAAGCGCACGACGCGCCAGGCGCGCAAGCTGCCGGGCGTCGCACAGGCCGAGGGCCAGATCAAGGGTGCCGTCGCCTCCGAAGGCGACCTGGCGATCGCCCGCTACGACAAGCTCACCGTGGAGGAGATCACCGGCAAGCTGGCCGAGCTCTCGCAGATCGACCTCGCCAAGATCGACTCCTACGAGCGCAAGAACCAGAACCGGACAACGATCCTCAGCCGCGTCACGACGCTTCGCGGCGACGAGCCGTGGGCCGGCTATGACGAGCTGACCGCCGACGAGGTGCGGGCCGTGCTCTCCGAGGGCGACGACGACCGCGCCAGGCAGGTCCGCACGTACGAGCGCAGTCACAAGAACCGCGCAGGCGTCCTGAAGGCCGCCGAGCGCGAGCTCGCCAACGCCTAGCGCCCGCTTGCCCGCGAGATCCGAGCCCGACGAACTCGCACGCACGGAGGCCGGCATCCGCCGGCCCTCCGCCATCCACGCAAGGAGCTGCCATGAGATTTGCCGACAAGGCCCGCAAGATCCCAGGAGTCGCCGCCCTCGAGGGCGCCATCACGGGCGCTGTCGCCACCGAGCAGGACATGCCGATCAAGGACTACGACAAGCAGACCGCTGCTGACATCACGGCGAAGCTCAAGGGCTTCAGCCAGCGCGAGCTGCGCATGATCGACGCCTACGAGCGCAAGCACGAGGACCGCGCGACGATCACGGACAAGATCGCGAAGCTGACCGGCAACGAGCCCTGGTCTGGCTATGACGAGCAGAGCGTCGATGACATCAACACGACCCTTCGCGAGGCGGACAAGGACACGGCCCAGGTCGTTCGCTCCTACGAGCGCGACCGCAAGGCACGATCCGGCGTGCTCCAGGCCACCGACCAGCGCATCGAAAACGCCTAGACGCGACCGTCGGACGCTCGGCGCCAGCATCCCTCAGGTGTCGAGCGCCGCGAGGATCAGTGCGTAGCGGCTGCGGCGGTTGCGCTCGCCGCTGAGGCCGAGCGCGTTGAGCTGCAGCGCACGCAGCGCGAGCATCGTCCGGCACAGGTTCGCGCGTCGCAGGTGCTCGGCGCCGATGTTCTGCCAGCCGCCGGCCTGCGCGGCCACCTGGCGCTCGGCGATCAGGCACCCGGCCGCGGCGCGCTCGTCGGGCAGGAGCCCGTCGAGTGGTCCCGTGGGCGCGCTGCGGCTTTGCGTTGCCCGCAGGATCGCGTCGTACGCGCGCAGCAGGTACGGGCCCAGCGTGCGCCCGAACACCGCGCTGATGTGATCGCCGTCCTTGTACACGAACGCGCCACCGACGACCGGAAAGCAGCGCCGCGCGTCGCAGAAGAAGTTCGACAGGTCGATCGCGTGCACGCGCGGCGAGCGCAGCCGCCGGGCTGCGACGACGGCCGGGTCGGTGTGCAGCGCCTGCGCGCGGGGGCGCGAGCAGCGCCGCCCCACCGCGCGCTTTGCGGCGAACGCCCGCTGCACGCAGAGCGTCGAGGCCGACGAGCCGCGCGGCGTGTCGCGGATCACGACGACGTTCTCGATCGTCGCGGGCAACGAGCGCCACAGCGAGATGTACCCGGCGACCTGCGTCTCGAGGTTGTCCCTGCCGCGGGCCGTGACGAACCGCGCGCTCGAGCGTGCGGAGACAAACAGCGTGCTGATCTCGCGATGGCTTGTCAGATACGCCATCACCTCGCGGCTCCAGCGCCGGCAGCTGATGCGGTCCTCGCGCGGCATGATCACCGTCGCGTTGATGAACGGACAGCGCGAGCGGGTGATCGAGACCGCCGGCAGGCCCTTGCGCGCGGCGATGACGTCGACCGCCGCGCGCCAGTGCGATGCGTGGCTGTCGCCGACGAGGGCGAGCGTGCCGGTCGCGTGGCTCGTCGCGGCGCGCCGGACCCCGAACGTGCAGGGGTACAGGAGGCTCGTCCTGCCGCCGGGCACGCACGGCGCGTTGGGTTCCAGCAGCGCGTCGGCGGGGGCCGGGAAGATCGTCAGGCGCAACGCCGGGTCGGTGCAGCGCGTGAGCGGATCGCGCGACGCGGCGCCGAAGCAGGGCCGCAGCGTGACGAGGTCCGGCGCCGCAGCAGGTGCCGGCGCAGCGGCGGACAGCAGCATCGCCGCGCCGATCAAGAGAGCGATGTGCGCGCGACGCAGCAAACGCCGAATTCTAGATGGCGTATTGCACGACCCGCGCCGTTCGATCGGCTAGTACACGCGTCCGCAAGTTCTGCGCCACGTGTACTGGGAGTGGGCCTTCTACTGAGCTGCGGTGGCTGCGGGCGAACCCGCGGCCAGGCCGCCGGCCGCGCACCCGCCGTGAACGGCGTCGGCGATCATCGCGCTGCGGTAGCGGTAGCCATGCTGATCGGCGTGCAGCCCGTCGGGCAGGAAGACCGCGCCGCCGGTGACGGCGTGCTCCCAGTCGACGAGCACGAGCCGCGGGTCCTGCTTCTTGAAGGTGTGCAGGACCCGGTTGAGCCGGCGGTAGTCACCTTTGCGCGGCGGGCGGATGATCGTCGACCACACGATGCAGGTGTCGGACGGCAGCAGCGCGAGCATTCGGCGCAAGCGGCTGGCGAAGCGGCGCGGGTCCGGGCCGTCGTTGGACCCGAGGCTGAAGACGACCGTCTTCGGCACGACCGTGCGCAGTGCCATGCGCAGCAGGCGCATGCCCTGCGGCGTCGTGATCCCGCCTTGCACATCGGACACGAGATTGTGGTCGGCGAGCAGGTCCGGGAGGTACGGCTGCGTGCCGACCGCCAGCGAGTCGCCGACGACGAGCACGTCGGACTCGCCGGCGCGGGCCTGTGCGACCCGGCCGGCGAGCAGTGCGAGCAGCAGCACGAGCGTGCAACAGGCGCTGGCACGGAAGACGTACATGACACCGCCATCGGCGGCGCTGCCGAGAGTTCGACTCCGAATCCCTGACTCCGGACGGTTGTATGACGACGGGCCGCCCTGCGCGGCGCGGCGGAGATTACCCGCTGGCCGTCAAGCTGCGGCTGACCGTGGTCGGATCGCCGGCGTCCGCGATCGCCTCGACCTGCAGCGTCACCGTCAGCCCGCGGCGGCGCTTCATCGCCTTGCGCAGCCGCGCGACCTGCGTGCGCGAGAGCTTGATCCGCACGATCTTCGAGTCGCCCGCCGGCACCGTGGCCCGCACGGGGCGCAGGCTGACGGAGAATGCCCGCTTGCGTTTCCTGGGCTTACGTCGCTCGGTCAGCGTGCCGGTCACGGTGACGGTGCAGAACGTGTCGCAGCCGAGCCGCAGCGGCAGGACCCGCGTGCTGAACAGCTTGCCCGCGCGCAGGACGCGCACGTTCAGGTCCGGGCCCAGCGGCGGCGGCAGCGTCGGAGCCTTGGGCGGCGGCGGGTGGCCGATTGGCGCCAGCCCCACGCAGGGCGGCGCCTGCGCTGCGGCGAGCAGGAACTGCTGGACGCGGTTGTTGCGCGTATCGCTCACGGTCAGCACGCCGCGGCAGTCGACGACGACGCCGGTCGGGTTGATGAACTGACCGGGCGCGATCCCGCGCTCGCCGAACATGCCCAGCCGCTCGCCGTCGGGCCCGAAGCGCTGGATGCGGTTGTTGCCGCGGTCGGCGACCCAGAGGTTGCCGCCCGCGTCGAGCGCGATCTGGGCGGGCGCGGAGAGCTTGCCGAGCGTGCGGCCGGATCCGCCGAACTGGGCGACCTGTCCGCCTTGGGAGTCGTAGACCGTGATCCGGTTGTTCGTCGCGCTGACGTACGTGCGCGAGCCGTCGGGCGTCACGGCGACGCCGCGGACGGTGCCGAGGCCGGTCCAGGCGCCGAGGTAGGCGCCGGCCGTCGTGAAGCGCGCGACGCGCTCGTTGCCGCTGTCGGCGACGGTGATGACGCCGGTCGCGTCGATCGCGATCGCCGACGGGTCGAGCAGTTGCCCGGGGCCGCTGCCCTGTGTGGCGATCGTTCGCGCCGGCAGGCCCGCAGCCCGCGCGAAGACGAAGATCCGGCCGCGGCGCTGGTCGAGCACGTAGGCGTCGCCGGTTGTGTCGAAGGCGATCGCGGCCGGCGAGCGCAGGATCGTCGGTCCGGGGGCGGGAGAGCCCCAGACCGAGGCGATCGAGCCGTCCGGATTCAGCAGCTCGATGCGCCCGTTGACGGAGTCCGCGACGGCGCGGTAGCCGTTGGCGTCGGCGGCGACGCCGAGCGGGGCGTTGAATTGGCCGGGGCCGCGACCGGAGGCGCCGAAGGAGCGCACGAGCCCGCCGCTGCGATTGAAGACGTCGATCCGGTCGTTGCCCGTGTTCGTCACGTACAGCAATCCGCCGGCATCGGACGTGATCGCGCGCGGGTAGGCGAGCTGGCCCGGCCCGGTGCCGTAGTGGCCCCAGCGCGCCTCGTACTTGTAGTCCGGTTGGGGCCCGAAGCGCAGCACGCGCTGGTTGATGTCGTCGGCGACGAACACCCGGCCCTGGGGATCGAAGGTGACGCCGAACGGGAAGCTGAACTGGTTGCCGGCGGCGCCCTGCCCGCTGCCGATCGTGCGGATCACGCGCCCGCTGAAGTCTATGACGACGAGCCGGTGGTTCTTGTCGTCGGCGACGATCAGCCGCTGGCCGCGGGTCGCCAGGCCGCGCGGGTTCTTCAGCAGGCCCGGCGGGACGATCTCCGTGGCGCCCGAGCCGTCGAGGTTAAAGCGCTGTAGACGGTTGTTGAGGCTGTCGGAGACGAACAGCAGGTTGCCCGACGTCGTCAGGCCGCCGCCCGCGGGCGCGTCGTTGCCGCCGCCCTTGCCGAAGTTGAACTCGCCGACGCCCGTGCCGCGGCGCCCGAACGAACCGATCAGCTTGCCCGCTGCGTCGAAGCGATCGATCCGGTTGGAGCCGTCGGCGACGAACAGCGTGTTGTCGGCCGCGACCGTGATCGCGCCGACCGACGTGAGCTCGCCGGGGCGCGTACCGGCGAGCGCGAGCTCGCGCTGGAAGACCCCGTCGGGGCCGAAGACCTGCACGATGCTCGAGGACTGGTCGCCCACGTAGACCAAGCCGTCGGGGCCGATCGCGATCGTCTGCGGGAAGCGCAGCACGCCGGCGCCGCGCTGGCCGATCTGCGACGTCAGCGTGTAGGGACAGGCCGGCGTCGCGCCGGGGCAGACGAACTGCGCCGAGGCGCTCGCCGGCAGGGCGAGGGCGAGGGCGACGAGCGTGAGCGCCAGGCTCACGATGCCGCCGCGCCGGCGATCGGTGATGCAGGCCATCGTCGTCTGAACCACGGCGGGCGACGATAGTCGCGCCGCGGGCACAGGTTGCACGAACCCGTGCGGCCGCACGGTGCGGGAACTCCGCCCGCGGCGCCGCTCTGGCGTCAGCCGCGTCCGCGCCCGGGCCGCAGGCGCGGCGGCCGCGGGATCCGCGCCTCGCGCAGCGCCGCACGCGCGGCGGCATGGCCGTTGACGCCGTGGACCGCGCCGCCGGGGAAGGTCGACGCGCTGCCGATGAACAGGCCGCGCACGGGCGTGCTGTAGGGATGCAGCGACGGCACCGGCCGGAAGATGAGCTGGTCCATCGCGTAGCTGCCGTGGCCGACGTCGCCGCCCGGCAGGCTCGCGTTGCGCGCCTCGAGGTCGCCCGGGGACATGATGTGGCGCGCGAGGATGCGCTCGCGAAAGCCCGGCGCGAAGCGCTCGATCTGGCGCTCCATCGCATCGGCGAAGCGCTCGCGCTCGCGCTCCCAGTCGACGCCGGGCGGGGTGTGGCTGTACGCCCAGGCGGTGTGCTTGCCGGCCGGCGCGCGCGTCGGGTCGGCAATCGTCTGCTGGCCCGACAGCAGGAACGGATCCTCCGGCAGCCTGCCGCGGGCGACGTCGCGCACGGCACCGCGCAGCTCCGCCACCGTGCCGCCGACGTGGACCGTCCCCGCCCGCCGCGCGTTCTCGTTCTCCCACGGGATCGGCGCGTCGAGCGCCCAATCGAGCTTGACCGTCTGCGGGCCGTAGCGGAAGCGCAGCGCGCGGCGCGTGTAGGCATCGCCGAGCGCGTCGCCGGCGAGCTTGACGAGCCCGTGCGGCGTCGTCGTCGCGATCACCGCGCGGGTCGCGATCCGCTCGCCGCCGGCAAGCTCGACGCCCGTCACCCGCCCGCGCTGCGCGAGTACTCGCGCAGCCGGCGCGCTCGTGCGCGTCTCGCCGCCGCGCTCGTGCAGGCAGCTCGCGAGCGCCGCGGTGATCTGGCCCGCACCGCCCTCCGGGCTCGGCCAGCCGACCGCATGACCGAGCACGTTCAGCCAGACGCCGGCGATCGCGCTGCCCGCGCCGTCGAGCGGCGCGTCGCCGTGCAGCGACGAGCCGTACAGCCAGGCCGCGCCCTCGCCGTGGAAGAGCTCGCCGGCCAGCGCCTCGGCGGACATGAGCAGCAACCGTATGAACTCCAGCGAGCCCTGCAGCTTGAACGCGGGGACGAGCCGCGCGGGACCGGTCACGGGCGGAAAGCCAGCGAGCATCGTCGCCCTGACCGCCTCGAAGTGGCGCAGGTAGGGCGCGACGAGCTCCTCCCAGCGCCGGCCGTCGCCGGGCGCGAGCGCGTCGAGCGATGCGGCGGTGTACCCGAGGTCGCGCGACAGCGCCGCGCCGCGTCCGCCGGGCAGCGGGTGGACCATCGCGAGCTCGGGCGCAATCCAGCGCAGCCCATGGCGCTCGAGCCCCAGCTCGGCGAACACCGGCGATGCGATTCCCGCCGGGTGGACCGCCGAGAAGACGTCGTGCCGGAAGCCCGGCAGCGTGAGCTCCGCGGTCGAGGACGATCCGCCGAGCGTCGCCGCGGCCTCGACGCAGAGCACCGAGCGGCCGCCGCCGGCGAGCGTGACCGCCGCGGTCAGGCCGTTGGGGCCCGCGCCGATGACGACGGCGTCGTAGCGGGCCGCGCTCACGGCGCGCCGTCGCTCGCCGGACGGCGGACGGCTTGACTCATCGCGCGTGCTTCCTAGGGCGGCGCCGTCCGCAGCGCGATCTGGTGCAGCATGCTCGACTCCGGTCGCTCGTCGCCCCAGAAGGCCTGCTGGGCCTTGCGGCCCTGCGAGCGGTAGGCCTGTTCGAGCGTCACGGGCATGTCGTCCCAGGTGCCGGCGGCGCGAAGATAGTTCTGGCCGTCGAGCTCGTAGGCGAGCAGCCGGTTGCGCCCGCGGCCCATGAAGTGGCCCTCGTGCGTGTCGAGGCAGATCACGGCCAGCGGCGTGCAGCCGGGCGGATACGCCGGCGGCTGGTCGCGGCCGTAGCGGACCATCAGCTCGCTGAGCCGGCCGGCGTAGTGCGCGAGCTCGGCCTCGTTGTCGGCGCGCGTGAAGAAGCGGTTGACGCTGACGTAGCCGCGCAGGATCGCCGGCGCGCGCGGCGTGAGCGCGCTGATGACCTCGATCTCGAAGACCTGGCCGGGGAGACCGCCGCTGCGCACGGCCGTGAAGCGCCCGAGGTCGCTCGTGTAGTCGGGCCACGTCTCAGCCCGCGCGAGCGTCGCCAGCGTGCGTGACGCCGACGCGATCGGGACCGGGTTGTACGTGTGCCAGACCTGCTCGTTGCGCGGTAGCACGGGCGGCGTCGGATCGCCGAGCTTGGCGTGGCGCAGGCGGTACTCGGGCTTGTACGCGTCGCGCGCGGCCAGCGTCTCGAAGGCGATCCCGTGCGCACGGCGCTCGTCGTCGTGGTAGGCGTCCTCGAACCACGGGCCGATCAGCCGCGCGGCGCCCGCGAAGAGCTGCTCGCCGTCGAGCCGGCCGCGCGGCGTGTGGGCGGCGTCGAGGATCCGCTCGCGGAAGAACGCGCGATGAAAGGCGAGCACGTCGGGCGCGTGCAGGCGACGGTGGCCGAGCTGGTGCCAGCGCGTCGTGAGGATCGCGAACGCGATGCGCAGATCCTCGACGTCGCGCAGCTCGGGACGGCGCGCGTAGTACGAAGCGTTGAGGAAGTCCGTCACCCAGCCGACCGCGTCGGGTGCGCTGATCGACGTCCCGCTCATCCGCGCCAGTTGCACCGGTGGCGAACGCCAAGCGCGCCGCGCGGCGGTGGCGGCCGCGACGACGCCGAGCGTGGTGCCCGCGCCCTGTGCGACCCGCTTGGCGTCCATGCGCGTCAGGCTAGTACACGCGTCCGCAAGTTCTGCGCGTTTCCGGGCGCCCGATCGTTGCCTGACGGCCGTCGGCGCCCGCCCCCGTGCCACCAGCACGAAGGCGGACACCGCCGACCGTCAGATCCCGGCCGGGCATCCCGGAATTCCACCCAGAACTTCCGGCCACGTGTACTAGTCGTTCGCCTGCCAGCGCAGCTGTGGCGTGCGGGCGGCTCCGATCGCCGCCGGTAGCGTTCGCGCTGATGTCCGACCGCTTCGAGTCCTATCTGCGCCACGCCGCCCAGCTCGTGCGCGACGGCGACTTCTTCCGCGCCGAGGGGCTCGAACGGCTCGCGCGCGAGACCCTGGAACGGCTGGGCTCCCCGCCGGCGCTCGCCGCCAGGCTGCACGCTCAGCGCGGTGAGCGGGCGATGAGCCAGGGCGATTACCCGCGGGCGGAGGAAGCGTTCGCGCAGGCCGTCGCGGCGCTGCGCGAGGACGGTGGCGGCCGGGAGCTGTTCGATCTCCTGCAGCGGCTCGGCATGGCGTGCTCGCGCCAGGGCGCCGACGAGCGGGCGCTGGCGGCGTTCGACGAGGCGATCGCGCTTGCCGCGTCGATCGGACCGGCGTTCTTCCCGGTCGCCTACGCGCAGATCGCGCGCGCCGAGTCGCTGCGGCGGCTGGGACGCCGCGCCGACGCCGAGGCAAGCCTGCGGACCGCGATCGCGGTCGCCGAGCGCGCGCCGGTCGACGGTCGCGAGAAGATCGTGCAGGCCGCCCGCGCTGCGCTTGCGGAGCTGCGTCCGGCG
>Ga0136617_10002655_pt1 | contig 15906 bp, 15 predicted proteins | sample AntDrymUQ3222106_2_FD_129672 | JGI IMG/M metagenome (GOLD analysis project Ga0136617, IMG submission 129672) | Polar desert sand microbial communities from Dry Valleys, Antarctica - metaG UQ322 (21.06) | ecosystem: Environmental > Terrestrial > Soil > Desert | place: Antarctica: Dry Valley...
ACAAGGTCGCCTTCACCGGATCGACCGAAGTCGGCAAGATCATCAACCGCGCCGCGACCGACACGCTGAAGCGGGTCACGCTCGAGCTGGGCGGCAAGTCGCCGGTTATCGTCCTGCCCGACGTCGACATCGGCAAGACCGCGGCCGGCGCGGCGCGTTCGATCTTCGCCAATTCGGGCCAGGTTTGCATCGCCGGCTCGCGACTGTTCGCGCACAAGGACATTTTCGACGCATTGCTCGAGGCGGTTGCCGCCAACGCGGCGGGCTGGAAGGTCGGGCCGAGCCTCGCGCCCGACACGATGATGGGACCTTTGGTTTCGACCGAACAGCATGAGCGCGTGCTCGGATATATCGAGCAGGGGCGCAAAGCCGGCGCGACCGTGCTCCACGGCGGCGATGCCCCGAGCGGGGACGGCTATTTCGTCAACCCGACCATCCTGGTCGACGTAAACCCCGAAATGTCGGTGGTACGCGAGGAGATTTTCGGGCCGGTGCTGACCGCGCAGCGCTTCGACGATCTCGACGCGGTCGCCAAGGCCGCCAACGACACGCCCTACGGGCTCGCCGCGAGCGTGTGGACCCGCGACGTCTCGGCGATGCACAAGCTCGCCGCCAAGCTGCGCGCCGGCATGGTGTGGGGCAATATCGCCGCCGCCGCCGACGTGACGCTCCCGTTCGGCGGGTACAAGCAGAGCGGTTTCGGCCGCGAGAGCGGGCGCTACGGCATCGAGGCCTATACGGAATTGAAGACAGTCGCGATCGCGCTGTAGCCGCCGGTCCCAAGCCTAATCCCGCTCGCACCGCTCCAGATCGGGCGCGCGGCGCTGCTTCTCGGCGCGCCTTTGCTCCTTGCCGATACATTCCTCGCGCTTGCGGATCGCGCGGCCGCGCTTCTCGTCGGCCTCGGACTGGCTGGTCGTCACCACGTCGACCCCGGCCGAGGCGACTTTGACCGGCAAGGTAACGATATCGACCGCGGTGCGGGCGATGCAGCCGCTCAGGCCGACGGCGAGCGCGGGCACGATCAGGATACGCATCGGCCTCATCCTCATTTCGCCTCGGGCGTCACTTCCATCTTCCACGCTTTGGCGTTGATCAGATAGTCGCGCGCCGCTTTTTGCAGGTCGGCGGGCGTCACCGCTTCATATTGCGCGATCCCCTGACGCAGGCTGACTCCGATTTCCGGACGGGTCTGCACACCGGCGAGGTTCGTCAGCCACCATCCGTTGCTGGTCTTTTGCCGCATGATATTCTCGACCAGGGGCTTGCGCGCGCGCTGCAATTCGTCGGCGGTCACCGGCCGGTCGCGAAGGTCGGCGGCGATTTTGGCGGCGTCGGCGAGGAAGCCGTCGAGCTTCTCGGGCGGCGCTTCGATCTGCGCCGAGAGATAGCCGTAGCCGGCGAAGGTCTGCGAGGCGTCGTGCCCGGTACGCGGACTGTAGGTCGTCCCCTGTTTCTCGCGAATCTCGTCGATCAGCCGCAATTGCAGCACCTCGCCGAGCAGGTTCAGCGTCCGGGTCCTTTTCTGATCCGCAAAGAAATCGCTGGTCGGCCAGGCGATATACGCGAGCCCCTGATCGGCGCGTCCCTTATGGGTGCGCTTGACGAGGGCGGAGGACGGGAAGGCGACCCGGCCCGCGGGCCCGGCTTCCGGCCCGCGCGGGCCGAGCGCGCCGAACGTCGCCGCGACCCGCGCAATCGCCTCATCCACGCTCACGTCGCCGACCATCACGATCTCGACCGCGCCCGATTTCAGCGGCATATCGAGCATCGCGCGGCCATCCGAGACTTGCATCGCCGCCATCTCCTCGCGGCTCGGAATCACCCAGCGGCGGTCGCCCGAATGGAGCAGGCCGGCCGCGTCGCGCCCGAACACCCCGCCCGGCGTGCCGGCGAGCTGGTCCTGGATGGTGCCGCTAAAGGCGCGCAGCCGGTCCCAGCCGCTCGGCCGCCACGCGGGGTCGGCTGCATAAGCGGCAAGCACCTCCATCTGCGTCGCGAGATCCTGCGGGCGCGTCTTGCCCTGGAAGAGGAAGGCGTCCTCGCCGACCGCGAAGCCGGCAGTGTAAACTTTGGAGGCAAGCGTTTCCTGCAAATCCTCATAGCTGATCTTGCCGAGCCCACCGGCGATGAACCCGCCGCCGCCGATCGCCCAGGCCGGGCTCGGCCGAGCGGCGGAAACCTCGCGCAACCCGGCGCCGATCCGCGCCGCGATCAAAATCTCGTCCTTGGCGAAGGCGGTCGGCTTCACCGTCAGCCGCACGCCGTTGGCGAAGCGCACCGTCGTGACGCCGAGGTCCGCAATCTCCTTGCGCTCGGCGACCGCGCCGGGCGCGCCGAAGCTTTGATAGGGCCACGCCGCAGCCTGCTGCGCCGCGCCGGCTGCGACCGCCGCTTCGCGCGAGCCTTGATAGGCGGCGAGCAAGGCGGCGTCGCCGCCCTCCACCGCCGTCGGCGATGTTGCATGGACGATCGGATCGCCGGCGAAGGCGGCCCGCGCGGCCTCGGTCACGCTCTGGGCGGTCAGCCCGCGCACCGCGTCCTCGAACAGGGCCAGATCGTCGGCGGGCGTGGTGAACACATCGTCTTCGCTGACCGCGTTGACCATCGCCTGCGCGAGCGCGGCCGAGGTCCGGGTCGCGGCACCGCTCGCCGCCGCGGTGAAAACGGCGCGATAGCCCGTCACCTCGCGGTCGAGCTCGGCCTGGGTGAATCCATATTGCAGCGCCTTGCGCTGCTCCTGCTCGATCGCGGCCAGGGCCTCTTTCCACCGGCCGGCCTGCGCGACCGCGATCAGCTGGGTGACCTCGGCGCGCTCGGACTGTCCGGTCCGCACCGCGCCCGCGCCGATGAACGGAGGGTTGGCCGAGGTCGCGGCGATTCGCTCGAACCGCCGGCTGAGCATCTGGAAACCGAGCTGGCGGCGCAACTTCTCGATCTGGACCGCGCGGCTGTCGGGGCGCAGGTCGGGCGGCGAGATCCACGACAGGCTGACCCGGGTCGGCCCGCCGGCCTCGACGAACATGCGCGCTTCGGGCTTGCGCGCGCCGAGCGCGGAGGGCGCAAGCTCGGCACCGGCCTTGCCGCGGCCCTTCCAGTTTCCGAACTGAGCCTTGATCTTCTTTTCCATCGCATCGACGTCGAAATCGCCGACCGCGATCAGGGTCGCGCGCTCGGGCCGGTAATAAGCGTTGTAAAAGGATGTGAAGCGCTCGCGCGGCGCGGTTCGGATTACCTCCGTCGAGCCGATCGGGATGCGGTTGGGGAGCAGGTCGCCTTTCAGCTGATAGCCCAATTCGTCGATCGCGATTCGGTAATTCGCGTTGTTGCGGGTCCGCTCCTCCGACAGGATGATGCCGCGCTCGCTGTCGATCGCGCTTGCCGCCAGGGTCGCCTCGCCCGCCACTTCGCGCAGCAGGAACAAAGCGGTGTCGACCGTGCCCGCGTCGGTTTGGGGGAGATCGAGCATGTAGACGGTCTGCCGGAAATCGGTCGACGCATTGGTGTCGGGCCCGAATTTGAGCCCGGCCCGCTCGAGCCGCTTGATCATCTCGCCCTCGGGCACGTTCCTGGTGCCGTTGAGCACCATATGTTCGAGGAAATGCGCGAGGCCGCGCTGGTCGTCCGCTTCGTAGAGCGATCCGACGTCGACCCGCAGCCGCAGCGAGGCGTTGTTGGGCGGGGTCGCATTTTTGAAGATCTGGTAGCGCATGCCGTTGGCCAGCACGCCCGTCCGCACCGCGGGGTCGGTCCGCAATTGCCGCGCGGCGGTCGCAGCGGGCGCGGGCGGTGTGGTTTGAGCGAAGACCGTTCCGCCCGCGAGCGCGAGCGTCAGCCCGCAGGAAAGAAGCCAACTTGTCGTGCGCATATATCGTCCTCGAAAAAACGAACCGCCCCTATCCCCGGCGATTCTTCGTTCTGCGGCAATCACATAGCCCAGCCCAACTCCTCGCGCCAGACCGGCATTCGCGTCATTCCCCGCGTTGGCGATCGACCAGCGGCATGACCAAGGTAAACCGCAAACCCTCGGGCCGGAACTCCACGTCGGTCTCGGCGCGCAAATCGTAGGGCAGGCTTCGCAGCAGCAGCTCCATTCCGAAGCCGCTCCGCTCCGGGACCGTGATCCCCGCCAGCCCGTTTTCTTCCCACACCAGCCGCAACGTTCCCTCGGCATCGTCGCATCGCCAGTCGATCGCGATCCGGCCGCGATCGTCGCCGAGCGCGCCATATTTGACCGCGTTGCTCGCCAGCTCGTGGATGGCGAGGCTGAGCGATTCGGCGGCGCGAGGCTTGAGGAACAGGTCCGGCCCCGCGATCGTGACATGCTCGCCCTCGCGCGCGGCGTGGGCAAGCAGCGAATCCTCGATCAAAGCCGTAAGGTCGATGCCCGCCTCCGGGTCGCGCGTCACCACGCCTTGCACGCGCGAGAATGCCGCGAGCCGCCCGTCCAAATGCGCCGCCATTTCCTCGACGCTGTCGCTATTCTCCGCGGTGCGCCGCGCGATCGAACGGATCACGGCCAACGTGTTGCGGACGCGGTGCTGGAGCTCGGCGAGCAAGGTCCGCTGATGCTCCTGGGCGCTCCTTTGCTCGTGAATATCCTCGGTGACGCCATACCATTTGAGGATGCGCCCGGACTGGTCGCGGCGCGGATAGGCGCGCGTCCGCGTCCAGCGATAGCTGCCGTCGCGCATCCGGATTCGCTGCTCGCTGTCGAGCGGATCGCCGGTCCGAATCGAATGCGCCCATTTGCGCTTCATCTCGGGCAAATCGTCGGGGTGGTTGGCGATCGTCCAATTTTCGCCGAGGCCGTCGGTGCCGGTCCATTCTTCCCATTTGGGCGACATCAGGTCGACCTTGCCGTCGGGAGTCGCGGTCCAGCTCAGCTGCGGGTTGAGCTCGACCGCGGTCCGGTAATGATCCTCGCTCTCGCGCAGCGCTTCCTCCATTCGCTTGCGGGGCGTGATGTTGCGGACCACGCCGACCAGCCGCGGCCGGCCGTCGCGCGAGTCGCGGGTGACCCGGCCCGAGGTGCGAACCCACACGATCGCGCCGCTGCCGGGATCGACGAACCGATATTCATGGCTGAACGGCCTGCCGTCGCGGATCACCTCCTTCATCCGCGCGACATTGCCGGCACGGTCGTCGGGGTGGACGAGATCGGTCGCCAGCCGCAAATCGTCGGGAACCGGAAAGCCCAGTACGGCGGCGGTATTGGCACTGTGGGTGACCGCCATGGTCTCGACGTCGATATCGAACGCGAACATCATGGCCGCCTCGATCGCGAGCCGGAATATCTCCTCGGTCTCGCCGAGCGTCTGCTGGGTCCGCGCTTGCTCCTCGACCCGTTCCTCGAGCGAGCGACGGTCGCGCCCCGACCGTTCGATCGCTTCGGTGAGCTGCCAAGCGGCCGACGCGAACTGGGCGAGCCGCCCGAGCAGCCGGGCATCCTCCGCATCGAACTTGCGATCCGCTGTGTGCGCGACCGCCCACAAAGTGCCGACCGGCACGTCCTCGACGTGGAAGGGTATGAGCAGCACCTCCTCGACCAACGGCTCGATCGCGGCGGCCGGGAAGACCTGCTCGGGATGGGTGAACAAAAGCGCCTCGTCGCGCGCGATCACCACGCCGCACGGGCTGGCGTCGAACGGTATCGTCCCGCCGACATAGCCGGCCCACAGCCCGGAGATCGCATGCCAGCGGAAGCTTGCCTGGCCGTCCACCTCCTCGCGAATGCTAATCCCGGCCGATTCGGCGAGGCACAGCTCCACCATCACGTCGGCGAGGCACAAAAGCGCCTGGCCGGGGCTGGTCGCGATCGTCCGGGCGAGCTTCGCCATCGCCATCGTTTCGGCCTGGTAATCGGGCGCACGGATCGGGCGCCCGGCGAGTTCGCCGGTGATCAGCACGTCCTCGATGCGGGCGGTCATGCGCCCTCTCCCGTCCGGCCCGGCCTGGGAGCGAGATGCAGATAGGCCGCGCTGAACAAGGCGGCCTGCTTGAGCGCGGCCATATCCGGGATCGTCAGCGCCCGGCCGTTGAGCGCGATCAGGCCCGACCGGCGCAGTTCCTGGAGCATGCGGTTGACATGGACCGCGGTCAGGCCGGTCGCGTCGGCCAAATCGGCCTGGGTCGGCGGCCAGTCGCAGCTCTGGCCGTTGGTCAGCCCGACGCTTTCCAGCCGCAAAAAGGTTTCCACCAGCAGGTGCGAGAGCCGCTCGAACGCGGTGCGCTGGCCGACATTGAGCGTCCATTCGCGCTGGATCGAAGCGGCGATGCGCTCCCCGCGCCAAAGCGCCTTCGCGATTTTCGGGCAAGCCTCCAGCAGCGCTTCGAAATCGTCGCGGCCGATGCCGCCGACCCGGATAGGCGTGATCGCGGCGATCCCGTGGTCGATCTTGCCCAGCAATAGGAAACCGGCGTCGAAAATGTCGCCCGGCAGGAGGAACGAGACGATCTGGCGGCGCCCGTCGGCCAGCGTCTTGTATCGGCAGGCCCAGCCGTCGAGCAGCAAATAGACGAAGTGTGGAGATTCGCCCTCGCGAATCAGGTCGCGCCGCGCCGCGATCGCCCGCACCGTCTTGCGCGCCAGAGTGTCGATCCGTTCGCGATCGTCGTCCGGGAGCGGGCCAAAGGCGTCGGGGCTGAGAATAAGGGGAATCCGGTGTCGGTTGATGGATTATCATGCGTTCGTAGCGCGATTGCCCGGCTCCGGTTGCTAACCTAGGTTATTGCCACGGCGGGCGTGTGCGCCGACCTCGTTCGCCTATTGGGCATTGGCAGACCGAGATGACGAGAAAAAATGACCGCAAGCCCAATGACCGCAAACCCTGAGCCTCTGCATGGCCGCCAGATCCTCGTCGTCGAGGACGAATATTTTCTCGCCGACGACATAAGCAGGCATTTGCGCGCACGCGGAGTCGCGGTGCTGGGACCGGCGGCGACGCTCGAGGAAGCGGCGCGATTGCTCGACGCGCACAGCCCCGATTGCGCGGTGCTCGACGTCAATCTTCGCGGCGAGATGGCCTATCCGCTCGTCGATCGGCTGGAAGCGGCGGGCATCCCGTTCCTGATCGCGACCGGCTACGACGCGAAAGCGCTGCCGAGCCGGTTCCGGGCCGTGCCGTGCCTCGAAAAGCCGGTCGACGCCGCGCAGCTGGCGGCCCGGCTTCCCGAGCTTATCGCGCTTCGGCAGACGGCCTGACAGCTCTTGAAAGGGCCGGTGATCTTGCCCTACCGCCCGGGTGCCGGCCCGCTTCGACCGCCCGGCGCAAGGGGAGCGAGCGGATGCGCGTGACAATGACGATCCTGACGGCCCTGGCGGCGTCGTTCGCGGTAGCGTGCAGCCAGGGCCCCGCCGGCGATCCCGCCGCGTCGTCGCGCTACGCCTTCTGGCGGCCGGCCCCGGTCGAGGATGCGATCGAGCCGTCCGAGACGATCAAGACCGCGCCCGCCGAAGCGTGGCGGCCGGTGGCGCCGGACAATCTCCTGATCATGGACCTCGCCGATGGCGGCCGGGTGGCGATCGAGCTCGCCGCCGATTTCGCGCCGGTCCATGTCGCCAATATCCGCGCCTTCGCCCGCGCGGGCTATTGGAACGGCTCGGCGATCTACCGCGTCCAGGACAATTATGTCGTGCAATGGGGTGTCAACGAGGGCGGCAAGGCGCTCCCGGCCGGCATCGTCAAGCTGCCGCCCGCCGAATATGATCGCGGCCTCGCCGGGCTCGACGTGCGCGCGCTCGGCTTTCCCGACAGCTACGCGCCGCTCGCCGGCCATGCCGATGGCTGGCCGGTCGCGTGGGACCCCGAGAAGGGCCGGGCGTGGCTGACCCATTGCTACGCGATGGTCGGGGCGGGACGCGATCTTTCGCCCGACACCGGCGCGGGCGGCGAACTCTACGCGGTGATCGGCCACGCGCCGCGGCACCTCGACCTTAACATCGCCACGGTGGGACGGGTGATCGACGGCATGGACCGGCTCACCGCCCGCCCGCGCGGCACCGAGGCGTTGGGCTTCTACAAGGAACGCGGCCAGGATGTGCCGATCGCGCGCGTCCGTCTGGCCGCCGACATGCCCGCCGCCGAGCGTCCGTCCTACGAAGTGATGCGCACCGATAGCGAGGCCTTCGGCGCCTTCGTTACGGGCCGCGCCAATCGCGGGGGCAGCTTCTTCGACCGGCCGGCCGGCGGCATCGACCTGTGCAACGCGCCGGTGCCGGTGCGTAAGAAGTGAAGGCCGAATTCCCAGTTTACGTTAAATATTGTGCTCGAGTAATCGGATGCGCTAGAAGAGCCTCAAGGGGGATTGCACTCATGGATGAAGCCCTGATTCAACGCACGCTCGATGCGCTGGAACGGCTGATGCGGATGTTCCAGCTGGAAAGAATCCTGTTCTTGGTCAGCGCGTTCGCCTCGTTCATCTTGCTCCTTTATGCCGGGTACCGGTTATTCTCGACCGGCGATGTCAAGACTGCGGATATGGCGATCATATTGGGCGCGACGGGAATATCGACAGCGTCATCCAGCCGGATCGCTTATTTTCTGAATAAAGCCTTCAACCTGATCGACTTCCTGGTCAGGAAATTGTCCGAAACGGGGGGCCGCGCATGATGCGTGAGGACGAAACGCTCGCCGTTATCGAAAAGCTGGAGCGGGCTTCGCGGCGCAGCTGGCCGTTCATGGCGTTCGGCTTGCTGGCGGCGCTCGCCGCCTTGATCATGCTGACCGTGTTCTTGGAAAGGGAGCAACGTCAGGCGGCCGAGGTAGCGAAATTGACGGCGCAGGCCCGCATCCTGCAACTGCGTTTGGATGCGACTTTGGCGCAATTGAAGGAGGCCGGCGTGTCGCCCTTGCTGGTTTCGAAGGCGATCAGCCAGTCGGACAGCTTCAACGCTTCGCTTGCCAGGATCGAGAGGATCGAGGATCGCGATCTCGCTGTCATCGACCCGCCTCCGGTCCAGCCTGCCGGCGGCGTGCATACGCTCACCGCCGGATCCCCCAAAGGCTGGGATATCGATGTCTTCTGGTGCAAAGGCGATGCCGAAAAAGTTAATTTCACGGTGGCGCGCAATGCGGCGGTTAGGCTGGCGGCGCAATCGGCGAGGAAAGGCGATCTGGCGCCGGGATTGGCACTCGGCCGGGTCCGGCTTCGGCCGATGCGGGTTGAGGACCAGCTATCCTTCAACAAGGGATTTTTCACGGTCGCCGATTCGGGCCCCGGCGAAGCCGAAGCTGCTGCCGCCGCCTCCGCTTTCCTGACCGGCAAGCTCGGGATGAAATTCGAACGACTGTTCAGCCGGGGCGATCCGACCAAATATTATTTAAGCGTTTTCGCATGCAAGGCGGCTGCCCCGCCGAGCACTTAATAGCGCGCTAGCGCAGCGCCATCTCGTCGCCCGTGATCGTCACCGATCCCAAGCGGCTCAAATAGGATTGCCCGATCAGCGCAACGGCAGCCCGCCGTCGGCCACCATCGCCGGCGCATTGCTCGCCGCCAGCGGCCCGATCGAGACTAGCCCGGCGACGACCGGCGCCAGCCTGACCTCGCCGCCCGCGCCGACTCCTTTGGAGCTAAGTAGCCGGGCGCGTCGCGGGGGCAGCTTCTTCGACCGGCCGGCTGTCGGCATCGACCTGTGCAACGCGCCGGTGCCGGTGCGGAAACGCCCTTAGTCAGCGCCGAATCGAGACTGTCAGGCGGCGAAGGCGTGCTGCGGCTCGCCGATCGGGGCGCGGCGCACGGTCCTTACGATCTGTCCGCCGGCGACGCTATGGGTAGCCTCGAGCGGCAGAGCGGTTTCGCAGAACGCGCATTCGGCCATGATCCGGCCGACATGCCAATGCGAGCGGCCGCATCCCGGGCAATGGTTCACTTCGTGCTCGCGATAGACGATATGATAGCCCCGGGTGCTCGCCTTGGGGATCAAAGACCCGCCGCGCGCTGCAAGAATGTTCGTCGCCATTACTTCGGCTCCTTCAAATCAAATCGATGGTCCAACGTTCGGCTTGAGCACTAGTTTCATCGCCGGATCGTTTGAAATGGTCGATGGACCGATACGGCACGGGTTCGCGAGCGAAGCCCTGCCCGCGCGCCGCGGCCCGCGCGACGGATTCAAGGCTTTTCCTGCGCCGCCGCCTAGGCTAAGCGAAGCACCGAGATTCACGAGAAGGACCACGCATGAAGATCGAGAATGAAAGCCCGAAGGATCAGCGCAGCGCGTGGGAGGCCCCCACCGTGATCCGCATGAAGGCCGGCGAAGCGGAGGTTGGCACCCGCACCCGAGTCGATGGCGCTTTTACCGTTTCCTGACGACCATGCGGCCCGCGGGCCGTATTTCTCGAGCAAGCTCTCCCCCGTCGCCGGACCCCCGGCGGCGGGTTTGTCTGTGGCGCGCAGCCTAGGCGGTCAGGCGCAGCAGCCGGCCGGCGGTGAGCAATTGCGGCAGCGTCACCGGCTCCCTCCCGGGCGCGTAATATAGATAGAGCGGCACCCCGGAGCGGCCCTGGCCTTCCAGGAACCGGCCGATCGCGGCGTCGCCGCGGGTCCAATCGCCTTCCAGCACCGCGACCTTGCGCGCCGCGAACGCGGTGGCGACCGCGCGGCTAGCCAGCGCGCCCTTCTCGTTGACCTTGCACGTCAGGCACCAGTCGGCGGTGAAATAGACGAACACCGGCCGGCCCTCCGCCTGAAGCGCGGCGAGCCGTGATTCGCTGAACTTTTCGGCGCCGAGCAGCGACTGGCTGGCGGCCGCCGCGGGCGCGTTCGCGGTCGGCAGCAGCAGGATCGCGCCCAGCCCGGCCAGCATCGCCGGCGCCAGCGGAAGCCAGGCGCGGCCCGCGCCTTGCCTGCGTCCCACCCACCAGAGCGCCAGCGCGACGACCAAAGCGGCGGCGAGGCCGAGCGTCATGCCGTCCACGCCCGCCTGCCGGCCCAATATCCAGGCGAGGCCGAGCGCGGTCAGGAACATCGGGATCGACAGGATGCGCCGGAATCGCGCCATCCACGGTCCCGGTTTGGGTAATTTGCGGCGCAAGGCGGGCGAGAAGCCCAGCATCAGGAAGGGGAGCGCGAGCCCGAGCCCGAGCCCCGCGAAGATCGCGAGCGCGGCGGCCGTCGGCAACACCAAAGCCGCCCCCAAAGCGCCGGCCATGAACGGCCCGGTGCAGGGCGTCGCGACGAAGGCGGCGAGCGCTCCTGTCCAATAGGCCCCGGCGGTCCCCCCGCCTTGCGCCAGCCGATCGCCGAGCCCGATCGCGGGAAGCTCGAACAGGCCGGCGAGGTTGAGCGCGATCGCGGTGACGAGCAGCAGCAGCAGCAGGATCACGCGCGGATCCTGGAGCTGGAACGCCCAGCCCACCGCCGCGCCGCCCGCCCGCAACGCCAGCAACGCCGCGCCGAGCGCGAGGCAGACCGAGACGATCCCGGCGGTGTAAGCGAGCGCCTCGCGCCGCGCCGCGCTCTCGTCCCCGCCCGCTTTGGCGAGGCTCAGCGCCTTGAGGCTGAGGATCGGGAAAACGCAGGGCATGATGTTGAGCAGCAGGCCGCCGAATACGGCCCCCGCGAGCGCCAGCAGGATCGCCGATCCGCCGCCTTCCCGCGCCGCGCCGGGAGCAGCGCCGGCGCTGGCGACCGTTCCCGGCCGCGCCGTCAGCGTCAGCCCCTGATCCTTGCCGATCGCGAGCACGCCTTCGACCGATAAGGGCGTGCCGCCGCCGGCCTCGGTCTCGACGATCAGCGTGTCGCCGTTCCGGGTAATAGTCTGCGGCGCCCCGTAAGCGAGCGCACCATCGGTGACGGGATAGAAATAGGCGTCGGCGACAGCGAGCGACGCCGGGAGCGGGACCGCCAGCCGGAACCGCTTGTTCGCCACCTCGAAACGCGCCTCGCTGCCGAGCGGCCGGGGCAGGGCCGCGCGATAGCGGTCGAATTCTTCCTTCCGGGCGGTCCCTGCTCCGACGATCAGGTCGAGCGCGACCCTGGCCGTTTCGGGCACGCAGACCTCGTCGGTGCAGGCGAGATAATCGACCTTGGCGCGGAGCGGCAGTCTGGTCCCCGGCGCGAGCCCGGCGGGGATTTCGAGCGCGATCAGCTGCGCGTAGCGGCCCTCGTAGACATAGTTCATCAGCCCGGCGATCAGCAGCCGCCCCGGCACCGGATATTGCAGCGGCCCCGCGCTCACCCCCGCCGGCAGGTTCCACGCAATCCGCGTCTCGACTCCCGCATCGCCCGGGTTCTTCCAATAACCGTGCCAATCCTTGTCGGGCGTCATCACCAACGCCAACGTCACCGTCCCGCCGGCCGCGGGCGCCTCGCTTTCCGCGACCAGCCGCGCCGCGATCGCGTTGCGTCCCGCCGGCGGAAGCTGGGCGAGCGCGGGCGCCGCGAACAGCAAGGCGAACAAGAACAAGCCGAATGCGCGCATCTTCACTCCGGAGCCGGTGGAGGCCCCCGCTTATACGTTCTTTGCCGCGCGGTGAAGGATCGCCGGCCGCGCGTTGCCGCCGAACCCGGGTCCTGCTACATTCCCCCGTCGCCACTTCTCGCGAAATGGAGCGTGACCATGCGCAAGACTTATTTGCTGCTTCTCGCCTCGGCCTGCCTCGTTCCGGCAGCCGCTTTCGCCGCCGGCAGCGGAGGCGGCAGCCCGCCGCCCAGCGCCAGCGCGCCGCAATTCGACGCCGCCGCCGAATATCGCAAGGGCATCGCCGCGCTGCAGGCGAATCAGTTCGCGCAAGCCAAAAAGAGCTTCGTGAAAGTGCTGGGCGTCGCCCCGAAGGACGCCAACACCAATTATCTCGCGGGACTCGCGCATGCCGGCCTGAAGGACCTCAAGGGCGCCGCCAAATATTATGCCAAGGCGATCAAATACGATGCCGCGATGGTCGCGGCGCATCAGGAATTGGGGATCACCTACGCCAGGATGGGCGACAAGCCCAAGGCCGAGGCAAGCCTGGCTGGCCTCAAGGCGCTCGCCGACAAATGCGCCGCGACCTGCCCCGATTCGGCCAAGCTGCAGAGCGCGATGGCCGCGGTCACCGCCGCGATCGGCGCGGGCGCGCAGGCGCGGATCGAGACCAAGCCCGGCCTGCTCTTCACCAATGCCGCCGGCGGCGACCGCGCCTATGTCGACGCGGTGTCGTTGATCAACGAACGCCGCTACGACGACGCGATCGTCTCGCTGCGGGCGGCGCAGGCCGCGTTCGGCGCGCATCCCGACATCCTCACCTATCTCGGCTTCGCCCACCGCAAGCTCGGCAGGTTCGACGTGGCGGAAGGCTATTACCGGCAGGCGCTGGCGGCCGCGCCCACCCACAAAGGCGCGACGGAATATTATGGCGAGCTGATGGTCGAGCGCGGCGATCTGGCGGGCGCGACGTGGATGCTGGCGAAGCTGGAGGCGGACTGCGCCTTCGGCTGCGCGGAGGCCGACGAATTGCGGCGATGGATCGACGCCGCGCCCGCGCCCGCACCCTGACCGGTGCCGCCCTGACCGGCGCCGCCCTGACCGGGGCGGCATTGTTCGTCCTGCTCGCCGCCGCCGCGGATGCTCCTGTCGTGCCGATCGCCGAAGCGCGCTGGCTTGCGCCCGGCGCGGTTTTCGAAGGGCTGACACGCCAGCCGCCCGAATGCCTCGCCTGGCCGAAGCAGGAGCCGGAACGGCGCTCGGTCGCGATCGGCCGCGCCGCGTTCCGCGCGCCCTTGCTGCTCGGCGGGCAGGCGGCGCGCGCGGGCCTTTCTTGCGCGAGCTGCCACCGCAACGGCCGCGACAACCCGTATTTCCTGTTTCCCCGCCTGTCCGGCGCGCCCGGCACCGCCGACGTCACCTCCTCGTTCATGAGCAAGCATCGCGGCGACGGCGCGTTCAACCCCAGGCCGATCCCCGATCTGGTCGCGCCGCCGCGGCTCGCCCCGCACGACCGCCAAAGCCGCGCGCTCGAACGTTTCACGCGCGGGCTGATCGTCGAGGAGTTTGACGGGCCCGAGCCCTCGCTTGCGGTGCTGACGGGGCTCGCCGATTACGTGCGCGCGATGGCGCCGGGCGCCTGCCCCTCCGCAAAGTCGGTGGCGGTCACGCTGGACGTGATGCTGTTTGATGCCGGCGCCGCGCTCGCCGCCGCGTCGGCGGCCGCTTCAGCCGGGGGAGGGGAGGGCGACCGCGAGACGTCGCGGCTGCTGATCTCGGCCGCGCGCTCGACGCTCGAGCGAATCGACGAACGGTTTCGTCTGCCCGGACTGGAGAAAAGCCAGGCGATCCTGCGCGACGCCGATGCCGAGCTCGGCACGATTCGCCGGATGGAAACAGCCGCCTCGGCGGCGGCCATCCAAAGCTGGCGCGAACGCTGGCCCGCGCGCGCGCGGCAGTTGCGGCGCCAGGAGCGGCGCTCGCTCTTTTCGCCCGCGACGCTGCGCCGGGAGCTGGCGCGCTAGCGCTTTTCGAAGCGCGCGATGCCCTTGCCGAGGCGGTTATTCTCGATGCGGAGCGCGTCGCCGCTCATGTCTGCGACGAAGCTGGTGCCGCGCACCACGCCCGGCGCGATCGACGCGTCATTGTCGGTGACGGCGAGCCCGGTCGATTTGCGCCACGGACCTTCGGCGGCGTTCATGATGAAGGCCGAATAATTTTCCTTGTCCTTGCCTTGCACGAACATGTTGCGCGCGATCGTGCCGGTGCCGCCATTGGGCAGGTCGATCATGTAATTCGTGGCGCGGCCCGCGGTGTCGTCGAAGCTCGAATCGAGCACGTCGGTGCGCGCCGCTCTGCTCTTGACATAATGGCCGCCGGCGCCGCGCTCGAAGCGCGAATGGGTGACGTACAGGCCACGATAATTGCCGATATAGATGCTGTGCGCGCAATCGAGGTCGCGGTCGCAGCGGCCGAGCCCGGAAAAGGTCGAGCGCTCGATCCTGATGTCGGCGCCCTCGTCGTCGCCGCCGAGAATGCCTTCCTCGCTGTTGCGGAACAGGCTTTCGGAGATGACGAGGTCGCCATGCTCGATCCTGATGCCGGCGCCGTTGCCGTCGGGTACGCGCAGATTCTGGAAGGTGAGGCCCTGGATTTCGGCCCTGCGCCCGCGCAGCACCAAAGTCGCCTTGCCCTCGCAGATCCCGCCGTCGAAGATCGCGGTCCCGCCCTCGGCGGCGACATAAGAGATGCTGGCCCGCTCCTGCACCGCGCAGTCGCCATAGCGGCCGGGCGCGATCACGATCGTGCCTTCGCCGTCGCCGATCGCGTCGACCGCCTGCTGGAGCCGGCCGAACGATTCGCCGCTCTCCTGCACCGTGAAGGGCGCCGAAGACGATTGGGCCAGCGCGGGCACGGCCAATGCCGCCAAGGCGAGCAGGATCACTTTTCTCAACGCTACCTCCGGGTCGCCGCCGCCTCTAGCAACCGAGGACTGAAGCTTCGCTGACCCGAAATGGTTAATCGAGATTGGGCCTGAGCCAGCGCTCGGCTTGTTCGAGCGGGACGCCGCGGCGCGCGGCATAGTCTTCGAGCTGGTCGCGGCCGATCCTGGCGACGCCGAAATAGTCGGCGTCGCGGTGGCCGAAATAGAAGCCCGAGACCGCCGACGCCGGCAGCATCGCGAAGCTCTCGGTCAGCGAAACGCCCGCCGGCGCGCCGCCGAGCATGTCGAACAAGGCGGTCTTCAGGCTATGGTCGGGGCAGGCGGGATAGCCGGGCGCGGGGCGGATGCCGGTGTAGCGCTCGCGGATCAGATCCTGGTTGGTCTGGTGGTCCTCGGGCTCGTAGCCCCAGATGCTGGCGCGGACATGCTGGTGGAGCCGCTCGGCGAAGGCCTCGGCGAGCCGGTCGGCGAGCGCCTTGAGCAGGATGTCCGAATAATCGTCATTGTCGGCCTTGAAGCGCGCCAGATGCGGCTCGAGCCCGTGGATCGCGACCGCGAA
>Ga0136617_10002656_pt1 | contig 15902 bp, 19 predicted proteins | sample AntDrymUQ3222106_2_FD_129672 | JGI IMG/M metagenome (GOLD analysis project Ga0136617, IMG submission 129672) | Polar desert sand microbial communities from Dry Valleys, Antarctica - metaG UQ322 (21.06) | ecosystem: Environmental > Terrestrial > Soil > Desert | place: Antarctica: Dry Valley...
GCACGGTGATGCTCTCGAACTCGTGGGGCGACGACCGCTACGACCGCGCGCAGCTCGCCGAGCTGTTCGACGCGTGGGTGATCTCCTGCGAGGTCGGGCTGCGCAAGCCCGATGCCGCGATCTACGCGCTGGCCGCCCAGCGCCTGGGGCTGCCGCCGCAGGCGTGCGTGTTCGTCGACGACCTGCCCGGCAACCTCAAGCCGGCGCGCGCGCTCGGGATGGCGACGATCGTGCACCGCGGCGACGCCGCCGCCACGCTCGCCGCCGTGGGCGAGCAGCTCGGGGTGCAGCTCAGCCCGCGCTGATCGCCACCACGCCCGCCAGCGTGATGACCACGCCCAGCTCCTGCCCGCGCGACACGCGCTCGGCGAGCACCGCGCGCGCGAGCACGACCGTCACCACGGGGTAGAGCGAGCCGACCACGGCCACGACGCTGAGCAGCCCCTGCTCCGTGGCGAGCGCGAACAACGCGGTGGCGAGGAAGTCGAGCGTTCCGATGACCAGCAACGGCCAGGCGTCGCGCGCGCCGGCGGGCATCCGCGGTCGGATGGCCGCGGCGAGCGCCACGAGCAGCGCGACCTCGCCGACGCGGACGAGCAGCAGCGCCCACGGCGCGCCCGCGCCCTCGGTCGCGCGGTCGAGCAGGACGAAGAAGGAGCCGAACCCGAGGGCCGCCAGCAGGGCGAGGCCCAGCGACGCGCGCACGGCGTGGCCGGGCGCGGCGCCGCCGGGCTCGCGGGCCGCGAGCACGATGCCGACCATGGCGAGCAGGATGCCGGCCACCTGCACCGCCCCCGGCCGCTCGCCGCTCGCCACGCCGACGAGCACCGGCACCGCGGCGCCGGTGGCGGAGACCGGCGCGACGATGCTCATCGTCCCGATCGCCAGCCCGCGGTAGAAGGCGGCCAGCGCGGCCACGCCGGCCACGCCCGCGCCCGCCGCCAGCGCCGCCGGCCCCAGGTCCGGGAACGGGTCGCCCGAGGCGAGCACGAACGCGAGCCCGAGCGCCACCGCGGCCGCCTGCGCGACGAGCAGCACCGTGACCAGCGGCCGCCGGCGCGACTGCAGGCCGCCGAGGAAGTCGGCCAGCCCCCAGCACAGCGAGGAGGTGAAGGCGAGTCCGACCGCGAGCACGCCCGCAAGCTTACGAAGGGGTCAGACCCCTTCATCAAGGGTCCGACTCCCTATTGCAGTGAAGCGAGGCGGGCCGCTACCGGCGACGGGCGCGGCCTGCGACGGTGCGCGGGACGGCCGGGCGCGCCAGCTCGGCGAGCTCGAAGCTCGGCTCCTCGCCGAAGGCGCGGCGGAAGCGGCGGCAGACGGCCTCGTAGCGGCGGGCGGCCTCGGTGCGGCGGCCTCGGCGCAGCAGCAGGGTGAGCATCTGGCGCTGGGCGTCGACGTCGAGCGGCTCGAGCTCGGCGAGGCGCTGCAGGTGGTCGCTGGCCGCGTCCAGCTCGCCCGCGCGCAGGTGCACGCCGGTGAGCGCGCGCAGGACGCGTCCGGCGAGCGCGCGCAGGCGGTCGCGCTCGGGCGCCGCCCACTCGGCCTCGGGCGCGTCGGCCAGGAAGTCGCCGCGATAGAGCGCGGCGGCGTGGGCCAGCGCCGCCTCCGCGCGGGAGGTGTCGCGCTCGTGCAGCGCCCGCAGGCCCGACTCGGCCGCGGCCACGAACGCGTCAGCGTCGACCAGCACCGCGCCGGCGGCCAGCTCGTAGCCGCCGCCGCGGCGCCCGGCGACGTAGCGGGAGCTCGCCTGCCGCTCGCGCTCCGGCTCGAGCCGGGCGCGCAGCGCGTGGACGGCCTGCCGGACGTTGGTCGCCGCGGGCGCGCTCCCGGTGTCCGCCCAGAAGGTCTCCAGCAGCTCGTCGGAGGACACCGCCCGCCCGCGCGTCGCCACCAGGTACTTCAGCGTCTGGCCCGGGCGGTACGCGAGCCAGTCGCCGTCGAGCACCGCACCCCCGACCTCGAGCCGCATCGGGCCGAGCACGCGGATCCGCAGGCGGTCGTCGCCGCCACCGGCGCCCGCCGCCCCGCGGCGCAGGTGGAGCACGACGCCGCCGTCGTCCCCGAGCGGCGCGGCCGTCAGCCAGACGTCGCCGCCGGGCGACTGCACCAGCAGCTCACCGACCACGCCGTCGCGCTCGCGGACGGTCTCGGCGATGCAGCGCGACTCGAGCGCCGTGCCGGCGCGGCGGCAGCCGAGCAGGTCGCAGCAGCGAGCGCCGCCCTCGGCGGGCAGCGTCCCCAGCAGGCGCTCCGCCGCCGGATTGCCGGACGTCAGCCGGCCCTCGGCGTCGAGCACGACGACGCCCGCGGGCAGGTGCTCGAGCACGGCGTCGGCGGTCGGTCGTGTGGGCATCGCCCACCGTCAAACGACGGCCGCGCGAAAAGCCTGCGGCAACTGGGAGCAACTTTCGTCCACGCCCCCGGGACGCGCCCGTCAGTCGCGCCGGCCGCGCCCGTAGAGCAGCTTCACGACGCGGCCGAGCATGCCGGTCGTCCGCGCCCGGTACGGGAACATGTGCAGGTCGCGCGTCAGCGCCAGGCGAGCGACCAGCAGCGACTGCTGGCGGGTGTACTTGCGGATCCCGCCCGCGCCGTGGCGTGAGCCGAGGCCGGACGCCTTCCAGCCGCCCATCGGCAGCTCGAGCGCGAGGTAGTGCAGCTGCGCGTCGTTGACGCTGACCGCCCCGGCCTCGATCCGGCGCGCGAGCTGCTCGCCGCGCGCGGTGTCGCGGGTCCACACGGACGCGGCGAGGCCGTACGCGGAGTCGTTGGCGAGCCGCACCGCCTCCTCGGCGTCGGCCACGCGCATGATCGGCAGCGTCGGCCCGAATGTCTCCTCGGTCATGCACGCCATCGAGTGGTCGACGTCGACCATCACGGTCGGCTCGTAGAACCGCCCGTGACCCGCGGTAGCACGCCGCCCGCCCGCCAGCACCGTGGCGCCGGCGTCGCGCGCGGCGTCGACGTGGCGCGCGACCACGTCCATCTGACCGGGGAACGTGATCGCCCCGACATCGACGCTGCCCGGCCCGCCGGGCGGCCCCTGGCGCAGCGCACGCACCTTGCGGGTGACGCGCGCGACGAACTCGTCGTGGACCGGCGCCTCGACGTACACGCGCTCGATCGAGATGCACGTCTGGCCGCAGTTCGACATCGCGTAGTAGGCGGCGGCGTTGGCGGCGCGCTCGAGGTCGGCGTCGGCCAGCACGATCATCGGGTCCTTGCCGCCCAGCTCGAGCGAGACCGGCGTGAGCGTGCGCGCGGCGCGCTCGGCCACCTTGCGCCCGGTGGCCGTCGAGCCGGTGAACATCACCATGTCGACCACGTCGACCAGCGCTTCGCCGGTCGACGCCGCGCCGGTGGCGACCTGGTAGACGCCGTCGGGCAGCCCGCACTCGCGCATGCCCTCGGCCATCAGCAGCGAGGTGAGCGGCGTCACCTCGGACGGCTTGAGGATCACGGCGTTGCCGGCGGCCAGCGCGGGGATGCAGTCGCCGAAGGAGTTCGTCAGCGGGTAGTTCCAGGGCCCGATGATCCCGACGAGCCCGAGCGGCGCGTAGCGCACGACGAGCTTGCGCCCGGCCACGAACGGATTGGCGGTGCGGACCTTCTCGTCGGCGAGGTAGGCGGGCGCGTGCTTGGCCCAGAAGCCGAACGCCGAGGCGGCGTAGGCGACCTCGGCGACCTGCGCGTCCTCGTGCGTCTTGCCGGTCTCGGCGACGATCGTCGCGATCACGCGATCGGCGTTGTCGAGCACCCACCTCTGGGCCCGGCGCAGCACCCGGCCGCGGCCCTCGAAGCCCAGCGCCTCCCAGGCCGGCTGTGCGTCGCGCGCGCGGGCGGCGAGCGCGCGGACCTGCTCCGGCGAGCAGACCGGGACGGTGCGGATCCGCCGCCCCGTAGCGGGGTTCTCGACCGCGATCTCCGCCGCGGAGGCGGACCCGCGCTCGACGGTCGCCATCAGCCCTCGAACTCCACCTTCTCGATGACGGCCGGCTCGCTCGGCTTGTCGCGCGCGTCGGTGGGCAGGCCCTCGAGCGCGTCGACGACCTCCATGCCGGACGTCACGCGCCCGAACACGGTGTGCTTGCCGTCCAGCCACGGCGCGGCCTCTGTCGTGACGATGAAGAACTGCGAGCCGTTGGTGTTCGGCCCGGCGTTGGCCATCGCGAGCGCGCCGCGGATGACCTTGTGCTGGTTGAACTCGTCCTCGAACATGTAGCCGGGCCCGCCGGTGCCGGTGCCCTCCGGGCAGCCGCCCTGGACCATGAAGTCGCGGATGATCCGATGGAAGGCGAGGCCGTCGTAGAAGCCGTCCTCGGTGAGCTTGCGGAAGTTGCCCACCGTCGTCGGCGCGTCCTCCTCGAACATCTCGAACACGATCGGCCCGTGGTTGGTGGTCATCGTCATCGTGGACATCGGTCTCCCCCTGTTCAGCCGCCGCGGACCGGCTCCAGCGCCAGCCTGCGGCCGTGCACGGTCGTGCCCGTGACCGCCGCGACGATGCGCGCGGCCTCGGTGGCCGGCACCTCGACGAGCGCGAAGCGCTCCAGCACCCGGACATTGCGGATCGCCTCGCCGTCGATGCTGCCGCCCGCGGCCACGGCGGCGATCAGCTCGCTGGGCTCCAGACCCCCGGCGCGCCCCGTGTTGGCGATCAGCTTCGTGTAGGCGGCGCCGTTGGTGTCGCCCGCGTCGTGGGGCTTGCGGTGGCGCTTGGGCGGCTCGGCGATCGGGGCGGGGGCGACGTGCGCGCCCTCGGCCCACGGCGAGATCGTCGTGCTCGCGTGGCGCTCGATCGCCCCCAGCTCCTTGCGCTGGCGCGGCTCGACGAACGTGATCGCCCGGCCCGAGCGCCCGACGCGCCCGGTGCGACCGATGCGGTGCACGTAGACGTCGGGCGAGGTCGGCACGTCGAAGTTGACGATGTGGGTCACGGCGACGATGTCGAGCCCACGGGCGGCGACGTCGGTGGCCACGAGGATCGGGATCCGGCCGCTCTTGAAGGAGATCATCACGCCGTCGCGCGAGCCCTGGGACATGTCGCCGTGCAGGGCCTTGACGTTCATCCCCTTGTCGCGCAGCGTGCGGTAGAGCTGCTCGCAGCGGATCTTCGTGCGCACGAAGACGATCGCCTGCGTCGGGCGCTCGGCCTCGAGCACGCGGGCCAGCATGTCGTTCTTCTCGGGCCCCTTGGTCTCGACGAAGAACTGCTCGACGGTGTCGATCGTCAGCGTCGCGGCCTTGACCTTGACGGTCACCGGCTCGTAGAGGTGGCGATCGGCCAACCCGCGGATCTCGGGCGGCATCGTCGCACTGAACAGCGCCGTCTGGCGGCCGCCGGGGGTGAACGAGAGGATCTTCTCCACGTCCTCGAGGAACCCGAGGTCGAGCATCTCGTCGGCCTCGTCGAGGACGAGGTAGCGGCAGGAGTGCAGCATCAGCGAGTGGCGCGAGATCAGGTCGAGCACGCGGCCGACCGTGCCGACCACGACCTGCCCGCCCTCCTTGAGCTGCGCCTGCTGGGTGCGGATGGGCGCGCCGCCGAAGACGGCCACCGGTTGGATGCCCTTGCGGGCGCCGTAGGCGCGCAGCGCCTGGGTGACCTGGATGCACAGCTCGCGCGTCGGCGTGAGCACGAGCGCCTGCACGTCCGGATCGGCGGGGTCGACGAACTCGAGCATGGGCAGCCCGAAGGCGGCGGTCTTGCCCGTGCCGGTCTGCGCCTGGCCGATCACGTCGTGGCCTTGCATGAGCTCCGGGATGGCCTGTTCCTGGATCGGGCTGGGCGATTCGTAGCCGACGTCGGACAGAGTTTGGAGGATCGGCTCGGAGAGGCCGAGGTCTTGGAATGTCGTCACTGAGCAGTGGAGCTTAGGACGCGGGCGGTGCGGCGCGCTCGGCGCGGGCCTTCAAGCCTCGCGCGAACTGCTCGAACGAGGGGCCGAGATCTGGCATCGAGCGCCAGATCGGCGCGAGCATCGGCCCGCTGTACTCCTCGCGCATCGTGAAGCGCGTGCCGGCGCCGTCGGGCGAGAGCGTGAACGTGCGCACGCCCTTGAACAGGCCGAGCGGCATCCCGCCGCTCCAGACCATCCGCACGCTCGGCGCGAACTCGGTCACGGTGACTCCGAAGGCGCGCTTCGGGTTGGCCTCGGAGACGACCTTGATCTTCTCCCGCGGCGCGATCCGGCCCTCCACGCGCACGACGCCCGAGTCCCAGCTCGCGTAGCCGGGCGCGTCGGTGAGCACCGTCCAGATCGCCTCCGGGCGGGCGTCGATCAGCGCGGTGGACTCGTAGTGGCGCATCGGTAACGTCAGCGTTACGGTAGCACAGCGGTTACGCTTAGGTGATGCACGGCGACGCGTTCGAGGCTCTGGGCGACCCGCACCGGCGGGCGATCGTCGAGTTGCTGGGCGAGGGCGACCGCTCGGTGCGCGAGCTGGCCGACGCGCTCCCGATCAGCCGCCCGGCCGTCTCCCGGCACCTGCGGCTGCTCAAGCACGCGGGGCTCGTCACGGATCGGGCCGAGGGCACCCGACGCCTCTACCGCCTGCACGACGAGGGCATCGACGCCGTGCGCGAGTACCTCCAACGGGTCTGGGGCGAGGCCGGCAGGCGCTTCGCGCTGACGGCGGAGAACACCGCGCGGCGCAGCTGATGGAGCCGCTCGTGCACGAGTTCGAGGTCGCCTGCGCGCCGGAGCACGCGTTCGCGGTCTGGGCGCAGCGGACGTCGTCGTGGTGGCCGGCGAGCCACTCCGTGTCCGGCGCGCCGGAGGCGGTCACGTTCGAGCCGCGCGCCGGCGGGCGCATCTACGAGCGCGCGCCCGGTGGGGGAGGAGCACGACTGGGGCCGCGTGCTGGCGTGGGAGCCGCCCCACCGGCTCGTCTACTCGTGGCACTTGCGCCAGGACCGCGCGGACGCCACCGAGGTCGAGATCACCTTCGCCGAGGTCGGTTCCGGCACCGCCGTGACGATCGTGCACCGGGGGTGGGAGCGGCTGGGAGCGCGCGGTGCAGAGCTGGGGGAGCGCAACGTGCGTGGGTGGGCGGGGCTGCTGCCTTGGTACCTGGAGGCGGTGGGCGGCGAGGGTGGCGAGGTTCGAGGTAGCGCGTCGGAGCGCGGAGCGTCTTGAACGGCGGGCATCGAGGGGGAGGGGTTGAGAGGCCGCGTTTCGTGACACAGGCGTGCGGCGGCGAGCGCGGCTGTCACAAAATGCGCGCCAGAGCCGAGCTTCGTGACAGGCGTCGCTGAGCGAGCCACTCGTTGTCACGAAACGCGGCCCGGCCGGCGCCCTCACCTCCCTACCCCTGCCGCAGTAGACGCCTCGCACGACGACCACGCCGGCCGCCAGCCGCAAGCCCCTACCGCGACGGGTCGAGCACGAGCTTCCCGGAGGTCGTGCGCGCGGCCAGCTCCTCGTGCGCCCGCCGCACCTCCGACAGCCCGTACGCCTCGCCCTCGACCACGCGCAGCCCGCCCGACGCGGCCAGCTCGAACAGCTCCCGCAGCGGTCCGACCACCATGGCCGGGTCGCGCAGGCAGTGCATGAGCCAGAAGCCGACGACGGCGTGGCTGCGACGCATCAGGGCGCCCGTGCGGACCTCGTTCTGCTCGCGCGAGGCGATGCCGTAGGTGACCAGCCGGCCGAACGGCGCGAGCGCCGCGAGCGACGCGTCGAAGACCCGCCCGCCGGCCATCTCGAACACGGCGTCCACGCGCTCGCCGCCGTTGGCCGCGACCAGCTCGCCGGCGAGGTCCTCGGCGCCGACGTCGACCGCGGCGTCGGCGCCGAGCGACAGCGCCAGCGCGCGCTTGGCCTCGCTCGAGGCGGTCGCGATCACGCGGCCCGCGCCCATCGGCCGGCCGAGCTGGACCGCGAGCGAGCCGACCCCGCCGGCCGCCGCGTGCACGACGACGCTCTCGCCCTGCGCGACCCGCCCCGACGTCCGGTACAGGTGCCACGCGGTGAGCCCCTGCAACAGCAGCGCCAGCGCCGTGGCGTCGCCGACGCCGTCCTCGATCGGGAAGGTCGTCGCGGCGTCGGCGGCGACGTACTCGGCGTAGCCGCCCGTGCCGACGAGCGCGACGACGCGCTGGCCGGCGCGCAACCCGGGGCCGTCACGCTCGATCGTGCCGGCCACCTCGGCGCCGGGGGTCAGCGGCAGCTCGTAGCGCGCCAGGTAGGAGTCCTCGCGCGTGTGGGTGTCGGCGAAGTTGATGCCGGCACGGGACACCCTGATCAGCACCTGGCCGTCGCCGGGCGCCGGCATCGGGGCGTCATCGACGAGCTGGAGCACATCCGGGCCGCCCCACTCGCTGATCCGGATCGCGCGCACTCACCGGGACGATACGGGCCCGGCCGGGTCTACTAGGCTCCGCGCCCTGATGACCCTGTGCGTGGTGGGATCGATCGCCTTCGACGCCGTCGAGACGGAGACCGGGAAGCGCGACCGGCTGCTCGGCGGCGCGGCCGTGCACTTCTCCATGGCCGCGTCGTTCTTCGCCGAGACCCGCGTGATCGGGCCGGTGGGCGACGACTTCGGCGAGGAGGAGTACGCCGTCCTGCACGCTCGCGGCGTGATCACCGACGACATCGAGCACGTGCCCGGCGGCAAGACGTTCTTCTGGTCGGGACGCTACGAGCGCGACGTGAACGTCCGCCACACGCTGCAGACCGACCTCAACGTCTTCGAGCACTTCGAGCCGAAGCTCTCCGCGGACTCGCGGGCCGCCGAGACGCTGTTCCTCGCCAACATCCAGCCGGACCTGCAGCGGGCCGTGCGCGAGCAGAGCGACGCCCGCTTCACGGCGCTGGACTCGATGAACCTGTGGATCGACATCGCCCACGACTCGCTCGTGCGGACGATCGGGATGGTCGACTGCGTGATCCTCAACGACGGCGAGATCCGCCAGCTCACCGACGAGCCGAACCTGGTGCGCGCCGCACGCGCGGTGCTCGACCTCGGCCCGCGCGTCGTCGTGGCCAAGCGCGGCGAGCACGGCGCGGCGATGTACACGCGCGAGGGCGTCTTCGGCCTGCCCGCCTACCCGACCGCCGACGTCGTGGACCCGACCGGCGCCGGCGACAGCTTCGCGGGCGGCTTCATGGGCTGCGTGGCCGCCGACGACGGAGGGGAGCCGACCGACGAGCTGCTGCGCACGGCGATGGCCTACGGCACCGCGCTGGCCTCGTTCAACGTCGAGGCGTTCGGCACCGAGCGCGTCCAGACCCTCACCGGCGGGGAGATCGCCGGCCGCGTGGAGGAGCTGGAGCGGATCAGCCGCTTCGAGGCCGCGCCGCTCGTGCTGCGCGCCTGAGCGACCGCGGTCGGCGCACCCGGCGCGCTTCCGCGCGCTCCGGGAGTAGCATGCGCCGCGTGGAGTGGACGATGGTGTACCTCTTCGTCGCGCTCAAGATCCCGCTGCTGATGCTGTTCTGGCTGATCTACTGGGCCGTGAAGCAGGAGCCGGAGCTCGAGGACGCAGGAGACGACGGCGGCCAGCGCCGCTCGCGGCCCCATCCCCCGCCGCGGCTGCCCCGCGCCCCGCGCCGCGGGCCGCACGGCGACGAGCTGCCTCAGCCGCCTCCGCGCGTGCGCCAGCCCAGCGCCCGCGCGCGCCAGCTCGAGCGCTGAGCCGCGGCGTGCCGACCTCCGTCCTGTCCGACGGGACCATCCGCCGCCTGGTCGAGGAAGGGCGCATCGTCATCGACCCGTGGGACCCCGAGCTGGTCCAGCCGGCGTCGGTGGACCTCAAGCTCGGTGACACCTTCCGCGTCTTCCACAACCACCGCACCGCGGCGATCGACCTGCGCGAGCCGCCGACCAACCTCACCGAGGAGATCCCGGTCGCCGACGGGGAGGCGTTCGTCATCCACCCCGGCGAGTTCGCGCTCGGCCGCACAGAGGAGTGGGTCGAGCTGCCCGACGACGTCGTGGCACGCATCGAGGGCAAGAGCTCCCTGGGCCGCCTCGGGCTGATCGTGCACGCCACGGCGGGCTTCGTCGACCCCGGCTTCAAGGGCACGCTGACGCTGGAGATCACGAACCTCACGCGCGTGCCGATCAAGCTCTACCCGGGCCTGCTGATCGCCCAGCTGTCGTTCATGGGGCTCGACGCGCCGGCGCAGCGGCCCTACGGGTCCGCCGAGCTGGGCTCGCACTACCAGGGCCAGACGGCCGCCACCGAGTCGCGCTACATGCGCTAGCTTGCCGGCCGTGCTGCACGCGGTGTTCACCCTCGCGGCCGCCGAGGGCGGCGAGGAGTCCTCGAAGGCGCTGTTCTACATCTGCGGCGGCCTGCTGGCCGCCTTCGCCGTCGTCGTCTCGGTCATCGGCATCACGCGCCGGGACAGCTTCCCGGCCGGCAAGGGACAGGCGCGGGGCGTGATGGCGCTGGCGGCGGTGCTCGTACTGGCGGCCATGGCCGCCGCCGTCATCACCGCCTGAGCCCGCCCGACCGTGCCCGGCAGGGCGGAGTAGGTCATCATGCAGCGGGAAGAGACCGAACCGCGAAACGGGGGACCCATGGGCACCGAGGAACCGACCAGCGACCAAGGGGGTGTGGCCACGGCCTCGGACTCCCTCACGATCACCGACAACCGGACGGGCAGGTCCTATGACGTCCCCGTCGAGGACGGCACGGTCCGCGCCACCGCGCTGCGCGACATCAAGGTCTCCGACGACGACTTCGGCGTCATGTCCTACGACCCGGCGTTCATGAACACCGCGTCGTGCCGCTCGGCGATCACCTACCTCGACGGCGAGGCCGGCGAGCTGGAGTACCGCGGCTACCCGATCGAGCAGCTCGCGGAGCAGTCGACCTACCTGGAGGTCGCGTACCTGCTGATCCACGGCGAGCTGCCCACCCAGGCGCAGCTGGACGAGTGGACGCACGAGGTCACGATCCACACGTTCGTGCACGAGAACCTCAGGAGCTTCATGCAGGGCTTCCGCTACGACGCCCACCCGATGGGGATGCTGCTCGCCTCCACCGGCGCGCTGTCGACCTTCTACCCGGACGCGAACGAGATCCACGACCCGGAGGTCCGCTACCTCCACGTCATCCGCATGATCGCGAAGATGCCGACGCTGGCGGCGTTCGCGTTCCGCCACGCGATGGGCCAGCCCTATGTCTATCCCGACAACGACCTGCGCTACCCCGGCAACTTCCTGAACATGCTGTTCAAGATGACCGAGCTGAAATACCAGCCCGACCCACGGCTGGAGCGCGCGCTCGACATCCTGTTCATCCTGCACGCCGACCACGAGCAGAACTGCTCGACCAACGCGGTGCGCGCGGTCGGCTCCTCGCAGGTCGACCCCTACTCGGCGGTCGCGGCCGGCGTCGCGGCGCTCTACGGGCCGCTGCACGGCGGCGCCAACGAGGCCGTGCTGCGGATGCTGCGGCGGATCGGCTCCAAGGACAACATCGCCGACTTCATGCAGGGCGTCAAGGACGGCGAGGAGCGCCTGATGGGCTTCGGCCACCGGGTCTACAAGAACTACGACCCGCGCGCGAAGATCCTCAAGAAGGCGACCGACGAGGTGTTCGAGGTCACGGGCATCAACCCGCTGCTGGAGATCGCGCTCGAGCTGGAGAAGATCGCGCTCGAGGACGACTACTTCGTCGAGCGCAAGCTCTACCCGAACGTCGACTTCTACTCCGGGCTGATCTACGAGGCGCTCGGGATGCCGGTCGGGATGTTCCCCGTGCTTTTCGCCATCCCGCGCACCAGCGGCTGGATCGCGCAGTGGCTGGAGATGATCGACGACACGGAGCAGAAGATCGCCCGCCCGCGCCAGATCTACACGGGCGAGCGCAGCCGCGACTACGTGCCGGTGGGCGAGCGGTAGGAGTCCGGCAAAGAAGGGCGACACCGGCGTGTCGGTTTCTTTGCCGGGCTCCCTTCGGGCGGTCCGCCACTCAAGCGGCGGACCGCGGGGCCGATGCAGGACTCGTGAGCCCGCATCGCTCCCTGCGCACGCTGATGGTCGACGTGCTGCCGTCCTACGCCGCCGTACTCGTGGCCCAGCTCGCCGACGCGGGCTGGAAGGTCGAGCCGGAGCATGCCGACGGGGCCGACGCGCTGTCGGGCGCCCTGCAGCGGCGCGGCTGGATACGCCGTCCTCTACGCGGGCGACGAGCGCGGCGCGGTCCCGGCCCGCAAAGCGCTCGCGCTCGTACGCCTGGCGGAGCCGCACCTCCCCTTCGTGGTGGTCTCGCGCAACATCCGCCGCGGCGACCTGTCGTCGGTGATTCGCGGGCTCGCCGACACCGTGGTCGTCACGGAGCCGAGCCGGCTCGCGGGCGAGCTGACCAAGGAGCTGGACGCCGCGCGCCTGCGGCGCCGGGTCGGCAGCGCGCACCACCTCCTGCAGGCACAGCAGGCGATCGGCGACCACCTGGCGGCCGGCCTCGAGCCGCGCGAGCTGTGCGAGCACGTGCTCGCCACCCTCGGCGAGACGTTCGGCTGGAGCGTGGGCGCCGTCTGGCGACCGGTCGAGGAGGAGCCGCTGCTGCGCTGCTCGGCGATCTGGCACGCCGCCGACGCCGGCCCCGAGCTGGTCGCCTTCGCCGAGCACGCGCGCGAGCAGCGCTTCGCTCCCGGCCGGGGCATGCCCGGACGGGTGTGGGCGTTCCGCCGGCCCGTGTGGGTCGCCGACGTCTCGCGCGACGCGCGGATGCCGCGCGCCGGCCGCGCCCTGCGCGCCGGCCTGATGGCCGCGGTGGCGTTCCCGCTCGCCGTCGGCGAAGACTGCACCGGCGTCATCGAGTTCTTCTCACGCGGGGTGCACGAGCCCAACCTGGAGGTCTCGGCGATGTTCGCCACCGCGGGCGGTCAGCTCGCCCACTACCTCGACCGCCGCGCGCGCGAGGACGCCGAGCGGGCGGGCCTGCGCGCCGCCCTGGACCGCACGCGCGGATTCCTCGACGCCGCGGGCGCGCCGATCGTGGTGCTCGACGGCGACGGGGCCGTGCGGCTGGCCAACGCGCGCGCGTGCGCCTCGGTCGGCCTCGGCGAGCTGGAGCTGCTCGGACGCGACTGGCTCGCGCTCGCCGTCCCCGAGGCCGAGCGCGCGGCCGCCCGCGCGGCGTTCGCGCAGGTCATGGCCGGCGAGGCGGACTCGCTCGGGCACCCGCTCCCGGCGGCCGACGGCCGGCGCCGCGCGGTGACCTGGCGCGGGACGGCGCTCGACGACGGCGCCGGCGTGCTGCTGCTCGGCGACGTCGAGGTCCTCGCGCGCCGCGAGCCGATCGCCGCCGCGGGCTGACGCCGCCCCGCGTAGGGTGGGGCCGCGATGGCGGCGTTCCGCGTGACCTTCCGACTGGGGCCGAAGGTCGAGCGCCTGGCGGCCGGCACGCTGGAGGAGGCGCTGGCGCTGCTGGAGGCGCGCGGCCGCGCGGCGGCGGGGGGAGCCGGCCGGCGGACGATCGACCTGCGCGTGCGTCGCTTCGAGCCCGTCCAGCAGGTGGCGGCGCGCGGCGAGCTGCGGGGGCCGCGGCGCCTGCGAGCGGGCGTCGACGTGCGCGGCGACGGCTCGGCCGAGGCGTGGACGGGGCGCCTGAGACGCGCGGTGGTCGAGCAGCGCGCGAGCGAGGACGCCTACGCGGCGCTGCGGCGGGTGCTGGGCGAGCGCAGCGGCGAGGCGCCCTAGGCGCTTCGTCCGCGCCGCGCCGGCCTCAGAGCGCGAGCGTGGAGCCGTAGCGGCGCAGCCACGCCGCGTGCTCGCGCCAGTCGGGCACGCGCGACTCCAGCAGCGCCCAGAAGCGCGGCGAGTGGTCCATCACCTCGAGGTGGCAGACCTCGTGCTCGATCACGTAGTCCAGCACCGCCTCGGGGGCGAGCAGCAGCCGCCAGTTGAACGACATGCCGCCGGTCGACGAGCACGACGCCCAGCGGGTGCGCTGGCCGCGGATCGTGAGGTCGCGGTAGCTCGTCCCCGCTCGCGCCACCGCGGCCTCCAGGCGCGGGGCGACCTCCGCGCGGGCGCGGCGGCGGTAGAAGCGCTCGATCGCCGCGCGCGCGTCCCCCGGGGGGACCAGCAGCGCGTCGCCGCGGCGGTGCACCCGCCCGCGACCGGGCTCCGCGACCACCCGCAGCTCGGCCCCGAGGTAGGGCAGCGTGCCCGGAGCCCGCTCCACCTCGGCGGCGGCGCGCAGCAGCGCGTCGCGGCGGCGCTCGATCCACGGGCGCAGCTCGCGCACCGCCTCGGCGGCGCGGCGCTCGGCGGCCTTGCGCGGCAGGGTCACGGTCACGTCGCCTGCGGCGTCCACCGTGACGCGAACCCGCCGCGCACGCGGCGAGCGACGGATCGAATAGGCGATGTCGGACCGCAACGGCGCCATGACGCGAATGAGGGTACGAGACCTCCCGGCGGTTGCCATCATGCGCCGGTATGGCCGAATCGCGCGTGCGCCTGCCCGACGGCGTGACCGAGCCCTACACCGTCTACCTCAACGGCGTGCGGCAGGAGCCGGGGCGCGACTACCAGGTCACCGCCGGCGCGCTGGTGTTCCCCGGCGAGCTGTCCAAGGAGGGCCGGCTCGGCTTCTGGCGCTGGTTCTGGGGCGCGTGGGGCATCGGCACCTATGGCAAGAACGACCAGGTGGACGTCGCCTGGGAGGTCCGCGGCCGTCCCCGCGTGGCCCACGCGCTGGACATCGAGCCGCCGGGCTGAGCCTCAGGACGCGGCGCCGTCGCGCAGCTCCGCGGGCGCGACGGCGGGCAGGCCGTCGATGCTCTCGACGTTGTGCTCGCGCTGGTAGGCGTCGTAGGCCGTCGGGCCGTGCACGCGCACGCGCTTGGCCGAGGAGGCGGTCTGATGCGGCCGCTCGCCCTCGTAGTGCATCAGCGGCACGCCGTAGCCGCACGAGTCGGCCACGCGGGTGACGTCCACGACGACGATCGCGCGGTGGGACTCGGGCACCTCCGAGCGCTCGAAGCCGCCGCGCTCGAGCAGTCCGGGGAAGCGTGCCTCGGAGGCGTGCACGACCTCGCCGCGGCCGTGCAGGCGCAGGATCCGCGGCGGCCCGTCGAAGGCGCACAGCATCACCACGATGCGGCCGTTCTCGCGCAGGTGCGCGATCGTCTCGGCGCCGCTGCCGACGACGTCGAGGTAGGCGACGGTGCGCTCGTCGAGCACCCGCAGCGAGCCGATCGGGCCCTTGGGCGAGACGTTCACGTGGCCCTCGCCGTCCAGCGGCGCGCTGCCGACGAAGAACATCGCCTGGCGCGCGATCCACTCGCGCTGGCGTTCGTCGATCCCGTCGTAGACCTTGCCCACGGCGGCTAGGCGGGGACGGCGCCACGCCATGGCGCCATCGCGCGCAGGGCGCTGAGGATGGCGCGCGTGGCGGGCGAGCGGTTGAGCGTGTAGAAGTGGATCCCGGGCGCACCGTTGGCGAGCAGGTCGGCGCACTGCAGCGTCGCGTAGGCGACGCCGAAGTCGGTCACCGCCTGCGGATCGTCGGCGCGCAGGTCCAGCTCGGCGAGGAGGTGCGCGGGGATCACCGAGCCGCACATGCTCGTGATCTTCCTGATCTGCTGATAGTTGGTGATCGGCATGATCCCCGGGAGGATCGGGACCTCGATCCCGATCTCGCGCGCCCGGGCGGCGAAGTCGTAGAAGAACGCGTTGTCGAAGAAGAGCTGGGTGATCAGGAAGCGTGCGCCGGCGTCGACCTTCGCCTTGAGGTGGCGCAGGTCGGACTCGGCCGATTCGGCGTGGATGTGGACCTCGGGGAAGCAGGCCGCCCCGATCGCGAAGTCGTACTCCGCACGGATCATCTCGATCAGCTCGCGCGAGTAGCGCAGGCCCCCGTCGGTCGCCGTCCACTCGTCCTGGCCGGCGGGCGGGTCGCCGCGCAGGGCGAGCACGTTCTCGATCCC